>Ga0256833_1000116_pt1 | contig 60592 bp, 60 predicted proteins | sample 356284metaG_FD_190535 | JGI IMG/M metagenome (GOLD analysis project Ga0256833, IMG submission 190535) | Hydrothermal vent microbial communities from Mid Atlantic Ridge, Atlantic Ocean - 356-284 | ecosystem: Environmental > Aquatic > Marine > Hydrothermal vents | place: Atlantic Ocean: Mid... | reverse complement strand
GTCCCTAACCTCGCCGCCCACGATTACGGCGAGCCTGTCGCCCGCGTCGAGCTCCTCGAGCGCCTCCAGCAGCGTGTCCAGCCCCTTGTCAGGCCTTATGAAGCCGACCAGGCTAAGCACCATCCTGCCCTCAAGCGCCCCCTCGAGGCCGAGCCTCCTGGCGAGCACCCGCCTCGGCGTGCTGAGGTAGGGGTTCACGCTGGTCCCGTGGGGGATCCTGTGGAGGTTCGAGGGGTACCCGCCCAGCTGGGCGTGGAGCTCGAACTCCTGCTGGGCGCTGTGGACTATCACCCCGTCAGCCTCAGAGAGCACGGCGTCCTGGACCCTATCCTCGCCGTGGTCAGCCGTGAGGGGGTGGTACACGGTGTGCATAGTGAACACAACGGCCCTGGCCAGGCGCTCCCTCCTAGCCTCGTCTGCTACGCGGACGATCTCATCCCCCCTCCCGAAGATACCGTACTCGTGCTGGACGTGGATAACGTCAACCGGGCCATACTCCTGAAGCCTATCCACGACCCCGCGGAGGCTTGAGGGGTCAGCCTGGCGGAACGAGGGCACCACCAGCGCGCCCGAGGGCTCATCCCTGTACCCCCCACCCACACCCGCCTCCGCCAGGACAAGCGGCTCCAGGCCTGGCTCCCGCTCGCTCATAGCCGAGAGGAGCATCCTGGTGTACTCGCCCACCCCGCAGTGTATGGGAGGGTAGGTCGAGACAAACGCCACCCGAAGCCCCGCCACCCCCCGGCCACCCCCCGCGGGTGACCGTGGCGGGGCTGGAGCTTCATATTTCGCAGCCCCCGGCGCCGTTAGCCCCTACAGCCGGTTGACCAGCACTCCCTCAGGGCGTCGAGCACCACCGCCTCCGCCTTCTCCCTCGGCCTCTCGACGTTTATCTTCTCGAAGACCAGGGCCAGGTGGGATATGGTGCTCTCAAGTATCAGGCTACCCTTCTCGCCCTCCACGCTCCCCGGGCCCCCCTCGGCCAGGCGGCGCAGGAGCGTGGCCACCTCCATCAAGGTGAAGGGGTCGGTGAACACGCCGCGCCTCTGCATGGACCTGCGGAGGGCCGCCTCTAGAGGGTCGTGCACCGCGGCCAACCCCCTCCCAGCCCCCAGCGCGGGGGCGGGATCAAAAGCCCTGAGCCCGAGCGGCCTCCAGGGCCTCAACGGTCGCCTCGACCGCCAGCCCAGCGGCCTCGCCGGGGCTGAGGCCCTCCGAGAGCAGGCAGGCTAGCGACGCTGTGAAGGCGTCGCCCGCCCCCGTCGGGTCGCCTAGTAGCCTGGGGGGCTCCGGTATCCTGGCCTCCACGCCCCTAGGGCTCAGGAGGACGCCGCCCCCGGGCCCGAGGGTGTACGCCACAAGGCCGGCCCGGGCCCGTGGGGGGCGCGGGGTGTCGTCGCTAGAGGCATGCACTACCGTGTAGCCGCCGAGGGCCCTCGATGGTATGTGGCCGTAGCACCTCGCGAACCCCTGGACGTCGAGGGCCCTCACGGCCGCGGGTGCGTTGACCGCCAGGTGGGCGGCGGCCTCGGGGCTCACCTCGCAGTGGACCGGGCTGACGAGCAGGGCGTCGTACCCGTCCAGCCCGGCGGCCGCGAGGCTATCGGGCCCCAGGGGGGCCGGGCGGCACTCAACCCTGGAGACCCTCCCGCCGGGCGTGTAGGCGTGCCTGAACCTGTAGCTGCACCCCGGGGTTAGCGGGCCGAGGAGGCGTGCCCCGAGGGACCTGTAGGCCCGCGCCACCAGCCAGGCGTCATCCACCCCCAGGGGGCCGAGTACGTCCACGCTACAGCCCAGGGCCCCGGCTGCGGCGGCGGCGTAGAGGCCCGGCCCCCCGGGCCTCCAGGGGCCACCGTCGACCGAGTCGAGCGTGGCGCCGGCCACGACTAGCAGCCTGCCGGGCACGGCCTGCCTCCTAGCGGGGCCGGGCGGCGGCCAGCATTAAACCTGGGTGGCGGGGGTGGCGTGTGGGTGCCGGGGTGTGGCTGGGGGCTTCGAGGAGGTTAGGGACGTACACGTCAGGGGCTCTATGAGCGTCGGGGACCTCGTGAGGGCGTACCGTGACATACACGGGTTCATGGCGGGCCACCTGGCCGAGGCCGTCGAGGTGCTCCGCGAGGGCCTGGGGAGGTCTAGGCTCCGCGTCATCTCCTTCACGGCTAACCTCGTCGCCACGGGGCTCCGCGGGGTGCTGGCTGACCTGCTCGACTCCGGCCTCTTCAACGTGGCCATAACCACCGCGGGGGCGCTCGACCACGACATCGCCAGGGCCCTCGGGGGCAGGTACCTCCGGGGCTACTTTGAGGCGGACGACTCGAAGCTCTACGAGGAGGGCTACCATAGGCTCGGCAACGTCTTCATACCGCTCAGCGACTACGGGCCGCCGGTCGAGGGGTTCGTAAGGGAGCTAGTCGCCGAGGCGCTCCGCAGGGGAGGGGCCCGCTGGCCTCTCTACAGGCTCCTGGACCTCGCGGGGGAGATGCTCGAGTCCCGGGGGGCTAGTGGCAGCATCCTGGCGGCGGCCCATAGGAGGGGCGTTAGGGTGTTCGTGCCGGGCTGGCCCGACGGCGCCTTCGGGACCGCCCTCTTCATGGAGGCTCAGAGGGGTAGCAGGGTCGAGGTAGACTACTACTCGGACATGGCCGCCCTCGCGGACCTATTCTTCCCGAGCGAGGGCGAGGCGGCCGCCCTGATCGTGGGCGGGGGGATAAGCAAGCACCACACCATATGGTGGAGCCAGTTCCGCGGCGGGCTGGACTACGTTGTATACCTGACCACGGCGGTCGAGTACGACGGCAGCCTGAGCGGGGCCCACCCGCGGGAGGCCATAAGCTGGGGGAAGGTGAAGCCGAGGGCGAGGAAGGTCGTCGTCTACGGCGACGCCACCCTGACACTCCCCATAATCGCTGCCGCGCTGCTCGGGGGCTAGCGGCCCGTGGGGCTCCTCCAGCTTAAAGCCCTCCACACGCGTGGCGTCTACGGGTAACGACGGGTTGCCCAGAGCCAGGGCGAAGGCCAGGGAGGGCGGGCAGGCCAAGGAGCGCTACCGCGAGATGAGCGTAGCCGAGTTCTTCGCCAAGAACAAGGAGCTGGCCGGGTTCGCGAACCCGACGAGGGCGCTGTACCAGACGGTTAGGGAGCTGGTGGAGAACGCGCTGGACGCCACCGACACCCACGGGATACTCCCCGAGATACGGGTGGAGATCAGGGAGCGCCCGGACCTGGCGCCCCGCGGCGAGTCGAGGGCGCCCCCCCGCTACACCGTGACGGTGGAGGATAACGGCATAGGCGTCCCGGCCACGGAGATAGCGAACGCCTTCGGGAAGGTGCTCTACAGCAGCAAGTACGTGATACGCCAGACCAGGGGCATGTACGGGCTGGGAGTCAAGGCGGCCGTGCTCTACGGCCAGGCCACCGCCGGGCAGCCGGTGGAGGTTGTGAGCGCCCCCGTGGGCAGCCCCTACGTGTACATGAAGAGGCTCTTCATAGACATGAGTAAGAATAGGCCGGTCATAGTGGAGGAGGCCCAGTGGAGGAGGAGGGGCAAGTGGCACGGCACCAGGGTCTCCATAACCCTCCAGGGGGACTGGCCCAGGGCTAGGAGTAGGATCGTGGAGTACATAGAGCGCACCGCCATCATAGCACCATACGCCACAATAACGCTGATAACGCCCGATGGGACGGTCTACCACTACCCGAGGACGACCAGGAAGATGCCGAGGCCGCCCAGGGAGGCGAAGCCGCACCCGCACGGGGTCGACCTAGAGCAGCTTAAGATGATAATAAAGAGTACGAGCGCCAAGACGCTGAGGGACATGCTGGTCGAGGAGTTCCAGAGCGTTGGCGTGAAGACCGCCGAGAAGTTCCTTGCCGACGTCGGGCTGGAGCCCGACATGAACCCGAAGAGGCTCCTCGACAAGGGCAACGGGAAGCTGCTGGGCCTGCTGGCCGACAGGATGAGGACGTACCGCGAGTTCAGGGCCCCGAGGAGCGACTACCTAAGCCCGATAGGCGAGGACCTGATAGTGATAGGGCTGAGGAGGCTGTTCGCCCCCGAGTGGGTCGGAGCCGTCACCAGGAGCCCCAAGGCCTACGAGGGGCACCCCTTCATAGTGGAGGCCGGGATAGCCTACGGGGGCGCCATCAAGCCTAGGGACGAGCCGCTCCTCCTGAGGTACGCCAACAAGATCCCGCTACTCTACGAGGAGAGGGAGGACGTGTCGTGGAAGGTCGTCTCCAGGATCAACTGGAAGCTCTACGGGGTGGACTTCCCAGCCCCGCTGGTGGTCCTCGTGCACATAGCCAGCACGAAGGTGCCCTACAAGGGGGTAGGCAAGGAGAGCATAAGCGAGGTCCCCGAGATCGAGGCCGAGATCAGGGCGGCGGTGCAGGAGGTAGCCAGGAGGCTGAGGGCCTACCTGAGCAGGAAGAAGAGGGAGGCCGAGGTCAGGAGGAAGATAGTGACGATATCCAAGTACATACCGGAGGTGGCCAGGAGCCTGGCGGTCCTCAGCAAGCCCCCTGACAGGTGGGAGCCGCCCAGGCCGGAGGAGGAGAGGGAGATAGTGGAGGCCCTGGTCAGGATAGTGGCTGAGAACGTGGAGGTGCCCGCGGTTGACGGCGAGAGGCCAGACCCAGTGAGGATAGTGAAGTCGGTGATCGAGAACGTGAGGGTAGAGTAGAGCCGGGAGGTGTAGGGGCGTGGCAGCGGCTCCGGACAAGGTGGACCTCGAGGCCCGCATACGGGCGGCCAGGGTTATACACGAGAAGTTTAGGAGGGTGCTCGAGGATATAATGGAGGGTAAACCCCCCAAGCTCGTGATTCCGAAGAGGACCCTGGCGAACACGGTGTTCGACCCCGAGCGGGGCATACTCGTGCTGGGCAGCGAGACGCTGGAGAGGGAGTTCCTGGACATGGGGGAGGCGAGGAGGTTCATGCAGACAGTCCTCATGGCCAGCATAATATACCAGGCGCTGATAGAGAACGAGTACCCCACCATACGAGACCTCTACTACCGCGGGAAGCACACCATAGTATACAGGGACCTCCGGGGGAGGCTCAGGGAGGAGAACACCTGGGACGAGCAGGCGGAGAGCGACGCGGTCATAAGGGATATTGAGGTCTACACCGGCATGCTAAGGGAGGACATGCTCATCCTAAGCAAGGAGAAGGGGAAGGTAGTCGGCAACATGAGGATACGGAGCGGGGGAGACGTCATAGACCTCTCCAGGCTAGGCCACGGCGCCTACGCCATAGAGTCCACCCCGGACCTCATAGAGTTCCTGGACTGGGACGCCGAGTTCGTGCTAGTAGTCGAGAAGGACGCCGTCTTCCAGCAGCTCCACAGGGTAGGCTTCTGGAAGAAGTACAAGGCCATACTCGTAACCGGCGCTGGCCAGCCGGACAGGGCGACCAGGAGGTTCGTGAGGAGGCTCAACGAGGAGCTGGGTCTCCCCGTCTACGTGTTAACCGACAGCATCCCCGGCGACGAGGTGGTAATGCTAGAGGGGCCCGGGGGCCTCGTGGAGGCGGGGCCGATAGAGGACCTCCTCTCGGGCAGCTTCACCGGCGGAGACCGGGAGAGGGCGGTGGTGGATGCCAGGGTCCCCGCGTGGGACCCCGAGACCGGCCTCGTCAGGTGGGCGGGCCTGGGGTACGCCTACAGGCACTGGGTCGAGGGTGGAGAGCTTGTAGAGATAGAGACCAGGGGCCGCGGCGTAGTGAGGGCCACGGGGGGCCACTCCCTCTACGTTCTCCGCGACGGGAGGCTGAGGCTGGTCACGGCGGGCGAGGTGGAGCCGGGCGACTACCTGGTGGTGGCGGAGCGCATACCGCCAGCGGGCCCAGGCCTCGACCCAGCCGCCGTGGTATCCATGATGGTGTCGAGGTGCCCCGCTAGGATCCCGGTCAGCGACGGTAGGCTGTGCTACAGCTGCATCTCCCTGGCAGGCCTAGCCACGGCGTCGGCTGTGGTGGAGAGGGGGAGGTATGTCCGGGCGTCGCTAGGCCGGGCGAGCCCGGACAGGGTGGAGGAGTACATGGACATCATCAGGAGGTGCGGGGCCCGCGGGTTCGTAGAGGAGAGGCGGGGGAGGACAGTGATAGTAGTGGCCGACAAGAGGTGCGTCGACGCCGTTGGAGCGCTCGGCATAGGAGAGGTTGACAGGCGTCGGGTGCCAGCGGCCGTAATGTCGGGCGGCGCCATAGCGAAGCTGGCCTTCCTCCGCGGCGTCTACGAGGGCTCCGGCTACATAGACAGGTCGGGCGAGGTGGTCCTCAAGCTCCGGGGGGAGGCGTATGCGAAGCAGGTCTTCCTCATGCTGCAGACGCTGGGTGTGAACCCCTCGGTGGGGGGCTCCGGTGAGAGGGTGGAGGTTAGGATATCTCCGAGCCGCAGGCGGACACCCCCGGAGGTCTACAGGGCTATAACGGGGGAGGACCCGCCGCCGGCTGGCGAGGGCCCGGACCCACTATACTCGATACCCGTGCCGGAGGAGGCTAGGCGGGAGCTCGCCCTGCTCCACGGGAGCGTGCTCTACATAAACAGGTCCGCCAGGAGGCTCGCGAAGTGGAAGCTGAGGAGGGCCATGGCGCTAGCCCCCAGCCTGAGGGCCATAGAGCCCATAGTGCTCGGCGGGGCTGTAGTCGTCGCCGTGAGCGGTGTTAGGAGGAGGCGCTACAGCGGCTACGTCTACGACCTGGCGGTTCCGGGGGTCAACACCTTCACTGGCTCCTACGGCGTGGTCTACCACAACAGCGACCCATACGGGTGGTACATCTACAGCGTCTTCAAGGTCGGCTCGATACAGCTCAGCTACGAGAGCGAGAGGCTGGCAACGCCGAAGGCCAGGTTCCTCGGCGTGAGCATGACCGACGTCTTCGGCTACGGGAGGAAGAAGCCCTACCTCACAGAGGCCGAGAGGAGGAACTACATAATAAAGGCGAAGGAGACCGACATCAGGAGGGCGAAGGAGCTGATGAACTACAGCTGGTTCCGCACGAAGGGGTGGATGAGGGAGATAAGGATATTCCTCAACAAGAAGGCTAAACTCGAGATAGAGGCGCTCGCCAGCAAGGGCCTCAAGTTCCTCGCCTTCAAGTACCTCCCAGAGAAGATCGAGACTGGCGACTGGATAGAGTAGACCGGCAGCAGTGGCCCCCAGCCCCTCTGGGGGTGGCCAGCGGCGCCGGAGCCCAGGATTGTGGGGCTCGTGGGGCCCTCCAGGGAGACCCTAGCCGCCATGGCTAGGGGCCTGGAGCGCCTCGGGTACCGGGTGGTCTACGAGGCCGCCCCGGCCCCGGCCGAGGCCGCGGGTGCCGCTGAGAGGCTCGCCCGCCTCGGGGCTGAGGTGGTGGTGCTCCCCGGCAGCTGGGGCGGGCCCTGGGCGAGGCTCTCCGAGAGCCTCGGCGTTCGGGTGGTGCGGGGCGCCTGGTCGCCTAGCCTGACGCTAGCCATCGTGGCCCGCTGGGGTGTGAGCCGCCTCTCACCGGAGGTTGAGGCCGAGAAGGCGGTCGGCCCCGACATGGCCAGGCTGGCGGTGGAGACACTCTCGGAGCTCCGCGCGGAGCCGCCGGGCGGGGCCGCATTCAACCTGGGGGGCCTGAGGGTGCCCCTCAGGCCTCCCCCGCTGCTCGTTGTAAGCGAGGTATACCCGAGGAGCTGCGACTGGGAGGAGCTGACGGGCGAGGTGTACTGGAGGGCCCTGGAGGGGGCCGACGTGGTCTCCCTGGGCTGGGATGGCAGGGTTCCCCTGGACTGCTACTGGAGGCTCCTGGCGAGGCTGCTCGACAGCTGGCCAGCGCCCGTGGCGGCCGACCCTGGATCTCCGAGGCTGGCGGTGGAGGCTGCCAGGCGCGGGGCGCCCCTAGCACTGAGCCTGACCGTGGAGACTCTCGGGCTAGTGCCGCCCAGCCTGAGGAGGGCCGCCGCCTTCGTCGTCCTGGCGCCCGGCGGCCTCCTCAGGGCCTCCGAGGAGGCCCGGAGGCTCGGCTTCGAGAGGGCAATCCTGGACCCCGTGCTGAGGCCCGCGGGGGCGCCGGGGGCTCTGGGCGCGCTCTGCCTGGCGCGCTCGGAGTCGGGGGCGGCCGGGTACCCCCTGATGGTTGGGTTGAACAACGTGGTGGAGCTGATGGACGGCGACACGACCGGCTCCACCCTGCTGGGGGCCGTGCTCGCCGCCGAGGCGGGGGCCTCCCTCGTGATGGTGGGCGAGGAGAGCTTCAAGGCCCGGGGAAACACGTGGGAGGCCCGGGTGGCGGCTGGGATGGCGAGCCTCTCCCTATACTGGGGGAGGCCACCCAAGGACCTAGGCCTCGACCTGCTCCTCTTCAAGAGGAAGAGAGGCCCGGTAGGCGAGGTAGGCGGCCGAGGCGGCGAGGGCTAGGCTGGACGCCCAGAGGAGGGGGGAAGCGCCGGGGGAGGCCTCAAGCCTGACGGTCACGTTTACCGCTGTGGGGCCGGCGGTGTTAGAGAACACCAGGCACTCTCCGGGGCCCACCCTCACCTCGGCCTCCACCCCCGAGACCCTGGCGGCGAGGAGGCCGCTGGGAGAGTGGATGTCGCTGCAGGGGGCCACGTACACCTCTATGGGCGAGCTAGCGTTGACCGCCACCGAGTACGAGCCGGGGCTGTCTAGGTGGAGGGGCGCCGCCACGCCCGGCGGTATGGTGAGGGTGGCCTCGTAGCTGCGGCTCCCCCCGCTGGACGCCCAGGGGGCGGCGCCAGCTATGAATGCCAGAAAGACGGCTAGGACTGCCTGGAGCTGCCTCCGGCGCATCCGCGGGCTACCTCTTCGCTAGGCGTAGGAGGTACTCGTGTATCCTCGTGTCGCCGGTTAGCTCTGGGTGGAAGCTCGTCGCTACTAGGCCGCCCTCAACAGCGGCGACATGGACCTCCGAGCCGTCTATCCTGGCGGTGGCGGCTGGCCTGGCGGACGCCCAGAAGTCGGTGAAGGCGGGGGCCCTGATGAACACGCCCCGGAAGGGCTTCTCGTCGAGGAAGTCTATGCGGAGGTCCAGCTCGAAGCTCTCCCTCTGCCTCCCGAAATAGTTGCGGTGAACCTCGACGTCCATGACGCCGAGGAGGGGCTGGCCACCCTTCGAGCCAGCGGTAACCCTCTTCGCCATGATTATGGCGCCAGCGCATGTGCCCAGGGCGGGGGTGCCGGAGAGTAGGGCGTCCCTGAGCGGCTCGAGGAGGCCGACCCTCCGCGCGACGACGCCTATGGTGGTCGACTCCCCGCCGGGTATTATGATGGCGTCCAGGCCCTCGAGCTGGCCGGGCTTCTTCACTATCACGGGCTCGGCCGGTATGCCGGAGCGCTCGCCGGCCAGCCTCACCATGTGGTAGTGCTCGGCCACGCCGCCCTGGAGGGCCACTATGCCGACCTTCACCAAGGCTAGACACCTCTTGTCTGGAGCAGCTCCTCAGGCTTCAGCTGGCGTATGTCTATGCCCATCATACTCTTCTGCTCGCTGATCATCCTCTGTGCCTCAACCACGTACTCCGGCTCGTCCCACATGCTAGTGGCCAGCACTATGGCCGCGGCCCTCTCGGGCGGGTCGCGGCTCTTGAAGATGCCCGAGCCGACGAAGATGCCGTCGGCGCCGAGCCACATCATCAGCGCTGCGTCGGCTGGTGTCGCTATGCCGCCGGCGGCGAAGTTCACCACCGGTAGCCTCCCGAGCCTGGCGGTGAGGTCTACCAGCTGGTGGGGCACCCCGTACTCTCTGGCTTTCCTAATCCTCTCCTCGGGCGGCATGGAGCGGAGGAGGCGTATCTCCCCCATTATTATCTTCATGTGCCTCACAGCCTCCGCCACGTTCCCTGTGCCAGCCTCCCCCTTGGTCCTTATCATGGCGGCGCCCTCCGTAATCCTCCGCAGGGCCTCCCCCAGGTCGCGGGCGCCGTTGACGAAGGGGACGGTGAAGAGCCACTTGTTTATGTGGTGCTTCTCGTCGACGGGCGTCAGGACCTCGCTCTCATCAATCATGTCGACGCCTACCTCCTCTAGTATGCGGGCCTCCATGTAGTGGCCTATCCTCACCTTGGCCATGACGGGTATCGTTATAGACTCCATGACCTCCTCTATCACCTTAACGTCGGCCATCCTGGCGACGCCGCCGCTCTTCCTGACATCGTAGGGGAGCTTGTCCAGCACCATCACGGCGACGGCCCCAGCCTCCTCCGCTATGCTGGCCTGCTCGGTGTTGGTGACATCCATAACAACGCCTCCCTTCTGGTACACGGGGAAGCCCAGCTTGACCCTAACCGTGCCCCTCTCCGGCACCTCTAGGACCTCAGGCAGCGGGCGGGGCTGGTAGTCGAAGAGGCCCTCCTCCCTGAGGCGGTCGGCGGCCTCGGCCAGCCTATAGAAGAAGTCCACGATAGCGTCAAACCCAACGTCCACGAGGCCTGGGGAGTAGTGTGAGGCGCCAAGCATGCCAGGCGCACCCTGGTCCACGCATGAAGCCCGGGCGCCGAGCAATAATACGTCTTTCCGGCACCCCCACACTAAATTAGGAGCCCGGGCACAGCCTTCGGGCGGTGCTGGGGAGTGGCTAGGATACGCGTGGAGACGCCCTCGGGGGTCTACGAGGTTGACGACGCACTCCTATACACCGAGAGTGACGAGTGGGTGAGGGTCGAGGACGGGGTTGTTAGGGTTGGGGTGACCGACTACGCGCAGAAGGAGCTGAAGGACATAGTGGGCGTGGAGCTACCCGAGGTCGGCTCGAGGCTCCGGAAGGGCGAGCCGGCGGCGGTGCTTGAGTCTATCAAGGCCACGGCCGACGTCTACGCCCCGGTCGACGGGGAGGTTGTCGAGGTTAACGAGAGGCTCCTCGACGAGCCGGAGCTGGTCAACAGGGACCCCTACGGTGAGGGGTGGATCTTCGCCATGAGGCCCGACGACCCATCCCAGCTTCAGGGCCTCCTGACGCCGGAGAGGTACGCTGAGAAGATAAGGAGGGAGAAGGGCGGCTAGAGCCTCCAGGCGGCGACTATCCTGGCCACGGCCCACCGGTTATACCCCACTACAACCCTCACGTGGCCCTCGAGCATAGAGTCGACCTCCGGGTCGCCCGTGTCGACGAGGAGCCTGTAGTGGAGCCCGCGCAGCTTGGAGGGCGCCGAGACCACTATCAGGCCGTCCCTGCCGGCCCGCCGGAGGATAGCCGGTGTTATCTGCTGGTTCCCGCGGCCTAGGAGGAAGCCGGTGCCCCCGACCGGTGTCAGGATGAGCCTCACCCTGTCATAGGATGAGGCCAGGCTCTCCAGCCTCCCCGCGTCGAGGTCCCTGCCTACGAGCCTCCCGGCGTGGTAGGCGTCGACGCCGAGGAGCGTCTTCTCGACTCCGAGCGCCCGGGCGACCCATGCCACGGTGCTTCCCGGGCCTAGGATGTAGAGTGTGCACTCCTCGACCATCTCGGCCACCTGGAGGCCTATCCCCTCCAGGTCATCGGGGGCCGTCGGCTCCTTGGCGCCCTGGAGCAGGCCTGGCGCCTTGGGGGTTAGAGCGTAGCCGTGGAGGCGGAGCGCCAGCCTCCCCCTCCTGTACTCCTCCTCGTCGGCGTCAACGATCTCAGCCTCCTCGAGGGGGCACCCGCTTGTGGCGCAGCGGGCCACGAGCCTGGCGGCCGACTCCGGGCTGACGGCGAACACCCCGCTGAAGACCTTAACTCCCGCTGGGACGCCTAGGATCGGGAGCTGGAGGCCGACAGCCTCTAATACGTCCCTGGCGGTGCCGTCGCCTCCCACGAAAACCAGGAGGTCGACAAGCCCGAGCATGGCCCTAGCGCAGGCTATCGTGTCGAGCCTGCTCGTCGGCCACTTGTGGGGCTCAACGCAGTCGAGGATGGAGACCCTACCCTCCAGCCTCCAGGGGTACCCCGGGGCCTCCGAGCCCATGAGCCCCGCCGGCATGTACACTCTATCCACGAGGCGCGGGTCGAGGCCCGCGAGGAACCTCGAAGCCCTGATGGGCGAGACCGGCCTGGCGCCCCGGGCGAGGGCCTCTAGGAGGGCGGCGCCGTCCGTGCCTTTAAGGGCGAGCCTCCCGCCCATGCCTGCCACGGGGTTCACTATAACCCCGACCCTCAGGCGGGCGGGGCCCAGGGTCAGCGTCGAGCCCGCAGCACCGCCGCGTGCTGGCATAGCGTAGCCCCCGCGGCTAGCCCAGCTGAAGAGCGGCCATCCCCCCGGGAGGGTCCCCCACTGGCGGTCAGCGCACCGCCGCGGGGCGGTAGCAGGCGCGCTGGGGGAGGGTTAAACGCCGTGGTGCAGCAGCCTCAGTGGGCCCCTCCAGTCCGGGTCGCGCGGGTCGCTGGGCGTGTAGGCGAGGACGGCTGGCGCCCCGCGGCAGATCCTCCCTATCTTCCCGGCTGGGCCACCGCTGGCCTCGGCGGCGCGTATTGTGTAGGCCTCTATCACCTGGCGGGGGCTCAGGCTCTCCTCGGGCCTGCAGGCTGGCTGGCTACAGTTACCCACGGCGGCCTGGAAGGTCTCCCAGGGCTGGTAGGGCTCTACGGGCGAGTCTGTTGAGAGGGCGAGCCTAACCCCGGCCCGCACCATCGAGGCGAAGGGGTACGCCGCCGCGAGCCTGCCGGGGCCGAGGCGCCTCTCTATCCACCAGTCGCTAACCCTGAACCTCGGCTGCACGGCGACCCTCACACCCATGCTTGCGAGCCTCCCTATCTGGCGTGGCCAGGCGATGCTGGCGTGCTCCACCCTGCAGTAGCGGCAGTCGCCCCCGAGGGTCTCGTAGGCCTCGATGACCTCGTCGAGGGCCGCGTCGCCTATTGCGTGGACTGCGACACGGAAGCCCCTGGAGAGGGCCTCCCGGCCCATCCCGGCTATCTCCCTGGCGTTCAGGAGCCTAAGCCCCCTGTTCCCGGGGTCGTCGCTGTAGGGCTCCCTGAGGTAGGCGGTCCGAGCGCCGAGGCTCCCGTCAGCGTAGAGCTTGACCCCAACGACGCCCCAGAGCCTCCCGCGCCCCTCCGCGGCCACCTCCTCGAGCCTGCGGGCGTCGGGGTAGCAGGAGACTCGCACCTTCAGGATTCCCATCATCTCCAGGTTCCTGAGGGCCCTAGCCTCGCTTGGAGTGCAGGACATGCTCGACACGCCAGCTATGCCAGCGGAGCTAAGGGCCTCGACGGCCACCTCCACGGGGAGGCGCATGCTGGTCCCCGCTAGGAGGCGCTCCATGGTGTAGCCGACGGCGTCCTCGAGGAGGATCCCCCTCTCCCTGTCCACGAGGCTGGGGTAGGCCTCCCAGGGCCTCGTCATTGCGAGTGCTAGCGTGTTGGCGACGGCCACGTGGCCGCACACCCTCACTGCCACCGCCGGCCTGTCGGGGACCACGGCGTCGAGCTCCTTGCGGGTGGGGTACCTCCTCTCCGTCCTGAACGACTCGTGGTCCCAGCCCCTCCCATACGCTATAGGCCCCCGGGCCTCGCCGAGCCTCTCGGCTACCTCCCAGGGGTCCCTGGCGCCGCGGAGGTCTGCGCCCAGCAGGGATACGCCCAGGCTTGCGAGGTGGAGGTGAGCGTCTACTATTCCGGGGAGTATGTAGCCCGGCAGCTGCTTGTGGGTAGCGTAGGAGGGGTAGGCGCCGTACGTCACGCTGCTTATCCTGCCGTCGCTCACTACTATAGTGTCACCCGAGTCCTCCCCGTAGTGGTTGACGACGGACTGGACGGTGTACGCCACGGTCACCATTACACTGGAGCCCCCATGCCCTGGGGGAGGTCAGGGGTAAAGAGTGGGAGGGGCCCCGGGGCGGCTAGCTGGCCTCCTCTAGGAGTATGTTCCCGTATTTCTCGCGGAGGAGGCGCTTGTTTATCTTGCCGACGCTAGTCTTGGGGAGGTCCTCCACCAGGACCACGCGGTCAGGGAGCCACCACTTGGGTATCTGGCCCGTCTCCACGAACTTCTCCATGAGGAACCTCCGTATCTCCTCCGTTGAGAGCCTGTCCTCCCAGCCGGGCCTCGGTACTATGAGGGCCACGGGCCTCTCGCCCCACTTGGGGTGCTTGGCCGCTATCACAGCCACCATCGCTACGCCGGGGTGCTGGCTTATGGCGTCCTCCAGCCTGACGCTGCTTATCCACTCACCCCCACTCTTTATGACGTCCTTGTCCCTATCCTGGATGAGTATGCTGCCGTCGGGGAACCAGACGGCTATGTCGCCGGTGTGGAACCACCCGCCGCGCCAGGCCTCCTCGGTCTTCTGCGGGTTCTTGAAGTACTCCGGGGTCACCCAGGGCGACCTAACAACTATCTCACCCATAGTCTTCCCGTCCTTGGGCACCGGCTTCATGTCGGGCCCTACCACCTGGAGGTCGACGAGGGGTATGGGGTAGCCTGTGCGCAGCGTCACATCCATCAGCTCCTCGTCGCTCATACTCTCAACCTGCCAGGGCCACGGGGTTGCCAGGGTGAGGACCGGGGCTGTCTCGGTCATGCCGTAGCCGACTATGAGGCGTATACCCCTCTTCCGGGCGAGCTCCGCTAGCGCCCTGGGGGTGGCGGAGCCGCCGTTGATCCACTTCAGGCCGGAGAGGTCGTAGTTCTCGCTGCCGGGCTCGGTGAGGAGCATGTAGAGGACCGTGGGCACCGCGGCGGTGAAGGTTACCTTCTCCCTCGCTATCAGCTCTAGGAGGACCTTCGGTATTAGCCTGTTGGGGTAGACCTGCTTCGCCCCTATGAGCGTGGCCATGTATGGTATGCCCCAGCTGTAGACGTGGAACATGGGGACGATGTGGAGCACGGTGTCGCGGGCGGTGAAGGTGAACACGCCGCTCGTGGCGAAGTGTAGGGCTGCGCTCATCGCGTGCAGCACTATGGCCTTGTGGCTATGGTAGGTCCCCTTGGGCAGGCCGGTCGTGCCGCTCGTATAGCCCATACCAGCGGGCTGGTCCTCGCTGACGGGGGGCCACTCGTACTTGGGGTCACCGTGCTCCTTTATGAAGTCCTCGTAATGGTAGGCGGGGAGGCCCCCTATCTTCTGTGGGACCTCGTCCGAGTCGACTACTATGACCTTCTCGAGGCTCTTAACCTTGGGTGCGATGGCGTCGACGAGTGGTATGAAGTCCTTGTGGACTATCACAACCTTATCCTCGGCGTGGCCCATAACGTAGGCTATCTCCGCGGGCGCCAGCCTCACGTTGACCGGGTGTATGACCGCCCCCATCATGGGGACGGCGAAGTAGGCCTCGAAGTGCCAGTGGGTGTTCCAGTCGAGCGTCGCAACCCTGTCAAGCCTGCCGACGCCAGCCTCCTTCTCGAGGGCGGAGGCGAGCATGGCCATCCTCTCGGCCGCCTTAGAGTAGGTGTAGCGATCGACCCCCCTAGCGGTCCTATACACCACCTCCCTGTCGGGGAAGAGGGTAACCGCCCTCCTGAGTATGTAGTGTATGGTAACGTCATACCCGGGCCTCCGTGGGACTCTCTCAGGTAGGCTCAAGGATGCGCACCTCCCAGAACTCCACGAGGGAACGCGCGGAAAACGGAATATAGGCGCTAGGCCGCGGCCCGCCTATACAAGAAGCGCCCGGACAAGCGGCCGGGTACATGCCGGTACCACCCCTCCGTTAAATCCTCCGCCCGCCACAACACAGCCCCGGGGAGCTCGGGTGCCCTGGTGGGGCAGGTGGTGGCGTGGCAGAGGCCGAGGATGGGGCTGGCAGGGCTGGGGGGCGCCCCCGGCCCAGGCGGGTGTGTGGCCAGCGCAGCAGGCTGGCACCACCCTAGCCAGCGTCCCGCCCGGAAGCAGGGTCGTGGTGAAGTCGATACTTGCAGGGTGGGGCGCCACCTCGAGGCTTGCAGGGCTTGGCATAGCGCCTGGCGTGGAGCTGGAGGTGGTGTCGAACGACATCGCGTACCCCTGGACGCCGGTGGTAGTGCGGGTTAGCGGGGTTGAGGTAGCGATAGGGAGGGGGATAGCGTCGAGGATCATAGTGGAGCCCGTGGGCAGGGCGGCCGCCGAGGCGGCGCCCGCACCCTCCAGCCAGGGCGGCGGCCAGGGCTAGGAGCCGGACCCCCGCCTGTTACCTACTATACACCCCCTATACACCCCCCACGCCTTCTCCGCGGGGTACCCGGCGGCGGGGTGGCACCCTAGCTGCGCGGTCTTCATGTGCAAAAGGGGGAGGGGTTGGGCGGCCCCTGTGAGCCCTGAGGGCTTGTTTAGAGGGGCTTGTAGAGCTCCTTCTGGAGGGGGCGGAACCCCATCCTGGAGTAGAAGGAGTCCGCTATGATGTTGCCCTCCGGGTAGACCGCCGTTATCAGTCCCGCGCCCCGCGCCTTGGCCTCCTCCTGAGCCTTCTCGACGAGCAGCCTCCCTATCCTCTTCCCCCTGTAGGCCGGGTGGACGTAGAAGTCGGTTATGACGGCCTTGATCCGGGGCTTGTAGAACACCCTGTCGACCAGCTCGACGCGTATCACGCCCACTATCCTGCCGGCCTGCTCGTCCTCGGCCACCAGTATGAAGGCGTTGTCGCTGCCAAGGCTCTTGGCAACGTACTCCCTGGCCCTCGCCTCCAGGTCCCCGGCGGGTAGGAAGTGGGGGTCGAGCTCGCCGTTCAGCGCCTTAAGCCTCGCTATGAGGCCCGCCACGCTCTCGACGTCGCGCTCCTGAGCCCTCCGGACGGCCACTCGGCTAGCCATGCGCGTTCACCCCCTAGGCCTCCCTTATGTAGACGCTTCGGAACGCTCTAAACCCTAGCTTCTCGTAGAAGGACTTGGCGACCCTGTTCTGGGCCGGGAACTCGGCCGCCAGGGCCCTGGCTCCGGCCTCCTGGAGGGCCCTGAAGGCCTCCTCGACTAGGAGGGAGGCTATCCCCCGCCTCCTATACTCTGGTTTTACGTAGAGCTCCTTCAGGACTGCCAGGGGGCTCGCCTCCAGCATGGGGTTCTCCTCGAGGACCGCCCTCGCTACCCCTACGACCTCGCCGTTCTCCTCGGCCACCAGGAGGATCTCCCTCTCGCTCTCCACCGCATTGCGGGCCAGCTCCTCGGCCCTCGAGCGGTCCTCCACGGCGGCCCAGGCCGGGTCGAACTCCTCGTTGAACAGGTAGAACCTGTATATGAGGTCAGCCGCCTTGGGGATGTCGTCTGGCAGCGCCTTCCTAACGACTACGCTGGGCTCGTACACGCCGCGTCACCCCCGCTCGTAGTCTACGGGAGGCTTAGGTATTAGGCCGCTCTCCCAGAGCTTCTCATACTTGGCCCTAACCCTGGCGATGATCTCCCTGGCCCTCTCGAGTTCCTCGCGGTAGGTGGTGGTCCTCCTCGCCAGGCCCTGCTCCACGGCCTTGGCTGCGACGGCCGCTGCGACCCTCGGGTAGAGGTCCCACTCCTCCATGGTGGGTATTATGTAGTCCTCCCGCAGGCCCTTCTCCTCGGCGTACCTGGCTATCTCCTCGGCCGCGGCTATGGCCATCTCGTCGGTTATCCCCCTAGCCCTCACGTCTAGCACGCCCCTGAACACCCCGGGGAAGACGAGGCTGTTGTTGACCTGGTTGGGCAGGTCGCTCCTACCCGTTGCAACGATGGCGGCGCCAGCCTCCTTGGCCTCCCAGGGCCAGATCTCGGGTACAGGGTTCGCCTCGGCGAAAACTATAGCGCCCTTCGCCATCTTGGCCACCCACTCCTTCTTTATGACGCCAGGGCCGGGCTTGCTCGCCGCCACAACTATATCGGCGCCCACCAGGGCCTCGCCTGGGCCGGCGCCGGGCCGCAGGCCAGCCCCCTTGGTCTCAACGGCTATCTGGTACTTCCACGGGTTCCTCACCATGAGCTTGTCTATGTCCTCCCTGTCGGGGTGTAGCACGCCCCTACTATCTAGAACCGCGACGTTGCCAACGTCGACACCGTAGGCTTTGAGTAGCCTGTAGAGGGCCACGTTCGCCGCGCCAGCGCCTATGAGGACGATCCTAGCCTTGCGGAGGTCCTTCCCCACCAGCTTCACCGCGTTTATGAGGCCTGCCAGCGTCGCCGCGGCAGTGCCCTGCTGGTCGTCGTGCCACACCGGTATCTCGAGCCTCTTCCTGGCCTCCTCGAGTAGGTAGAAGCACTTGGGGCTCTCTATGTCCTCGAGGTTTATCCCGCCGAAGCTTGGCTCCACGTTCTCTAGTAGCTCGAGGAACTTCTCGGGGTCCCTAGCCCTGTGCACGAGCGGGACCGCGTCTACGCCGCCTAGGAACTTGAATATGAGGGCCTTACCCTCCATCACGGGGTAGGCGCCCTCGGGCCCTATGCTGCCGAGGCCCAGCACCCTGGTGCCATCGCTGACGACCGCTATGGTGTTCCAGCGGCTGGTCAGCTCGAAGCTCTCGTCGGGGTTCCTGGCTATAATCCTGCTTGGCTCGGCGACGCCCGGAGTGTACCATATGGCGAAGTCCTTGACCCGCCTGACTGGCACCTTCGGTATGGTCTCTATCTTGCCGCCGTAGAAGCGGTGCAGCTCCTTGCTGAGGGCGTACCAGTCAACCTTACCCTCCTCGCCGGGCAACACAACCACCCAGGTTAGACTCTCGCGGAGCCCGGGTTCGCCTAAGGACGTATATAATGCTTGAGGCCCGCAGACCAGGGCGTAACGCATATTAAGAGGCCGATTACTAGCCACCCCCAACGGGAGGAGAAGCGGCGGTCGTCTAGCCTGGACTAGGACGCCGGCCTGCCAAGCCGGAGGTCCCGGGTTCAAATCCCGGCCGCCGCACCACCTTCTAGACCGCTCGGGGGCTAGTGTAGCTACCGTGCATGCCAACCCCCCCATCCCCTGGGATGCCGCGCAGGCACTCAAAGATCGCTAGACGCGGGGGAACCAGTAGAACCGGGGGCTGACGATATAGTATGAGGGGGGTTACCGAAAAAGAACTGGAAATAGGGGAGTATTGGGATATCCGGGGAGCCTTAGGCTCCGCGGCGGGCTATGGCGAACGCAGCGGCTGCCAGCGATATGAGGCCTAGCGCCGTCCCGGCGGCGCCGAGGTTCCTGGCGGTTGACACCTGGCTCTCGGTCTTGCCGACCTTAGCGCTTAGGCTTGTGAGGTTCTGCTGTAGGCTCTGGGATAGGCTGTTGATGGCGTTTATGATCTGGTCTCCCTTGCTGTTGATGGCGTTTACTATGGCGTCCTGGAGGCTGGAGGCCTTACCGTCTAGGAGGGCTGATATGTTGACTAGTATCCTGTTGTTGCCATCGTTTATCGCGGCGATCAGGCTGCCGTTGACGTTGTAGAGGCCGTTTACGATCTGGTCTCCGAGGCTGGCCAGGTCGTCTAGGGAGGCGACTATCTGGCCGTAGCTGGTGTTTAGGACTGCCAGTATCTCGCCGCTCCTGGTCTCGATGAGCCCGGCCAGGCTGGCGTTGAGGGAGTCTAGCTTGGCCTTTATGATGCCGGTGTCGGTCGCTATCTGCGCTAGGGTGCCGTTCACGCCTACGAGGCCGCCGGATATGCTGCTGATGGCGCCCAGCACCTGGCTGAAGGGCTCGCTGGCAACGTAGACCTCGGCCTCGCCCCTGAGCTCGGGCGAGCCCGCCTCTAGGGAGACGGCCTTTATGTAGTGGTCGCCAACTGCCACTATGGGTAGGTTCACGTCTACCTCGAAGGCGCCGCTGGAGTTGGCCACTATCATGCTCAGCCAGTTGCCGTCAAGGTAGAGGTTGACAGTCTCATTAGCGTAGAAGCCGGTGCCGACCACGTGCAGCATCGCAGGCTGGCTGTCAACACTGGCAGGCGTCACGCTCAGGTAGGCTACAAGCTCTAGGTCCGCGTGGCCGTAGTACCTGTAGTCGAGGCTGACCGCGTCAACCGAGTAGGTGCCGCCGGGTATTAGCGGCACGGTGAAGCTGGCCTCGGCGGTGCCGTTCTCGTCGGTGGTCACAGTCGCTATTAGCTGGCCGTTGAAGGTCACGTTGAACGTGGTGTTGGCCGGGGCGCCGCTCAGGTAGACCTCGACCGTGTCGCCAACGTGGGCGGCACTCGGCTCTAGGGTCAGGTTGACGGGCTTCTGGACGGCGAAGAGGGCGGCGTTCGCCAGTATGCTGAACGCCGCATCTGTCCAGTAGGCCATGTCGGTCCACTCCTCGGGGGCCATGCTGGCTAGCAGCACGTACTTCCTGCCGTCGGGCAGCAGCTTGTAGCCTATCAGGTTGCCGACGTCACCGTAGCCCTGTATGTAGAGGTTGGCCAGTACTGTGCCGCTGAACTGGCAGAACCAGCTGAAGTCGCTCGCCGAGTCAGTGGTCAGCTGGACTATGTCGCCAACGTTGAAGTCCCTGGTTATCAGGTGCTTCGCCAGTATGTGAGCGTAGGGATAGGCTCCCCAGCTGTCGCTCTCACAGGCGGGGTCGCCGGTGTAGGCTGATAGCACCTTGATACCGTAGCCGTAGGGGCCCCAGTTGTCGAGCCATATCACGCTGATGCCAGCCTGCTCAGTGGCGTTCACGAACATCTCGAACTCGTCCTGGCTCGGGAAGGGGACGCCGTAGTGGCCAGCCCATATGGCCGCGTCGTAGAAGCCCGTGGCTACCGCAGCAGCTATATCCTCCACACTATCGAAGTCGTCGGCGTAGTAGCCTAGGGTCTCGAGGAACGCCTTAATCTCGCCAGCGTAGTCGTAGAGTATGGCGAACCTGGGTATCCTCTGGAGCACCACGTCTCCTAGGTTGGTGGTCTCATTCGCCGCCACGGTCACGTTTAGCGCTAGCTGCATGTAGCCGGGGGCCTCGAATACTAGGGTGTAGGTGCCCTCGGGCAGCCAGAACTCGAAATTGCCCTGCTCGTCTGTGACAGCGCTTATCGGCGTGCCGACAACGTAGATCTTAGCGCCGGCAATGTCCATGCCGTCGCTCCCGACGACGTGGCCGGCGACGTAGCCGTAGGGCTGCCTCTCCAGGTACACGGTCACGTTAGTGTAGAGCAGGGGCTCCACGCCAGTGGGACTGGCCTTGTGGGCGGCGAAGTCGGGGGTATAGCTGAGGCCAGCCATCTGGTAGGCGTACGCTACAGCGTTCACAAGGCTCTGCAGCGTGGAGTTGCTGTACATGCCATCGCCGCCCGGCTGCAGGTACTGCATGTAGTCGCTCTCGGCCCAGCTGCCCATGTAGATTATCGGGGCGGGGGTGGAGTTCACAACCACAGCGCTCGGCCCGCTGCTCCCGGAGGACTCGTCTACGAGGTCTGCTAGGATGACCATCTGGCTAGCGTTGTCGTCGGTGAACGCGTAGTACAGGTAGTCAGCATAGTAGGAGTTGTCCACGTCGGCCAGGTAGAACCAGGTGTCGCCGTCTAGCGGCACGCCCTGGAAGATCGGGTGCTGGAGGCCGGCCTCGGTCAGGTTCACCTTCACATACTCCGGGCTCGGGTAGCCGTAGCTATAACCGTCGGGGGCCGGTATGCCCAGGGCGGACTCGACCTCGTCGTTATGATAGTAGACTCCCTTGCCGCCGGTGGTTCCAGCGTATGAGGTGTCGAGTAGCACTATGGAGACGCCCTCGAACGCCAGCGATAGCAGGCTTATCACGGTGTCAGCTCCTGGGTCGCCGCCGCTGCTGCTCCAGTGATCCACCACGACCACAGCGGGGTTCACGAGGCCGCTGTTGTAGTCCTGGAGGAACTGGCTGGCACTATCGTACTCTACGACGTTGAACCCTGCCTGCTCCAGTATGTCGGGTATGTGATGGCCAGCGTAGGCGTTACCTATGACCACGACCGCGGGCGGTATGGGCTCTAGGGTGAAGTTGACCACGACGTGCTCCCCGGGGCCGACGAGCGCCTGGGCCTCGCCAGCCTGGTAGCCCTGCTTCCAGGCGTAGATAGTGTAGTTGCCGGGCGGCACCTCGACCTGGTAGTAGCCGCTGGCGTTGGTGGTCGCGTTGAAGGCCCCCATGGGGCCCACGGCTGTTACTAGGGCGCCCTCTATGGGCTGGCTGGTGTTGGCGTCGAAGACGTAGCCCTCTATGTAGCCGGGCTGGTTGGGTGTCAGCTGGAAGTTCACCACGACAGTCTCGTTCTCGTCAACGCTCACCTGCTGCTCAGCCGGGTAGTAGCCGGTGGCGTTGGCTACAACCGTGTAGGTGCCTGGCTCTACGCTTATCTGGAACCAGCCGTTAGCGTCTGTGACGGCGCTGGCGTTTGCCTCGACGGCGGTCACTACGGCGCCCTGTATGGGCTGCTGGGTCACAGCGTCATAGACGAAGCCAGCAATGGTGCCGTTGAGCAGTACAACCGTGACCTGGACCTCCTGGCTCTGGTAGCCCCAGGCCTGGAAGAGTAGTGTGTAGTTCCCGGGGTCTAGGGGTATCTTGAAGAAGCCGTCGTTGTTCACGCCGACAGTCTTGTTTATCTCCTCGACTGTGACGGTCGCCCAGGGTATGGGGCTCTGGTCCACGGCGTCGAGCACGTAGCCCTGCACGCCGCTCTTCTTGGCGTACTGCTGGGCTATCTGGACGGCCGCGGCGGCGTCTATCCTACCCCACCCGTAGCGGATGTCCTGGCCGGGGTCTCCCAGGTCGACCGCGCTCTCGTTCAGGATCTCGTACACCTTCTCGGGCAGGTCGGGTATGTTGAAGTCGGTCCAGCCCGCGGCCTGGAGTATCAGGGCGACGGTGCCACTTACGTGCGGCGTGGCCATGCTGGTGCCGCTCCAGGCCTCGTAGCCGCCTCCGGGCACGGAGCTCGTGATGCCGACTCCGGGCGCGCTGAAGTCTGGCTTGATGTACGTGCTGGGGTACTGGCCGAAGAAGGGCCAGTCGCTGGGCGGGCTGGGCCAGTTCACCACCTCACCGCTGCTGAACCAGGCGGGGTTGTCGTCCTGGTCGGTGGCGCCTATGCCGAAGACGCCCCAGATGTTCCCGGGGTTGCTAGAGGTTCCGGGGCCGTCGTTGCCTATGGCGGCCACGGGTATGATGTCGGCGACCAGCATGTCGTATATGGCTGGTAGGAGGTCGTTCCCATAGTAGCCGCTGGCACCCCAGCTCATGCTGACCACGTGGGCGGGTAGCCCAGTGGGGTTGCCGTCGCAATCGTAGGGGTCGACGGTCCACTCCATCCCGGCCAGCACCTGGGCGAAGGTACCGCTGCCGCCGGGTAGGACGAGGCCGTGCATGAGGGTGGCTCCGGGCGCCACGCCTATGAGTATGTTCTCTGTGTCGCCGCCTAGGGCGGTTCCGCTGGTGTGGGTGCCGTGGCCGTGGGTGTCGTGGGGCGTGCTACAGACCGGGTTACCGTTGCCGTCCCACTCCATCCAGCCGCCGGGGTAGTGGGGGTCGTTGGGGTCTAGAGTGAGCATCTTCCCGGCGAGGGCCGGGTGGCTTATGTCGACTCCGGTGTCGAGCACAGCTATCCTGATGCCCTCGCCCGTGTAGCCCATGGCCCAGGCGTCGGGGGCCCTTATCTTGAAGATGCCCCAGCTCTCGACCTGCTGGCCGGGCTTCACCTCAACGGGCTTCTTGCCGGGAGCGTCCAGCACGTGTACCTTGAAGTTGGGGAAGATCCTCACAACCATCGGGTTCTTGGCGAGATCGTAGACGAACTGGGCGGGCACCCTGGCCAGTATGACGTTGTCGAGCCAGAACCTGTGGAGCACCACGCCCTTGTGGGCGGCTATCAGCTGCACTATCGGCTCCTGGGTTAGCTTAGCCCAGCCCTTGAGGGCGTTGACGGCGGCCTGGTAGTGGCCCCTAACCTGCTCGACAACGTCCTGGGGTAGCGGCTTCAGGCGTATCACGACCTCGACGTAGTCGGTGGGCCTGGCCTTCTCGAGCTCGCTCAGTATGGCGGGGTCGATCTTGTAGACCCAGGGGCCCTTGTTGCTGGCAGCGTAGACGCTATTATAGGGGTGGCTGCCCGTGTGCCCGCTCCACGCCGCGGCTAGCGGGGCCGCGTATGCCAGTATCATCGTTAGGGCTAGGGCTAGCGATGCAGCCCTGACTAGGGTGTCGCGCGTGTGCAAATTTCCACCCCAACAGGCCAGCCTCCACGGCGGAGAGACCCCCTTAATAAGCTAAACTTAGTAGAGAGAAGTAATCCCTGTGACCCTGAAGAGTGCTCACAAATGCTCGGAAACCGTAAGAATAGCCCTTATACATAAACATATCGATGTATAGGTAAAGCTATACGTATAGAGGTTAACGGGTTAGGGTAGGGCTGGAACGCCACGCGGCCCCCAGAAGGCCGGGGCCGGTATTCCTGTTAAGCCGATAAACCCGGTTTGCGGCCCCCGGAAGCCTGGGGATGACGTATAGGAAACCGGGGCCAGGCCGCCTAGCGGCGGCTGGTGGCCGGGGACTCTCGCTGGCCGACCCGAGCCCAGTACTTGTATGCCCTAACTATGCTCGAGTCGATCTTCACGGTCTGCAGCGACGCTATCGTGGCGTAGTCGGTGACCCCCTCTATTCCCGCTATCTCCTCCACAGCCCTGGCGGCCTCGCCCTGGCTGGGGGCTAGCACCTTGGCTAGAAGCTGGTAGTCGCCCGCTACCTCGTGAATCTCGACTACGAAGTCTAGCTCGCCGAGCTTTTCCCGGACACGGCCCAGCATGCCCGGCTTGACCTTCAGGAAGACGAACAACACTGTGGAGAGGCCCAGGGGAGACGGGTCTATCAGGGCCCGGAACCCCCTTAGTATGCCGAGGGAGGAGAGCTTCTTCACCCTAATGTATATCGTGGCCTCGCTCACTCCCAGGATGCTGGCGAGCCTGCGCCAGGGTATCCTGGCATCGGACTCGAGGTACTCGAGGATCTCTATGTCCCTGTCATCCGGGCCACCCTGCACGTCCAGGCCAGCACCCCCCGCCTAGCCCAGGCGTCTCGGGGATAATAGTGTTGGCGGACAACTATGACCGGCCAGGCTCCAGTATCTATTCTGAAAACCCTAGGAGTCGCAGTAGCCTCAGGGCGAGCCTAGGCCTCCTCGAGAGCTCCCGGAGTATGACGGCCTTCCTCAGGCTCCCGAGTGCAACCTCCGCGTGCACACGGGGCGGTATCGAGGCCAGCAGGCTGGCCCTCTCGCCGGGCTCCATGCGACGGACCCTCTCTAGCACCCTCCTCTGGGCGGCCACGGCCCTGGCGGCCGGTATGGCCTTCTGGGCCTCGAGGGGGTCGCCACCGCTCGCCAGGGCGCCCGCAGCGGCGGCGCCGCTGGCCATGGAGGGCCGTATGCCCTCCCCGGTTAGGGGCAGCACGAAGCCAGCAGACTCCCCGGCCACGGGTATCCCCGCCAGGCTCGACAGCCTGAGGCCCCCCACTGCTATAGGGGCGCCCCGGGGCCTCGTGGCGGGCTCCGCCCTGCAAGGTAGCCGCCGCACCCACCTGTCGAGCCTCCCCCGGAGGCTCTGGGGGTCGGCGTAGCCGCCCAGTCCGACCTGGAAGAGGCCCCCGGGCGCGGGGAAGAGCCAGTAGTAGCCGACTAGCCTCGTGTCGAAGTCTATCAGCAGCTCCTCGGGGTCGGCGCAGCCCTCTGGCAGTCGGACCTCGTACTCTAGAGCGAAGATCTTCTCCCCCGGGTAGTACGCGTTGCCGACCGCCGCGAGGCTTCTCGACGGGTCGAGCCGCACCAGCCCCCGGCCGGGTATGCGGGCCTCGCCCCTGTGGGGTAGCAGGGGGGCCCTGTACGTCACCTCGGCCCCCGCCTGGGCGGCGAGCTCCTCGAGGAAGTCGGGCTTGTCAACTATGTAGCCGCTCAGCCACCCCTCGATCCTAATGGCCTCGGAGCCGTCCACGAGCAGGCGGGCGCGCCTTATGCGGGCGACAACGCTCCCCCGGGGGATCGGGGCCGGCAGCCACTCGGCGTCTGGCACGCCCCAGCCGCAGGGCTTGACTGCCGGGCGGGGGTTGGCCTCGAGTATGACGACCCTGTAGCCTAGGCGGCCGAGCCTGTAGGCCGCCGCGACGCCGGCCGGCCCCATGCCTGCTATGGCGTAGTCGTACCCGGCTACGCGTGGCACCCGGCGCACCCCGCCGTGGGCTCGGCGGCGCTCGCGGGAGACATTTAAGGCCGGGTAATACTTGCATCTTCCTGGAGGCCCGCTGGGTAGGCGGGTGTTGCGATGTGGCAGCGGCTGGCGAGCGCATTGCGCTGTACAAGTACAAGGCGGTATTCCTCGACTCGGTGCACAGGTTCATACCAGTCAACGAGGTGGAGTACGCGATACTCCAGACGCCATTCTTCAGGAGGCTCCACGAGGTCAGGCAGCTGGGCTATGTGTACCTAGTCTTCCCATCGGCAAAGCACAGCAGGTTCGAGCACACCCTCGGCGTGATGCACGTTGCCAGTAGGATAGCGGAGAGGGTGCTGGCCTCCGGCGGGCTCGGCTACCTTGTCAACAAGAAGCCGGGGCCCGAGGCTTTCGTCGAGCTGGCGAGGGTGGCCGGGTTGATACATGACATAGGGCACCCCCCCTACAGCCACACGCTCGAGAGGCCGCTCGAGAACGCCGTGAGGAACCCGGAGGACTTCTCGCTAGACCCGTCAAAGGTGCCGCGGGTGGACTGGGGTAGGGTGGGGAAGTACCACGAGTTTGTGGGGAGCAGGTTCTCCCTCGCACTGGCCAGGCGGCTCTCGCGGGAGCCCCCCAGGGGGGTTAACGGTGAGGAGGCTGCGGGCCTGGTCGAGGCCGCGGCGGCCGCAGTGTTCGGCGTGGACCTCACTGGCAGGGCCAGGCAGACGCTGGACGACCTGGGCCTCGAGGAGGCGGCGGTCGGGGTTGTGGGTCAGATAATATCGCATAGGTTCGCCGACGCCGACAGGGTGGACTACCTGATTAGGGACGCTCACAACACGGGTGTGGTCTTCGGCTTCATAGACCTCGAGAGGCTGATCCATGATATACGCCTCGAGCGGAGCGGCGACGGCTTCTCGGTGGTCTATGGGCCGAAGAGTATACCGGCCATAGAGGACCTGTACGACGCCAGGTTCAAGATGTACAGGAGCGTGTACCTCCACCACAAGGTTGTCGGCCTCTCGGTGGCCCTCCGCCAGGTGGTGTCGCTCCTCTTCGGGAGCTGGCGGGAGGTGCTCCCTCAGCACCTGCTGGCCTGCGTGGGCAGGCCGGAGGACTTCCTGAACCCAGACGTGCTAGCGGGCCGCATAGGGTCCGGGTGCATGTACTGGGATGACAGCGAGTTCAACCTAATGGTTAGGGGCCTCGCCAGGCTGGGCGGCCAGCGGGCCAGGTGGGCGAGGGCCCTGGGGGATTCGAGGGACCTGCTGCCCATCAGCCTGATCAAGAGGCCCGACAGGATAGTGGCAAGGGTCGTGGAGAGGGTGGGCGTGGAGAGGGCTGGCTGCGCCATAGAGCAGGCCATGGACAGGCTCGGGAAGGAGCGTATAGTGGAGGAGCTCTTCAGGGTGATAGCCGGGGTGGAGGGGGTCCACCAGGACTCCCTGACCGAGAGGATCGGCGGGTCGAGCCTCCCAACGCTCCCCGGGGGCCTCTACAGCTTCTACCTGGAGAGCACCCTCAGGACGGCCTCGATGCCCCTGCCGTACGTGTACGCCTACTCCCACGAGGAGAGGGAGCACAGGGAGGCGTACAGGTACGCTGAAAGGATTAGGGGTGAGGTGGCGGAGTGGATAGCGAGGCACGCAGAGAGGGCGGCCTCCGCATGCTAGCCCTCACTATCCTCGCCCAGCCTAGCCAGTATCTCCCCTACGAGGCTCTCGGGCGGGCCGCCGTTCATGCGGGCCTGGCGGGCCGCCTGGGCCAGGGCCTCGGGGCGGGCTAGGAGCCACTCGGCGTTCCTCTTCACCCACCCGTCGGGGGCCCTCGCCGCTATCAGGGCGAGGCCGCGGCGGGCGCACTCCACCCCCCGGCACCCCGCCAGCCTCTCGGCGGCGACAACCAGCGCCGCAGGCCGGAGCCTCTCAAGCACCCACAGCCCGGCACGCAACCCTAGCCACCCTCGCCCGGGGTTGTCTAGTCTGCCAGCTACGGCTGGCCCCTGGATACCCTGGGTTGTAGGGTGGAGTTGGCGGGGGAAAGGAGGTATGCCTGCCGTGATACACTCGGGGGGTCGGGCGTATTTATCATGCCCGGGCTGGACTCCCCAGCCGAGGCCTGAGGGGTGGACTTGCAGTGGAGCCCCTGTGGAACTGGTATGTTGAGTGGGAGCTACCTGGAAGCGGCCACCTCTTCCATAAGAGGGAGCTTATATGCCACTGCCGCAGCCCATACCAAGATATAGAGGTGGCGGTTCTCGACCCTCTGGGCAAGGCCCTGATCCTGGACGGTAAGATACAGAGCGCCGAGCTCGACGAGCACGTCTACCACGAGGCCCTGGTCCACCCAGCCATGATACTCCACGGCTCGCCTAGGAGGGTCCTCATACTCGGCGGAGGCGAGGGGGCGACGGCCAGGGAGGTTCTAAGGTTCCGTACGGTGGAGGAGGTTGTGATGGTCGACATTGACAGGGAGGTGATCGAGGCCTCCAAGCGGTACCTGCCGGAATGGCACCGGGGCGCCTTCGGGGACCCGAGGCTCAACCTCGTGATAGGCGATGGCCTGGAGTACGTGGAGGAGGCCTCGAGGAGGGGGGAGGGCTTCGACGTGGTGATAGCCGACCTGGCAGACCCCACGGAGGGCGGGCCGGCGTACAAGCTCTACGTGAGGGAGTTCTACGAGAAGGCCAAGACCATCCTGAGGAGCGGGGGCGTGTTCGTGACCCAGGCCACGAGCCTGTCCTACGACATATCAACCCACGCCATCATAAGGAATACTATAGCCAGCGTTTTCAAGCACGTGGCCAGCTACACGGTATTCATAAAGAGCTTCGACGACGAGTGGAGCTTCGTCATAGCTAGCGACGACAAGGACCCGGCCACACTTACACCGGAGAGAGTGGGCGAGGCCCTCCCGGGCCTCGTCGAGGGGGAGAACCGGTTCTACGACCCCGAGAGCCACGCGAGAATGTTCAGCCTACCCCGCTACGCCCGCGACATCCTGGCGAGGGAGAAGAGGGTGGCCACGCTCGACAACCCCGTCTACGTGCCGGTCTAGCGTGTTCCCGGGGGGTGGCCACCCTGGCCCAGCCTAGGCCGCGCGAGCTGCTAGCCGCCCTGGCAGTCCTAGCCATAACCTGGGGGCTGGCGGCGCTACTCATCCTGGCGGACGACGAGAAGCTCGTGCTAGCGGTGCTACGGCTTCTAGCAGCGGTCTCCCTGGCGGCGGTGGGAACGCTCGCCGCGGCATCCATAGTCTACTCTAGAGGCTGACCCCCCAAGCCCCCCGGGCAAACGCCACGCTGGGCCCGGCCCGGCGGCCATCCCGGCGTTTACTACTATCCGTCCTCGGGGCCACGTTGCCGCGATTCAGGGGTAGACACGAAGCCCACCGGGGGGAGGAGCTCGCCCTCCCCAACAGCGAGCGCGAGGCCCTCCGGGGCCACGCTGCAGCGCCCCAAGCGCTCGAGAGCGCCACCCTCCCCCCGCAGTAGGAGGGCCCAGGCGCGCAGGAGCTCGTCCACCCCCAGCACAGTAGGCTCGCACGGGCGGCCGTCTACAACCCGCACCGGCCAGTCTGGGAGGGCCCTCGAGAGGGGGACCAGCAGGCCGTCCAGGTTGTATGACAGGATCACCCCGCCATACAGGGCGGCCAGCACCCTCGCAGCCCGGAGAGGGTCGCCGACCGGGAGGCTGGAGCCCTCGAGGGCCTCACCCACGAGCCGGACTATCCCCACATCGGCCTCCAAGCCTGGCAGGGCCGCCGATACGAGTAAGGGGCCAGCCCAGGCCAGCACGGCGGTTCTGGATACCATTAATCCCGAATCTTCGCCCACGTGCTATGCACCTCCTGGGGAGGGTGCTAGTGGGCCTTGTGAGAGGTGGAGGCCCCCCTTTAGGTCTATGGCCCTCTGTCCAACCCTGGGGTAGGGTGGCTTTTAGATGTTAGCTAAAGGAAGCAACAGACGAGAAGGTGGTAGGCTTAGGAGAAGCTCAAATACCCCTAAAGTAAGCCTCGAGATAAACGGATGGGAGAAGGTGGACGGAGAACGTGGAGGAAGGCCTTTGGAGCCGCTGGACGTCACGCCGGCGGTGCCCGTTTACCCAGGGGAGGCGGCTTTCATACTGGATATCTGGATATTATGGTGGAGGACAAACCGGGCGTCCTAAAGAATATCCTGGAGCGCGTCTACGAGCTGGGAGGTAATGTCGTGAAGCTTCTAGGTTACAGGATCCCCGAGGAGGCCGCTCCCAGGGGGCGTGTTGTAGTATTTGTAGCATTTCGGGCTGGGAACCTTGGGGGGTCAGGGAGCTATTGGCGAGGTTGCTAAGGGATACCGAGGGTGTCATAGGCGAACCAGAGGTATACGGGCCATACGAGGGCCCCTCGATAGCGGTGGCACCAGCTCTTGGAGCGCTGACCACCTCTGCTAGGCACGGGTCCGCCAGGGCCCTAATTATAAGGTCCGCAACACTCCAATATATAAGTGGACACGCTGTACTGGACATTCCCCTCCACTAGTAGGCCCCTAGCACTCCAGGCCCTCTACATGCTAGGCCGATTCATAGGGGGTACCTCTGCACATTCGCCCACACGCTGTTATCGATGAGGGAGGGGGGCGCTGGGGAGGAAGACTCTAAAGGGAATATTGAAGAGGCACTCAAGGCAATGCTTGCTGCCGGGTGGGCCACTGGCTACAGGCTAGACTTCGAAGGTGGGGGTAGAAACGTCGGCAGCGCCAGGATCAAACTCTACGGCTATTGGCTGAGGCCGCCCAGAGTGAGTGGCTCGGGCTACGTGGACCCCCTCACATCCGGCATTATAGAGGAGATACTAGAATTGACGTATGGACGCACCTGGAAGGCTAGGCTTGCAGAGTATAGGCCGGGCAGGGAAGGGGAGTTCGGCTCGGAGCACCGGTATGAGGTGACACGATCCTAGCTTGAGATGGGGTTTAGGAGTTATCCCCTGCTGGAGGCATATAGGGCTAGTTGTGTGTTTGTGTGTTCAGGGGGTAGATCACGGGCGGCTAGGTGGGGGCATTCGAGGCTTGCCGTCTCTCAGGATTTAGACTTTCCAGATCCTCGCGAGCGGCCGCGTAGTGTTTGTAGGCTTGGTAGACAAGCGTTAGGGAGGTGGTTGCAGCAATAACGATCACCGCTATGTAGGATAGCCAGTCGTGGATGAGGCGTTATAGCATGCTTGGGTTTATGACTATCCTGTAGACGCCTGACTCCCTCACGTCAACGGGGGCAGGGTAGAGGATTATGGAGCCCTTGCAGACTACCTGAACACTATACCTGCCTGCCAGCACGTATGCAGGCTTGCTCGGCTCGGCGCTTGTCGTATAATACTGGGAGAGCTTTAGGACTACATAGGCATCCTTTACCATCTCGCCGTTGCCGTCGACTACAATGAAGGTGGCCTCGACGGGTATCCGCGATAGTGCCACCTGCAGGCTCATTGAGGAGTTTCTAGGTGTGACCTGGATGGTTCTTGGGTAGTAGTATGATTTGAGGGGGTTATTGAGATAGTATAAGTTATCCCTTGTAGCAGTACGAGCTGTGCGGCTCCACTCGCCGCTAGTATTGTAGTATTGCCCAGGCCCAGGGTCTGGTAGAGGGGGCCTGACACAGTTATTGACACGGGAACCAGGGCGCCGGTTATAGAGTCTACGAGGCTCATTGTCACCCTAGAGAGTTTCCTGGATATGTTTATGGTGTAGGTGTTGCCCGTAACGTCTATGGTGACGTTCTTTGGCTCGAAGCCGGGGGCCACGACGTGAATGACGTATCTACCCGAGGTGATCCTTAGTTGGGTGCCTCCCTCGGGTGGTGTGTCGACCGTGGCCTCGTAGGGTATTTCGCTGGAGGTTACCGTGGCCTTGGCCGGTATTGGGATGCCGGTCTCGCTGTCGACAACCCTCATGAGCAGGGTCGTCGCGTGCATCTCCAGGGTGAGGTTGGCCTCTAGGGTGCCGCTGGCTTCTCCAGGCGATGGTATCGTGAGTGGTGCCGTGTAGTTCTCGTATGCGCTGGCCGTGGCCTGGAGGGTGTAGGACCCCCAGGGCGCCTGGAGTACAGCCACCCCGTCGGGCCCGGTTTGAGAGGAGTACGAGCCTGTCTGGCCCTGGAGCGAGATGAGGGGCCGGTGACGTAGGCGCCCGTGGCTCCATCCCTCACCTCAACCCTGACGGTGACGAGTAGCCTGTGGAGCGTCACGGTGAGGCTAGCCGGGGGACTCCCCCGGCTTGACGTTTAGGGTGACCTCACGGTAGCCGGGGGTGCTGATTGTGACTGTGTACTCCTCGTCGACGCGCAGCGCCAGCGTGAGGTTTCCAGCCCCGGAGGCCGTCTGGGCGTCGCCAGACTCGCCCGAGAATGCCGTGGCTGTGACTGTAGACGCTGGCGGGCAGCCGGAGTCACCGTCCACGACGGTGAGGGTGACGGGGACTCGGACCCTATCGAGGCTAGCGTTGACCTGCACGAGGGCGCCCGGCTGCAGGTAGACTGTGGTGGTGTAGGCCTCGTAGTAGGGCGCCGTCACGGCCACCGTGTAGTAGCCCCAGGGGAGCTCGTAGTCCACGCCGGGCTCCAGTGTCGAGTTGACCGGGCCAAGGAAGACTATGCTGGCCCCCGCCACGCTCTTGCCAGTGAGGGAGTCGGTCGGCGTCACCCTGACCTTGCCCGTGGCCCTCTCCAGGTGGAGGGTGATGCCGCTGTTGGAGCCCCGCGTGTCCACGGCTAGGGTGGTGTCGCGGTAGAAGCCCTGGAGGGCCCCCGATGCCCTGACGTGCACGTAGAGCGTCCACGGCTTGGGGGCCTCCAGGCGTATCTGCCCGTCGCCCGAGTGGCCGGAGGCTACGAGCACCGTGGAGCCGCTGGTGTTGAGGAGCGCCACAGCGCCGCCGCCGATGTACGCTGAGGAGGCCCACCCCCCGAGGCCTAGAAGCCTGCAGGGGCACCAGGTTAGGTTCTGTCACGTAGCCTCCAGCGGGCTGGGCTGCCCGGGCTGCAGGCGGCCGCCAGCCGCCCCCAGGTGGGGGGCCGGAGCGGCTAGTGCTACTAGGAGGGCTGCGAGGGGCAAGGCGAGCGCTAGCCGGGCCCTTGCTGGCGCTACGCGGGGCACCCCACTATTCCCGGGTGCTCCGAGGTGAATATGTTCTACCCTAGCTCCCCTTCAGGGCCTCGCCCAGCACGGCGGCGAGCTCCTCCTCAAGCCTGGAGCGGGCCTCCCGTGGGAGCCTGAGGCTGGCCCTCGGCCCGCGGCCGCCCCCCCTGCCGCCTAGGCGCGCCGCCAGCTCCCTGGCGACGGCTCCCAGGTCGACCCTCCCGGCGGCCGTGCTGCCGGCTGCGATCTCAACCTGCAGGCCGTCCCCAGAGTCTATGAGGGCGGCTGCCACCAGCTCTGGGTGCCTGCTGGTGAGCCTCCTGAGCACCTCCTGGGCAGCCTTCCTGTCGGGCTCCGGCATTTCGAAGGCTAGCGTCTTCAGGCCGTCCACCTCCCTGGCCGTGGCAGCCCTAGCATCGAGGGCGTCGAGGAGCAGGCTGCGGTACCTGCGGAGGCTCTCCCTCAGCCTCCTCTCCTCCTCCAGGAGCCCCGAGAGGCGCCTGGGCAGCGACTCCGGGTCGCCCCCAGCCAGCCTGGCGGCCTCGGAGAGTATGCCCTCGAGCCTGGCAGCCTCCTCCGCCACCCTCGTCGCCGCCACGTACTCTAGCCTCACGACCCCGTCCTGGATCCTCTCGGCCCTCACTATCTTGATGGCCCCGGCCTCGCCGGTGTTAGCCAGGTGGGTGCCGAAGCAAGCCTCGACGTCCCAGTCCTCGACCTCGAGGATCCTTATCTTGGGCTCCATGGGGACCCCGCCCTGGTAGATCCGGAACCCGTACCTCCTCTCGGCCTCGTTCCTGTCCATGACCACCGCCCGGACGCGCCTCCTCTCGTCGACCACCCTGTTGGCCAGCTCCTCTATCCTCCGGATCTCCTCCCTGGTGAGGGGCCTGTGGTGGGTTATGTCGAGCCTGGCCTTCTCCACGGTCTTCTCGGCGCCAGCCTGCCAGACGTGGTTCCCGAGCACCCTCCTGGCCGCCCCCAGCACTATGTGGGTGGCCGTGTGGTGCCTCATGAGCCTGTACCGCCTCACCCAGTCTATCTCGCCCTCGACCTGGTCGCCCCTGGAGGCCTCGACGGGCCTGTCGAGGACGTGCACTATGACACCGCCGACCTTGTGCGTCTCGACGACGCGGGCCTCGCCCCAGGGCCCCCTGACGACGCCAATGTCGTAGTCCTGGCCTCCGCCCTTCGGGTAGAATGCGGTGGCGTCGAGGACCAGGTACCTGCCGTCGACCACCGCCACCACGCGCGCCCTGAACCGGCGCATGTAGGGGTCCTCGTGGAAGAGCCTCCTCGTCTCGGGCAGGCCGGCCACGGCCCTGGCCACGTGGTCTGGCAGCTCGGGCCTCTCGCCGATGGCTCTCACGCGCTCCGGCGCCTTATGCCTGGCTGCGACTATGCTGTAGAAGTTGTGGGGGACCTCAACCTTGACCCCCCGCCTGGCCGCCTCCTCTGCCACGACCTCGGGCGGGACGCCGTGGCTGTCGTAGAGTGTTATCAGGTCGTCGAGCGTTAGGGTCCTCTTGCGCTTCAGTAGCTGGGCGAGGAGCCGGGCGCCCTTCTCGAGAGTCTCACGGAACCTCCTCTCCTCCAGGGAGACGGCGTCGAGTATGTAGCTCCTCTCCTCCCGCATCCGGGGGAAGTCGCCCGCCCAGAACCCTATCTGGAGGTCGACGAGGCTGGCCAGGTCGACGTCGGCTCCCAGGAGCCTCATCTGCCTGAGAGCCCTCCTTATGACCAGCCTGGCCAGGTAGCCCTCGCCAGTATTGCTGGGCACCACGCCGTCGGCCAGCATCAGGGCTATGGTCTTGGTGTGGTCTAGCACGCTGTAGAGCCTGGCCTCCCTCTCCAGCACCGCCCGGGCCTCCTCGACGTCCATGCCGGAGGCCCTGGCCACCCTGGTATAGTAGGCCTGGAGGCTCTCGGGGTCCTCGGGGTCCAGGCGCCCGGCGGCCCTGAAGGCCGCCCACATAAGATCCTCGGGGGGCTCCTCCACGCCGAGTAGGCTGCGGAACCTGCCGAGGAGGTCGCCGTATATGGCATGGAAGGCCGTGGGGGTCTTCTGTGTGAACCACGCTATCCTCTCAACCCCGTAGCCGGTGTCCACGATGCGGAGCGGTATGGGCTCGTACCTGCCGTCGGCCACCTTGTACTGCATGAAGACTAGGGTGGCGAGCTCCAGGCCCCCCACGGCGACCTCGAAGCTGGGCCCCGCGTTTCCGCCGCCCTCCCACCAGCTCTCCTTGAATACTATCATCTCGGGCGGGATGCCGACCTCCCGGGTGAAGAACTCGAAGGCGTAGCGGGCCGTCTCCTCCTTCCAGTAGACCCTCTTGTCTGGGTAGTTGAAGGCGTGGTGGGCGGCCATCTCGAAGGACGTCAGGTGCCTCCCTATGGTGAGGCCGACGTTGTCTATATCCTCGAGCCTGACGCTGGGCTGGCTTATGACCAGCGGGTTCGCGGGCGGGGGCACCAGGCCGCTGGTCACGTGGGGCTGGAACACCACTATACTCGCTATCGTGAGGTACAGGTCCTCCCTCCACCTCGCCACGACGGGCCTGGGCTCCACGGGCTCGTGGCCGTGCCTCTGGAAGAAGCCTATGAACGCCCTCCTAGCGTCGCCCACGCTCATGGGGCCCCGGGAGCGTATGCGGTCGAACCAGTACTCCACGCAGGGCGCGTCCTGGCAGGTGTCGAAGTCCGGGTTGAGGGTCCAGAAGTACTCGCCGCCGACCCTGCACCTCCTCCGCTCGAAGCCCTCCTCGCGGAAGAACTCGAGGGCGTACTCCCTGCTGTCCGCCTGGGCCAAGCGCCGTACACCCAGCCCAGCGCCGCTGGGGGACCTCAAAAACGCTACCTACGAACCCCCAGGCCTGGCAGGTCGAGCCTCAGGAGCTGGAGTATGGGGAGGACGCTCCTAGCCCTCTCCAGCCTCCAGGGCTCGAGGGGGGCCTCGACGTAGCCGGGCCAGGGGCCCGCCTCCGCCACCTGGACACCCAGCGGGTCTACGAGCGTGGAGCGCCCGGTGAACCTGGGCCCCGCGAGGGCCGCGACGGCGACGTACACCGTGTTCTCGTGGGCCCTGGCCCTGGCTAGGGTGTGGAGCGTCTCCTCCTTGAGCGGCCCCGAGTACCAGGCGGCCGGGTATACTATGAGCTCCGCGCCGGCGAGCGCCTGCGCCCTGGCCAGCTCGGGCACCCTGATCTCGAAGCATATAGCAAGGCCCAGGCGGACGCCGCAGGCGTCCACGGGCTCGAACACGCTCTCCCCGGGGGCTATCTTGGCGCTCTCCCTATAGCCGTAGGCGTCGAAGAGGTGGGTCTTACGGTAGACCCCGGCCACGCCCCCGCTCGGCCTGATCACCGCTGCGGAGTTGTACACCCTACCATCGGGGGCCGGCTCGAAGAAGGTGGCCACGACGCAGGCCGAGTGCTCGCTGGCAAGCCTCTCAGCCTCCCTCAGCCAGGGCCCGGGCTCCTCGACGCTCTCGGCCTCGGAGCGCAGCCTCTCGAGGGGCGTGTCGGTGGGGTCTAGCATGGCGTACTCCGGCATCGCTATTATGGTTGCCTCCCTCACCCTCCCGGCCAGCCCGCGGAGCCTCTCCAGGGAGACGCTCTTGGAGGGGCTGGCCTCGAGCTGGATCAGGCCTATGACGGCTTCCCTCAGGGCCACTCACCCCTCTCTATAGCGTCGAGCATGCCCCACACGGTCTCGTAGAGGAAGAACGCCCTAATGTAGCCGCCGGCCTTGTAGAGCTTCGACGCCTCCCCATCCCTGGCGGCGAGCAGCCTGGAGGCCTGCACGGGGTCCCTCACGCCGCGGGCGTGTATCTCGGCCAGCGCGTCCATCCACCTCCGGAACACCTCAACCTGAACCTCGAGCTCCCTGGCCCCCTCGGGCCAGACGCCGAAGTGAGTGGGGGCGACCATCCCCGGCTCGAGGCGCCTCATACGCTCCAGGCTCTCCAGGTAGAGCTTGGGCTTGAGGCGGGGCGGCGTCGTCGGCGCCCTGGCTGTGCCAGCGGCGGTCTCTAGTATGACCCCGGCCGAGTCGCCGGTGAAGAGGACGCCCCTCTGGGGGTCGTATATGCTCTGGTGGTGGCTGGCGTGGCCCGGCGTGTGGAGCACCACCAGCCTACGCCCCCCGGGGAGGGGTATCTCCCCGCCATCACTTGTCTCCACGAGGGACTCGCGGGGCACCGGCTTCGGCTTCCCGTAGACGTCGGCCATGTCGCCTAGGACCTGCCTCGATGACTCCCAGAGCCTGGTGGGGTCGGCCAGGTGGGGCGCCCCCCGGGGGTGGACGTACACCTTGACCCCCGGGTTCTCCTCGGCCAGGTGGCCGGCGGCCCCCGCGTGGTCTAGGTGGACGTGCGTCACGATCACGGCCTCGAGGCGGAGGCCCAGCTGCTCCAGGCTCCCGGCGAGGAAGTCCGCCGACGAGGCGGGCCCCGGGTCGACTACTGCGGCCCCACCGCCGGGGAGGGGTAGGACGTACGAGGCTATCATGCCCGGCATGAGGGCGGACCACACGTCGACAACGTAGACGTCAGCGTCTGCCACGTATACCGGCAGCGGCACCCGCGACACCGGCAGCCGGGGGTGGCGCCATAGGATATAATCGTGAGTGGAACCCGGCCCCCGCAGGCCCCAGCAGGCGGAAGGGTGCTCCGGGAATGCCGCTCATACTAGCGGGGGCGGGCGTCTACCCGGGGAGCGTCACGAGCGAGGTGGCGGGCCTGGTGGCGTCGGCCGACCGGGTCTACGTTGACACGTACACGATGCCCGGCGCCGACTGGCTCCTGGCGTGGGCGAGGAGGGTTGCGGGGGAGAGGGTGGCCCCCGCGTCGAGGGAGGCGCTCGAGGCGAGGGCCCGGGAGGTGGTCGAGGAGGCTAGGAGGGGCACGGTGGTCGTGCTGGTGCCCGGGGACCCCCTGATAGCGACGACCCACGTCTCGCTCCTGGTCGAAGCCGCGGGGAGGGGTGTCGAGTGGCGGGTCGCCCCGGGGGTCTCGGGGGCGGTATCCGCGAAGGTGCTGAGTGGGCTCCAGTACTACAGGTTCGGGAGGACGGTGACAATACCCGGGCCCTGGAGGGGGGTTAGGGCTGTCAGCGTGGTATCCCAGATATACGGGAACCTGTGCGTGGGCCTCCACACGCTAGCGCTGCTGGACGTCTCGGAGGACGGGAGCCAGCTCCCCCCGGCTGCCGGGGCTGGCACTCTGGTCGAGCTTGAGGGGGAGCTGGCCAGGGATATGGGCGTCGAGGAGGGCGTGCTGCCCGGGCTGCTCGCGGCGGTCGTGGAGAGGGCTGGAACCCCCGAGGCCCGGGCCTACTGGGGCACCCTGGGGGGGATAGCGTCGGGGGGCGGCTCCCGGGCGCCCTCGAGCATAGTCGTCGCTGGTATAGTGCACCCGACCGAGGCGGACGTGCTGGAGGGGCTCTACGGCGTCTCGAGGGGCGAGGTTGAGAGGCACAACGCCGCCCTCCGGGAGTCGAGGCTCAGGGCGTGCCGCGTCTACGAAGCGCTGGCCCTATAATCCCAGGCGGCCTCTCCACCCCCAGCCTCCTCATGACGGCCCACGCGGCGGCCTCGGCCAGAGCCAGGGGGCCCGGGAGCCCGGCGCGGGGGCGGGCCCGGCCCCTCCTCAGGCTCTCCACGAGAGCCTCAGCGCTACCCTCATCCGGCGCCTCCATCGCGGCGCCGCAGAGCTCCCTGGGGACGTGGGCGTCGCTCCCGCTGGTGGGGGGCAGGCCCAGCTGCTCCGCGGCTAGGATCGCTGGCAGGTTGAGGGGCGGGGGCCCCCGGAGGTTCCAGGCCTCCACGGCGTCCCACAGGCCCGTCTCGCCCCCAAGCCTGAGCCTGCGGCCGCCCATGCCGTGGCGCCAGGTCACGTAGGGGTGAGCGGGCACGAGTATGCAGGCCTCGGCGTCGGCCCACTCGCGCAGGACCTCCGGGTGGGCGCCGGAGGGGGGCTCCCTGCCGGGGGGCTGGGTGCAGAGTGCCAGCACGTCGCCCCAGCTCGTCCGCACCTCGACCCCGGGGACCACTATGACGCCCAGGGAGAGGCGGGTCGAGGCCTTGTAGGCGCTTATCCCACCCTCTATCGTGTCGTGGTCCGTCACTGCGACGGCGCCGCAGCCCCTCCTGCGGGCTAGGCGGACCAGCTCGAGGGGGGTGAGGTACCCGTCGCTCGCCGTGGTGTGGGAGTGTGTCTCGAATAGGATAACGCTCACCCCAGCAGGCCTGCAGCCCTAGCCCTCTCCTCGACCACCCTCAGCGCCCTCTCAGCGTCGCCCGCTGCCCAGGCTATGCCGAGCCTCTCCAGGGTCTCGGGTAGGGGCACGCCCAGCGTCTCGTGCCAGCCGCGGAGCCTGTAGTACTCGCGGATAGCCTCCCTCTTGTCGTCCTCGCCCAGGAAGGCGGCCACGCCCTTCAGGGGGCCCGTCGGCTGCCCCTTCATCCACTTGGGCGGCACATCATCGTGCACGGGGGGGAGCAGCCAGTCGAGGGCCGCGTGTATCCTAGCCAGCGCCTCCGCCCTCTGGGGGGCCTGGTAGAGCTCGTCAAGGCTCCTCTCGGCGCCGGTGACCAGCCTGTAGAGCTTGGGTAGCTCGCTGCTCGGGTATGAGACGAACCTGCAGAGGCTGAGGCTGTCCCTCAGGGCGTCGTCATCCCTGCTCCTCGCCATGCTCGCGACGACGTCCTTGGCGGGCCCCGCGCTCGGGGGCTCGCTGGTCCTCGGCCACCCCCGGAGGTGGCTCGCGCCGACGTCGGCGGTGGCGTAGCTGACGGCCAGCCCCCTCCTCCCCCGGGGGTCCCAGGCCGGGGCCTCGAGGCCCTTCACGTGCACGGCCAGCTCGCCGCCGCGCCCGAGGATCTCCGAGGCCCTCTTCACGCCCTCCGCGAGCACGGCGCCTATGCCGCGCCTCTCCGCTATCAGCCTTAGGAGCCTCTCCACCGCCTCCGCGTCCCCGAAGCCCTTAACCGGGAAGCCGACCTCGTCCTCCCCTATCAGGCCCCTCTCGGCCAGCTCTAGCAGCCAGGCGATGGTGGCCCCGGCGCTTATCGTGTCGAGGCCTAGGTCGTCGGCTAGCCTGTTGAAGTACAGGACTGCCTCCCTGTCGAAGACGCCCGTGGCGGCGCCTAGCATGGCCAGGTTCTCGTACTCCGGCTTAACCCGGAACCTCACGCCCTTGTAGACCGCCTCCACGTACCTGGCGCACCTGACGGGGCAGCTGCCTCCGTGTATGAACCAGGGCGGCTCCACCTCGAGCTCCTTGATTGCGTCGCCCGACAGCTTAGCCGCCAGGTCCTCGGGGATGCTCGGGGTCTCGAAGTTGTAGGCGGGGCTCATGCCGACGGCGGCGCTGTATATGAGGGCGTTCGTCGTGCCATAGATCCTCATGTCGGCGAAGCGGGGGCTCGTGGCGAAGTAGTTGTACCACTTCTCACCCTCAGCCCTGAGCGCCTCGGGCTCCGCGGGCCTGGGGGGCTCGCCGTCGCCCTCGACCACTATAGCCTTGAGCCTCTTGGAGCCCATCACGGCGCCGAGGCCCCCCCTGCCAGCCGCCCTCTCCTCGTCGAAGACTATCGTGGCGAACCTGACCAGCCTCTCGCCAGCGGGGCCCACCGCGGCCACGCTCACCCGGCCGCCGTGCCTCCTCCGCAGCTCCAGGGTGGTCTCCCTGGTGGTTAGGCCCCACAGGCCGCTGGCGTCCAGCACCTCGACACCCCTACTACTCACGTGGAGGTACACCGGGTCCCTCGAGGCGCCCTCGACGACGAGCACGTCGTAGCCAGCCCTCCTGAGGAAGGGCCCGAAGAAGTCTCCGGCATGGCTGTCGTGCAGCAGCCGGGTGAGGGGGCTCTTAGCCATGACCGTCACCTTGCTAGCCCCGGGGACGAGGGCGCTGAACGGGCCGGTGGCGAAGTAGAGCCTGTTGGAGGGGCTCAGGGGGTCTGTCCCCGGGGGTATCTCCCTGTAGGCCAGGAGGTACGCCAGAGACTTGCCGCCCACGAAGAGTTCCAGGTCGCCCTCGTCTATCTCCTCCACGCGCCACTTGCCCGTGGAGAGGTTCACCCGGAGGAGGCGTCTATGATAGCCTCCCAGCAGGGGCACGCGCGCCACCCGAAGGCAGAGCGGCCGCCGTTCCTTTAATGCACTCGCACGCGGCGGCCCTCCAGGCTAAAAACGCGGCGGCCCGCCCCGCCACTGTGGGCCAGCCGTGGGGTGGGCGGCGGTGTCGTCCCCCGAGACGATAGACGCTACGAGGAGGAGGTGGATACTCCCCTACGCCAGGATAGAGCGGGCCCTCCGCGAGAAGGGCTCGGCCAAGGTGATACTCTCCGGCGAGGGGGAGGCCACGGACCTCCAGGTGTGGGCCGCCCTCAGGGGGTACAGGGTGGCCAGGTCGCTCAGGACGGCCGTCGGCATAGAGGTGGTCCTAGAGGCGCCCAGGGAGCAGGCCCCGCCAGCGGCGCCGCGGGCAGCCAGCACCCCAGCTGGGGGCCAGGCGGCAGGGCAGGCCGGGGGCCCCCAGCGGGTGGAGGCGAGGGCCACGGGTGACAGGCTGGAGGAGGTGAGCGCCAGGATGGAGGACCCCCTCTTCAGGGTTGACCTACTGCTGGCAAGCACCCCCGGGAGAGGGGGCGAGGCGAGCGCCCCGACTAGCGTTGAGGCGATAGCCAAGATCGCCTCGGAGCAGGCTGGCAGCGGCAAGTGCGCCCACGTCGAGGCCACCCACAGCTCGGGCGCGAGGTTCGAGATGCTAGCCTGCGAGGGCAGGGTCGAGGGCATAGTGGCCGAGACCGGCGGGGGCAAGCTCCGGGGCTCCAGGGCCCTGGAGGAGCTATCGGGGCTCCTCAGGGAGGGCAGGGTGTCATACCAGGTTAGGATAGTCGATAGGGGCTTCGTCGAGAAGCTGAAGGGCTAGGGGGCTCAGCGGGCTCCTAGTCGTCATTAGCCGCTCAGCGGCGGCCACTCTGAGTCCACCACACACATCACAGCCCCACCCTAGCCGGGCCGCTGGGAGGATTTAGCGCCGCCGCCCCCCTCTATGAAAAACCGCACCCGGGAGTAGTCGCCGTCCCCCAGCCCCCACCTGGCGGCCAGCTTGAAGACCTCGGCCGCGGCACTCGTCACGGGGGCGGCGAGCCCCCGGGCCCACGCGGCGCGCCTGGCGTAGTCGAGGTCCTTGGCGGCCAGCTCGAGGCGGAAGCTGGTGGGCCACTCGTCGGCGGCCAGCCTCCGGAGGTACTTGGCCGCCAGCCCCTCGAGGGCCGTGCCCTCGAACACGCTCTCGAGCAGGTCCAGGCTTGCACCGTAGGAGCGCGCCGTGGCCAGGGCCTCCGAGAGCAGGGCGAGGCTGGATATGAGGACCTGGTTGTAGGCGAGCTTGAGGGCCTGCGCGACCCGCGGGTCCTCCCCGGCGTCCACAACCCTGGCGGCGAGGGCCCCAAGGAGCGGCGCGGCCATCCTCTTGCAGAGACCGCGGCCGGCGGCTATCACTGTCAGCCTCCCCTCCCTAACGACCCTGGGGCCGCCCAGCACCGGGGCCTCCACGTAGCAGGCCCCCCGGCCCTCAAGGTACTCCCCGACCCTCGAGGCGGTCTCGGGCGTCACGGTGGAGGAGTCCACGAAGACCAGGCCGTCGGCCCGGTTGACCTGGGAGGCCACAGATATTAGGGCCTCGTCGTCCGCTAGAAAGGCTATGGCAGCCTCCGCCTCGTCGAGAGCCCTCTCCACGCTGGGCGCCGCCTCGACCCCAAGCCTCTCAGCGAGACTCTCAGCCTTCCCCCTAGTGCGGCTCCAGACTATCACGCTGAAGCCCTCGGAGGCCAGCCTCTCCGCGGCGGCGGAGCCCATCAGGCCAGCGCCAAGCACCGCCACCCTCAAGCCCCGACAGCACCCCGAGCGCCCCGGCGGGCGGCGAGCGTTATAGGCCTCGGCACCCCGGTCTCCCGGCGGCTGGCGCGGGTGCCTGAGAGTCATGGCTAGGGTTTGCCCCGTGTGCGGGAGGAGCAGCAGCGAGGTGCCCTTCGTCGGCGGCCTCTGCAGGGACTGCTACATCAGGGAGGTCGGCGTGGCCAGGCTGCCCGGGAGGATACACTTCGTCTACTGCCAGTACTGCGGGGCCTACCGCTACCAGGGCGGCTGGAACAGGGGGCTAGACACGGTCGAGGACACGCTGGTGGAGTACGCCCATATGGTGCTGAGTAGGAGGCTCAGGCCGACGAGGGACGTGGAGGAGGCGTGGGTTGAGGACGTTAGGCTGGAGAGGCCCTTCCACGGCCCGGGCATCTACAGGCTGCTCGTCACGGTGGCAGGCAGGAGCAGGGAGGGCGTCGGCCTCACGCAGGAGCTAGTAGTCGAGGCCAAGGTCGACGCCGCGGTCTGCCCGGCCTGCACGGCCCGCATAACCGAGAGGGGCTACGAGGCCATAGTTCAGGTGAGGGGCTCGGGTGGGAGGCTCAGCGACAGGCTTAGGGGCGAGGTTCTAGACTTCATAGGGGGCCTGGACGGGAGGCTCCGCGAGGCCATAATCAAGATTGACGAGGTAAGGGAGGGGGTCGACCTCTACGTCCTAGACCACACCTCGGCCAGGATGATAGCGGGGAAGCTGAGGGCAGCCTTCATGGGGAGAACCATAGACACCTACAAGCTAGTCGGCAGGAGGCCCGACGGGAAGAGGAGGGGGAGGCTGACGATATCCGTTAGGATACCCGACATAGAGCCCGGGCAGGTCCTGCTGGTAGGCGGCAGGGAGGCACTCTACCTCGGCAGGAGCAGGAGGGGCGGCCTATTCGTCGACATGAGGAGCGGGACCCACTTCGAGCTAGACGCCGAGACCCTCTGGGAGAGGGGCTTCAGGCCGCACCCCGGCGGGGCCCCCGAGAGGAGGGTTATGCTCCTCAGCAGGAGCGGCGGCACCTACGTGTTCCTAGACGCCGACACCGGGTACCAGAGGGTCCTAGAGTACCCCGGCGAGTACGTGCACGTCTACACGGGAAGGCTGGTTGAGGGGGGCCTGTACAGGGCATTCCTCGCCGGCCGCAGGCTCTACATAATCGGGACTGTGGAGGAGACCGGCTATTAACTGCCGCAGCCCCCCAGCCCCCCGGTGGCGTGTGATGGCCCGAAGGAGGGGCGGTAGAAGGAGAGAGGGCGAGGGCGGGAAGAAGGAGGTCCCCCTACCCAGCGAGGAGGAGGGCACGATACTCTGCGTTATCCAGAGGGTCCTAGGCGCTGGCTGGGTGGAGGCGATGTGCACCGACGGCAAGGTGTACAAGGCGTGGATACCGGGCAAGATGAGACGCCGGGTCTGGATGCACGAGGGCGACGTTATACTACTCCTACCCTGGGGGGTCAGGGACCGCAAGGACGCAGACGTGGAGAAGGGCGAGGTCGTCTACAGGTATGCTAGGGATGAGGTGAGGAAGCTGATAGAGACGGGGGTGCTGCCGGAGGAGTTCCTCGAGGAGGTTGGAGAGGAGCTATGAGGAGGAGGGCCCGCTGGCTCAGGAGGGCCCGCGAGGAGGATGAGAGGGTCAAGGATAGGGACCTACTCAAGACTGTCGAGGAGGTATTCGACCCCATAACAATGGGGCACGTTGAGAGGCTCATAGCCAAGGGCGTGATAAGGGAGCTCCGGGGCGTGGTGAGCGCCGGGAAGGAGGCGAGGGTCTACTGGGCCCGGGGCCGCGGGGGCCGCGAGCTAGCTGTCAAGATATACCTGTCCTTCACGGCGGAGTTCCGGAAGAGCATACGCAAGTACATCCTGGGGGACCCGCGGTTCGAGCGCATACCCTCGGGGAACTTCAGGAGGCTGATCTACGAGTGGACTAGGAAGGAGTTCAGGAACCTGAGGAGGCTACGGGAGGCCGGGGTGAGGGTCCCCGAGCCCCTCGCCTTCCAGGGTAACGTACTCGTGATGGAGTTCCTGGGGGAGGAGGGCTACCGGGCCCCCCTCCTGGTGGAGGCGGCCCGCGAGGCCGCTGGGGGGGAGATCCTGGAGCTGTGGCGCGACACTGTGGAGCAGCTACGCGGGATCGTGTGCAGGGCCAGGCTGGTCCACGCTGACCTGAGCGAGTACAACCTCATAGTCTGGAGGGGGGGCGTGTGGGTCATAGACGTCGCCCAGGCCGTTAGCCACGGCCACCCACACGCGGCCGAGTTCCTGGAGAGGGACATCCGTAATATCGCCTCCTTCTACAGGGGCCTACTGGGGGCCGAGCCCCCGGGCCTGGGTGAGCTGCGGGGTGAGCTGCTGGAATGCCTGAAGGGCAGCCGGTGAGGCCTAGGATGTACGTGAGGGTGCCCCCCGAGAGGCTGGGGGCCGTCATAGGCGAGGGTGGCAGGAACAAGCTCGAGATAATGAGGCGCACCGGGACGGTGCTAACCGTGGACTCGGAGAACTCGCTCGTCATAGTCGAGCCCGAGTCCCCCGCGACGCCGCCGATAAACGTTATGAAGGCGGCGGAGGTCGTGAAGGCGATAGCCCTGGGGTTCCCCCTCGAGAAGGCGCTCCGCCTCCTCGACGAGGACCAAGTTCTAGTCGTGGTAGACCTAAAGCAGAGGGTGGGCGACGCGCCCAACCACCTGAGGAGGGTGAAGGCGAGGATAATAGGGGAGGGCGGGAGGGCTAGGAAGACGATAGAGCAGATGACAGGCGTCGACATGGTTGTTGGGGACTACCACGTGGCAATAATAGGGGAGTACGAGCGGGCGATGGCCGCCAAGGAGGCCGTCGAGATGCTGGTGGAGGGTAGGATGCACAGCACAGTCTACAGGCACATCGAGAGGCTCATGAGGGAGATAAAGAGGAGGGAGAGCCTCAGGATGTGGGGGCTAGGCGAGCCCCCCTACTAGCCCTCAGCCCTCGGGGTAGGGCTTCAGGAGGCCCCTCCTCTCGAGGAGGCGGAAGAACTCCCTCATCCAGAAGGGTATGTCGGGCGGGTACCTGGCAGTAACCAGGTTCCCATCGACCACGACCGGCTCGTCAACCCACTCAGCGCCCGCCACCACGAGGTCGTCCCTTATACCCCAGTAGCTGGTCAGCCTCCTACCACTCACCCTCCTAGCGGTTATCAGGAGCTGGGGCCCGTGGCAGATCGCCGCCACGGGCTTCTCTGAGTCGATGAAATGGGCCACAACCTCCCCCGCCCTGGGGTGCACGCGGGCCCGCTCGGGGCCCCTCCCGCCCGGCAGGACTAGCACGTCGAAGGATGCAGGGTCGACCTCGTCGAGGGCCTGGTCGGCTTCGACCTCGTAGCCGTGCTTGCCCCTAACCCTACCCCTCGACGGGGCGGCTATGACAACCTCGAACCCCGCCTCGAGAAGCCTGTAGTAGGGGTAGAGCAGCTCGATGTCCTCGAAGCCCTCCCCAGTTATTATCAGGGCCCTCGGCATGGCGCCCAGCCCCACAAGCCCGGCCAGGGCTGCTGGCCCCTATATCCCCTAGCCAGTCCCGGGGCCCGTGCCGCCCCGGTCCCGGGAGCGTGCCTCAAGAGGTATGAGGGCCCCCTGGAGGGGTGGAGGTGTGGCAGGGCGTGCGGCTGGTTAGGCCACGCATCTGGGCCCCCGCGATGCTGGCCCTGGTAGCCCTCGCGGCCCTCGCGCCCCTAGCGGGCGCGGCGGGGCCCGGCAGCACCGGGGGCGGGGCCCGGGTCGAGGCAGGCGCCAGGGCCCTGGAGGCCCTGGAGGGTAGGGTTGAGATACTGGTATACATGTTAAATAGTGTTAATGTGAGCCTGGCGGCCCAGCTGAACCAGACGCTAGCCAGGGCCGAGGCGCTGGCCAGCGAGGGCAACGAGACCGGCGCCTTCCAGCTGCTCCTAGGCGCCGCTCGCCAGGCGGTGGCTGCCCTCCAGCAGGCTGGCATGCTGGGCGGCCAGGCCGGCCCCGGGGCGGCGAACGGGTCGGGGGCAGCCCTCGAGGCCGCCATTGAGGTCCACGAGAGGCACGTGGAGCTCCTCCTCGAGGAGGCCATGGCTCTGGCTGGCGAGTACAACCTGGGCGGCGTCATAGAGAAGCTGAACCAGTCCCAGGAGCTACTCGCACAGGCTAGGGCCGCTCTAGAGGAGGGCAACGTCACCGGCGCGGCGCGCCTGCTCCACGAGGCGGTGCGGCTCATCGGGGCCGCCACTAGCGAGTTCTACAGGACCGCCAGGCCCGCGGTGCACATGCAGGGCGGCCTCGCGGGCCTTGTTAGGGCGGCCTACAACGCCCTGGAGGCGGTTAACGAGTCGTACGACGCTATAGCCTCCGGGTCGCCGAACGCCAGCCAGGCCCTCGACGAGGCGATAGCCAGGGTCGACGCGGCGCTCCGGCTGGCGGTTAGGCTGCAGGCGAGGCCCCACGTGATGGTTACATGGTACACGGAGCCGCTCAACACGCTAGCCACGGCACTCCAGGCGGCTGGCCAGCTACTACAGCAGGCCAGGGACGCGCTGGAGGCCGGCAACGACACCCTAGCCCTGGAGCTGGTCGGCCAGGCTAGAGACACGCTGGCCTCGGCCCTCGACCAGGTCAGGGGCATGGCTGGCTACTGGCCCCAGCTCATGGCCAGCGTGGCAGCGGGCCTCCACGGAGGCCACGAGCACGGCAACCGCGGCCCCGGCGGCTGGTGCCCCTGCCCGGGCTGGGGCGGCGGCATGGGCTGGCACGGCCCCGGCAGGGGCGGCGGGCATAAGGGAGGGGGCGACAGGTAGCGGCGCCCCGGGGGGGTTGCAGGGTGAGAGCCTGGTGAGAAGCGGCAACACCGGGCCCCGGCCACGGCTGCTATGGGCGGCGCTGCTGCTAGCCCTCGCCGCGGCAGCCCTGCAGGCGCCAGCGGCCCTCGCCGCTGGCCGGGAGGCCCCGTGGCTGGCGCTGGTGGTGTACCCCGACGGCTACGTCTACGTGGAGACCTACTACACCCCCCAGGAGGCCCCCGGGAGCCTCGAGGTGCCCCTGCTCGGGGCCCCGATCTACTATGGGGCCGAGCAGTCGGGGCTGGTGCTGCCGGTGGAGGAGGCTGGCGGGGCGCTTAACGTGACGTACTACACCCAGGACGACGTCCACGTGTACTACCTAACCGCCAACCTGACGGTGAAGAGCGGCCAGTACTGGAGGCTAGAATACACGAGCCCCACCCAGACGCTGGTAGTCCTACCCGAGGGCGCCGTGCCCATAAGCGTCGAGCCCACCACGGTAACCCCCACGCTGTACAACGGCAGCCCAGCGCTACTCCTACCGCCAGGCCACGTCAGTGTGGAATACGTGATAGTGCCCCAAACCCCACCCCAAGGGGCCACACCCCCCGGCAGCGCCCCCGGAGGCGGCGGGGCCGAAACCCAGGGGCAGACCACCCAGGGAGGCGGAGGCACGACGGCCTGGCTGGCACCCCTCACCCTAGCCGCGGCGGCCGCCGCGGGGGCAGCCTGGTACCTGGCTGCACACCGCGGCCGCGGAGGGGGCGGAGGGGCGGCGGTTGAGGCCGTGGCGTCGAGGCTTGACGAGAGGGACGAGGCGATCCTAGCCTTCCTCCGGGACCACGGGCCCGCCACAGCCCAGGAGATAATGGAGGCGACCCGTATACCCAGGACCCCACTCTACAGGAGGCTGAGGAAGCTGGAGGAGATGGGGCTAGTGGAGCACATAGACGAGCCCGGTGGCCCCAGGAGGTATAGGGTCAGGTAAGACGCTACACTCTGCGCCTCCGCGGGTTTCTGGGCGGTTCACGCGTGGCTATCCTAGTCTGTTAACGGTTATTAGAGATGCCTCTGGCCTCGACATCCAGGGGCGCCCTCTTGGAGCGTCTCGTGGTCCTCGATGACGTGTGGAAGAGGTATTACGGTGGCGTGGTCGCCCTCCGGGGTGTGAGCCTCCACGTCGACGCGGGGGAGGTTGTCGGCCTGGCCGGCCCCAACGGGGCCGGGAAGACTACTACGATGCGCATCATAGTGGGGCTTGTGAGGCCGGATAGGGGCCGCGTGGTGGTGGCGGGCTCGGAGCCGTGGAGGGGCGGCCCCCGCCTAAGGAGGCTCCTGGGCTACCTCCCCGAGGAGGCCGGGGTTTACAAGCACATGACCGGCATGGAGTTCCTGAGGTTCTCCGCCAGCCTCTACGCTGAGGACCCCGGGGAGGCCGAGGAGATGGTTAGGAGGGGGGCCGAGATCTCGGGCCTCCCGCTGGAGGACCTGGAGAGGCCGATGGGCGAGTACAGCAAGGGTATGAGGAGGAGGATCCTCCTGGCCCGCGCCCTGATGACTAGGCCCAGGATAGTGGTGCTCGACGAGCCCACGAGCGGTATAGACGTTGAGCACGCCGTTGCCATCAGGAGGCTAGTGAGGGAGGAGGCCCGGCGGGGGGCGGCTGTGCTAGTGTCTAGCCACAACCTTATGGAGATGGAGGTGCTCGCCGACAGGGTGTACATCATAAGCGGGGGCAGGGTCGTTGCCGAGGGCAGGCCGGGGGAGCTCATGGAGAGGTACGGGGCGGAGACGCTCGAGGAGGTCTACCTGAAGGCCGTGGGGGTGTAGGCTGCCGTGCCGGGCACGAGGAGGGCCCTGGTGGCGAAGGAGGTCCGGGGGCTCCTGAGGGAGAGGCTGGTGGTGATGGGCCTCATAGTCATGCCAGCCCTGATAATGGCCATCATGGGCTCCATCCAGGCAGCGGCAGTGAAGAAGACCGTCGAGGAGGCCTCGACGGTCCAGCCCGCGGTGGTGTACTACGAGTCCCCCGAGGATAGGCCGATAGCAGCGGCCCTGGCGGCCGCCCTGAACGCGAGCCTAGAGCGGGGCAGCCGGGAGGACGCGGCGAGGGCGGTCGCCGGGGGGTATAGGCTGGCCCTGGTGGTTGAGGCTGGTGCCGCTGAGAACCTCACCCAGGGGAGGCCGGTGGGCGTGGTCGCCTACTACAGCCTCCCCGGGCCCAGCCCGGCCGGCCAGGGAGCCCTCTCCCGGGTGTCGAGCGTTGTGAGGGGCGTGGTGAGGGCGTTCATAGCCGAGAGGTGCAGGCAGGCCATCCCCGGAGTCTCGGCCGAGCTGCTCGCCAGCCCCGCCAGGGTGGAGGGCTACCTGAGCGTGTGGGGTAAGACTATACCCGCTGAGAGGTATGGCTCCTACCTCCTCTCGATGTACACGCTGCCCGTCGTGGTGCTGGTCCTGCTCACCTCGGCGGTGCAGGTTGGGGCGATAAGCATAGGCATGGAGAGGGAGGCTAAGACTCTCGAGATGCTCCTAGCGTCCCCGGTCACCCCGGGCGACGTGGTCGTTTCTAAGATGCTGGGGGTGCTCGTGGTGGCCCTCGCGGGCCTGGCCAGCTTCACCGCGGGCTTCGCCTTCTACTACCACGCGGTAACCTCGACCCTGAGGGCCGCCGGCGCCCCCGGAGAGGCGGTTCAGGCCGCACTGAGGCTAACGCCTCAGACGGGCGCCGTCACAGTGGCCGCCCTGGCCCTGGCCCTCTACACGGCGGCGGTGCTCGGCCTGATACTCGGGCTCGGCGCGCAGGACGTGAGGGGCGCCCAGCTGGTCGCGAACTACTTCGCGTTCCTCCTACTCATACCCTACTTCGCGGTCTTCGTGGGTATCATACCCCTAGGCGCGAGGGGCCTCGCGCTGCTCGCAGACCCGCTCTACCCGCCCCTCACCGCGGTGGCCGCCGCCGAGTTCGGCAGGCCGGGCCTGGCGGCCGCGGCCCTCGCAGCCCAGGCGGGCCACGCCGCCCTCTGGACCCTGGCCGCCAGCAGGCTGCTCTCCCCAGAGAGGCTGATAGTCGGCCTGCCCCTCTCGAGGCTCCTAGCCCGGGGGCGGGGGCGCCGGAGGCGGGGTAGCGGTGGGCGGGTCTAGGCGCCTATATTCCAGGCGCCACCCGGGGTTGGCGGGTGCTGGCTGGTGGGCGCTAGGGAGCCGCAGCATATAGTGGCGAGGCCGGGGGAGGTTGCCGAGAGGGTTGTGGCTGTCGGGGACCCGGCTAGGGCTAGGATGATGGCCTCCATGCTCGAGGGGGCCAGGCTTGTCAACGAGAGGAGGGGGTTCCTAGTCTACACGGGGACCTACCGGGGGGTGCCCGTCACCGTGGCGGTCCACGGAGTTGGGGCCCCCAGCGCCGCCATCGTCTTCGAGGAGCTCTCAGCCCTGGGCGCCAGGGCCATAGTGAGGCTCGGCACGTGCGGGGCGCTCGTGGAGGGCCTCGATATAGGCGACATGGTAGCCGCCACGGGGGCCGGCTACAACCCGGGCGGCGCGATAGGCCAGTACTTCGGGGGCATATGCCCCCCGGCCGCTGCGGACCCCGAGCTGGCCCTGGCGGTTCTCGGGGAGGCATCCAGGCGCGGCAGGGCCTCGGCTGGCCTGGTGTATAGTAGCGACGCCTTCTACGCCGAGGACCCGGGCATGGCTAGGAGGCTGGCCGGCCTAGGGTTTAGGTGTGTGGAGATGGAGGTGGCGATGCTCTACACCCTAGCGGCCCTCAGGGGGTTCCGGGCCGCCTCGCTCCTGGTGGTCTCCGACAACCTGGTCGTCCCGGGGAAGGAGAGGCTGGTGCCCCACGAGGAGCTGGAGCCCCACGTGAGGAGGGCGGCGGAGGCGGTGCTAGAGGCCCTAGCCCGGGTGGAGGTGTAGCGCTGGGATGGTCGACACGGCCAGGGACTACAGGCTCGGCATGGCCCTCCACGCTGTGGCGATGCTCGAGCGGAGGCTACGACAGTGGGGGCTCCCCTGGCCGGTTAGGAGGCAGGAGGCGCTAGCGCTGGTCGAGGAGGCGAGGAAGAGGCTCCTAAGGGCCAGGTACAGCTTCCTCCCCGCCGAGATGCTGGCCGAGAGCGAGGAGGTCAGGTGGGTCTCCCAGGCGGCCTCGAGGCTCCGGGAGATGCTGCTGCCCGAGCAGAAGCCCAGGCTCACCCCGGGCCAGGAGCTGGCGTTCGCCGAGATACGCTGGGCCCTCCTCATACTCTACGGGCTCCCAGCCAGGATAAGGCTGGGGGAGGAGAACAGGCCGGAGTGGGCCGTCGACGTTGTAGGGGTGGAGGTAGTCAGGGTGGAGCCGCTGGCGGGCACGAGGCTCATGGTTACCAGGGCCTCCGCGGGCGCCGCGGCCTTCACTATAGTGACCAACATCCAGTCAATACGCCCCGGCGAGGCCAGGGCGGCGGCGCTGCTGCCGCCCGCGGAGTTCTCCGGCGTCGTGAGCGAGGCCATGTACGCCAGCGGCCCTATCGAGGCCAGGTACGTGGGGAGGCGCGTACCCTCGAGGCTCCTGAGCGGCGAGGTGGCCGCGGCTGTTAGGAGGATAGTAGAAGGCCGCTAGGCCCGCTGGGAGGCCGGGGGTGCGGCCCTCTTGTGGGGCCACTGGGCCCTGGTTAGGCCCGACGCCCTGAGGGTCTGGGGGGACCCCGAGGTCCGGAGGAGGCTATCCTGGTACCTAGCCGTGATGACGGGCAGGAGGCCGGCCAAGTTCAAGCTGGCCAGGCTGGTCGAGCTACCCGGCTTCGACAGGCCCGGCGAGCTGGCCTCTGCCAGCGAGGCCGACCTGTGGGCCGCCCACGGGAGGGCCGCCCGGGAGTTCCGGGCCCTCTGGAGGAGGGTGAGGGAGGGCTCGGGGGAGCACCTGGAGATGCCCGCCCCCAGGGTGAGCCTGCTCCACGCCAAGGCCGAGCTCGCCAGGAGGCTCGCGAGCCCCTGCAGGCTGTGCGAGAGGAGGTGCATGGTCAGCAGGGCCTCCGGGAGGCTGGGTGCCTGCAGGCTCGCCTGGGACGTCTACGTTCACAGCGCCTTCCTCCACCTAGGCGAGGAGGCCCCGCTGGTCCCCAGCGGTACCATATTCTACGGGGGCTGCAACTTCACGTGCGTCTACTGCCAGAACTACGACGTGAGCCAGACCGCCCCCAGGCGGGGGGTTAGGGTTAGCGCTAGGAGGCTGGCCGCCATACAGGACGCCCTGGCGAGGCGGGGGGCGAGGAACATAAACCACGTGGGCGGCGACCCCACCCCGAGCCTGCACGTCATAATGGAGAGCCTCCTATACGTGGAGTCGAGCGTCCCCCAGCTGTGGAACAGCAACTTCTACATGAGCAGGGAGGCCATGGAGCTGCTCGTGGACGTCATAGACATCTGGCTGCCGGACTTCAAGTACGGCAACAACCGGTGCGCCGCCCGGCTGAGCGCCGTGCCTAGGTACTGGGAGGTCGTCACCAGGAACCTTAGGGTGGCCGTGGAGCACGGCGACATGATAATACGCCACCTGGTCCTGCCGGGCCACCTGGACTGCTGCACGAGGCCGGTGCTCGAGTGGATCTCCAGGAACCTCCCAAGGGACAGGGTCCTGGTCAACGTTATGGGGCAGTACAGGCCCATGCACCTGGCAGCCAGGCACCCGGGCAGGTGGCCCGAGATAGCCAGGAGGCCGGAGCCCCGCGAGGTGGAGGAGGCCAGGAGGCTCGCCGGCGAGCTGGGCCTCCTCTGGGAGCCCGTCTCCTAGCCGGGCCGGGAGGACTCGATGCTCCTCCGGACGGCGGAGTCTATGAGTGCACCCAGCTCCCTGCCGCGCCTCGTGGACGCCTCTATGACCTTCATGAGGCCGGCCTTGACGCCCTCGCTCTCGAGCCTCATGAGGCCGTGTATCGTTGTCCCGGCCGGGGTGGTGACCTCGTCGCGGAGCTGGAGCGGGTGTGTGGGCCTCCTCTCGAGGTGCTCGGCCGTCGCCTTGACGGCGTCCAGGAGGGCCCTGTAGGCGAGGTCGCGGGGCATCCCCATGCTGACGGCGCCCAGGACCAGGGCGTCCACGATCTCCGCGAGGAAGGCGGGCCCGCTGCCAACCAGGGCCGTCCAGGTGTCCATCCACTCCTCGGGTATCCAGTACACGCTCCCCAGGCACCCGAATAGGGCCTCCACAACCTCCCAGCCCGGAGGCCTGGACTCGCCGTCGGAGAGCGCCAGGGCGGTGGTGCTCCTCGCTATTAGGGCGTTAATGTTGGGCATCGCCCTATGAGCGAGGGCGCCCGGAAGCGCCTTCCTTATGGTGGCGAGGCGCACCCCCGCGACGACCGAGGCCACAACCTTGCCCCCAACGGCGCCCCGGAGCTCCCCCGCGACGGCGGCGAAGTGGTGGGGCTTGACGCTTACCACCACAACGTCGGCCTCCCTGGCGGCGAGCCTGTTGTCCCTAGTGGCCTCAGCCCCCAGGCGCTCGACGGCCTCGAGCGTCTCGCGCCGCCTGCCGGTCGCCACGACCCGGGCCACGCAGCCCCGCGCGGCCCTCACTATGGACTGGCCTATCCTGCCAGCGCCTATCACGGCGAGAGTCAGCCCGGAGAGCCCGCCCGCCAACCCGCACACCCCCAGCCGCGGGCCGCCTCGGGCCGGGGCCTTAATCGCGCCGGGGGCGGCTTGTATACGGCGTTAAAGTCCCCGCCGCGCGTTACAGTCTGGGTGCTAGCATGGTCTACGACCAGTACTGGGAGACTCTGGAGGAGATCGGCGCTAGGAGCCGCTCGCTCGGTATACCCAGCATAGACCCGGAGGACGGGCTGATACTCTACTCGATCGCCGTGTCGGTCGCCGGGAGGGCCTCGGGCAGCGTTGAGGCCCTGGACCTGGGCGCGGGGATAGGGTACTCGACGCTCTGGATAGCGGCTGGCCTGGAGGACGCCTGCCCCCAGACAGCCTCCTGCAGGGTCACGGCGGTCGAGGCGAACGCGAGGCTCGCGAGCGCCGGAGAAGAGGCGACGGCGCGGGCCGGCCTGAGGAGGGTGAGGATACGCTGGGTCGCGGGCGACGCCATAGCGTTCCTCGAGGGCATCCCCAACAGGAGCGTGGACCTAGCATTCGTCGACATAGAGAAGTACGAGTACCCCAAGGCCCTGGAGCTGCTGGAGTACAAGCTGAAGCCCGGCGGGGTCGCCCTGTTCCACAACGCCTACTTCCCCAGGCCGCCCGAGAGCTTCTTCCACGCCGTCTCCCGGGGGCCATGGAGGAGCGGCATAGCGCCCACACCGCAGGGCCTCCTCATAGCGGTGCTCGAGGCTGGAAAGCGGAGGGGAGGAACCAGCTACGGGGCGGGGTGGGGGCCGGGGGAGGGCTAGAAGCCGAAGAGGCCGCCCAGGCCCTCCCCGATGTCGACCTCCCCCTCTTCCTCCTCCTTCTCCTCTTCCTCCTTGGACTCCTCCTCCCCGGCCTCCTCCGCGGGCGCCGCTGGGGCCGCCGCGGCCACGGGGGCCTCCAGGCCTAGCTCCGCGGCCTTGTCGCCCAGTGCGGCGATCAGGGCGGCCTCCCTGGCTAGGGCGCCCGCTATCGCCTCCTCGGCCGTGTCGGGGGTTAGTATTGCGGCCTCGGCTATCACGCTCCTCGCCTCGGCTGCCGCCTTGGTTAGGGCTATCTCCAGGGCCTCCGGGACGAAGAGGAGGCCCAGCTCCGCCGCCGCCAGTATGGCTGCCTTAGCGGCCTCGGCAACGTCGGCCTTGAAAGCATCGAGGTCTACGAACAGCTCGTCCCTGGGTATGATGACGCCCCTATCGTAGACCGCCACTATCTTCAGGCTAACCTCGAACGGCTGTATTCCGAGGTTCTGCAGGAGCCCGGCCAGGTCGGCGCTTATAACGTCGCCCGGCTTGGCCACGACGGTGTCCTTCTTAACGTATATCGTGCCCTTCCTTATCTCGTAGGGGATCCTCAGCTTGCCGAACGTGCTGAGTATGGGGCCGGGCTGGAGGCCGGTGTCGCCCTCGGGGATCACTATCTCCCTGTCAGCCACCTGGCCCGGCTTGGCGGATACCGGTATCTTCTCGGACTCTATCATCCGGGCCAGCCTGAACGGGTTCATATCGGTGAATAGCAGCATTATGCTGCCCTGCAGGTAGGACTCGAACTTCTCCTTCTCGAGCCCCGCCCTCTCGATGGCGCGGAGTATGAGCCTCTTCTTTGCAACCTTGAAGTACACGTTCCTCCTGAACTTCTTGCGTATCTTCTGCAGCTGCGCTGTCGGCATCCCCGTGAGGTCGGCTATGCCGATCACCGGGTACTTGCGGAACAGCTCGGCCAGCTCCGCTACAACCCTCTTCTTCCACTCGGGGATCTCCTCCTCACTCCTCCCACGCCTGACTATCACGGACACCTCCAACACCCCGGCTACAGGGGCACCTGGACGGGTATGCCCATAGTCTTCTTCACGAGCACCTTGCCGATCTTCTGCCTGCCGAGCTTGCTGGCGATAACGTTCAGCACGGACTCAATGTTATCGGCTATCTCCTCGGGGCTCATGTCCTCGGTGCCGACCCTGCACATAACCTGGGGCTGGTTCCTGGTCCTCACCCAAACAGCGCTCTTGTACCTCTCGACGAGCTGGGCTATGTCAGCGTTGGGCGGCACTGGCGTGGGGGCCTTACCCCTGGGCCCGAGGGCGGGCCCCAGAACGCCGCCGGCCAGCCCCATCAGGTCGACGCGTATGAGAACCCAGTCGCACTGCTGCGCAACCTTCTTGGCGAGCTTCCTGTTGCCCCTCATCTCCTGCAGGTCGCTCCTACCGTAGACCGGGACGCCGAGCTCCCTCGCCTTAATGGCCATGTCCCCCTCGGCCACCACGCATATCCTCGGCTCCTTCCTGGGCCTGTGCGGCAGGAAGACTATCTCCCTCAGCCTCCCCTCGGGGCTCTTGGGGTCCACATCCTTCAAAACAACGATCAGGTCGACGCTCTGCTTGAACCTCCTCTTCTTACCCAGCCGGAGCGCCCTCTCCACAGCGCCCAGCAGGGCCTCCCTCTCGGCCACAGCCACGCTCAACGGCGAGCACCTCCGCCTAGCGGGCCCCTACCGGGTCTAGGGGGCCCTCCTCCACCCGGTCGGGGGTGGAGTCGGCTGCGGGTGGGAGGGGCCGGGGCTTTTAAAGGTGCGCGCTAGGCTTCCTCCTCCTTCTCCCACTCCTCCTCGTACTTCGCTAGAACGGCGTCGTAGTAGCCCTCGTCCACGAGCCTCGTAACCTCCTTGGCGTCCTTGCCGTCGACGGTTATCCCTATGCTCCTGGCCGATCCGAGGATCGTCTTGACGGCCGCCTTCAGGGTCTTCGCTAGCAGCTGGGGCTTCTTCTGGAGCGCTATCTCCACTATCTTCTCGAAGGGCAGGTCCCCTATCTTCTGGTGCATCGGGTCGCCGCTCGGCTCCTTGGCCCCGACGGCCTTGAGGAGGAGGGCGGTCGTGGTGGGTATGCCGACCTCGATCCGGTACTTCTTGGTCTTCGTGTCAACTATGATCTTAACGGGGATGGTGAGGCCCTCGTAGGCCTTGGTCAGCTTGTTGATCTCATCCACAACCTGCTTAACGTTGAGGCCGAGGGCGCTCAGGGTGGGGCCCAGCGGGGGCCCCGGCCTCGCCTTGCCACCCTCTATCTGTATGGAGATAACCTTCTCCTGTGCCACCATGCGCACCCAGCCACCGCCCGCCCGGCGGGCGGGATTATAAGTTGCGGGCTAGCCGCGTGGCGCTAGTACGACTCCTCCCGGAGGGGCCTAACCTGGTCTATGGGTATGGTCACGACGTTCTTGAACTCCAGCTCGAGCAGGCTGACCTCCACCTGGTTCTTGGCCTCGTCCACCTCGACGACCTTGCCGGTCAGGCCCTTGAATGGGCCCGCGACTATCTCCACGATGTCGCCCGGCTGGAGCTTCGGCACCTCTATGCGCGGCTTCACTATGGACTCTATCTCCTCCGGCTTAACGGGGAGGGGCCTCCTCCTCTTCACGTGCCTTATACCCCTGATTATATGGTAGAGGTCGGAGACCCTGGAGACCTCGACGATCACGTAGCCCTTCAGGCCCGCTGGGACCACTATGCTCTTAACGCTCAGGCCGAGGCTCCTAGCCCTCTCCGCCAGCAGGAGCGCCACCCTCTCCTCGGTGCCGCCAGTCACCGAGAGGGCGAAGAACCTGGTCCCCGGGCCTCCCCCGGCGGGCTCCTCGCGCTGCTGGCCCCCCTCCCCGGACAAGGCTACCTCACCACCAGGACGTGCACCAGGTGGATGATGTAGGCTATCCCGCCCACTATGGTGAAGCCCAGGAGGTTCAGTTTGAGGAGGAGGTTGAACTCCTCCTCGTCCGGCCTCCTGCTGAGCTGGAGTATCCTCTTCCACATGTCCCAGTAGTGGCGCACCCTACCCCTCAGGCCGCTGGCAGCCTGGCTCGACACCACTAGGGGCTCCCCAGAACCCCGCCGGGTGGGGGCGGTAAAAAGCTGGCGCCACTCAAAGCACTGGCCCTAGGGGCTGTAGCGGCGCAGGGCCTCCTCGAGCTCCCGCCTGAGGTCCCTATACTCGACGGGGCCGCGGGGCCTCGACTCCCTCCAGGCCCTGGCTCGGTAGCGGTAAACCCTGGTCTCCGGGTCGAGCCAGCAGTCGGGCCAGAGGCCGGCCTTGATGCACGTCTCGCCTAGGAAGGTCTCCTCGTCCCAGAGGTACTCCACTGGCACCACGGGTAGGAGGAGCCCGCTGAAGAACCCCCTCTCAACGACGAGGCCGTCCCTCCCGACCCGGACGAAGGAGAGCCTGCCGTCGGGGTCCCTGGGGGCCTCCTCGAGCGGCGAGAGGACGGAGACCTCGAACGTCACGTGGTCGAGCTCCCACTCCTCCAGGGGCCTGAACCGCGGGTCGCGGAAGGCGCTCTCCAGGGCGACCTCCACCACAGTCTCGGCGAGGCTCTTGACGGGCCTAACGTAGCCTATGCACCCCCGCAGCTCCCTACGGCCACCCTCCAGGTACCTCTCGATCGTGACAAAGGCGGCGCCCGGCCTGAGGAGCCTCTCGGGAAGCCCCGGGGGGAGGCTCATGCGCCTCCTCTCCCGGAACCAGTGCTCCACACTCTCCCTCGCCAGGCGAACGAGCAGCGCGCCCTCCTCGTGGGTAACCTCATCGGGGTCAACATGCCCGGTTTCCGGGTGGCTCATTGCAGTTCCCCCCTCCGGATTGATGCTGCGAGGGTTAATGTGTCGCACAATCATCCACCAAGAAAATAGTGTTTTAAAAGTTTATATTAATATATCAATATAATTTAAGTATATGTTCACCATTAACACAATATTTTTATAGCACTCCTAATATAATTCCACGATGGTATTAATTGGGCTAGGAGCTGGTGGTGGGAATTGGCTGAGGTGAAACTTGCCAGGAAGCTAGGCTTTTGGCATCTTTTCGCAGTATCGTCGGGGGCGGTGCTGGGTAGCGGCATATTCATAGCACTATCTAGCTTCGCGGCCTCCGGGCCGATGATAGATATCGCGGTGATAGTCGGCGGCATATTCTTCCTGCTATGGATGATAATAGGGGCCGAGTTTGCGGTGGCAATGCCAAAGGCGGCGTCCCTAGAGCTGTGGGCGAGGAGCACCCTAGGCGGGTACGCTGGTTTCCTAATGGGGTTCGGTTACGCTTTTGCGTGGGCCACCTGCGCCGAGGCGTTCGCCCTGGGTATATTGACGCACTATTTCCTGCCTAGCATTGATGCAAGGATTTGGGGCGTCTTCTTTGTTACATTGTTCCTAATCATAAATCTGCTGGGGGTAGAGTTTAGCGGCAACCTGCAGCTAGCCCTAACCATAGGCCTTATCTCGATAATCTGGCTGTTCAACATAGCGGGGCTTTTCAAGATAAACCCGGCTAACTGGCACACCTACCCTCCCATAACAGCTTCCGCCCTAGGGGGAGCGATCATAGCTGCCATGTACGCCTACGTAGGCCCATTGCTCGTAGCAACAGCTGCGGAGGAGGCCAAGGATATCAGGGATATGCCCAGGGCTATGATAGCGTCGACTATATTTATAATTGTAATGTACGCGGTTGCCATTCTCGTGCTAACCGGCGTTGTTCCCTCATCGGCGTTTGAGGGTGTAAGCAACGCTGAGACTCCTGTCCAGACACCGTTCGTCATTGGGATGAAGGAGATAATGGGACCGGTGGGTGTATTCCTAATAGCTCTAGCCGCGTGGTTGGCATCAGCTACTGACGTGCTAATGGGTAACCTTTATGGTGCTTCAAGGCTGTTCTACGGGATGGCTAAGGATGGCTACCTACCGAAGGCGTTCGCGTACGTCCACCCCAAGACTAGGGTGCCGGTATGGTCCCTCGTGCTAGCCGCTGTATTCAGCTACTTCGTCGCAGCCACAGGCTGGTACTGGGCGTTTGTGTACATAGCAACTATAGCCTGGGACATAGATTATGTGATACTGGCTCTCGCAGGCTATATGCTGAGAAAGAAGTATCCGCAGCTGCTGAGGATATGGAAGTACAAGGGGTACCCGGCGATACCGCTGATATCGCTTGCCGGGGCTATAATGGTGTTGCTCCTGGCATATATACCGCAGTTTGGCGGTGATATCAAGTATGTATGGTTCACCATAGGATACCTTGCGGTCACATACATCTACTGGAAGGTCTATGCTGAGAAGAGGGTTAAGCCCTTCGATCCGGAGGAGTACATCAAGGCGCAGATTGAGGCCATCGAAGAGGCTGAGAGGTTGAAGCGTGAGAAGTAAGGTGATACAGGTGATACACAATGTTTAGAAAATTATTAGATACA
>Ga0256833_1000115_pt1 | contig 60791 bp, 49 predicted proteins | sample 356284metaG_FD_190535 | JGI IMG/M metagenome (GOLD analysis project Ga0256833, IMG submission 190535) | Hydrothermal vent microbial communities from Mid Atlantic Ridge, Atlantic Ocean - 356-284 | ecosystem: Environmental > Aquatic > Marine > Hydrothermal vents | place: Atlantic Ocean: Mid... | reverse complement strand
GAGGACCTGGAGAAAACCCTGCTCTGGTTTTTGCGGGAAAGGCGCGATCTGACGGGGGCCAAGAACGGCTGCGGAAAGGGGCTTTGCGGGGCCTGCACGGTGGTCGTGGACGGGGTCTCCCGGCGCGCGTGCCGGCTGAAGATGGCGTCTGTCCTGGGCGCGGAGGTCCTGACCATCGAGGGCTTGGCGGGCAAGGACGGCACCCTGCACCCCATCCAGCAGGCCTTCGTGGAAGCGGGGGCCATCCAGTGCGGCTTCTGCACCCCGGGGATGGTGATGACCACCTACGCCTTCCTCGCACAGAATCCCCGCCCGACCCGGGAAGAGATCCGCCGGGCGCTGCGGGGCAACCTCTGCCGCTGCACTGGCTACCAACAGATCGTGGACGCGGTGGAACTGGCGGCCGGGCGCATGGCCGGCGAAAAGGAGAACCCATGACCCTCTATCTGAAAGACGCGACCTACCTGGACGCGGAAACCCTCGAGGTCCGGCGGACGGACATGGCTGTCGAGGCGGGCCCCGCGGGGGGCGTATCCTTCCCCGGGACCGTCCCGGAAAACGGAGACCGCGTCATCGACTGCCGGGGGGCCCTGGTAACGCGGGCCTTCGCCTGCGGGCATCACCACATCTACTCGACCCTGGCGCGGGGCATGCCGGCCCCGCCGGTGATCCCCACCAATTTCGTCGAGGTCCTGGAATATATCTGGTGGCGCCTCGACAAGCGGCTGGACCGGGAGATGATCGAGGCCAGCGCCCTGGCGGCGGCCGTGCACATGGTCAAGCGCGGCGTGACCTTCTGCATCGACCACCACGCCTCGCCCTTCGCCATCGAGGGAAGCCTTGCCACCATCGCCGGGGCCTTCGAGCGGGTCGGCATCGGGCACCTCCTCTGCTACGAGCTGTCCAACCGGGACGGCGAGGGCCCCGCGGAGGCGGGCCTGGCGGAAACGGAGGCCTACCTGGCCTCCGGGCGCAAGGGACACGTTGGGCTACACGCCTCCTTCACGGTGGACGACGCCCTCTTGGCGCGGGCCGTGGCCCTGGCGAAAAGGTACGAAACGGGCATCCACGTCCACGTGGCCGAGGACGGGGCCGACCAGGATCACTGCGTGCGGACCTACGGCAAGCGGGTGGTTTGCCGCTTCGCGGACGCCGGCGTCCTGGACTGCAAACACACCATCCTGGCCCACTGCATCCACCTGGATCCCGAAGAGCGGCGCCTCGTCAGGGAATCGGGGGCGTGGGTGGTGCAGAACCCGGAGAGCAACCTCAACAACAACGTTGGGCTGGGGGACTACCGGAACCTGGGGGATAACATCATGATGGGAACGGACGGAATGCATAGCGACATGCTCCGCAGTGCCAAGGCGGTGTTTCTCACGGGCCAGGCGACGGAACGGATCTCGTGGGAAGAAACCTACCGGCGTTTCCGGAACGTCCACCGGCTCACCGCCGCCATGGGCGCCCCGGGGGACGGGGTTAACAACCTGGTCATCTTCGATTACGACACCCCCACCGACCTCACCTCGGACAACGCCCTCGGGCACTTCATTTACGGCCTCGACGCCGCGCACGTGCGGAGCGTCATCGCCCAGGGACACCTGGTAGTGGAGGACGGCCGGGTCGTGACGGTCAACGAGGCGGACATCCTGGCCAACGCCCGGGAACAGGCGCGCCGGCTGTGGGAGCGGCTGCGTGAACAGTAGAATCATCCCATCCCAACGAAGGAAACCGCTATGAAACACGACAAATTTATCTGCGCGGACCTGGACACCCTGCTTCCATGGATCCTCCGGGACCTGGAGGAAAGGGGAGAGATCTTCGGCTTGACGCGGGAGCTTTTCTTCGAGCCCTCCGCCGATGCCCCTTTCACCCTCGCGCGCTACGGGAAGATCCTGGAGACCCCCATCGGCATCGCGGCGGGGCCGCACACGCAACTCGCCCAGAACATCGTGGCCGGCTACCTCTGCGGGGCCCGCTATATCGAACTGAAGACCATCCAGGTGCTGGACGACCTGGACGTGACCAAGCCCTGCATCGACATGCGCGACGAGGGCTACAACTGCGAGTGGTCCCAGGAGCTGCGCCTCGACGAATCCTTCAACGAGTATCTCAACGCCTTCATCCTCCTGCACATCCTGAGGGACCGATTGGGATGGGGCGCGACGGAGGGGCCCGGCTTCATCTTTAACATGAGCGCCGGCTACAACCTGGAGGGTATCCTGAGCCCGCCGGTCCAGCGGTTTTTCGACCGCATGACCGACTGCTCACGGGAGCTCTCCGAAAAGCTCGAACGCGCCGCGCGGATCTATCCCCGGGTGAAGGACCTGGACATCCCGGCCCGGCTGTCCGACAACATCACCGTCTCCACCATGCACGGCTGCCCGCCGGACGAGGTGGAAAAGATCGGGCGCTACTTCATCGAACAGCGGGGATTCCACACCACCATCAAGATGAACCCCACCCTGCTGGGGCCGGAAGCCCTGCGGGAGATTCTCAACGCGCGCCTCGGCTACGACGTCACCGTGCCCGACGAGGCCTTCGGCCACGACCTCACCTTCGAGGACGGAGCGGCCCTCATCGAAAACCTCACGACAGCGGCGAAGAGAAAAGGCGTCACCTTCTCCCTCAAGCTGACCAACACCCTGGAGACGGCCAACGAGCGGCAGAACCTCCCCAAGAACGAGAAGATGGTCTACATGAGCGGACGGGCCCTCCACCCCATCAGCGTGAACCTTGCAAGGCGCCTCCAGGCGCGGTTCGGCGGGACCCTCGATATTTCGTTTTCCGCCGGCGTTCACTGTTTCAACGTGACCGACGTGCTCGCCTGCGGGCTCCGCCCCGTCACGATCTCCTCGGATCTCCTCAAGCCGGGGGGATACGGGCGGCTCTCCCAGTATCTGGAGGTCCTGGGCGAACGGATGGCCGAGGCGGGGGCCCGCTCCCTGGACGAGCTCGTGACGAAACGGGCCGGGGTGGACGACCTTCCCGCGGCGCGCCTGAAGAACCTCGACGCCTATGCCGACCGAGTGGTAGCGAGCGAGGGATACAAGAAGGAGGCCTTCCCCTTCGAGGGTATCAAGACGGATCGCCTCCTCGCCCGGTTCGACTGCGTGGACGCCCCCTGCAAGACCGCCTGCGCGGCCGATCAGGACATCCCCCGATACGTCGATTACGCGGCCCGGGGGGAGATCGACAAGGCCTACCGCGTCATCCTGGACACCAATCCCTTCCCGGCCGTGCAGGGGATGGTCTGTACCCGGCTCTGCCAGTCCCGTTGCACCCGGATGAACTACGATCGCCCCGTCCTCATCCGGGAGATCAAGCGTTTCGTGGCGGAAACGTGGAAGGGAGCGTCTCCCGCGCGCCCCGGTCCCGAAAACGGCAAGCGGGTCGCGGTCATCGGCGCGGGGCCGAGCGGTCTGTCCTGCGCCTATTTCCTCCGTCTGGCGGGATGCCAGGTGGATCTCTACGAGGCGGCGCCGGTCCCCGGCGGGATGGCGGCCGGCTGCATCCCCTCCTTCCGCCTAAGCAAGGAGAGCCTGGAAGGAGACGTGGCGGACATCCTGGCCCTCGGGGTTTCCCTCCACGCGGAGACCCGGGTGGATGAAGCGATGTTCCGGGAGATCCGCGCGGCCCACGACGCCGTTTACGTGGCCGTGGGGGCGCAGGAGGCGGTGAGACTGGGCATCCCGGGTGAGGATGCCGAGGGCTGTTTCGACCAGTTGACCTTCCTGAGATCCGCGCGGGCGGGAAACTCGCCCGATCTGGGAAGACGGATCCTCGTGGTGGGTGGCGGCAATGCCGCCATCGACGCGGCCCGGGCGGCCCGCCGGCTCGTGGGGCCCGACGGAGAGGTTTCCCTCCTCTACCGCCGCACCCGGCGGGAGATGCCGGCGGACCGGGAAGAGATCCGGGAGGCCATCGCGGAAGGGATCGGACTCGTGGAACTGGCCGCCCCGGAACGGATTCTCGGAGAAGGCGGCAAGGTAACGGGGGTCGAGGCGGCACGCATGCGCCTCGGCGAACCGGACGCGTCGGGCCGGCGGCGGCCCGTCAAGACGGATGGCGCGACCTTCACCATGCCCGCCGACAGCGTCATCGTGGCGGTGGGTCAGCGGATCGTGGCAGATTTTCTCGGGGAAGTTCCCCTCAAGGCGGACCCCGCTACCACCCGGACGACCCTGGAAGGGATCTTCGCCGGGGGCGACGCCCTACGCGGTGCCGCCTCCCTCGTGCAGGCCATCGGGGACGGCCGGAAGGCCGCCCTGGCCATCATGCGGGACCTCGGCGTTTCCCCGGAGGGCGGAATCGCGCCGCCCGAAGACCGCCGGCCCGATTTCAAGGCCCTCCGCGTCCGGCAGGCCCGGCGGGTCTACGGCCCGGAGATCCCCCACCCCGCCCAGGGGGAAGCTCTCGACTTCTCCCTCTCCACGGGATCCCTCACAGAGGCCCAGGCCCAGCAGGAGGCCGCCCGCTGCCTCCAGTGCGACCTCTTCTGCAACATCTGCGTGACCGTCTGTCCGAACCGGGCCAACGCGGCCCTGGCGTCCGAGGCGGTTACCGTGGCCCGGCTCCGGGTGACCCGGAACGGGGGCGAGACGCGGGCCGCCCAGACGGGCGCCCTCGCGGTGACCCAGCCCTACCAGGTGGTGAACATCGCCGACTTCTGCAATGAATGCGGCAACTGCGAAACCTTTTGCCCCACAGCCGGCGCCCCCTACCGGGACAAGGTGAAGGTCCACCTGAGCCGGGTTAGCTTCGAGGCCCACGGGACGGGGGTCTATTTCTCCGTTCCCGGCCGGATGGAAACCGTGGCGGACGGAAAACCGGCCGTGGTCTACACGGCGGACGCGGGCATCGTCTTCGAGGACCCGGACGTCCGGGCGACCTACGACGCGGCGACCCTCGCCTTCAAGAACGTGGAATGGAAGACGGACGAAACGGAAAAGGATCTTTCCTCGGCGGCGGAGGCCCTGGTTCTCTACCGCCTGTTGAAGGGACGGCAACCGTTTGATAGGGGGTAGGTAGAAGGTAGAAGGTCGGGGCTTGCGCCCCTCGAAGTCCGAAGACTGAAATGTGGTTTACTTCAGTCTTCAGCCTCTACCTAAAAAACGGACTTCGAGGAGAACGGGTTCCGTTTTCCGGGCAACTTTTGGAGGTAAAGACCAAAGGGACGAAATGAATAAGTCAGACACATTAAACGAAACAGGCATCAGCGCCCCCGTGCGCCGGGTGGACGCGATGGAGAAGCTGACGGGGAAGGCGCGGTATATCTCCGACTATCCGTTCGAGGGCCTTCTCCACGCCCGCCTCCTCCGGTCCGATCGGCCCCGGGCAAAGATCCTCGGCATCGAGGTACCGGACCTCCCGGCAGGCTACTCCTACGTGGACGCCCGGGACATCCCGGCGGGGGGCCGCAACGGCATCCGGATGATAACCGACGACTGGCCCGTCTTCGCGCGAGACGAGGTGCGCTTCGTGGGGGAGACCCTCGGCCTGGTGGTCGGCCCCGACCGGGAAAAGGTTCTCGAGATCCTCTCCGGCATCCGGGTCACCTACGAGGAGCTGGAGCCCGCCTTCACCATCGAGGAGGGCCTTGCCTGCAAGGGCGGACCTATCGTGGGGGACGACAACCTCTACGGCACCTACCACCTGACCAAAGGGGACCCGGAGGCGGCGTTTCGCCGGGCCGCCCGGGTCGTGGAAGGCACCTATCGAACGGGCTTCCAGGAACACCTCTACCTGGAGCCCCAGGGGATGGTGGGCACCTGGGAAGACGGAAAGATCACCCTCTACGCCTCCGCCCAGTGTCCCTTTTACATCCGCAAATCGGTGGCACATACCCTCGGCATCCCCGAACCGGCGGTGCGCGTCCGGCAGGTGACGACCGGCGGGGCCTTCGGGGGGAAGGAACACTTTCCCGATGTCATCGCCACGGTGCTCTCGGTGGCCGTGAACAAGATCAGGCGTCCCATCCGGCTCGTCTTCGAGCGGGCGGAGGACATCCGTTTCACCTGCAAGCGCCACCCCAGCCGGGTCACCATCCGGACCGCCCTCGACGAGGCGGGCGCCATCATCGGGATGGACATCGACACCGTCATCAACGCGGGAGGATACACGTCGAGCAGCCTCATCGTCCTCCAGCGGGCCATCCTGCACGGCATCGGAGTCTACAACATCCCCAACGTCCACATCCGGGGACGGGCGGTGGCGACGAACACCTTCCCGTCGGACGCCTTCAGGGGATTCGGCGCCCCCCAGGGGCTGTTCGCCATCGAGCTTCACATGAGCCACCTGGCGCGGGAGCTGGGCATGGATCCCGGCTCGTTCAAACAAAAATACTTCATCAAGACCGGGGACACCACCATCACCAACACGGCCATGAAGGACGAGATCCGCCTGAACGAGATGTTCCGAAAGGTGGACGCCATGTCGGGATACCGCCGGAAGGTGAAGGCCTACGACGATGACCCCCTCAAGGGGATCGGCATCGCCTTCGTCAACCACGGCTGCGGGTTCACCGGCAACGGAGAGCAGGAGATCATCAAGGCCGTGGCGGAGATGGAACGTCTAAGCGACGGCCGGGCCGCCCTCTACGTCTCCACCGTGGAGATGGGACAGGGGCTCCAGACGGTGCTCCGCAAGATCGCCGCCCGGGAACTGGATTGCGGGGTGGATAACATCGTTTACGACAACCCGGATACCGACCGGGTTCCCGATTCGGGGCCCACGGTGGCTTCGCGTTCCACGATGGTGGTGGGCTACCTCGTCCAGCAATGCGCGCGGGAGCTAAAACGCCGCTGGGGCGAAGGGCCCGGCACCCGGGTCCGGAAGCAATACCGACACCCGGAGGGGCTCACGTGGGACCAGGACACCCTCCAGGGGGACGCCTATCCCTCCTACGGCTGGGGGGTGAACGTGGTGGAGGTGGCGTTCGACCCGGTGACCTACGAGGTGAAGACGACGGGCATCTGGACGGTTTACGACGTGGGCGTGCCCATGGACACGCGAATCGTGACGGGCCAGGCGGCCGGCGGGGGCATCCAGGCCCTGGGCTACGCCGCCATGGAGGTCTGCGAGGTGGTCGACGGCCGCTTCCGGCAGCATACCCTCACCGATTACACGATTCCAACCGCCATGGATTTCCCCTCCGTAGCCTGCGAGTTCGTGGAAAACCCTTACGCCTACGGGCCGTTCGGGGCCAAGGGGGCGGGGGAACTGGTGTTCGACGCGGCGGCGCCCGCCTACGCGGACGCGGTGGGACACCTCATCGGCCGGAAGATTCACGAGATCCCCGTGACACCCGAAAAAATCATGGAGGTCCTGCAAGATGAATGAATTTAATTTTACGCTGAACGGAAAAGCGGTGACCTACCGGGGGGATCCCCTCAAGAGGCTCCTGGACGTGCTGCGGGAGGATTTCGGCCTGACCGGGGCGAAGGAGGGGTGCGGCGAGGGGGAGTGCGGGGCCTGCGCGGCCCTGCTCGACGGCGCCATGGTGAACACCTGCCTGGTCCCGGTGGGTGTGGTGGCGGGGCGCGAGGTGACGACCATCGAGGGCATCGCCGGAACGAAAGAGGGGCAAGACATCATCGAGGCCCTCGCGGACGCGGGGGCGGTGCAGTGCGGGTTCTGCACGCCCGGCATGGTCGTGGCGGCGGCCTCTCTCCTCCGGGGAAACCCCCGTCCCACGGAGACGGAGATCCGGGAGGCCATCTCGGGCAACCTCTGCCGGTGCACCGGCTACGACATGATCGTCTCGGGCATCCGGGCGGCGGCGAAACGGGGGAGGCGATCATGGTAAGGGCCTTCAAACCCGCGGACCTGACGGAGGCCCTCCGCCTTCGGAAAGAGACGGCCTGCGTGCCCCTCGCGGGGGGCACGGACCTGATGGTCAAGTACCGGAACTGGACGGGGCTCCCGCCCGCCTTTCCCGGCGACGTCCTCTTCCTGTCCCACCTGAAGGAGCTGCAAACCCTCGAACGGCGGGGCGAAACCCTGCGGATCGGGGCGGGGGTCCCCCTTGCCGACATCGCGGCCTGGCCGGAGACCCCGGCGGTTCTCCGCGAGGCGGTGCGCGGCATCGCCGCCCCCGCCATCCGGAACGTGGCCACCCTCGCGGGAAACGTCTGCAACGCCTCTCCCGCCGGGGACGGGATCTGCGCCCTCTACGCCCTCGACGCGCGGCTGGAACTCACCAGCGTGGACGGCACCCGGGAGGTTTCCATCCTCGCGTTCATCACCGGGCCGGGACGCACGGTCCTGAGAAGGGACGAACTGGTCACCGCCGTCCTGGTTCCCCGGAGGGCGGCAAACATCCAGGTTTTCAGGAAGGTGGGCACCCGGAAGGCCAACGCCCTGGCCAAGCTCTCCTTCGCCGCCGTGGGAGAGGTCAAGGAGGGGATCGTGGACGCCATGGCCCTCAGCTTCGGGGCGGTGGGACCGACCGTTGTGCGGTCCACGGAGACGGAAAAGCGGATGGCGGGAAAGACGCTCGCGGAGGTGACGGCCCTGGCGCCGTCCATCGTCGAGGATTACGCTGCCCTGATCGTCCCCATTGACGACCAGCGGTCCACAGCGGCCTACCGGAAGACGGTGGCCCTGAACCTGCTCAAAAGTTTTCTGGAGGGGTTGAAGGAAAAGGTGAAAGGAATTTAGGTAGAAGGCTGAAGACCGAAGCAAAACACTTCTATCTTGTATCTTACTCTTAGGTGTTGATAATGGGAAGAAGGAGGTTTATTGGTATGGGTATGGCAGACCAATTTTATTTTTATCTTCAGTCTTCAAAGTTGTAGAGCATCCGCCCTACAGCCTAAAAAGGGGCGTCAGCCCCGGCCTTCTGACTGAAAACTGACCAAGGAGAATAACAAAATGGCCATCCTGCTCAAAGACTGTTTTTGCCTGATGACCGCGACGGACGCACCCCCCCGCCGGGGCTGGGACCTTCTCATCAAGGAAAACCGGGTGGCGCGAATCGCCCCGGACATTGCGTTTACCCCCGGCGACGGCGACCGGGTCATCGACTGTTCCACCCACGTGGTGGTGCCGGGCTTCGTCAACACCCACCATCACTTCTACCAGACCCTGACCCGGAACCTCCCCGCCGTGCAGAACGCGAAGCTGTTCGACTGGCTGGTCTATCTCTACGAGGTGTGGAAAAACATCGACGAGGAGGCCGTCTACGTGAGCTCCCTTCTCGCCATGGGGGAACTGTTGAAGACGGGATGCACCACCTCCACGGACCACCACTACCTCTATCCCCGCCGGGTGACGGGGGACATCATGGCCCTCCAGTTCGAGGCGGCGGAAAAACTGGGGATGCGCTTCTCTCCCACCCGGGGCTCCATGTCCCTCAGCAAGAAGGACGGCGGTCTGCCCCCCGACAGCGTGGTGCAGACCGACGAGGAGATCCTGGAAGACAGCGAGCGGGTGATCGCGCGCTTCCACGATCCCTCCGAGCTTTCCATGCGGAAGATCGTCCTGGCGCCGTGCAGCCCCTTCAGCGTCACGGAGGCCTTGATGAAACAGACCGCGGCCCTCGCGCGGAAACACGGGGTCCGGCTGCATACCCACCTGGCGGAGACCTCGGACGAGGACGACTTCTGCGTCAAGATGTACGGGCGCCGCCCGCTCAACCTGATGGAAGACACGGGATTCATCGGCGACGATGTCTTCTACGCGCACGGAATCTTCTTCAACGACGGCGAGCTGCGACGCCTGAAGGAAACGGGGACCCACATCGCCCACTGCCCGTCGTCCAACATGCGGCTCGGCTCGGGGATCTGCCGCGTGGCGGAGATGCTGCCCATGGGGATCAACGTGGGATTGGCGGTGGACGGCTCGGCCTCCAACGACACCTCCGACATGCTGGGGGAGATGCGACAGGCCCTCTTGCTCCAGCGGGTCCGCTACGGCAGCGACGCCGTGACAGCCATGGACGTCTACCGGATGGCCACCGTCAACGGCGCCCGCATCCTCAATTTCGAAAAGGTGGGCGAGCTGCGGGAAGGCTGGGCGGCCGACATCGCCGTTTTCAACGTCGCGGGACTTGAGTATGCAGGCGCCCTCTCGGATCCCCTCGCGGCGCTCCTCTTCGCCGGCTACGACCACGGCACGGACTACACCCTCGTCAACGGCCGGGTGGTGGTGAACGAGGGACGGCTGGTCGGCATCGACGAGCACGACCTGGCCCGGAGGGGCAACGCGGTGTCGAAGAGAATCATCGAGGGGTAAGGGTGTTAAGGGCCGTGACGCCTGATCTGTGATCCGTAATGGTTTTGTCATTGGGAAACGACAGGTAATGATTAAGGTTGATAAAATACGTGAAAACGGCTGAAGACCAAGGGGGAAAACCCTCGGCTTGAGAAGGAGTCATCCATGATTGAGGAAGTTTACCGGCCCGCTTCACCCGATGAAGCGGTGGCCGTCAAGGAGCGGGAAGGCGCCGTCTATCTCGCCGGGGGAACCCAGGTCAACTGGGCGCCCTCCGGCATGAACCCAGCGAAGGCGGTTCTCCTGGCGGGGCTTCTCCCCAACGACGTGACCCGTCGGGAAAACGGTTGGGAGATCGGCGCCGGCATCACCCTGCAGGATCTCGTGGACGCGCCGGAGGCCCCGGCGGTCCTGAGGCGCGCGGCGAGCATGATCCCGGCCCGGTGCGTCCGGAACATGGCGACGCTGGGGGGAAACATCGCGGCGAACCGGACGGATTCCTATCTCCTGCCCGCGCTCATCGCCCTCGGGGCGGAGGTGGAGACCGTGGAGCGGGGCGTCCTTTCCGTGGAGGCCTACATCACGGGAGGGGAAGACGCCCTCATCACCCGGGTGCGTCTGCCAAAGACCCGCGGCGCCTGCGTGGTGGACCGGGTGGTCCGTTCCTCCGCGGCCCTCCCCACGCTGACGCTCGGTGTCCGGGTGGCAGAGGGCGAGGCCGTCATCGCCCTGGGCTGCGTGGCGCCAAAGGTCACGCGCCTGCGGGAGGTGGAGGCGCGCGTCGTCTCCGGCGCCCTGGAGACGGAGACGACGGTTTTCCGCGCGGTGTTCGACTCCATCGATCCCCCGGCGGGGTTGAAAGAGAGCGCCGCCTACCGGCGTTACATTACGGCGACCATGGTGGCCCGCGCGGTCACGGCATGCAGAAAGCAACGGGGGTAACCCATGAAGATAAAATTCCTTTTGAACGGAACGCCCCGGGAGGTTCTCGTGGAGCCCGGTGAAAACGTCCAGAACCTCCTGAAACGCCTCGGCATCGCCTCGGTCCGGGACAGCGACAACGGGCACGCCTTCGCGGGTTCCGATGTCATCTCCCTGAACGGGAAGGTTGCCTATGCCTCCCTACTCATCGCGGCGCAGATCGACGGCGGGGAGATCCGGACCGTGGAATCCCTGACCAAGGACGGTGTCCTCTCTCCCGTCCAGTCGGCCATGGTAGACGCGGGCGTGGTCCAATCGGGCTACAACATGCCGGCGGCGGCCCTCCTCATTGACGACCTGCTCAACCGGTCCCCCGAGCCAACGCGGGAGGAGATCGCCGACGCCCTTTCCTCTCTCTTCGTCCGGGACAGCGGATACAAGCAGTTTTTCCAGGCGGTGGAACTGGCCGCGGCGAGGCGGAAGGACCCCGACTACGCCGCGAAGATCGCCCCGGAATTCCGGGAGGACCTCCGTTTCGTGGGAAAGGTCAAGAAGAAGGTGGACGGGGCGAGGCTGGTCCGGGGAGAACGTGTCTTCGTGGAAGACCGCGTGGAGCCCGGCGCCTGCGTGATGAGGGTCCTGCGGAGTCCCCACGCCCACGCCTATATCAACCGTATCGACACGACAGAGGCCATGCGTGTTCCGGGCGTGGTGGAAATCTTCACCTACGAGAACACCCCGGAGGTCTACTACACCCAGGCGGGCCAGGGTTTTCCCGAGCCGTCGCCCTACGACCGGCGTCTCCTGGGGCGGAAGGTGAGGCACGCGGGAGACCGGGTCGCCGCGGTCGTCGCGGAGACCGAGGCGGCCGCAGAGGCGGCGCTCGCGCGGATCGTGGTGGACTACGAAGTGCTGAAACCCGTTTTGACCATCGAGGAAGCGGCGGCGCCGGACGCCCCCATCGTGCACCACTCGCGCCTCTCCTACGTCACGGGCGCGCCGGAGGGGCTGGAGGAGATGAACCGGGACCTCGACCCGAGGGAGGGAGAAATCATCTACCAGTTCCTCATCGGTGCGGATCCCCACCGAAACATCGCCGCCAGCGTGACGGGAGGCATCGGCGACATAGAAAAGGGGTTCGCGGAGGCCGACGTGGTCATCGAGCGAACCTATGCCCCCGCCTCCCACATCCAGTGCACCCCCCTGGAGACGCACGTGGTCTACACCAAAATGGAGGGAGACCGGTTGATCATGCACTGCTCCACCCAGGTCCCCTTCCACGTGCGGCGCATCACCGCCGCCGTCCTCGGGATCCCGGAAAACCGGATCCGGGTCATCAAGGAGCGGGTCGGGGGCGGTTACGGCTCGAAACAGGACATCCTCCTCGAGGAGCTCTGCGCCTACGCCACCTACAAGACGGGACGTCCCGTCTTCTACAAGTACACGCGGAAAGAGGAATTCATCGCCGCCAGCACCCGCAAACCCATGAAGATCCGGGTGAAGCTGGGGGCGAAGCGGGACGGGAGGCTGACCGCCGTTTACATGGACCTGAAGGCCAACACGGGCCCTTACGGGGCGCACGCCCTGACCGTTCCCATGAACGCCTGCTCCAAATCGCTGCCCCTCTTCCTTTGCGACAACGTGCGATTCGACGTCACAGTCTACTATTCCAATATCTCCCCCACGGGGGCCTACCAGGGATACGGTGCCCCCAAGGGATCGTTCGCCCTCCAGATGGCGGCCGCGGAGATGGCGGATGCCCTCGGTATGGATCCCCTCGCGTTCATCGAGAAGAACCGGGTCCGGGAAGGGGTGATGCTGGAGATCCTGAAGTGCCTCGGCGAGGGCCGGGAAGGCGTCGCCGCGCCCGTGGAGAGCTGCGGCCTCGGCCCCGCCCTCGAGCAAGGGGCTCGGATGATCGCGTGGGGGAAACGGGAGACCGCCGACGACCCCGACGTGAAGATCGGCAAGGGGGTTGCCATCGTGCAACAGGGGTCGGGCCTGCCCGGCCTGGACCAGTCCAACGCCACCCTCAAGATGCTGGGAGACGGGACCTTCATGCTGTTTACCGGCGGGGCGGACCTGGGAACGGGGCTGGACACGGTCTGCGTCAAGATGGTGTCGGAGGTCCTGGCCACCGACATGGCCAACGTGGGCATCCTCTCCGGGGACACGGACAACACGCCCTTCGATTCCGGCGCCTTCGCCTCCAGCGGAACCTTCTTCTCAGGCAGCGCCGCCCTGCTGGCCGCCCGGGACATGAAGCAAAAGATCCTCCGAGCCGCCGCCCTTCTCCTCGGAGACCCCGTGGAGGCGCTCGAAATCGCCTACCCGGGGAAGGTGGTGGGGCCCTCCGGGACGTTGACCTACGAACAAATCGCCCGCCGCACGCAGGCCGGCGCGGGCATCGGCCAGCTCATCGGGGAAGGTCACTTCACCACCGATAAGTACGCCTTTCCTTACGGCGCCCACTTCGCCCAGGTGGCGGTCAATACCCGAACCGGCGCCATCCGGGTCCAAAAATACTACGCCCTCATGGACGCGGGAATGCCCGTCAACCCGGAGCTGGCCGAGGGTCAGATCTACGGCGCCATCCTGAAGTCCCTCGGGCACACCCTGTACGAGGGAATCGTTTACGATGACGAGGGGCGCCCGGTGAACACCGACCTGCGGGCCTACGGGGTGCCCATGGTGGGAGACCTGCCGGACGACGTGCGGGCCATTCTCATCTACACCGATGACCCCTACGGACCCTTCGGCGCCAAGTCGGTCTCGGAGGTCAGCGTCAACGGCGCTGCCCCCGCCGTGGCCAGCGCCATCCATGACGCCGTCGGCATCTGGCTGCGCGACTGGCCCATCACGCCGGAGGTCGTGCTTAGAGAGCTTGGAAAGTTATAGATTGGTCACAGGTTCAAAAGGCGGCCGCCCGGATCTCCCTTTCACTCGGGCCGAAGGGGGCCCGGACGACGAGAAGGGCGTCTTCCGTCACCTCGAGGGAGGTGGTTTTTCGTCTCGACCGGACGATCTTGTCGATGGGAATGGCCATGGGGCAACGCGAGACAGGTGTCAGCCCCCGGTGATCTCGACGACCGTGTCGGCGTTGTCGAAGAGGGTTTTCACCATTTTCTGGAACAGCCTGGGGAAGGCCGCTTTCCCTTCCGGCGTGGCGTCCGGCCCAAAGGCGTTTTGGAAGAGCTCGGCGGGGTTGACAACCTTTCCCGGCCGGTAGTCGATGCCCACCTGTTTACCGGTGTCGGTCCGCGTGAGCCGGATGTCGGTTTCGATAGGCGCTTCGTAGACCAGGAGGTCCCGGCGGTTGAACTTGCCGCCCGCGAGCCCTCCAAAGCCGTAGTCGGTCGTGGCGCCGGTGATGTTGGAGAGCACGCATCCCACCACGCCCGCGTTGTCGGCCGTGGGCGCCCTTCGAATCTCAACCCGGATCTCCCCCCGCCGGGGAATTTCATCACCGTAGAGCGCCTGGAGCCCTTTGCGGGCGCAGAGAAAGGCCCCGCTGACCACGGCGCAGCTATGCCCCGCCATTTTCACGATGTCCAGGTACGTGATTTCTATGACGCCGTCGTCGTTGACGCCGACGAACCGGGCTAGGTCGTCCCGGATCAGGATGGGCGCGATATCGTCGAAAAAGGATGGATATTTCATGGATTTATCCCTCGCTTGTTTTGAGCGGCTCGGACTCGTCCCGGATCAGATTGAGGTCCCCCATCGCCCTGAAAACCATGGGCTTTCCCAGGTTGCAGCCGTTCTCCGCGGTGAGGTTGTTTATCCCGCTCGCGAAAACCCTGCGGACACGCTCCGGCGCGCGCGGCGCCCTGGCGGCAGGAGGAATTCTCGTCCGAAGGGAGACCGAGCAACCGGACAGAGAACTGGGCCTTCAAATCCGATTTATTTTTCCGCGCGTATCGTCAAGACGGCGCAGTGGGCCCGGCGGCAGACCCGCTCGGCCACACTTCCGAAGATGGCCTTCTCGATACCCGTCCTGCCATGGGTGCCCATCACGATGAGGTCCACGTCCTTCTCCCTGGCAATCTCGAGAATGGGATAGTAAGGAGCCTCGGAGGATTCCAGACTGACGACCTCATAGTCGGTGAAATTCCCCATCTTGGAGATGTAACGGGAATCGATTTCGTTCTTCACGTAGTCGGACCGTTCTTTCTTAATCTTTTCACGAATATCTTCCGTCACGTAGAGGTCCACGAATCCCGTCTGCGGCGGCTGTTCAATGACGTGGACGATGTAGAGCTTGGCCTGGTATTTCTTGGCCAGGTCATGGGCGTAGGGAAAGGTGGTATCGCTGTTTTCCGACAGGTCCGTGCAAAAGAGTATCTTCTTGAACATTGGATGGCCTCCTTTCTGTTCGGGCGTTTGTTTAGGTAGAAGGTGGAAGGCTGAAGACTGAAGGCTGAAGTAAAACACACTTCAGACTTCGGACTTCAAGACCGCGAAGCGGTCGCCCTTCAGGCTTCTACCTTCTACCTAACAATCTATGCCCCGAATTTTTTCAGTTTCAGGGCGTGCGCCAGCATCAGGGCGATACCGTCCTTCGCCGGAAACCGGCCCAACCCGCCGTGGGCGAAGGCCCGTTCGCTGAAACGGGTGACTTCGTCGGGGCGGATGTAACGGTTGACCAGGAGAAACGGGTTGGGATGCCAACTGTGGGCCTTCAACAGGGAAGGGGTAGAATGGTCCGCCGTGATAACCAGAACATCGGGTTTCAAGGCGAGAAGATCGGGGATGGCCCGGTCCACCTCCTCAATGACGGAGACCTTTTTCTCGAAGTTGCCGTCCTCGCCGTAACTGTCCGTTTTCTTCACGTGGACGAAGAAGAAATCGAAGGCGTCCCAGTGCTCCCCGAGGGTTTGGATCTCGTCCGCCACGGTCGTTCCCGTGTCAAGCAGGGTCATTCCCACCAGCTTGGCGAGGCCCCGGTACATGGGGTAGGTGGCGATGGCCGCCGGGGTGAGGCCGAAGCGCTGTTCCATGCTGGGGATGTCGGGATACTTGGCGAATCCCCTGAGCAGGATGGTATTGGCGGGGTGCTCGTCCTTCAGGACCTCTTCCACTTTCCGGATGAAGGTGTTGACGATCTCGACGGTGTGTTCCGCCTCGGGGGCCAGGGCCGTGGCCAGCTTGGGGGGGAGGCCCACCTGCTGGGGATCCGCGTCGGCGATCCTGCCGTCCAGTCCGTCTCCCCGGAAGAGGACGACGAAGCGATGTTCCATCCCAGAATGGACGATGATTTCCACACCGTCGACTTTCGGGATAGCCGCGGCGATCTTGGCGCAGAGCTTTTGGTTCAGCGCGGTGGGAATCCGGCCGGCCCGCCGGTCCGTGATGGATGTTTCGTCACGGGTGGCGAAGTTTCCCCGGGCGGCCACGTCACGCGGCGTCATTTCCAGGCCCACGCCCAAGGCCTCCAGGACCCCGCGTCCGATCTCGTATTCCGTGGGATCATATCCGAACAGGCCGAGGTGACCGGGTCCGCTGCCCGCGGTGATCCCCCGTTCGATGGAGTCGGTGAACCCGCAGACGTTTTTCTCGACCAGACGGTCCAGGTTCGGCGTGTTTGCCGCCTCCAGTTCCGTTTTGCCATCAATGGGAAGCCCGCCCACGCCGTCCATGACGAGGAGGACGATCTTGCTGTCCGTCTTGGTGACGAGAGAAGTCAGGATATCCGGGTGCATCAGATGATCCCCTTTTCCTTGAATTCCTTCAGCTCATCGGGGCCGTAGCCCAGCATGCCGTAGATCTCTTCGTTGTGTTCCCCGAACCGGGGCGGGAAGGAGAGGGAATAGCCAAGGGACTCGAGGTGGTCCGTCTTGGCCACGGGAGGCGGCAGGTGCACCGTCATGCCCGAGCGGGGGTCGGTGGCCGTGATCATGGCATCTTTGATCATGGGATCCTCCACCACGTCCTCCATGGTGTTGACCTTGGAGATAGGGATGGTGGCCTCGGTGAATTTCCGGATGATTTCGTCTGTGGTAAAGGTCTTTGTGACCTTGATGATTTCCTTGTTGAGGTTTTCCACGTCGGCGATCCGCCCCGCGTTCTTTTCGTATTCCGGTTTCTTCAGATGCGCGAACTCGGGGAAATCGGTGAAGGTATCCCACTGGCGGTCGTTGCCCACAGCGATGTAGACGTAGCCGTCGCTGGTGGGATAGACGGAGACCGGCGCGAAGAACTGGTGGGTGTTGCCCCGCCGGGTGATCTTTTCGTGGAAGTCCTTGGTCAGCATGACGGGGTTGACCAGCCAGGAGACGGTGCTGAGGAACATCACCATGTCGATGCGGCTTCCCTCGCCGGTGACGTTTCGTTTGTAGAGGGCCTTCATCACCTGCCCGAAGGCGTGTTCGCTGGTGCCGAGGTCGGCGATGGGCACGCCGAAGACCTGAGGATCTCCGTCCTTCTCGCCCGTCAGGTCCATGATGCCGGACCGGGCCTGCAGGACGGGGTCGTAGGCGGCCTCGTTGGAGTCGGGGCCGAAACCCGTGATGCCCACCCAGATAAGGTCGGGTTTTATCTTCTTCAGGGTTTCATACCCAATGCCCAACTTGGGATAGTTGCGGGGGAGCTGGTTGCAGGCAAAGATGTCCACGTCCAGTTCTTCGATGAGTTCCCTCAGGATCTTCTGACCCTCGGGCGTCCGAAGGTTCAGCGTGATGGCCTTCTTGCCGCAGTTATTGGGCAGGAAGTAGGTGTTCATGCCCTCTTCATTGAGGACGTTGGAGCCGATAAAGCGGTTGGGATCCCCGAACTTGGGATGCTCCAGGCGGATGATGTTCATCCCTTCCTGCGCCAGGCGGTAGGTGAGAAACGGCAGGACGGTGGCTTGCTCAAGGCTCAAAACGGTGATGGTATCGAAAAGTCCCATGCAGCATATCCTCCTTTACATAGAATAGTTTAAAATCTTATATTTTCAAGTACCTGAGCTGTCAAGGAAATTTCCAGTAGATTGGAAGGTTTCCATTAAAAGATGGAGGCGGCAACCGGATTCGAACCGGTGTATAACGGTTTTGCAGACCGTCGCCTTACCACTTGGCTATGCCGCCCAAAAAAATGGAGCGGGAAACGGGATTCGAACCCGCGACTTCAACCTTGGCAAGGTTGCACTCTACCACTGAGTTATTCCCGCTTTTGACATCCTCTTATAATAAAATTTTCCCGAACTGTCAAGAAGACGAGGCAGGATAATTTCTCCCGGAGCCTGAATCTCTTTGCCCTGTGGAATTTTTGTCATGGATGTGTCCTGCTTCTATCAATCCTTTTCGACAATGGCATGGATTTACGCCTTTTCGGTTCCCTTTTCCATGGGGAAACATTTCCAAAAAAACCATGAAAGAGCATTTCCACGCGTTCTGGAAATATTGCACTTTCCACAGCGATATGTTAAGAATCTCGTTTAAGAATCGCGAGATCTTTAATTAGAGGAGATACGGGGAATGGATAAGAAAAGGAATCGACCTGCCGGAATCGGGAAATTGACGCTGATTTTGATCGTCGTGGCCGTGGCCGGCGTGTTGCTGGGGGGTGGTCTTCTCAATATCAGGGCTGCCACAGACAAGGAGCCTTATGAGAGCCTGAAGGTTTTTACGGATGTTTTGCACATTATTGAAAAGGATTATGTCAGGCCCGTAAAAACCAAGAAATTAATCTATGGCGCCATCAAGGGGATGTTGAGCTCTTTGGATCCGCATTCCTCTTTCATGACGCCAAAGATGTACAAGGAGATGCAGGTTGAAACGAAAGGTAGCTTCGGGGGGCTTGGAATCGAAATAACCATGAAAAACGGTGTGTTGACGGTTATTTCTCCCATCGAGGGGACACCCGCTTTTAAGGCTGGCATCAAGGCGGGGGATCAGATCATCGCCATTGAAGGAAAACCGACGAAAAACATGACCTTGATGGATACCGTCCGGAAGTTACGCGGAAAGAAGGGAACGAAGGTTACGATTACCATCATGCGCAAAGGATTTACGCGTCCAAGAGATTTTACCATTGTTCGGGACATTATTAAAATTCGAAGCGTGCGCTCTAAACTTTTCGAAGGCCATTACGCCTATATCAGGATTTCGCAGTTCCAGGAAAGAACCGACAGCGATTTTGTCAATGCCGTCGAGAAACTTGAAAGGGAGAGTCAGGATAAGATCGAGGGAATGGTTCTCGATTTGAGAAATAATCCCGGCGGGTTGCTCAATCAGGCGGTAAAAATCGCGGATCGTTTTATCGACAAGGGTCTCATTGTCTCCATAAAGGGAAGGGATGAAGGAGACAATATCGCATTCCAGGCCAAGGCCTCGACAACGATTGTGACATACCCTCTGGTTGTTTTGACGAATGGGGGAAGCGCGAGTGCCTCGGAGATTGTGGCCGGGGCGATTCAGGACCACCACAGGGGAGTCATTATGGGAGAACAGACCTTTGGGAAAGGTTCTGTCCAGACGATTATACCTTTGAGTGATGGGTCCGGTCTAAGGTTGACAACGGCTCTTTATTACACCCCAAGCGGCCGATCCATCCAGGCGGAGGGCATTACTCCGGATATCGTTGTGCCGCAGAAAATCTTAATGGCGGAGCTCCAGGCTGGGAAGGAAAAGGTCAAGGAACACCCCTTTATCAAGGAAAAAGACCTGGAGCATCACCTGGAAGGTGCCAAAAACAAGGCGGTGAAAGAGGGGGAGAAGACAAAAGGGGGGGAAGCGCAGGCGAAGATTCCAAAAGATCCCCTCATTGAACGGGCTATAGAGGTCCTTAAAGGCGCCAGGATCCTGGGCATTGCTGGGCGGCCTGCCCATTGAGGGTCGAAAAAATCAGAAAGACTCTGATATAGGATTATGGCGCGAAAAATATCCCGTGGGAGACGATCATCTTCCACGCGCTCATCTCATAAAAGGCGAACATCCAGCGCAAAAGGGTCTAAGCCGGCCTCTACGCGAAGGTCTCGCAAGCCGGCGAAAAAAAAGCGCAAGCGATCTCTCACGCTAAAACATGTCGTGCTTATCCTTACAGGACTTGCCGTTATTCTTGCCGCCACATCATGGATATTCCTTCGCTATCACGGCCGGGAAATTAAGGCGCGCCGTTCATGCCTTCAGAATCAAAGAGAAATCGGCGCGATTATCCAAGGGATTCTTTTTCAGAATGGATTTTCCAAGAACGATGTTCGATGGAAAACCCAGGGTGGTGTGACTTCGTTTACCCTGCGCGCTGATCAACGTGGATTCCAGAGGGTTTATCGGGCGCTTTCAAAGGAACTTGGCCATCTTTACAAAGGGATCAAGATTGTCAAGAAAAGGCATGGAAGCCTCAGTATTCTTTGTGGCAGGCGTGTGACGTGGCGTCTTGCCTTTATTCCGCCTCCGGTCGTCGTTTATCCAGAAGCAGCCCGAAAACCCTTGAAGCGCGAGGAAGTGAAGCCGCCGCCGCGGGAGAAAGTTAAAAAGCCCAGAGTGGCTATCGTCATTGATGATATCGGAAACGATCTCGGCATTGCCCGTGACTTGCTCAATCTGCCCGTTCCTGTCACGCTTTCCATATTTCCTTTCGCGCCACACGCCAGGGAGATCGCCAGGGAGGCCGTGTCGAAGGGATATGATATTCTCATGCACCTTCCCATGGAGCCTGAAGGGTATCCTGGAAAAGGGAAGGATCCTGGAACTGGAGCTTTGTATGTGAGTATGACTTCGAGCGAGCTCGTGAAACAACTTAACCAAGATCTCGATCAAATTCCTGAGGTGTGCGGCATCAACAACCATATGGGGTCCCGATTTACCAGTGAACGGAGAGGAATGAAGATAGTCATGGAGGTTTTGAAAAAAAGAAAGAAAATTTTTCTCGACAGCCGCACGTCCAGGAAATCAGTCGGGTATCAAGTGGCGCGGGAATGCGGGATTCCCACCGTTAAACGGGACGTGTTCCTGGACAACACCCGGGATGTTCAGAAAATAAGAGAGCAGCTCGACAGGCTCATCGAAGAAGCGAAGAAACGGGGATACGCAGTGGGGATCGGGCATCCCCACCGCGCCACCTACCTGGCTTTGAAAAAGGCCCTTCCGGGATACCTAAAAAATGGTATCGAGTTCGTCTTTGTCTCCACCTTAGTCCACTAACGTCTTGAATTTAATCTTTAAGGCTCTTTCCACATTTTCGGGGACCAATCCCTTTACGCTACCCCCAAGCATGGCGACTTCCTTGATGGTCCGGGAACTGACGAAAAAGTAATCCTTGGCGGTCATCATAAAGAAGGTGTCAAAACGTTCGTTCAGGTGGCGGTTGATGGAGGCCATGTGAAATTCGTATTCAAAATCCGAAGTCGCGCGCAATCCCCTTATGATTACGTTTCCTCCCACACGTTCCACGTAATCAACCAGCAATCCTTCAAAACTGTCGACCGTCACGCGACTGTGATCCCTTACCGCTTCCTGAATAAGCGCCTTTCTCTCTTCGAGGTTGAAAAGTCCTCTTTTCTCGATGTTGTGGGCGACGGCCACGACGACATGGTCGAAAACCCCGAGTCCTCTTTCGATGATGTCAAGATGTCCATAGGTTATGGGATCGAAGGATCCTGGGTAGATAGCTTTTATCATTTTCCCCCTCGCTCGATTGGAATTAATGGATACGAGCTTCAAGGACATAAATCGTCGTCGTCCCGTATATTTTTCTCTTGATCTCCACAAGCCCCGACGGCAGTTTGGCGTTTGCCGACAGTTTTCCCCTTTCCATCACGATCCATCCTTCAAGTTTTAACATACCAGTTGCCGATAGGGCATTCAATATGGGGCCGGTTTCCAGGGCATAGGGAGGATCCATCAAAACGAGATCGAACCGTACACCTGTCCGATGGAGGAGTTTTATCGCCTTCAATGCTGGCAGACATAGGACAGGATCTTCGGGGGCTTCCATGAGTGAGGCGATATTTTCTCTGAGAATTTTACAAACATTCCTGCTCTGCTCTACGAAGAAAACCTTGGCGGCCCCGCGGCTTTTCGCCTCGATGCCGAGCAGGCCGCTTCCGGAGAAAAGATCCAAAACTGTGGCCTCAACGATCCGGGGTCCAATCATGTTAAAGATGGCCTCTCGAATCATGGAACGGGTGGGGCGCACCTTTTTCCCTTTTGGGGTCTTGATGGATCTCCCTTTGAAACGTCCACCGGTAATCCTGATCATGAATCTATCTCTATGGATGAACAGATGCCCGCAAGAAATGCCCGCATTCTGCTCACGTGTGAGCCTTTCCAGTAGATCTTATGACATCTTGGGCATTCTTTGAAGTGGGTTTGTGTTTGAAAAACATAGTCAGGGATGAGATTCATTACATCTTCCTTTGGTATTTCAATTAGCGTTTCGTTGCAACGAATGCATCGGTTTCCCAAGACGGCAGGGTTTATTTCGTCTTTGAAGCGTTCGATAAACCATGGTAGCTGTTTTTCGATGCGGTCGTGAGGAACAAAGAGAACGCGGGGGGAGGGCTGGATCCCGGACTTTCTTTTCGTGATGAGATAACCATCCAAAGGAGGTGAGGTTCGTGGGCCGGTAAAAGGGGCGTCAAAGCCGAGATATCGCAGCCATTTGCCGAGCCGCCGGACGGTAGGATCGATGTAGAAACGCCCTGGGATTTTTTCGATCATTGGAAGCGTTCTCTCGATGTGGCGCCTTCGAATGGATGAACTTCGCTTTGTGCATGGCAAGCGGGGTGGTTATTCAGCTGCCGGGGCGTTTCCGATGATCCTCTTCACGTCGCCCCAGAAAATCTCACCCTTTCCGAGAGATTCAAAAATGAATGCTGGAATCTTGGGATGTATCATCTCGTATATTTTTTTAGTTTTTTCTTTGACGGGAAGATCCATGAAGGCGAATTCCCTCACCTCGTGGGTGATGGGGAGAATCTCAAAAAAGGAGATGGTTTTTTGATATCCTGTTTGGTTGCATCGCTCGCATCCTACCGGTTTATAAAAGGTAATGTCTTTCATGGCGTCTTCAGGAATCAGATTAATGAAACCATCCGGAGCTGTTTCTTCTTTGCAGAACGGACACAGGCACGGAACAGGTTGCTGAAAAATGATGAGGTTGGTATTGAGGAAGGCCAAGGTGGGATCCTCCCCTATCTTGAAAAGAGTTTCAAGCGTGCGAGGCATGGATTCCTGAATCATCGCGCCATAAATTTTGGGGATCCTCAATGCCATATTGAGAACTTCTTCAAGGATCTTTGTATTTTTGATGTCATTGATCATCAGGACATCCACGTCAAGGGAAGAGGTCTCGTACAGTGTGTCGAGAAGTCTTTCGCTTGGAAAGTCCTTGGTTTCTATCTGAAGAAAATGGTCATTCTTGAAGAAGATTTCACGTTCGAAGGTGATAACATTGTCGTTTTTCAGATTCATGTTGGTCAAGAGGCACGACATCGTCCGTGGAATCACGTCAAAATTCGGGGTGACGAGCAGGACAACGCCGGGAAGAATCTGGGCCCTGTTTCTGACGAGATTGACCTGTCCCTCTCTCATCCCCAAATCGTCCAGCGTGAGAAACTCCCCAAGCCCCCGAAAGGGATGAAGAATGATTTTTTCTCCCGTGAGTCCCTTGATGATAGTAAGCCGGTAAGTTACTTTTTCTTCCTGCACCTCGTATTCGAACCGGCCCTTCGTGATGAGGTTGTCTCCCGCCTTCTTGAGATTCGCGAGGATTTTTAACTGGTTAAGGAAAATACCGTGCCATTCGGGGGATCCCCGGAATTTTGTGAACAGTTTCTCTCCCAGACGGAATTTGACAAGGAATTCGTTGCCTTCCATATCGAGATGGATGGAGGGCGTGCCCTCCAATTCCGCCGACAGGAGAATGAAGTTCAGGAACTCCCTGCCACTGATGTCCTTGATACACCGCGTCAGTTGGGAACCTTCGAAATAGTCCGAGCGAATGTCCAACCCCCTATCGGGAATGGGTCGGATCCGGGAGATGCCATAAAAATTATCTAAAGCCCCGTTTATGCTTTCACGATCGCTGATCGCGATTTTCAGGTGTTTCCCCGTAAGTTTTCTGATGGTATCAAGGATTTCTGTGTTTGTCGGGTTGTGGATGACAATGGAAAGCTCGTCCTCAGAGCTGTGAACGGGAAGAATGGAATATCCCCGCGCGATTTCTTCCGGTATCGATTTGAGCGCTTCAGGCTCAATGAGCTCGCTGTTGATATTGCTGATGTAGGGAAGGTTATATTGATCCGCGAGAACCCAGTAAAGTTTGTCTTTTGATATAGCCCCAATTTTTATGAGGGCCTCACCGAGGAAACATGCTTCTTTTTTTTGAAGGTCGATGGCGCGTTTGAGTTGGGCACCCGTGATGAGACCCAGCTCGAGAAAAATCTCACCCACACGCCGCTCTTTTTTTGTTATTTCCTCCATAATAACCTTACCGGATTCTACGTTTCTTTTTCGGGCGGTTTCTCCATCGGATTATCGGTGGTTTTCTCCTCTTCATTCAGTTTTTGTTCTTCCATTTCCGCGTTTTCGTTGTCTTGAACTTCATTCGTCTTGCCATTATCTTCAGCGGATATGGGTTTCATGCTTTTGATGATTTCTATCTCGCTTTGTAGTTCTTGTATCTTTTCATTGTAATTGTATATGTTTTGGAGGACCTCCCGGACATCCGCCTGATCGAGAGGATTGGTAACGCCATCCGTCAGGTATCGATGAACCAATTCTCCAAGGGTGGTGTAATTTTTTTCTATCTTCTTCTTGAAGCTATTGATGTCAATTTTTTTCTCCGAGATTTTCAAAAGTTTGCTGACCTCGGAAAAAACCACGTTGGTGCCGTCTTTAATGGCCTGGATTCCCGATTCCGCCCCTTTTTTGATGTTGTTCTCAAACCCCATGGTACCCTCCTGCTTACCTTTTCAACTTCTCATTTATCTAACAATTCCATTAATTTTTGTCAAGGCATGCAATTTTCAGACGATTTTGGATTTTGTTTGAATCGATAGGGGTCTTGGGGGGGAGGCATAGGATGTTGTGATTTATCGCCTGCAGACGGTAATCGTGCGGGTGAGATATAAATCGGGGCAACTATAAACATTTTGTGACGGCGGCGTGTATCCATGTTCGGTTGCCGCTCTACGGAGTCTTTCCCGTTCGTCTTTTTTCTCAAAAGATCGAAAAAAGACTAATTTACCGCCCTTTTTGAGACCTCTTTTTCCCAAAACAAAAAGGCGTTTGAGGGGGAGGGCGGCCTTGGCCCAAATGATGTCGAACGACTCGTAATCTTTGAAGAAATCTTCGGAAACGGTTTCGCAGACGACGGAGGCATTGTCTATCTTCAGCAAGTAAATAATGTGTTGGAGAAACGCGGCGCGTTTTTTCCTCGATTCGGCCATGACGATTTCGCAAGCGTCATGGCAGAGCATAAGCGGTATGCTTGGAAATCCCGCGCCGGCGCCGATATCGAGAATGACTTCGTTGCCCTCAATGACATGCCTTAGATAGAGGGAATCGATGATAAGTCTCATGGTCGCGCGTTCCGGGTCTTTTCGTGAAACAAGGTTCAAGGTTTTATTCCATTTCAGGATTTCCCGGTAAAAAATGATGAGACTCGATTCGGAGACTTGATAAATGTCTGGATGACAGAGACGAATGTTCTCAATAAGTTTCATTTCGCGATTCATAACGATAATTCACCGGAAGGGATGATACAATTCTTGCCTGACCGTCCTTGATGTCTCATGTTCATACCGCGATCTCCTTTCATTTATCATCTTATCATATTTTATTTTTCTTGGGATACCGCTTTTGATTTGTTGGCGGGAGCGGAAATTTGAACGCGCGTCCAATTTTTTTCTTGACATGTATGCTTGATAAAGTTATAAATTTCACAATTAGACGACTCAGGTAAAATGCAGATTTCAGCCTTGACGCAAGGTAAAGGCTGTTTTTCGTTGGAGGGTCGGGGCGAGGCGCGCCCGGCGAGAGGATTCTAATTCAGGAGGATAAAAGGGAAGAAAATGAGGTATACAGAGACAGGTTTCAATTTAGAGGTTGACCTTACGCACGGGAACATCGAGAAGGTCGCGACGGATCCAAGGGACACGGAGCTTTTCCTGGGAGGATTGGGGACGAACGCCAAGATCCTATGGGACCGTGTTCCTCCGGAGACGGATCCCCTTTCGCCGGAGAACATCATCATCTTCAGTTCGGGCCTCCTGGGAGGCACGCTGGCGCCTTCGGCGAACCGGACCATCGTGACGACCTTGTCACCCCAGACCCGGCTGATGGCCTTTTCCATGATGGGCGGGTTTTGGGCGCCGGAGTTGAAATACGCCGGTTTCGACAAGGTCATCGTCAGGGGAAAGGCCTCGGGTTTGGTCTATCTCTGGATAGACAACGATACCGTTGAAATTCGCGACGCCAGCCATCTCCATGGCAAGGGGGCGCTGGAAACGGCGGAGTTGATACGGGAGGAACTGAAGGAGCCGAGGGCCCGGATTCTCGCCATCGGCCTGGCGGGGGAAAACCAGGTCTATTATGCTTCCATCGAGCACGAGCGCTCCAGCGCAAGCCGCGGCGGGATCGGCGCCGTGATGGGCAGCAAGGGCCTGAAGGCCATCGCCGTGAGGGGCACGAACGACCTCAATATCGCCCACCCAGCGGAGTTCTGGGAGGAGTGCGACAAGATTCTGAAATACATCGAGTTCCGAAGGGAAAACCCCATCAAGGGCGTGCCGCCCATCCTGGCGGGTCTCGGGTCGCCCCAGGAGATGGCCATCAACGACGAGCAGTGGCACACCACCAGCTTCTCATGGGGAAACGCCCGGGTGCGCCGGAAGGATTTCTGGACCGAGGAGACGGAGAAACGGTGGCATGAGGTGCAGTCCAGATCGGTGGAGCGGCTGATAAGTTGTTACAACTGCCCCATGCGGTGCGGGGCCATTGTTCCTCACCCGGAACTGCCCACCCACCGGTACATGATGAAGTGTTACTCCAAGCTGACCTACGTCATGGGGGCCATGGCGGACGACCTGGAATTCGGTTTTCGGATCGCGGGGCTGGCCCAGGAATACGGGGTGGACGGCTACACGGCGCCCCAGGTCATGGCCTTTGCCGTGGAGCTCTACGAGAACGGTATCCTCACGGATGAAGACCTGCCGGGATTTCCCGAGAAGAACGAGGACCGCTTTTTCTACCTCTTGGACAAGATCGTTCACCGGGAAGGGATCGGCGATGTCCTGGCGGAAGGCGTCTATTGGGCCGCCCGGAAGATCGGGAAGGGGGCGGAAAAATTTGACCACAACACCATCAAGAAGCACGAGCAGATTCCCATCAAGCTGGGGATGCTCAACCCCATCTACTACATCCTCTGGTCCACGGGGGAGAAGATCAACATTACCCAGATCGAGGGGCAGATGCCCCAGGCGCCCTTTCCCACCAAGGAACTGAAGGAGGATTTTATCAAGGACTGGGTTCAGATTCCCACGGGCAAGGAAGAGAAGTTCAAGCAGTTCATCATGGAATGGGGCGAGGAGGGAAAACGCTTCCCCTTCTGGCCGCCCATCGACCTCATCTGCGAGTTGGTGGAGTGGCAGGAGACGATGCACTACATCGATGACACCCTCGGCCTCTGCGCGGGACTGTCGTCCTTTCCCCTGAAACCCGCCTACCACATCCATAACCTGCCGGTCATCATTTCCCACGCCACGGGACTTGATATCGACGAGGACGGCCTCTGGACGATAGCCCGAAGGACAAGAAACCTGGTCCGGGCCATCAACCTGCGGCGCGGATTGCGCAAGACGGACGAGAAGCCGCCCGAGGATCACTGGAAGAAGCGGTTTCCCGAATACGAGGCGAAGCTCCTCGATGAATATTACAAGTACAAGGGTTGGAACACGGATGGGGTTCCTACCAGGGAGACACTGGAAGGTCTCGGCCTGGGATATGTGGCGGAGGACCTCATCAAACGTGGTGTCCTGAAAGGGAACGGGACTTCTTCGAGCGAAGCGTCCGGGGAAAAAGAGAAGAATTAGCGTAGGAGTGAGCCGTGAAGGAGAAGAAAAAAACGAAGATTATCAAGCGGATAAAGATTGACGCGGATCAGTGCAACGGCTGCCGGGCCTGCGAGGCGATTTGTGCCGCCTTCCATGCGGAGCCGAAATACAGCAGCGTGAACCCGGCCCGGGCCAGGATTCACGTGTTCCACGATCCCATCCGGAACATCTACCTCCCCGTTTACGCGGGAGAATACACCCCGGCCGAGTGCGCGGGACGCAACACCTACACCCTAAACGGCCAGGAATACGACGAGTGCGCCTTCTGCCGCGCCTCTTGCCCCTCCCGGGACCTTTTCAAGGAACCCGATTCCGGTCTGCCCCTCAAGTGCGACATGTGCGAGACGGAGCCTCCTCTGGAGGAACCCATGTGCGTCCAGGTCTGCATCGACGACGCCCTGACCTACGAAGAGGTGGAAGTGGAGGTCGAGGAAGAGGAAGAAGAGGTGAAAGTGGAAGACCTGGAGCTGGGCGTCGAGGCGCTCATCGACAAGTATGGTATGGATAAGCTGATGAAAACCTTGGCCCGGATGGCGGCAGCAAAGGAAGAAGGGGCCGTCTAAGCCTTAAAAAGAGGGTTGGTAGAGACCGTGGAGAATATTGCCGATTACAAGGAAATCGTTGAGGTCATAAAGGAACAGGGCGGGGACGCCTTCAAGCGGTGTTTCCAGTGCGGGTTGTGCGATACGGTTTGCCCGTGGAACAAGGTTATTACCTTCAGCATGCGCAAGATCGTGCGGGAAGCGACGTTCGGGATGACCGACATCGAGGCGGAAGATATCTGGCGGTGCACCAGTTGCGGGAAGTGCCCCCAGCGGTGTCCGAGGGACGTGAGACAGATTGATTCGGTGATCGCGCTGAGGCGGGTCGCTACGGAATACATGGCCTTCCCCTCGGCCGTTCAACCCATCCGGTCGATCCGGGCCAGTCTCCTGGCAGAGGGCAATCCCCTCAACGAGAAGCGTGAAGACCGCGCCGCCTGGGCGGAAGGCCTGGGGGTAAAGCCCTTTGAGCAGGACATGGAGATCCTCTACTTCCCCGGATGCTATCCCAGTTACGACCCGAGGCTGAAAAAGGTGGCCCGAGCCACCGTGGAGATTCTCAAAAAGGCGGGCGTCTCCTTCGGCATCCTGGGGAAGGAAGAGAACTGCTGCGGCGAGAGCATCCGCAAGACGGGGGACGAAGAGATGTTCATTTCCCTGGCTAAGGCGAATATCAAGACCTTCATCGACCACGGCGTGAAGCGTATCCTGGTCTCTTCTCCCCATTGTTACCATACCTTCAAGAATGAATACCCCGAATTTATGGTCCATTTCGAGATCGTGCATATCACGCAGTTCCTCTTTGAGCTCATCGAGGCGGGAAGGCTGAAAATCGACGGAAAATTCGCGAAGAAGATTACCTACCACGACCCCTGTTACCTGGGCCGCCACAATGGGATCTACGACGAGCCTCGGGAGGTGCTCTCGCGGATTGACGGCCTGGAACTGGTGGAGATGGCTGAAACCCGCGAGGACGCCCTCTGCTGCGGCGGCGGCGCGGGAAGGATCTGGATGGAGGTCCCCAAGGGGGAGCGTTTCTCAGACATCCGGCTGAAGCAGGCGGTGGATGCCGGGGCGGAGGAACTGGTGACGGCCTGTCCCTACTGCATCACCAACTTCGAGGACAGCCGCATCACCATGGAATACGATGATGTCTTGAAGATCAAGGATATTACCGAGGTTATCCTGGAGGCGATAAAGGAAACGGAAGAAACCGGTGAGGTCAACGCGTAATGGAAAAAGAATTCGATAAAGGACAGCCTTTGACGATGCCCATGGAGGGAAATTTTGGCGATGTCATGGTCGTGGGCGGGGGAATCAGCGGGGTGCAGGCCTCCCTCGACCTGGCCGCCGCCGGCTTCAAGGTTTACCTGGTGGAAAGCGCCCCGTCCATCGGCGGCCACATGGCCCAGCTGGACAAGACCTTTCCGACCAACGAGTGCTCCACGTGAATCCTGGCGCCCAAACTGGTCGAGGTCGGCCGGCATCCCAACATCGAGGTTTTAACCTACACGGAAATCGAGCAGGTTGACGGGGAAGCGGGGGATTTCAACGTCACCTTGGTCAAGAAACCCCGCTACATCATCGAGGACATCTGCACGGGCTGTAACACCTGCGTGAGGTATTGTCCCATCCAGGTCCCTGATCCCTACAACCAGGATTTGTCCAACAACAAGGCCATCCACATCTACTTCGAGCAGGCCGTTCCCCTGGTCACCTACGTGGACCCCGACGCCTGCATCTACCTGACGGAAGAGAAGTGCCTCATCTGCCAGAGTGTCTGTGAGAACAAGGCCATTGATTTCAGTCAGACCCCGGAGAAGGTGGAGGTCAACGTGGGGGCGGTGGTCCTGGCCTCGGGCTTCGAGCCCTTCGATCCCAGCCTGAGCAGGGACTACGGCTATGGGGTCTATGAGAACGTGGTGACCAGCCTCGACTTCGAGCGCCTCACCTGCTCCACGGGGCCTTACCGGGGAGAGGTCCTGCGTCCCTCGGACCAGAAACATCCCAAGAAGGTTGCCTGGATCCAGTGCGTGGGGTCGCGGAAGGTTCAAGAAGGGAGCAATACCTACTGCTCCACCGTCTGCTGCACCTACGCCCAGAAGCAGGCCACCCTCATGAAGGTGCATGACGAAGAGGCCGAGTGCACCATCTTTCACAACGACGTCCGATCCTATGGGAAGGATTTCGAGCGATATTACCAGAGAACGGCGGATCTTCCCGGGGTTCGCTTCATCCGCAGCTACGTCTCCGTGGGGGGGGAAGACCCGGAGACCAAGAACGTCACTGTCCGCTACGCCACGCCTGATGAGGGCGTCAAAGAGGAGGAATTCGACCTGGTGGTTCTCTCCGTGGGCCTGGATCCCCCAAAGCGGGCGGACGCACTGGCCGAAAAGTTCGGGATAGAACTCAACGAGCATGGCTTTTGCAAAACCAATCCCGCCCTCCCCATCGAAACCACGCGTCCCGGAATCTTCGTGAGCGGCGCCTTCCAGGGACCCATCGACATTCCCGAGTCGGTCTTTTCCGCCAGCGGAGCCAGCTCCCTCACCGGGGAACTCCTCGAAAAGCGGCGGTCCAAACTTACCGTCGAGAAGGTTTATCCCGTCGAGCGTGACGTGGCGGAAGAGGAGCCGCGGATCGGGGTCTTCGTCTGCCATTGCGGCGCCAATATCGGCAGCGTGGTCGATGTTCCCTCGGTGGTCGAGTATTCGCGGACGCTGCCCAACGTGGTCTTCTCCATGGAGCAGCTCTTCTCTTGCGCCACCAACGCCGCCCAGGAGATTACCGATACCATCAAGGAGAAGAATCTCAATCGCGTGGTCATCGCGGCCTGTTCCCCCCTGACGCTGGAGCCCCTTTTTCGGGACACGGTCCGGGAGGCGGGCCTCAACCAGTATTTCCTCGAGATGGCCAACATTCGAGAGCACAACTCGTGGGTCCATTCCAAGGAGAAGGAGGAGGCCACCGAAAAGGCGAAGGATATCATCCGGATGTCCGTGGCCCGGGCCACGCACCTGGAGCCTCTCCAGGAGATTGAGCTGCCCGTCAACAAGAACGCCCTGGTGGTGGGCGGGGGCGTCGCGGGAATGTCCTGCGCTCTTTCCATCGCCAATCAGGGACATGACGTCTATCTCGTTGAAAAGGAATCCGAGCTGGGCGGCATGGCGCGGAAACTCTACCGGACCCTGGAAGGGATGGACGTTCAGACCTACCTCGGGGACCTGGCCAGGAAGGTTTACAGCCATCCCCTCATTCATGTCATGACCGGCTCGGCCATCACGGAAGTAAGGGGCTACATTGGGAACTTCGTAACCACCGTTGATACCGGCGGCTGGACCCGCGAGATCGAACACGGGGCCACGGTTATCGCCATCGGCGCCGACGAATATACCCCCTCCGAGTATCTCTACGGAGAGAACGACAAGGTGCTCACCTACCTGGAGATGGAGGAGAAAATCGCCAAGGGCGACGAGGCGGTGATGAACGCCGAAAACGTGGTGATGATCCAGTGCGTGGGTTGCCGGAACGAGGAGAGGAACTACTGCAGCCGGGTTTGTTGCAGCCACGCGGTCAAGAACGCCTTGAACCTGAAAAGAGCCAATCCTCAGGCCGATATCTACATCCTCTTCAGGGATATGCGAACCTACGGCTTCAAGGAGGACTACTACCGCGAGGCCTCCGAGAACGACATCAAGTTCATCCGCTACGAGCCCGAAAAGGCCCCCATTGTCCAGCCCGTGGAGGAAGGGGGCAGGAAGGTTCTGCGGGTGGGCGTCTATGATCCCATTCTGGGGAAGGACATTGCCATCGACGCCGACATCCTCGGCCTGGCGGCCGCCGTGGTGCCCTCCCCGGAAAGTCAGAAGATCGCCAACCTCTTCAAGGTTCCCCTGGGGCCGGACGGCTTCTTCAAGGAAGCACACGTCAAGTTGCGGCCCGTGGATTTCGCCACGGACGGCGTCTTTCTCTGCGGCATCGCCCACTACCCCAAGCACATCGAGGAATCGATCAACCAGGCCTACGGGGCGGCCGGGCGTGTCTTGACTCTCCTCTCCCACGACATCGTCACGGTCTCCGGCGCCGTCTGCACGGTGGACGAGAAGCGGTGCATGGGATGCGGTGCGTGCGCGGAGGCCTGCACATACGGGGCCATCCGGCTCGAGGAGAAACGGAAAAGGGAAAAGGCGGTAGTCAACCCCGTCCTCTGTAAGGGATGCGGATTATGCAACGCGGTCTGCCCGACGGCGGCCATTTCCCTGAAGCATTACAACAACGAAGAGGTCATCAGTGAGATTGACGCGGCGGTTTCAAAGATTTTGTAGCCGCTGTTGAACGAAAAGGAGAAGACCACAAATGAGCGCAGGTTTTGGATTCAAGCCGAAGATCATTAGTTTCTTGTGCCACTGGTGAGGCTACGCCGCTGCCGATATAGCCGGAGTTTCCCGGCTACAGTATCCCCCAGAGATTAGGATCATCCGCCTCATGTGCGGCGGAAGGGTTGACTTGTCGTTCGTGTTCCGGGCCTTTGAAAAAGGTGCTGACGGGGTTCTCATCTGTTGCTGCTGGCCGGGCGAGTGCCACTACGTTCCGGAGGGCAACTACAACGCGGCCAGCATGGCGAGCCTGGCGAAAAGGCTCCTTGAATACGCGGGGATAAATCCCGACAGGCTGAAATTGCAGTGGGTTACCGCCTCCGAGGGCATCCGTTTCGCGGATACAGTGACATCCTTTACCAAGACGGTTCGGGATCTGGGTCCCCTGGGCTCCAGCGAGGATCTGAGCGAAAACGACCTGGAGGCGAGAATTCAGGGCGTGATCAAGAACATCCCTTACATCAAGATCGCCAAGCGGGACAAACTGCTGAAGCACCTCGAGAACACCGACGAGTATGCCGCCCTCTACACGCGCGAGGAGGTGGAGAAACTCTTTACCGAGAAACCTTCCTACTATATCGATCCGGAAAAGTGCCAAGGCTGCGGTACCTGCAGGAGAAACTGCCCCGTGGACGCCATCGACGGGGACAAGAAGGTCATCCATATCATCGACCAGGAGAAATGCATCCGTTGCGGCACCTGCCTCGAGGTCTGCCCGCCGCGATTCTCCGCCGTCACCAAGCTTGAAGGGGGTGTGCCGGTCCCGCCGCCCGTGCCCGACGACCAGCGCGCTGTGGCGAAGAAGGAATCGTAACCGAGAGGAAAGCACGCGGAGAGAGGGACGAAAACAATTCGTCCCTCTTTTTTATGGGCCGGAACGATTACTGGAGTCCAGACTTTTTCCTTGATGTCCAATTCTCGGTTGTGATACCTTAAAAACGCTATGGGACGCATCCATCTTCTGGACGAGGCGGTCATTCACAAAATCGCCGCGGGTGAAGTGGTGCAGCGTCCCGCGTCGGTGTTGAAGGAGCTAATGGAGAACTCTCTGGACGCGGGAGCGCGCCGTATCATCCTGCGCCTGGAAAAGATGGGGAAACGCCTTCTCGAGGTGGAGGACGACGGATGCGGCATGTCCCGTTCAGACGCCCTCCTGTGTATCGAGCGGCACGCTACCAGTAAAATATTATCAGCGGAGGACATTCACCGGGTTTCCACCCTCGGATTTCGGGGTGAGGCCTTGCCTAGCATTGCCGCCGTGTCCCGCATGACGATTCGGACCCGGCGGCCGGAAGATGCGGCGGGAACGGAAATCACCCTTGAGGGAGGAAAGATCCGGCAAGTCCGGGATTGCGGCATGTCACCTGGAACAGTCGTAAGTGTCCGGACCCTTTTTTACAATACCCCGGCGCGCCGACGTTTCCTCAAATCCGACCGGACGGAGGGATTTCACCTGTTTCGCGTCTTACATGCGCTGAGTCTGGTAAACCTTCCGGTTCAGATGGAGGTCATTCAGGAGAGAAAGCGCGTCTTGGCGCTTCCCGTGGTTGAGGAGGTTGGAGACAGACTGACGCAGATCTGGCCTGATATCCAGGACCAGCCCATGGTCCCGGTGGACGGGCAATTCAACGGCGCGCGGCTTTGGGGGTTGATTGCGGTTCCCCCGTTTGTCCGGAACCGGGGGCGGGGAATCTTCTTTTCCCTGAATCGGCGCTGGATTACCGACAGAAAGATCCTTCGCGCTGTTTTGAGCGCCTATCGTTCTGTGGCGCCGAAGGGATATATCCCGGACGGGGTGCTGTGCCTGGACCTGCCGCCTGGGCTGGTAGACGTAAACGTCCACCCGTCCAAGTTCGAAGTGCGCCTTACTCAGGAATACGAGATACTGGGATGGCTGCAAAAGGCCATAGCCTCCGCCCTGTCCGTCCATCCCAACCCGGTTCAAGAGGTTCTAGGGGAAAGATACCAACCCCCGAATCCCAGTCTCCGGTTCTCATCGGCCCGTTACGTGACCAAAAAAGACAGACGGGGACAAGGTGAGGATTTTCTGAATCGTTTGGTTCCCCAAGTGTTGGAGGCGCCTTTGGAAAGCTACGGCACCCGCGAGGATCTCGATGGGGCATCTCAAGTTAAACGCGCAGGCCATGAGCCGGAAGGGATCCCGCGGGATTATAGAATCCTGGGCGTCGTGGTCAATACCTACGTCGTGGCTGCCTATGGCGGGGGAATCTTTATTGTCGACAAGCACGCCGCCCACGAACGTCTCATTTTCGAACGCCTAAAGCGGCACTACGGCCATTCCGTGCCGTCCCAGCGCTGCCTTCTGCCCGCGGTCGTTTCCATCGATGCGGCTGAAGCGGAGATCTACCGCCTTTCCAATCCCCTTCTCCGGAAGATGGGAATTGTCCTGGAACCCTTCGGGGAAGGGACTCTTCGCGTCACGTCCCTCCCCGAGTGGGTGAACCAAGAGGAAGCGGAATCCCTCGTTCGGGAGCTTTTTCAAGAATTTTCGGAAACCCCCACCATGGAAGGGCTTTCCAATCGTGTGGATGGGTTTTTGGCTACCATTGCCTGCCACGCCGCCAGCCGTGGCCAGGATGAAGTCTCCGTTCCCGAGGCCTACAGTCTGTTGGATCAGGTTATCCGGGAAGGCATTCCCCTCGCTTGTCCCCACGGCCGTCCCTTTGTTCATTTTCTCACGATAAGGGAGCTGGAAAAGATTTTCGCGCGTTGATGGACTTGTAGGCTTAATCTCAACGCGAAACACTTCTACCTTTGAGACCGCAAACCGGCTGTCCTACAGCCTTAAAGCTGAATAATCTACCCTCCCGCGATGGGGGGGAAGACACTGACCGTGGTGCCCTCGGTGACGGTATAGTCTTCCTTCTGGTGTTTGCCGTCCACGAGGGTGATTTTCTGCACGTTTTCCGGCAGTTTGAACATATTGTAGATATCCTTGAGCGTGGTTCCCTCTTCCACGTCGATTTCGACGCCGTCCAGACCGGCCCCCTCGGGGAGATATTCCTGAAAGGTCGCGAAAAGTTTGACCCTTATCTTCATGCCGCCTCCTCAAATTTTTCGTTAAAATAATTTTAATTATATCAGCCATGAGAGTCCTTCTCAACCGCGGTCGCGATTCTTGTTGACATAAAACGGGGTTTTGGTATTCTGTAAATAAATCTGGTTTTGATGGGAAACATATAAACCAGGAACGAACCTTTAGGAAAAGGAGGGCTGTATGTCAGAGAGGAAGAAAAAGGAAGGGAAGAAAGTCAGTCGAAGGGACTTCATCAAGAAATCCGCCGCGGGACTGGCGGGCGCCGGCCTGGCCACCCTGTCGATGGATTCCCTGTTCCAGTGGAATCCCGCCCTGGCGGCGGAGGTGAAGGCCCCCACCTTCAAACTGGAGAAAAACCCCGTGGTGAAGGTCCTGCGCTGGTCCGGGTTTGTCAAGAGCGACGAGCAGATCTGGAACGCCAACACGAAGAAGTGGGAGAAGGAAACGGGCGGCAAGGTTGTGACGGAATACCTCTCCTGGGAGGACGTTCGTTCCAAAGCGGCCATGGAGGCCTCCGTCGGCGCGGGTCACGACATCGTCCTCGGGTGGTATGATGACCCCCACCTCTATCCCGACAAACTCCTGGATGTTTCCGACGTGGCCACCTACCTCGGCAAGAAGTACGGGGGATGGTATCCCGTCTGCGAGATGTATGGGAAACTCTACGGGACGGACAAGTGGATCGCCCTTCCCATCGGCAGCGCGGGAATCTGCATCAACTACCGCGTGAGCTGGGTCAAGGAGGCGGGCTATGAGAAGCTCCCCTCGGATATCGAGGGCTTCATCAAGTGCTGCAAAAAACTGAAAGCGAAGGGACATCCCACGGGGTTCGCCCTGGGACACGCCGTCGGTGACGGAAACACCTGGACCCACTGGTGGCTCTGGTCCTTCGGCGGCAAGGCGGTGGAAAAGGACGGCAAGACCATCGCCATCAACAGCAAGGAGACCCTCCAGGCGCTCGACGCGGCGAAGGAACTCTACGAGACCATGATCCCCGGCGTGGCTTCGTGGCTGGATCCCCACAACAACAAGGCCTTCCTGTCGGGCCAGATTTCCGTGACATCCAACGGGAACAGCATCTTCTACGCCTCCAGGAAGAAATTCCCAGAGATCAACAAAGACCTGATGACCATGAACTTTCCCGTGGGGCCGGTGGGCCATCCCGCGGAATTGTCCATGATCAGCCAGGCCTTCATCTTCAAACACACGCCTGTGCCCAACGCGGCCAAGCACTACCTCACCTTCATGTTCGAAAAGGCCCAGTACGGCAAATGGGAGAGCGAGACCTGGGGATACATCACCCAAACCCTCAAGGACTACTACAATCTCCCCGCCTGGAAGAAGGACCCGCGGATCACCCCGTATCGCGACTGCGTGAAACGGATGCTCTGGAACGGCTACGCGGGACCCCTGGGACCGGCCTCCGCCGCGGCCATGAGCGAATACGTCATCGTGGATATGTTCGCGGATGTCTGTGTGGGTGGAAAGTCCCCCAAGGCCGCCGCCGCCGCCGCAGAGAGAAAACTCAAGAAATTCTACCGCTGAGCGTAAAGGGACAGGCGGGGAAGGAACGCGGGTGATGCGATCGGGAAACGCCGGGGGAGGGGCGCTGAAGGCCCCTCCCGTCGGCCTGCTTCAGAGGAAGGGGGTCTTGGGATTCCTCTTTACCCTTCCCGCTGACATCATCCTGCTTCTCCTCCTCGCCTATCCCTTCGTCCTGGGAATCTGGCTTTCCTTCACCAACACGATTATCGGGCGGTCCGGTTCCTTCGTGGGGCTGGAAAACTACATCGACCTGTTCCACAGTGATGTCTTCTGGCTGACGGCGTTCAACACGGTGCTCTACACCGTCGTCGCCGTCTTCTTCAAGCTGATTCTAGGGTTTGGCCTGGCCATCGTCCTGAATAAGGATTTCAAGGGGAAGGGGCTCATCCGTGCTATCGTGCTGCTGCCATGGATCGTCCCCACCGCTCTGTCCACCATCGCCTTTTGGTGGATCTTCGATTCGAACTTTTCCTGTATCAGCTGGCTCTTGATGCATCTGGGCCTCATGAGCCATCCCATCGATTTTCTCGGAAGTCCCGTCAACGCGAGGATATCGGTCATCATCGTCAACATCTGGCGGGGGATTCCCTTCTTTACCATCGGCCTGATGGCGGGTCTCCAGACCATCAACCAGACCTTGTACGAGGCGGCGGACATTGACGGGGCGACCCCGTGGGTGAAATTCAAAAGCATCACGCTGCCCCTCATCATGCCCCTCCTGGCGGTGATCACCACCTTTTCCATCATCTGGACCTTCGCGGACTTCCAGCTTATCTGGATCATGACCCGGGGAGGCCCCGACAACGCGACCCACATCTTCGGCACCTTTTCCTTCCAGCGGGCCATCGCGGGGGGACACCTGGGCGAGGGGGCGGCCATTTCGGCCTTCATCTTTCCCGTCCTCTTCATCAGCGTCGTCATAACCTCAAAGTTTCTCAAGCGGGAAGCGTGATGATGCCACAAAAACAGAGAGAAAAGTTCTTCCGGTTCTATCTCCCGCTCTTCTTGTTCCTCGTCTTCCTCCTCTTCCCGTTCTACTGGATGTTCGCCACCACCTTCAAATCGGACGTGGAGCTCTACAACCTAAAGCTCAATCCCTTTCTCATTCATACCTGGTCGCTTGCCAACCTGAAGCACCTCTTTTTCGAGACGCGCTTTCTTCGCTGGCTCTACAATACCTTTTTCGTGGCCATTACCTCGACCGTTATCTCCCTTTCGGCGAGCCTGCTTGCCGCCTACGGCATCCAGCGGATCCGCTTCAAGGGGTCCAACCTGATGGGGATCGGCATCTTCTTTTGCTACCTGGTGCCGCCCACCATCCTGTTTATCCCCCTGGCCACCATGATCTTCAAGCTCCACCTGTGGGATTCCCTCTGGGCCTTGTCCCTCATCTATCCCACCTTTCTCATCCCATTCTGCACCTGGCTCTTGATGGGCTATTTCAACTCCATTCCCAAGGAGCTGGAGGAGTGCGCCATGATGGACGGGGCAAGCCGCATGTGGATTTTCTGGCGGGTGATCATCCCCCTTTCCCTCCCGGGGATTCTCTCGGCCGGCATCTTTGCCTTCACCCTCTCGTGGAACGAGTATCTCTACGCCCTCACCTTCATCTCTTCGAGCTTGAAAAAGACCGTCTCGGTGGGCCTTGTCACCGAGCTGGTGCGGGGCGATGTCTATCATTGGGGACCCCTGATGGCGGGGGCCCTCTTCGGGAGCGTCCCCGTGGCGCTGGTCTATTCATTCTTTGTGGAATACTACGTCGCGGGCATCACCGGGGCGTTGAAGGAGTAGCTGCGTATGGCCGAAGTGGTTCTGAAGAACGTGGGTAAGAAATTCGGGGACGTCGTTGCCGTGGATGACTTCTCCCTGACCATCCGGCACGGGGAATTCATGGTCTTCGTGGGACCCAGCGGATGCGGCAAGACTACAACGCTGCGCATGATCGCCGGGCTGGAGGACATCACCTCCGGGGAGATCTTCATCGACGACCGGAAGGTCAACCATGTGCCTCCCAAGGACCGGGACATCGCCATGGTCTTCCAGAACTACGCCCTCTATCCCCACATGTCCGTCTACCAGAACATGGCCTTCGGGCTGAAGCTCAAGAAGGTCCCCAAGGACGAGATCGACCGGCGGGTCGGGGAGACCGCCGCCATGCTGGGGATTCTCGATTTCCTCAAGAGGAAACCTAAGGAGCTTTCGGGAGGGCAGCGCCAGCGCGTGGCCCTGGGACGGGCCATCGTCCGAACCCCCAAGGTCTATCTCTTCGACGAGCCCCTCTCCAATTTGGACGCCAAACTGAGGGTCCAGATGCGCCTGGAGCTGAAGAAACTTCACGAACAAATAGGAACCACGAGTATCTACGTCACTCACGATCAGATCGAGGCCATGACCATGGGAGACCGTATCGTCGTCATGAAGGACGGCCGGGTCCAGCAGGTGGGAGAACCACTCGAGATCTACATGCATCCCGTGAACCGTTTCGTGGCCGGGTTCATCGGGTCACCCACCATGAACTTCATCGAGGGCGTGCGTGTGGAGAAGGAAGGGGAGGACCTTTTCGTCATTACCGAGGGACTCAGGCTCCCCGTCGCCGCGGAGAAACGGGAGGCGCTCGCGCCCTACGCGGGAAGGGAAATCACCCTGGGCGTGCGGCCGGAAGACCTCTCGGAGACTGAGTTCCCCGACGCCCCCGGTGCCTTCACGGCCTTCGTGGAGGTGGTCCAACCCGTGGGAAACCAGATCTACGTGGACGTGCGCGTGGGCGGACGCGACCTTTTGGCCTCCATCTCCCCCCAGAGCCGCGTCAAGACGAAGCAGGACATCCTTCTCAAGGCCCGGCTTGAGAACCTCCATTTCTTCGACGCCGACACGGAAGAGGCCATCGGCTGAGGTCAACATGGGATTAGGGTACCCCGACAGATAGATTGAATCTAACTATCGGGTGACTCGTAAGGAAGTTTCTTCCCGATGAGAAAGATTCCGTAGGCAGCCCGCAGGTTTGGGAAAAATCTCACTACGCGTCCCCCGGCGTTCTCCTTCTCCATGACGAGTCCGGAAATTTTCAGGATTCGGAATCCCGTGTCTCTGGAAAATTTTCGGAAATCCTTCAGCGTAATAACCCTGATGTTCGGGGTGTCGTGCCATTCGTAGGGAAGCTGCCGCGTGACGGGAGTGTGTCCCGTATAAAGCAGCTGCCAGCGAACGCGCCAGTGGCCGAAATTGGGGAAACTGACGATTCCTTTTTTCCCCACGCGCAGCATAGAATGAATGAGTCCCGCCGGATCATATACCTGCTGGAGCGTTCGGCTCAAGATCACATAGTCAAAGGCGTTGGCCGGGTAGTCGAGGATCTCTTTGTTGATGTCGCCATGAATCACGGGAATCCCCCGTTCGATGCAACGAGCGACTTTCGCTTCATCTTTCTCGATGCCTATACCCTCAATCTTCTTCTCTTTTTTCAGGAAGTAGAGAAGGTCACCGTCCCCGCAGCCGAGATCCAAAACCGTGGCGCCGGGCTCAATGAAGGACGCGATGGTTTCCAGGTCAAAACGCATTCTTTCCATTGCTTTCATCAAAAAAGACGCGCGCCAGGAACCCCCTGAGGAGGCCCGCCAGGCGGTCATTGGGCAGGAGGAAGGCGTCGTGTCCCCATTTTGCTTCGATTTCGCAGAAACTTACGTCGCGGCCGCACTTTTTGAGGGCCTGTACCATGGTCCTCGAGTGACGGGTAGGATAGAGCCAGTCGGACGTGAAGGAGACCACCAGGAACTTCGCCCTGGCCTTTGCAAAGGCGTGGACCAGGGATCCCGAGCCGTGCTGGCCGGGCAGGTCGTAGTAATCGGCCGCCTTTGTGACGTAGAGAAAGGAATTGGCATCGAACCGCTCCACGAACTTGCTGCCCTGGTGGCGGAGATAGCTTTCCACTTGGAAATCGGCGTCAAATCGGAAAGAGAATTTTTCCCTTCCCTGTAGGCGCCGGCCGAACTTCTCCCTCATGGCCTCTTCCGAAAGGTAGGTGATATGCCCGATCATCCTGGCCACGGTGAGTCCCGTGTCCGGCCCGGGGCCCCCGTAGTAGTTTCCCCCTTTCCAACTGGGATCCGCCATGATGGCCTGCCTTGCCACCTCGTTGAAGGCGATGGCCAGCGCGGAATGCCTCGTGGCCGTCGCGAGTGCAACGGTGGAGGCAACGGCTTCGGGGTATCTCACGCTCCACTCGAGCGCCTGCATCCCCCCTATGGAACCACCGATGATCGAAAGGATTTTCTTTATTCCGAGGTGATCAATGAGCCTTTTCTGGGCCTTGACCATGTCCCCGATGGTTATGACGGGAAAGTCGAGACCGTACGGCCTGTTCGTTTTTGGATTGATGGAGCACGGACCCGTCGAGCCCTTGCAGCTTCCCAGGATGTTCGAGCAGACGACAAAATACCTGTCCGTGTCGATTCCCTTTCCGGGACCAACCATGATGTCCCACCATCCTGGCTTCGGGTCGCTTGGCGCGTAATACCCGGCCACGTGGGAATCCCCTGAAAGGGCGTGACAGATGAGGATCGCGTTGTTTTTATCCTCGTTCAGGGTGCCGTAGGTTTCGTAGGCGAGGGTGACAGGGCCGAGTTTCGCACCGCTTTCGAGACATATTTCATCGGGAGGCTTGGCGAAGGTGAAGAACTTTTTTTCTACAACACCGACCGATACGCCGTTTTTATCGTGCTCAATGTATTCACTCATGGTTCATACTGGACCGGGCGTGTTCAATCCGTTTTTCCCAGGGCCTGTTCGAGGTCTTCGAGGATGTCTTCCACGCATTCGAGCCCCACGGAAAGCCTGATGAGATCCGGAGTTATACCGCTTCCCTGCTGTTGCTCTTCGGATAGCTGCGAGTGGGTCGTGGAGGCGGGGTGAATGGCCAGGGTCTTCGCGTCTCCCACGTTGGCAAGGTGGGAGATGAGACGAAGATTGTTGATGAAGCTTTCCCCGGCGGCCTTCCCTCCCTCGATGCCGAAGACGACCATGCCACCGAAGCCGTTTTTGAACTGCCTGGAAGCCGCGGGATGGGCGGGATCATCCTCAAGACCGGGATACCGGACCCACCGCACGCGGGGATGGTTTTTCAGGAACCCGGCAACCTTCATGGCGTTGTCGCAATGGCGCTGCATCCTGAGGGGGAGCGTCTCGATGCCCTGGAGAAATATCCAGGCGTTGTCCGGGCTGATGCACGCGCCCAGGTTTCTCAGGGGAACGAGCCTCATGCGGAGGATGAATGCCAGGGGGGTTGAATCATCCAGGTCGTGGGCCCACCGGAGATCGTGGTATGAAGGGTCGGGGTCGTTGTAGAGGCGGAATTTTTTGTCGGTCCAATCGAAATGTCCGCCGTCCACCACGATTCCCCCGATGCCCGTGCCGTGCCCCCCGAGCCACTTTGTCAGCGAGTGAACCACGATATCGGCTCCGGATTCAAGGGGACGGAGGAGGTACGGGGTTGTGAAGGTGGAATCGACCACGAGGGGAAGATGGTATTTTTTTGCTATTTCGGAAACCGCTTCGATATCCGCCACGTCAAGGGCGGGATTTCCTATCGATTCGACGTAAAGCATTCGTGTTCTTTCCCTTATCGCGTGTTCGAAGTTTGCCGGGTCTGAGGGGTCCACGAATCTCGTGGAGATTCCCATTTCAGGAAGAATAGCGTCGAACATGGTGTATGTTCCCCCATAGAGGTTGTTCGCCGAGACGATCTCATCCCCCATGCCGCAGATGTTTACGGCCGTGTAGAAAATGGCGGAGGTGCCGGAAGCCGTCGCCAAGGCTCCCGCGCCTCCCTCCAGGGCCGCCATTCTTTTTTCGAGGATGTCGTGGGTGGGGTTCATAATCCGTGAATAGATGTTTCCCGGTTGTTTAAGGGCGAAGAGATCCGCCGCGTGCTGGGTGTTCTTGAACATGTAAGAACTGGTTCGGTAAACAGGTGTCGCGCGAGCCCCGGTCTCGTCTATCGTGGAACCTGCGTGAATCGTTAACGTGTCAAACCTGTATCCATTGTCCGCCATTAGCTTTCTCCTTTCATTGATTTGAAAATTTGCCCGGATATATACCACATTGTGGTATATATCGTCAAGCAAGGATGATGGTAAGGGAGCAGATATCCAAATTTTCAGAAAAGTTTCGCCCCCGGGTCCCGACCAGGATCACGGGAGGGTGTCATGGTTCATCAGGTTGAGGAGTTGAGTTCGGATAAAAGGGGGGCCATGACCTTGCATTTACGGCAGACTTCCATCTTTTCATTCCAGTTGGCATGAACCTTCCCTTCACAGATTGTCCCGTTGATAAACCAGCAAAGGGTTCCAAACCTGAATTCCCAGGCAGGGCATTTTTCATCCATGTGTGGGAGGCATTCATTGATGACCCAGCAAGGTTTTGTCGTTTTGCTGTCTTCCAGTGTCCTTGAAAAGAGGAGGAAGGCTTGTCTTTCCACGTGCGCCGGGATCTTGCGCCACCCCTGTTCGTAACTGTGAATTGCTTTGACCGAGACACCTAATAGTTCGGCCATCTTTTTCTGGGTCTTGCCCAGCCTTTTGCGTATGGCAGCGAACTCTTCAGCTTTCATTCTTTCTCTCCGATGGGGCCGTCTCCGCGAGTTGTGTCCCCAGGCATGGTGAGAGGCCTGTTACTTTCGGCACGATCCTACAGGCGGAAGGACGGGGGGTCAAGTGATTCCAGGGATGGGGGCATGCGCTCACTGGTAGAATTCCTAAGGGAGCCGTTTCTTCTTTTTCACCATGATGCGGATCTTGATGCTCAAAAGAAGGATCAACAGGATGATGACGGCGCCGAACCAGTAAAAAAACGCACGGCGTTTTTTTATTTCAGCAATGCGGGCATGGGCGATTTTTTGGGCCTTGATCACCTCTTTGAATGCCCCTTGGGCCGTTTGCTGCACGTAGGCGGCGTTGAACTTGTGAATGGCCGTATGAGACTTGATGTAACTGTTTCTCGCTTCCTGGAGAATGAGCAGGGCGTCGTCCATCGGCATCCCCTTTTCCGAGGCGGTGTCGACCAGTTTCTTGGTGTTTTCCATTTTTCTTTTCAACCCTGTTAGCGTCGAATACATGGTGTTCATGGTTTTCAATGCCTTTTCTCCCGTTTCATGGCATTTGAGACAGATACCCTTGCCGGGAGCCAGCATGGCGTCGGTGGGTTTCAGAATGGCGTGGTTGCCGTGGCATTCCATGCATCCTCTCAAACCGGACTCTTTCCATGCCTTGTGGGGGCTTTCGTTGAAAAGTTTCTGATCCAAGGCATGGCATAAGCCGCACACGTCCTCGATAGAAGCGGCCTTTGGGGGAACGGCGCCGTGGTTTCCATGACAGTCATTACAGGTAGGAGCGAAGAGGTCATGGCCTTCATACAACGCCTTGGCATGAACACTCTTTTTATATTCCGAGACTTCATTCCCCGATATTCCGTATTTCGCCATCAGTTTTTTGTCGGCGTGGCATTTTGCGCAGGTTTCCACGACCCGGGTGGGGTAGACGTGAGATTGAGGGTTCATTGCCTTGAGGACATCATGGGCGCCGTGGCAACTGACGCAGGTTGCACCCTTGCCGTCCTTTTTAAACATGATATTAATCCCGTGGTTCGAGGTGAGGTAATTTTTCAATTGGTCCGTTCGCGCGTTGGGGTCAAACTTTTTCATGAACAGCTCGTTCCCATGACAATTTCCACAAATTCTTACTGACTTGATTGGGCCGGGTTTTCCAATCCATCCCGTCTTTTCATTATGGGCGGAGCTTTCACTGCGGGCGGCCGGGTCTCCCCCGTGACAATTCGTACAGCTTATCCCCGCCTGGTGATGCACGCTGTTTTTCCATTGGGTTACAGGTTCAGACAAGCGCCCATTCAGTTTGGCGTGGCAGGCCTGACAGGAGGTTTCCTCGGCGTGAACATTCTGGTAAACCGCGAGGGCTGTGAAGACCAGGATAATGGTGATTATTTTTCTCATCTTGCTCCTCCGATCAGTATAATTTCGCGTAGATTGTAATTGCCAGCATGAAGACAAAGAGAACGAAGACCCCAATGACGGTAAACCAGGTTGATTCTTCCTCCCGGGAGGCCTTGACGTCGAGAAAAGGAACCACCAGGATCAACAAAGCGCCGGTGCTGATGAGCCCGATCCCGATCAATTCACCGGAAATCCCCAGAATGGTTGAAGGTATCCATTTCAGGATCTGGTACATGGGGAGAAAATACCAGTCGGGTTTTAACCCGGCCGGGGCCGAGGCGAACTGGGCGGCTTTTTTCCCGAGTTCGGCTGGGATGAAGGTCGCCAGGCCGACGAGAACGATCAGGGCTCCCATCCATACCCTCAAGTCTCGGAGAAAAAAATTGGGGAAAAAGGGAATTTCCCCAACCGGTTTGACCTTTATGGGTACACTCGAACCCTGGATTTGAACGAAGAGGAGATGGAGAATCACGAGCCCGATCGTTACGAGGGGGAGAACAACCACGTGCAGGGCGAAAAGACGGCTGATGGTATTACCCGTGACACCTTGACCGCCTCGGATGGCTTCCAGCAACCAGGGACCGACGAGGGGGACCGATCCGATGCTTGCCGTTCCAATCTTTGCTGCGAAGTAGGCGAATTCGTTCCAGGGAAGCGGGTGGCCGGTAAAACTGAAGCCCAACGCCAGGACGAGTAGAAAGAAACCGGAGATCCAGGTCAACTCTCTCGGCTTTCTGTATGCCTTCAAAAAATACTTGGCAAACGTGTGCAATAAAACGGCCAGCATCATCAAGTTTGTGCCCCAGACGTGGATGGAACGAATCAGCCAGCCAAAACGAACCTGGGTCATAATGGTTCGGATACTTTCGTAAGCGTTTTCTCCGGTTGGCTTGTAATACAACATGAGGAGGATACCGGTGACAATCTGGACGACGAAGAAGAATAGCGCGAGCCCGCCAAAGTAATAGAAAGGAGTGTACCTGTGCACGGGAACCGTCTTTTCCCTTGTCAAATGCCGGATCGCGGACAGGTCAAACCTTTCTTCGACCCAATTGAGCATCTTTTCCTTCATCATGCCTTCTCCTTTTTCACGATGATATCTTGTCCTTTTATGAAGACCGTGTAGCGCTCGAGGTCACGAGGGGGTGGGCCGGACACGACGTGACCGTTGAGATCGAACCAGCCGTTGTGGCACGGGCACCAGATCTGCTGATCCTTGCTGCTGTACTGGACGATGCAGCCGAGGTGCGTGCAGACGGCGGAGAATGCCCGGTACTTGCCTTCGGGGGTCATGATGAGAATCCCGGGTTTACTGCCGAACTTGAACAATTTCCCTGTGTTGGGGGTCAGCACGTTGATCTTGGAGGCGACGACGGATAACGTGGAGTCCTCTCTCTTTTTTATGGGAGTGATATACCTGAGGATTGGATAGGCCAAGGCGGCCAACCCGGCGAGGCTGAAAAGCCCCAGAAGACCGTCGAGAAATTTTCGTCTTGATGCGTTCATGAAAACAGAACCTCCTTTCTTGGATAAGGGATTTCAGAATTATAAAGCGGGGGAATGCCCCCTCTTGAGAGTACTCCGTACAGTTGTAATTTCCTGGGATAGAGAGAGATTCCCTGAGACTTGGTATTCGGAACTAATGAAACGTCGTCATCAAATATGTGGATGTTTTTATATAATATGGTGAAAAAAAGAGGGTGCCCGGGGGAAGGCGCGATAGGCGCAGTTTTAGAATGCAAAGCTTCAAACAGGTGTTTTCGAGATACAGCAGCTGTCATAGATTCTTTTTTAAACAATGGCCGAACGTGCAATAATTCACTTCCCGCATTTTCTTGTCCATAAAATATGTTACAATTCTTCTTGGTTTTCTAAATTTGATTTATTTTAATTTAATATACCACTATGTGGTATGTGTCAAGAACTTCTTTCTTAGAAATTCGCTGGTGAGAATATTTTATGCGAAAAATTGGGCTTGACATACGGTAAAAAAGGGTTTAGAGTTAAAATGACAACGGAGGAAAAGAGAACAGTGATGATTTCAATCTTGCAATCCAAAGGTTACGTTTCCATAAGCGCCTATTGCTTTTTTTACTTTTTCGCCGGGAGAGGTCTGCCCATGGCTTGAGGGGTCTTCATGACACAGGAAGGTTCAAGGCCGTGGGCGGTAGGCGCTCACGGCTTTTTTGTTGATAGTTTCACGGGAGGATGACAGGCATGATGAGAGGTAACGGGAGAATCGACATGGGCAGGGAAAAAGCTTGCGCCTATTTTTACTTTTTTACCGGGAGAGGTCCCCCCGCGGGCTAAGGTGTGCGCAGAGCGTAAGCCGCGGGGAGAGCAGGAATCTTCTTCTCTTCCCGCGGCTTTTTTCGTTTCAACATGAAAAAGTATTTAAAAAGGAGAAAGAGTGATGTCCGAAAGACAAAACGAGATGAAATCAGGAATGATGAAGAGGGAATTGGCGGAGGCAACCATGGCAAAAGAGGAAACGACCCGCAGTGACACGCCGCCGGAACGGGAAAAGCGGGTGACCCATCCCACGTTGAGCCCCGCAGAGCTGGAGTACGCCCTGGCCAGGCCCAGTTAGATCGACGGCGTAAAAAAGGGGGGGCGGGAAACCGCCCCCGGGTTTTTCAAGGGCTGGATTTCACGCCGCCCGGTTACTGATCCCTTTTTTCAGTTGTAGCCCGCGGAGGGCATGGCGTTTTTGCGCGGAAAGGATAACCTTGCGGAGGCGGATGGAACGGGGGGTGACCTCCACCCATTCGTCCTCCCGGATGAAACCGATGGCCTGCTCCAGGGTGAGCGGAGTGACCTTGGAGAGGATGATGTTGGCGTCCCGGCCGGCTGCGCGCATGTTGCTCAATTTCTTCTCTTTGCACGCGTTCACGTCGATGTCTTTGCCGCGGTTGTGCTCTCCGATGATCATGCCCTCGTAAACGGGCTGACCCGGCGTGATGAAGAGCCGTCCCCGCGGTTCCAGGTTGAACAGGGCGTAGGGAACCGCCTGCCCGCTCCGGTCCGCAACGATGGAGCCGGTGAAGCGGCTGGGATAGTCTCCCTGGTATTCCCCGTAGCCGTCGAAAAGGGTGTGCAGGATGCCGGTTCCCCGGGTGTCGGTTAAAAACGCGTCCCGGTACCCGATGAGCCCCCGGGAAGGAATGGAAAATTCAATACGGATGCGGCCCGAGCCGTTGTTCACCAGGTTGGTCATCTTTCCCTTCCGGAGGGCGAGTTTTTCCGTGATGATCCCGAGGAAACGTTCCTCGCAGTCGATGAGGACTTGTTCCATCGGTTCCATTTTCTTTTCGTCCTTGAACTTGAAGATGACCTCGGGACGTCCCACGCAGAACTCGAAACCCTCCCGCCGCATGGTTTCGATGAGAATGGCGAGCTGAAACTCGCCGCGGCCCTTGACAATAAAGGTGTCCTGCCGGTCCGTTGTCTCCACCTGGATCGAGACGTTTCTGAGGGTTTCTTTCTTAAGGCGTTCGAGGATGCGTCCCCCCTGCACGTAGGGGCCTTCCTTCCCGCTCAGGGGAGAATTGTTCACCGTGAACTTCATGGAGACGGTCGGTTCCTCCACGCGGATACGGGGCAAGGCGCGGGGGGCCTCCTGGGTGCAGATGGTATCGCCGATCTTCACGTCTTCAATGCCGGAGAGGACCACGATGTCCCCCGGCTGGACCTCCTCCACCTCCTTCAATTTCATCCCTCGGTAAACCTGGAGGCTGGTAATCTTGAGGGGGGTGGTGTGGCCGTCTTCCCCAAGACGGACGAGGCTATCCTTCGCGCGCGCCGATCCGTTGAAGATCTTTCCCACGGCCAGGCGGCCCAGATAGTCCGAGTAACCCAGGTCCGAAACGAGCATCTGAAAAGGTGTCCCCGGCGTGTATACGGGACCGGGGATCTCTTTCAGAATGGTTTCCATGAGGGGGTTGAGGGTTTTTCCGGGCTCCTCCAGGGATTTTTTGGCGATGCCGTCGCGTCCGACGGCGTAGAGGAGGGGGAACTCCAACTGGTCGTCGGTGGCGTCTAGGTCGATGAGCAAGTCGTAGATCTCGTCGAGCACCTCGTTGGGCCGGGCGTCCTGGCGGTCTATCTTGTTGATGACCACGATGATCTTCAGGCCGGCGTCCAGGGCCTTGCCGAGGACGAAGCGAGTCTGGGGTAGGGGACCTTCCGAGGCATCCACGAGAAGGATGGCCCCGTCGGCCATGGAGAGGGCCCGTTCCACCTCCCCGCCGAAATCCGCGTGTCCCGGGGTGTCGATGATATTGATTCGGATACTGTCCCAGATGACGGAACAATTTTTGGCGGCGATAGTGATGCCGCGTTCCCGCTCCAGGTCGAGGGTGTCCATGAGCCGTTCATCCACCACCTGGTTGGAGCGGAACAGCCCGCTTTGGCGGAACATGGCGTCCACCAGGGTGGTTTTCCCGTGGTCCACGTGGGCGATGATGGCGATATTTCTTAACTCGTTGTTGGTGACGGTTTTGGAATGCATGGGATGAGTCCTTTGAAATTTATTTCGATTGATGCGTGGAGGCTGGATAATACACCTTTTGGGGATAAATGCAAGGTCTTACAAAAGCTCTAAGTTCTGTGATAGATTTACCATGCTTACTCTTATAATTGTAAATTTAAAAATATAATATTCTATGGATAGAAAAAATTGACTTAAGTCAAGGGAAATGGCGTTTGATTTCTATAAAGAATACTTGACTTATTAGCGTTTAAAGATTATTAATAATGTCCGGAAGGTAGTTGATGGGAGCGGGAACTTTATAAAGAAACCAAAAAACATTTTTAGGAAAGGAGGATTGTATGGTGCGTAAAGGGATTTATCTTTTGGTTGCGGTGGGGTTTTTGTTTGCCGTCCTGGGGTTTGGTGCCTCTCCCGCCATGGCGAAACCTTCAAAGTGTGAGACGTGTCACGCCAAGGTGACCCCCGGCATTGTGAAGGATTTCAACCGCGGGAAAATGGCGGAAGAGCTAACCTGCGCGGATTGTCACGGCACGGCCCATACGAGCGCGGCAGATGCCAGCAAGGCTGTTCTGCCGACCATCAGCACGTGTAAGAAATGCCACAGCAAGCAGGTCAAGCAGTACATGAGCGGGAAACATTCCCTGGGGTTGCTTCCCGTCATGGCCTTTCCCGGCTTCGCCCACAAGCAACCCAAGGCCTTCATCGCGGGTCAGAAGGGGTGCAATGGGTGCCACAACCTTGGAATTACGGATCAGAAGGTTAGAGGCAATGCTTTAAGGAAATATTACAAGTACGGGATGGACTGCCAGAACTGCCACACCCGTCACGCCTTTTCCAAAAAAGAGGCCTTGCAGCCCGAGGCGTGCAACAGCTGTCACACCGGTTTCGATCATGCCCAGTGGGAGATGTGGTTCCATTCCAAGCACGGCGCCGCTTACGTGACGGACCGGAAGGCCCACCGGGGTCCCACCTGCCAGGATTGCCACATGGCCAACGGCGATCACCGGGTGATGACCGCGTGGGGATTTCTCGCGCTGCGCCTGCCTGAGTCCGACAAGGAATGGATGGGATACCGCGTAACGATCCTGCAAGCCCTGGGCGTCTTGGACAAGAACGGAAAGCCGACCAAGCGTCTGGACGTGGTCAAGGCGGCCAACCTCGCCCGGTTGACCAAGGAAGGCTGGGAGAAGGAAAGGAACAGGATGCTGAAGGTTTGTGAAAAATGCCATTCCTCCAATTTTGCTAAGGAAAACCTGAAGAACGCCGACCAGATGATCAAGGCGGCGGACAAGATTTTCGCGGAGGCCATCAACCTTGTGGCGGGACTCTACAAGGATGGCATCATCAAGAAGAAGACCAACCAAGCCACCTTTCCGTATCCCGACCTCCTCACGTTCTACGAGGTCAACACCCCGATCGAGGAAAAACTCTATGAGATGTTCATGGATTACCGTATGAAGACCTACCAGGCGGCCTTTCATGTCATGCCGGATTATACCACGTGGTACGGCTACGCAAAATTGAAGGAAACCCTGGTGGAGATGAAAGAAATGGCCAAGCAGATGAGACTGAACGCCAAGTTGAAAAAGTAAGTGGCTGATTTTGCGCTCTAAACATGAGCTCAAGGGGGTGGGGTGAACCTGCCCCCTTATTTTTATGTTCAATAATATTAATAAGTTATAAAAATTCTCGGTGTTTGGATTTTCCTTGCTTTAAACTCAATAATGATATTGCTAAATAATTTTAATATATTTCAAATTTTTTCTAAAATAAACTTGACATATATTTCTTAACATGCTTTATTAAAAAGGGAAATAACTTAACTCTCTTTGGGGGATAAAATGAACAGAGAGAGAAGAAGATCGGGACGGGTTTTTAGTGAGCATCTTGTGGCGTTTTCCTGTTATCACAGGGGCGACAAAATTCCCTTTGATCATTCCATTGGGAAGACGGTCAATGTGGGGGAAGGGGGCGTCATGCTCTACCTTTGCAAGAGGCTCCGGAAAGGTACTCTGCTGGATGTGGAAATCGGCATGGGAGATGAAGTTATGAATGCCATGCTTGAGGTTCTGAAGACTCGAAAAAGCGTTTCCAACGGAGGCGGCTTTCTGGTGTCAACACGTTTCGTTCAGATGAATCGGGGAGTTTGTCGCAAGATCATGCGTTCTTCCGACTCGGCGCATTAAAACATCTTTCCCGGATTCAGGATCCCTTTGGGATCGAATAGGTGCTTAATTTGCCGCATGATCTTAAGGCTGGTGCCGTGTTCCATTTCCATGAACTGCATTTTCCCTATCCCGACGCCGTGCTCTCCCGTGGCAGTCCCTCCAAGCGAGATGGCGTATTCCACGAGTCGGTGATTGATGTCCTCGAGAACGTCCCATGACGTTTTGTCACGGGGATTACCCATCATGGGCATGTGGATGTTGCCGCTTCCCGCGTGGCCAAAAACATACCCAATGATATCACTTTCCAGGGCAATCCTTTCCGCGTATGTGACGAGCGCCGGAAGTTTCGAAATGGGAACGGCCGTGTCGATGGCCATGGGCTCCAGTCCCGGGTGTTCTCTCAAGATAAAATCATGAAGGTCATACCTTGCCTGCCAGAGTTTGGCGCGCGCCTGCCGGCCGATTCCCGCCTGGAAATGGGTCGCGCCGTTGTCCTCGCAAAGCCCCCGGACAAGGTCCAGGTCGATGGCTAGCCCCTCCTTGTTGGTTCCATGAAACTCGATGAAAACAAGGGGGGATTCCGGAAAATCGAATTCCTCCGTGTATTTATTGACGAGACGAACGCAGTTGATCCCAAGAAACTCGAGGGCGGCCGGGGATAAGCCGCTTCGGATGATTTGTGAGATGGTTTGGGTTGCCGATTCGGCGTCGGGGAAGGAAACGGTGGCGGAGAGGAATTCTGGGGGGATACCCACGAGCCGCAAGGTGATTTCCGTGATGATACCGAGGATTCCCTCGGAGCCGGCAAAGAGACGGCAGAGGTCAAGGCCGGACGAGGTCTTGAAGGCCAGTGTGCCGGGTCGAATGATTTCCCCGTCGGCCAGCACGACGGTGAGTTTCTGAATCAAATCCTTCGTGGCGCCGTACTTGATGGCGCGGATCCCGCTGGCGTTGTTGGCCACCATGCCTCCGATGGTGGCGGACGCCCCCGGGTCCGGCGGAAAGAAGAGTCCGTAACGGGCGAGTTTCTTGTTCAGATCCTTGAAAACGACGCCCGCCTGAACGTCCACCTGAAGGTCGTCTTCCCGGATGCCGAGGATTTCGTTCATCTGCTGGAGATCGATAACCACACCCCCCCTGACGGGGATGGGGTTGCCCTCCAGGCTCGTCCCCGCACCCCAAGGGGTAACGGGAATATTCGCGTCGTGGCAGATCCTCACGATCCGGCTAACCTCTTCCGTGTCCTTGGGCCAGATGACAACGTCCGGGAGGTGGGGTTCGTGAAAGGACTCGTCCTTGGCATGAAGGGAGAGATTGGATTCCCCGGTAGAAATCCGGTCCGGATCCACGACCTCTTCAAGCCTACGGAGGATGGAATCCGGGAGGGCCATTCCGCTATTCGTGGATCGACACGTTAGGGTATTTCTCTTTTATTTCTTTGAGGATGGCTTGTGTGTCCCCCCCCTTGAAGCGCATGATGAGATCTCGGTATCCCGGTGCCACACCCTCGTAGTTGATGAGGATGGCCTCAATCTTCCCGCCGTGTTTTCGCAGGATATCCGCCACCTCTTTGGCGCTGCCAGACCTGTCCTCGATGGGTAGGCAAATGCGGACACCGCCCTGCTTTATCCCTGTCAAGGCCACCAGGACCTCGAAGACGTCGGATTCCGTGATGATTCCCACCAGGTCGTCCCCGTCCATGACGGGAAGACCGCTGATCTTCTTGTCGTGCATGATAAGCGCCACGTTCTCGATTGGCACGTCGGAGGGTACCGTGATGGGGTTAGGCGTCATGGCCTCTTCCACCGAGGCCTTGGATAGGAGATAGCGAAGCTCATAGATATCCAGGGTCGTCGCCTTTGATGGCGTGAAATCCTTCAGATCTCTGTCGGTCACAATACCGACAAGTTTTCCGTTTTTCAAGACGGGGAGTCGACGAATCTTCTTCTCCTTGAGAAGGTGCACCGCGTCGATAACCGACGCGTGAGCGTCTATTGTAATTACGTCTTTCTGCATCCAGTCACTTACGAGCATTGACATGGGTCTATCTCCTTCTTTATGTGGTTACAAGTTACGCGTTTCTTGTTTATAAATAATAGATGACACTCTATACGTTGTCAACCGTACAATCCGTTTTTACTGGGCATTATAGTATTGCAGTTGGCCGTGGGGGTTGGAAAAATTTTCCTTTATTTTAGCCTTTGAAGGCAATCTTTTCTCTTGTCGCTTAATTCGCGGAAAGATAATTTTTGTATAATACCTTGAGATTATAACTAAAATTCAGACTCTGTCATAGCGGCACGAAAGTTGCTTTGTATTTGCCGGAAAAAGGAGGTTTCGATGAATTTGGGTTTTTTTGTGCCAGCCGGGGTAAATCTTGCCGGCTCAATGGATAAGGCTCAGATGGTTGCCATAAATAAGTGTGGATTGAAGAATAATGCCCCTGAAACCTCTGAACCTCAGGGTGAGAAAAGAAATTTTCGAGATATGCTGGCGGAAGAGATAGAGACATCGGGAAATGAACATGGAAGAGCTGAAAATACTTCGAAAAATAACGCAAGCTCTAGAGAACAGGCACCAACTGAGAAAAGGGAAGAGGAAAGAGTTGAACGTAAGATTCCTCGAAATATCTATCTTATCTTTCAACAACTAGTCCAAAGCGGCTTGATATCTCAAGAAAAACTTGGGGATTGGTTTTCCAGCGAAAAGGGTCTTTTGTTGGAAACGGGGAACAAAGACTTCAACGAGATTATCGGTTTCATGAAGCAGGCCGGGGTCTCAGGGAATGATATGAACGACACAGGAACGTTTCTTCTCGATCTTGTTCACGAATTGTCTGGGGTGAAAAGCGATGGAAACGAGGTTGGGGATGTTGTAAGTGATTTGGAAAAGATATTGAGCTCTTCCTTGAAAAACATGGGGAAGGGAGATGAAGAGAAAACGGTCGTTGCATCGCTCGATGACCATGAATCCCCTATATCTGATGATGCGTTGGACGCCTTAATCGGAAAACTGACGATTGATTTGAAAAATGAAGCTGGGAAGAAGGTGGAGCTAACGGCGGCACTTGAAGACATGGAGGCGAAAAATGCCGAGAATGATCCATTAAAGTTTTTCATGGGCATGAAGCCGGGGAAGATGAATTTGAACGCTTTTTTGAAAGGGCTGCTTGAAGCCCGTGATTCATTGGAAAACGGGAAAGGAACTGAAAAAAGTGACATGGGTTTGAGAAACATGACATTTGCCTCCCATATTGGCCTCGGGAAAGCCATGAATCAACCGCGCGCGGTTTCAGGACATGGGCTTGAAAAAGGCTTGGAAAACTCCTTTCCTGTCGTTGATCAAATTGTTCAGGCGGTCAGCATCTACCGTCAGGATGGTCAGTATAGCATGCGGCTGGCCCTGCGGCCTCCCGAGCTTGGACATGTGAACGTATCGTTAGTGATTCGAGGGCATCATGTCCAGGCTGTTTTTATGGTGGATAACCCCGTGACCCATGGACTGTTAACGCACCAGGTGCCGGAATTGCGATCACAATTAACGCTGCAAGGGTTGAAATTGAATGATATCTCCATCCAGATGGGAGGGGGAAGCTCCCAAGGGTTTCAGCCTTTTAGGGATGGGGCGCGGAATTTTTCTGAAGAAGCTCCTTGGAAGAGTCCTGGAAGGGAAAAAACAGAAATAATCAACGCGATTGGGGGTTCATCGGTAGTTGAGGGAGACACTGGAGGGATCATGACCCGGGCAATCTCAACGGTGGACCGTATCAACGTTTTTGTGTAAAGGGGGAAAAATCTTATGATTACCACCACGTCGGTAGCAGCTTCGAATCCCCAGGGGGCAGGTGACAAGGCCCAAAGCGCGGGATTCAACCGTTTGGGTAAAAATGATTTCTTAAACCTTCTCGTTCAGCAGATTCAGCATCAGGATCCTTTGAATCCCATGGATTCGACCGATTTCACCGCGCAATTAGCACAGTTCAGCCAGCTGGAGCAACTTACCCAGATGAACGACAGCCTTGACGAACTTATGCTTTATCAGTCCTCGATAAACAACGCCCAGGCAATTTCCCTTATCGGAAAGGATATCAAGGTGAAAGGGGACACGGTGACGCTTGAAGGAGGAGCCCCCGTTAAACTCGCTTACAGCTTGGATGGCGAGGCGTCATCCGTTTCGATTTACGTTAGAAACGAAAACGGGGACCAGGTAGCAACCCTTTCGGGAGGCGCTCAGGGCGCGGGTTTCAATGAAGTGACATGGGATGGGAAAGATAACGACGGAAATCAACTTCCAGATGGGAATTACAGCTTTCAGGTGGTGGCAAAGGATCCGGATGGAAACACGGTAAACGCATCAACCTTCGTGCTTGGACGTGTCAAAGGAGTGGAGTTTGTGGACGGGAAACCCTATCTTACTACGGACAATGGAAAATATTCCATGAGTGATGTCATCTCGGTACATGAGAGCGGGCAAGAGGAGGAACCTACGCTTTCACAGCCTGATACATCCGAGACGGATGGGACTGACGAAACGGGAACAACACAAGACGCATAGGAGGAAAAACCAATGTTATCCTCGCTTTGGACGGGAATCAGTGGGTTGGATGCCAATGGGGCAGCCATGGGAATCATCGGCAACAATATCGCCAATGTCAATACTATTGGATTCAAAGGGAGTACGGCGGCATTCTCGGATATCCTAAGTCAAACCCTGACCGGTTCCAACGGGATGAATCAGATCGGACGAGGTGTCAAGTTGGACGCTGTCCAGACGCAATTCCTTCAGGGCTCTTTTGAAACTACGGGAAGTTCCACGGATATGGCCATTGACGGGAATGGCTTTTTTATCGTCAGGAATGAGGATGGCGGCCAGTATTATACCCGTGCGGGGCAGTTTATCATTGATGATGACGGTTATCTGGTTAATCCGGAAAACTTAGTTGTGCAGGGGTATTCCATAGATTCTAATGGAGATGTTTCGACGACTTTGAGTGATATAAATTTGTCGAAATCGATTTCCAATCCTCAGATTACCTCGGGAGTTGATCTGTCCGTGAACTTGGATGCGGACTCGCAGGTTCCGACAACCGCGTGGAATCTCGCTACGTTGAGTTCGGATATGTACAATTACACAACTTCCGTAACAATATACGATTCTTTGGGGGGAGCGCATCCGGTTTCCATCTATTTTGTTAAGACGGGAACCAACGCCTGGACGGCGCATTACGTTTATACGGACAGCACGGACACAATTCAGGAAGCGGGCAGCCAGAATCTCACATTTGGCTCGGATGGTTCTTTGACAACGGACAATGAGGCTCCGATAAATTTTACGAATATTGCGGACGGTGCGACGACACCGCAGCCCATAACATTTGATTATGGCACGGGAACCGCCGGCGGCGGGACGGGGCTCGACCAGTCAACCCAGTTTGCTTCCTCAAGCGTTACAAACATGATAAATCAGGATGGTTACCAGTCGGGTTCCCTGCTGAGCGTTAGTGTGGACCTGGAGGGAGTCGTTACGGGTCTTTTTTCAAACGGACAGACACGTCAAATTGCGCAACTGGCGCTCGCTGATTTTGCTTCTCCCTGGGGATTGGCAAAGATGGGAGGAAATCTCTACGCGGAATCACACTCTTCTGGACAGCCCGTCATCAATAAACCTGGATCGGGAGGGGTAGGGACTATTCACTCAAATGCTTTGGAACAATCTAATGTGGATCTCGCCGCTGAATTTGTCAAACTGATCACGACGCAGAGGGGATTTCAGGCAAATTCCAAGATCATTACGACGAGCGACGAAATGCTCGCTGATCTTGTGAATCTAAAACGCTGATGATCTCGCTAGACATATTTGCAAAGCAAAAAGCTTCAAATCAAGGAGCGCAATTCGAGAGGAAATGAAGCGTTCGTGAAGATCGCTGCAATGACGAAGGATACGGCGCGACCAGTCTGCGTGCAACGAATTGGCAGGCGCAAAATTGAATGTTTTCGAAGCCGTCAAACGTTAAGGTGTCAATCTACTGACTCCATTATCGGAACTTTGACATTGAATTCGATGGGGGGATAGCAGGATAGCTATCCCTCAAATCCTCTACTCACGCTCTACATTCTTTTCTTTCAAGTTATTTGTTTTTTTAAGATTAAATAATGTCATAATAACAATAAGTTATATTGTTCTGCCACGGTAAGCATTTCCGGTTTAAAAAGGCGCGTCTTCTCGGCCATGAAGGCATGAAAAGAAACTTTTGGCATAAAACTTGCGCTTATTAATCTCGAAAAACCATTAGTGGGGTGAATTTGTGGACATAGCTACCTTTATAGGATTTGTTATGGCATTCGGTTTGGTCGTGGCGGGCATCCTTCAAGGAGGGAGCTTGACCACATTTATTGACCCTCCCTCTCTGTTGATTGTCGTTGGAGGAACGATCGGGGCCACACTGATTAACTATTCCCTGCCCAAGGTTTTGGGGTTAATAGGTGTGATCAAGAATGCCTTTTTTGGTGCGGCGCAGAATCCGGATAAGTGGATCGAAATCCTTGTGGAGTTCGCGGGAAAATCCAGGAGAGATGGCATTCTTTCCCTTGAATCGTCTTTGAATGATATCGATGATGATTTTTTAAAAAAGGGAATCCAGTTGGCTATTGACGGGTTGGAGCCTCAAATTATACGCAATATCCTCGAAACGGAAATTGAACACATTGAGGAAAGACATAGCGACGGGGCGGATATCTGTATGACCATGTCCGCGTTCGCGCCAGCGCTGGGACTCATCGGAACCTTGATTGGTTTGGTTCTAATGCTTCAGAACATGGATGATCCGAGCTCCATCGGTCCGGCAATGGCCGTGGCGCTACTCACAACATTTTATGGGGCAATATTGGCAAATCTTGTTTTTACCCCATTAGCTGGAAAATTGAAGGGAAAGAGTAAAGAGGAAATTTTGACGAAGGAACTGTTATTGGAAGGAATTTTGTCCATTACGGCGGGCGATAATCCGAGAGTATTGGAGCAGAAGTTGCACGCATTCCTGGCTCCCAAACTCAGGAAATCAAGTTTTGAATAAAGAGTCATGGCGAGAAAGAAAAAAGTAAAAGAAGAGCCCGAATCTGATCCCTTTGTGGTGATGATGACGGCGTTGAGCATGATTTTGTTGGCGTTTTTTATCGTCATGTGCTCGCTGGCGGTCGTTGATTCCAAAAGAGTCAAAAAGGCCCTCGGTTCTCTAATCGGCAGTTTTGGCCCCATGCCCGGCGGGACGATGGCAGGGGAAGGAAAATCCGGCCCCTCTGGCGCGAATGTGCCAAGTTCCTCTGGTCAGATGATTAGTTCAAGATCATTTGATGGGGGGCAGCTGAGGGCAGCCAAGGCGTCCCTCTTAAGGATGGAACGACATTTCCTCGAGGAAGGCCTCGGGAAGAAAATGGAAATTTCCGTAACGAAAGAAGGAGTGAAGGTTGCCTTTACAGGAGATGTGTTGTTCAAACCGGGAAAGGCCGAAATAGAGCCCGCGATGTTTCCCATCCTGAACGAGTTGGGACGGGTAATTCAGAAAACGGGACGTCCCGTTCGGATAGAAGGGCACACGGACAATGTCCCGATTCACACAAAGAGATACCCCTCCAATTGGGAACTTTCCGTGGCAAGAGCGGTTAATGTCTTGAAGTATCTCATTAAAAAAGGTTACATCGCCGCGGATAAGATCTCAGCCGTTGGGTATGGTCCTTACCGGCCGGTGGCATCCAACGATACCCCTGAACACAGGGCACGCAATCGCAGAATCGACGTAATCTTTCTCGGGACTTATTTGTGAAAAGGGGTTAACATGGCTGATATTGATCCCAATGCCTGGATGATTTCCTTCTCGGACCTGTTGACGCTGCTATTAACGTTCTTCGTCTTAATTTTCACCATGTCCTCGGCGGACGACAAGGCGGTGAAAGAGGCATTTGGTTTTTTTAACGCGGCTTATGGCCCCCTTGAGATGGGCGCCTCCCCCGCCCCGTATCCCCCGTCATCGGTCAAGGAGTTGAAAAAGTTCAAGGCGATGGCGGTAATTTTGCCAGGGACGCTTGTTAATGAGGCTTTTGGGGATGCTTTGAATTTTGGAAAGCCGAGAATTCGGATGGGGAGTACCGGAAGATATGAGGCGGCCCGAAGGCTTCGGGAGGCAATTAAGAAAAGTGGATATACTCTTTCGGAGATACAGGTGAGGATGGAAGGGAAAAATCTCCTGGTCAGGTTAGGGGAGAGATTTTTATTCGATTCAGGACGGGCGATCTTGAAACCGGAAAGCCTGCCTTTACTTGCCCGGATCGGAGAGGTGATTAAGAAAACATCTTTTGACGTAAGGATCGAGGGGCATACCGACGATGTCCCAATCCATACGAACCTCTATCCTTCCAACTGGGAGTTGTCTGTCGCGCGGGCTGTC
>Ga0256833_1000114_pt1 | contig 60807 bp, 50 predicted proteins | sample 356284metaG_FD_190535 | JGI IMG/M metagenome (GOLD analysis project Ga0256833, IMG submission 190535) | Hydrothermal vent microbial communities from Mid Atlantic Ridge, Atlantic Ocean - 356-284 | ecosystem: Environmental > Aquatic > Marine > Hydrothermal vents | place: Atlantic Ocean: Mid... | reverse complement strand
GAGTGGAAAAAGATATAAATCAACTTTATCCGCGGTTAAGGTGGATATTGAAAAAAGCAGAAAGGGATTTGGAAATAGATTGTGAATCAAATAATCCGGTGGAATGCTTTCAGGAATTGATATTATCTGCTTATGAAAAATACAATAAGAAAGTAGTAATCCTTATAGATGAATACGACAAACCGATACTTGACAATATAACGGATAGCGACGTGGCACGTCAAATGCGTGATGCGATGAAGAACTTCTATGCTGTCATTAAAGACAATGATGCATATATCAGGTTTGTATTTATCACCGGAGTAAGCAAATTTTCTAAGATGAATTTATTCAGTGGGTTGAACAACCTTGAAGATATCACACTTGATTCTAACTATGCTGATATATGCGGATATACCCACAATGATTTACTTACTGTATTCAAAGAGCATTTGAAAGGAGCAGACATGGACAAGGTGCAAAGATGGTACAATGGATATTATTATCTGGGTGAAAAAGTTTATAATCCCTTTGATATTTTGTTGTTTATAAGCAAACAATTTGATTACAGAAACTATTGGTGGTCAACGGGCAATCCAAGTTTTTTATTAGATATGCTCAAGACACGCAATTACTTTATTCCAAACCTTGAAAATTTTACCGCAACAGAAGAGATTTTAGATACCTTTGATGTAGATAATATAGAATTAATTGCATTGTTATGGCAAACAGGGTATTTGACTATAAAACAAAAGATACAAACTGTTTTTGGAGTAAAATATGAATTAAGAACTCCCAACAAAGAGGTTCAAACGTCTCTAAATAGTTTATTTATAACATATCTTACCGCACAAACTGCAGAAAAACTACGATATCAGGAAAGTATTCTTGATATGCTATTAAATGAGAATTTGGAAGGTCTGAAAGATTCCCTTTTTACTCTTTTTGCATCAATCCCATACAACAATTTTACTAATAATAAACTACCCGAATATGAAGGCTATTATGCCAGTGTCGTATATGCATATCTGGCAAGTATCGGTATGACAACCATCCCTGATGATGTATCCAATCTTGGTCGTATAGATCTCACCTTGCAATATCAGGACAAGGTCTTTATCATAGAATTCAAATTGTCTGAAAAAGCAACCGGAGCTGCCCTGAAACAAATAAAAGAAAAACGCTATTACGAAAAATATCAAGAATATGAAAATATCTACTTGATAGGTATAGAATTTAGTAAGGAGAAAAGGAATATAATAGGGTATGAGTGGGAGAAGGTCAAGAATAAAGTTTAAAGTTCAAAGTTTTACGTTTAATGTTTCAAGTTTAAAAGCCAAAAGCCAATTAATGGTGAATTATTTATTTTGGTGTGATTCTAATTTACGTCTGCGTTAGTTGTTTTGAAATTAAAGGGGGGAAATATAAACATCTGACACAAATGAACTGTTTTTTAGTTGTGTGAGCTTTTTTAATAATTAGTGTATGCATAAATAATCAGAATTTCAAAAATTGTTTATTTTAGCAGACACTAGATAAAACATATGATTATGAAAGATAAATTATACTTTTTGCTATTACTTATATTGCCGATTTTAGTTGAGGCGCAGATGCCTTTTAATAATTGTTTGAAAGGGGAGAACGCCTCTATGATGAAAACCATTGTTGATATAGGTCAAACTCGAAAGGGGGGTATTAAACGCAGTAGTTTTCCTGATGAATTACAAAAAAGATTCGAGTTGATTTTGGATGAAGAATACAGTAAAAGTGGTGCTGCCGGATTGTCTTGCGCAGTTCTTCTTGGAGATGAGCTATGGACTGGAGTTGCAGGACTTTCATCTGTAACAGATAGTATGAATTCGGAAATGGTGCTTGGTGTCGGAAGTTTGTCCAAAAGTATTGCTGCTGCTACAGTTTTGAAACTTGAAGAGGAAGGGAGATTAAGTATAAATGATAGCATTGGTAAATGGTTGAGCAAGAGAGAGTATGTTGATGGTAAAATTACTATAGAGCAGTTGTTGAACCACACTAGTGGTATATATAATGTTACGGATAATCCTAGATTTGGCCAAATGATTAATTCTGATTATGAAAGGGTATGGTCTCCTGATGAAGTTTTGGATACGTTTTTACTTGCTCCTTATTTTACACCGGGAAATGGTTGGCATTATTCCAATTCCAACTATATTATAATTGGTTTAATTGTGGAAAAGGTTACCGGTAAAAAGTTTCACGAAGTAGTAAGAGAGAAATTATTGCATCCTTACGGATTGGATAGTATGTATTTAAAGCCATTTGAATCAAATGATATGGAAATAGCCCATTTTTGGGGTGATCCTTTAGGAGGAACAAACAGTGTTGACTTGACTGGCTTTGGTATTGACTTTAAAGCGTTATTTTCAGGGGCTTGGGCAGCAGGGGCATATATGGCTCGTACAAAAGATATAGCGAAATGGATGAAGTTACTGGCTTCCGGAAAAATTTTAAAAAAAGGCTCTCAGGATGAATTGTTGAAAGGGGTAAGTAGAGGGAATAATGCTTACTACGGTCTAGGGGTCGTATATGTGGTAAATGCGGAAGGAGATATTGTCGCTATCGGACATGATGGTAATATTGGTTATACTGCAAAGGTTTATCATTTGGTAAATGAAGATATGACATTTGCGATTCAGTGCAATGATATGACGGTAAATCAGAATACATTAAACAATGTTTTTGTGAAATTTATTTCTGCCTATCAGGCATATATCAATTCTGTTAGATTTCCTGTTGAACAAGATTCGATATTAATTTATCCTAATCCCTCATCTGATAAGGTGAGTTTTGATTTTTCTCACAAGGTTAATGGTAATATTGAGATTTATAATGATTTAGGCGCTAGAGTTCAGAGTGTGTTCATCGACTCGAATGGAAAAGCAGATTTGGGTGTAAGCTTGTTTCCTAAAGGAATTTATTTTGTAAAATCGGGGCATCAGATTGTTGGTAAATTTGTTGTGAATTAGAAAATCATTGATTCCAAACCGTTATCAAGATGGTGAAATAGAAAAAGAAAAAAGTTGAGTCTGCATTCAGTCTCAACTTTTTTATAAAGTCAAATTTGTATTATGAATTAACTATTTCTACATTAAAAAGGGTGATTTACTTACCCGTGTCATTTAAATCTTTGGTTTCCTTTTTCCAAAATCTTTGTTAAATGACTTTCTTGTTCCTTCTACCATTGCTTTCTTGTTGTAAATGTCCTTTGTCCCTTTTAGGAAGGATTTAGGTCTTACTCCATTAAAATATGGTGCTGGAAAAAACTCTGACTGTCTCATACTCAATTTTTATTTATTAATTAATTAATTTTTGTTTTTACAAAATTTATTTAAGCAATATTCAAATATATATCCTCATGTTTTTTCTCTTGGATTAATGCTTAACTTTTTAAACAAAATAATATTCTGCAAAGATATGTTATTAAAAGTAAAAAACCAAATAAATTCTTTATATTTTAAAAAAACAATAGAATATATGGATATTGTTATCTGTATAACGTTGCGAGTTTATAAATAGTTCATAAAATTGAAATATTTTTGAAAAATGTTAATAATTGTAAGTTGAACAATGCTCAATATATAGAATGTCAGTAAATAGCGAGTAATAAATAGCTACATAAGAAAAGGTTAGTGAGGATCCCAAATCCAGAATAATCAACATTTAAAATTCCTTTACTTTTTTAATTCTTGATTCCTGTACTAATTGAAGAAATATTTCTTTAACATCTTGAGCGATAAATCCAATGGATTCTTTATTGTTTGGATTGTTATTAATGTATTTATATTTTGATGGTTTCAATTGTACTAATGAAGGCAAAATACTATTAAGAAATCATTACGTGTGTTTTCAAATTCATATGGGGTTAAGTTTCAAATACTAATTCGTTATTTTCTATCTTGTAGTTATAACCGGCTTCTTTTGCAGCTTCTTTTAGAGCTGCTTGTAGCATCACTCTTGGATCGGAACTGACTTCAAGCCTCCTCATTAGCCCAACTCCGAGTGTGCCATTTATTTTTAACATGACTTTTAGACCTTTTCTCTTTGCTTTTATCTCAAAATCATTATTTTTGATATTCAGTTGCTTGATATATTCATCTACGTAATGAATTCCAATACCTGAATTATCCACAAAATCACTTTCCAATTTAGCTTCAGCTGTTGTTCTCTCTTTTCCTATTACAAATTTCATTTTATATCATTTTTTTTATTAGTAAATATTAAGTTTGATAGTTTAAAAATCATCATCTTCTTCATGGACTTCATTCATTGGAATAAATAAACATCCGTCAACAAAGTAATCAAAAAATTCTGCTTCTGACTCTAAATTAACAGTCTTAATGTTCCTGATGTATTCTGTTATTGCAGAACGTTTTTCTTTATCTAAAAGGGCGATAGTTAAGCCCTCAATACAAGAATTGCCTATTCTTTTAAATTTTGAATTATCAATATTTGGTAATAATCCTATAGTTTTTGCCATGTCTAGGTCAATGTGTTTACCAAATCCACCAGCTATATATATATTGTCAATGTTCTCAAAACCTACGTCTAATTTATTTAATAATACCCTGAGAGCTCCAGAATTCGATCCTTTTGCTTGTGCCAATTGATTAATGTCATTTTCGGAAATAAAAACATCATTTCTTTTGTCGATATAAAATGAATCAGTATCATCAATAAACCTACCTGTTGAATTTATTCTGCCTGTTCTTTTTAATTCTCCCAATACATCGATTAAGCCCGATCCACAAATACCTACAGGTTTCTTGTTGCCTATTACACTATACTTTACATTATCATCCTCGATTTTAATGGTTTCAATTGCTCCTCTTAGTGCCGGCATCCCAAAAGTAATGCCTCCACCTTCAAAAGCAGGACCCGACGGGCTGGAAGCAGCATAAGCTCTGTTACTATTTCCAATGATAATCTCGGTGTTGGTACCTATATCAATAAAAATAGAATTATATTTATTAAGATGAAAATCAGTCGCAATAAGTCCTGCCGTTACGTCTGAACCAATATGATTTCCTATGATTGGCAGGCTGTGAATCTTTGCTTTTGGGTGAATAGGGAGTTGCATTTTTTCAGCGGTGGAAATTAGAATTGTTGTGTCTAACTTGCCATTCAAATAATCGATTTCATTTAATGATATATATGGGGACTGACCTATAGATTTTACATTTAACCCAAAGAATATATCTCTCATTGTTGTGTTGCCACCTACTATTACTTCATAGATATTTTCAGGGTTATCAGTCAAGGTTTTAATAGCATCAGAGATATATGAGATTAGTATTCTTTTTAATTGTTTTCCTCTGTTTTCCGTATCAAATAGAATTCGAGACATTACATTAGTTCCTGCAAACCTTTGAGGATTTTCAAATGAGATTATTTTCTTAATATTTCCTTTTTCTATTTCGATAAGTCTGATAACTACAGTTGTTGTTCCAATATCTATAGCTAAGCCCAAAACAGGGTTTATTGTGTTGTCTATTAATTTGCCGTCTAAAAATATGTCACCGTTTTTGGTTTTTATTACAGATGGATTAATATTATATACTTTATTGTTTTCTTTGACTAAATATGAGTTTTCTTCAATAATTATTTCATCTCTTTTTAGGGTAGAGCATACGACAGTTGAATTATCTTTTACGATTTTTGTTTGGCAGGCCAACCTAAAAGGTGGTTGTAGATGTTTTTCATTAATGGTTCTTTCATTTAGGTTTTCTGCACCTTTTTCTATTTTGATAACACATTCCTTGCATGTTCCGGCTTTGTAACAAGAGGAAGGAATATATACACCAGAGACTTTTTTTAATACAAAAAGATTTTTATCAACAGGGTGTTCCAAAGCTTTATTATTAAAAATAAGTTTATTCATATTTATTGCTGCATAAAATAATATTTTAATTTATTTTCCTAAAAATCGTCGTCGTCATCTCCTTCATTTACCATAGCTAAAATAGCCTCTGCTTGCATGTAACCGGTTTCCTCTTGTGACAATCCGTGATGAGGTCTTCCTACTTCCAAAGCTTCTCTTAATCGGTTAATCATTGGATGTCCATCTTCAAGAGGTATTGGGTTATGCTCAGGATTCGCTATAGCCATGTCCAATCCATAAGCAGAAGCGATATTCAAATAAGCTCTTTCAAAATCGGAACGCATGTGTCTCGGAGTACCCCAACTAAAATTGGACAGACCGACGGAAAAATGAATGCCTTCAAAATCTTTTTCTCCTCCAATCATTTTCATCGCATCCAAGCCCATATTCACAATGCCTTGCGTATCTGCACTAACGGGTGGTAAGCCGGGATCCAAAATTATTTTACTATTAGGTATTTCAGCTTTTTCTCGTAATAAATCAACAAAATATTTTGATGCATTGTAGATATCTTCAGGAGTCTCACATTGTCTGCTATCTCCATTTTGTTTTAATATTTCAGATGCTACAACCAATACATATGGTTTATATTCATTTATTAATTCAAGAAATCTGTCTAATTGCTGTCGCGAAGCAGCGATAGAATTGATGATAGGGGCATTAGATTTTTCAAAATCATATGCCTCTAAAGCTTTTTGTTGAAAATCAGGTGATGGATTGTCAAAACATAAAGGAACACTCGTAACTTCTTGAAGAGCCGGTATCAACTCCGGGAGAAATTCAAGCATTTCTTTAAGAGTGACATCGCCTGATTTTGTTCTGTCAATGTTTACATCCAAAAATTTTGACCCCCATTCTACCTGAGATAAAGCTAATTTTTGATATCCTTTCAAATCTCTATTTCTCCAAGCTTTTCTCGCTCTACCATAAGCACTATTTATTAAATCCCCAATTATTGTTATTTCTTTCATTTTGCTATTTGTTTATCTGTTTTTCCAAAAATCATTTTTTCAATTTAGAGCCAAAGTCAATGTCAAGCCAAAAATTTGCCCATCCTGAAGTATCCTTTAACGAATTGTCTTTAATAGCGGGAGAATGATTAAGTATATTCATTTCTGTTTTTGAATATTTAGCTCGATCGTATATTCTTGCCCAAATACAGTCTTGGTTTTTAACCTCGCAGACGCTGTTATTTGTACCTCCGCAAGGTCCATTTCGCAGACCTTTTGGACATTGGGATTCGGGGCATATATATTGAGTAAATTGTAGAGCGCAATCGCCACAATCCTCGCAGTCATACATAAATTCTTTACCCAATTTCTCAATGTTATGAATACTTTTAGGCAAATGTTTGGGGTATTTGTCCACATCACTAAGCTTTTTTCCTAATTTATATCCAAATGAAGTAGGTGTAAACATCAGACCATGTACAATTTTGGATAACTTAAAATTTGTTTTGTTTTTTAAACTTAACTTAGGTTTTAAATGCGATTCTCTTGGTTTATCTTTCAATAATAGTCCTGTATCACTTTCTATTTCATAAAGAAAATGCTCGTTTTTTTGAGAATAGCTTATCTCTTTTACAAAATCCTTCCAATCATCTTTACTGAAAGAGTTTTCCATTTCTAAAATTCTCTTAGTATCTTCAATATTATGTAATCCACCAAAATAAGCTCCATTATATCCCAATCCCTTTGTTATACTTAGCATTTTTGCAGCTAATTCTATAAAAAATAATTTTCCTTTATCTGTTGATTTTGCTGCGTTAATACATTTGCTGTGTAGCTCATCAGTCAAAACTATACCGGGAATTCTATTTTTATTAAAAAGGGTTGAAGTGAATTTTGATAGTAAATAGATATTACCGATAAGCGGTATGTGACCGTACCCATTGTTCTCTAAATACAGTTTGAGTTCGTGCATTTTTTTTGAATCAAATCCGACTTGAGGAATGATAAACTGTGCTCCGTTTTTGATCTTTTGGACTAATTTTAAATATTGTGGCATCAATTCATTTTCATTCTTTTTAAAATTGGAAAATGCTGCGCCTATAAAAAAATCTGTACTACTCAATAATGTTTTCTTTTTAAATCCCGTTTCAATACCTCTATTCATAGAAGAAAGCAACTGTATAAGGGTAATTGAATCCAAGTCAAAAACGGGTTTTGCCCCACCTAAGTAGTCTTTCTGTGGATAGTCGCCGGTCAAGGCCAATATATTTGTAAAACCTTCACTTGCTAATGTCCATGCACTGCTTTCTAATGCATTTCTGTTCATGTCTTTACAGGTCAAATGGACTATGACATCCTTGTCTGTATCGAGAAATTGTCTTCCCAAAGTCAAAGGACGTAGAGTGGGGTGGCCTCCTGCATTGTCTGTAATCGATATCCAATCTATATCTTTAAGCTGAGACAAGTCTTTACCGAATTGTATCGTTTTTTGAATCTTTTGTTCAGCAATTATGCCTCTTGAAGACGTCAATTCGACCCCAAGGAGAAAATTATCGTTTTTTAATTTTCCTTTAAGCTTATTTGTGTTATTTGAGAGCATTTTTATTTAAGATGCTTTTGCGCTAATAAGAGATTCAAAAAGATTGACAGAAGAAGCAGCATCAGGACCAAATCCATCTGCTTTTATTTCTTCAGCATATTGACTGTTGATAGGTGCACCACCAATCACTATTTTTATATGATCCAATTTCTCTTCCTTAAACCTTTCTACAACGGTCTTCATATAAGGCATTGTCGTAGTCAGTAAGGCACTCATACCTACAATATCAGCGTTGTACTTGAGTGCAGCCTCCACAAAATCATTGTCAGATTTGTCGATGCCAATATCATATACCTCAAATCCTGCTCCCTCTGCCATCATTGTCACTAAATTTTTGCCAATGTCATGCAAATCACCTTTAACAGTTCCTATCACAATAACACCTTTTTTCTTGGCTTGAATATCTGCTGAGGTTAAAAGAGGTTTTAGCAATAATTGACCGGCCTTCATCGCTCTTGCTGCAATCAAAACTTCAGGTACATACCTTATATTATGTTTAAAGTCCTCTCCTAAAACGGACATTCCCGCTATTAATCCTTCTTCCAATATTTCTGCAACCGGATTTCCTGCATCAATTGCAGATTGTACCATTTCTTTTACTTTAGAAGCCTTCCCCTCATAAACATATTGGTTGAGTAACGCATAATCTATTTTCATATTAAAATATTTTTAGAAAGTGTTTTATTATTTTTTATAATTTTTCACAGCATCATAAAACGCCAATATATTTTCTACAGATGTGTCATCTTGAATATTATGAGCCGGAGCTATGATATATCCTCCTTTCTCTCCTAATATATCTATTCTTCTTTTGACCTCTGCTTTTATCTCTTCAACTGTGCCATGAGGCATCAAATGCTGTATGTCTATTCCTCCAAAAAAACACAGTTCATGTCCGTGATTTTCTTTTAAGTATTCTGGAGTCATGCCTTCTGCTAAAGGCTGTATCGGATTAAGAATATCAAGTCCAATCTCTGCAAAATCCCCTATTATTGGCAAAATTGAGCCACAGCTATGCCATGCTATTTTAATGTCCGGATTAACTGATCTGAATTGTTCAAACATCCATTTAATTCTTGGTTTGAATATCTCTCTCCACATATCGGGTGAAACCATCATTCCTCGTTGAGTACCAAAATCATCACCAGCCCAAATTATATCTGCTCCCATTTCTATCAATTTCATTCCAATCTTCGTGTTTATCTTCATAATCTTATCCAGTAAAGCAAAAGCATACTCTTCTTCAAGAGCAAGAGCCATCAAAAGTTTTTCCATACCGACCATATACCAAGCAGTTTCAAAGAATGCTGTCTCAAGATCAGCTACGATAGCATATCGGTCACCATATTTATCAATTGCTTTTTGTGCAGCGTCAAATCTGCCTTCTGCAAATGGATCAGGCCAAGGATAATTTTCTATGTCCTCTACTGATGTCGCAGAGGCAAGGGGGTATTCATGAAATTCAAAATAGATACCTACATCAACAAATTTCATGCCCCACTCATTGATAAGGATATTATCTTTTAATACTCTTGTTGGACTGTTTTTTGGTGCACATCCTGCTATCCCAACACAATCATTTCCCAATTTTGTCAACAAATCCATATGGGATATTCTTGTGGACAACATAGAATCAAGAGGCTCTTCATATGGCACTTTTAAATGATCAGACAGTTTTTTTGCAGCCTGTGGTGTTAGAGTGACAAATACGGGAGGTCTATCGACTTCCTTTTTGTCCATTGCCATCATTGTTCTTTGTTTTGGTGTCAATTTTATCATTGTTTTTTTTTGTTTTTTATAAATCAAATAACTTAGGTAGCCACATACTTAAATCCGGTATAAAGGTTATAAGTAATAAAATTAATATCATCGCAATATAGAGAGGTATTAGCGGTTTAATCACATCGGATATCTTTACATTGGCCACACTACATCCTATAAATAAAACAGATCCAACCGGAGGTGTACAAAGTCCAATACTGAGGTTCATTATCAAGATTATTCCAAAATGTATTGGGTCTAAGCCTAACTGTTGTGTTACAATAGGTAAAAATATTGGCGTGAATATCAGTATCGCTGGTGTCATATCCATAAATATACCTACAGCTAATAAAGTTAAGTTTATTATTAATAATATTACAATAGGATTATCGCTAACTTGCAACAATAAACTACTGACCGTTTGAGGAATGTTTTCATATGCCATTATCCAAGATAACCCCATACTTGCACTTACTAAAAACAAAACAATTGCTGTTGTTTTTACTGAGCCTAAAATGACTTTTGGTAAGTCTCCAAAGGACATTTCTTTGTATATGCTTGAAAGAATTAGCGCGTAAAGAACAGCAATGGCAGAAGCTTCTGTCGCAGTAAAATATCCGGCGATTATTCCCCCTACGACAATGACTAACATCATTAAGCTGGGAAGTGCAATGATAAACTTTTTGGTAATGTCTTTTATCTTTGCGGGATTTAAGATGCTTAAATATATTCCGGGAGAAATAATGATTGATATTAAGAGTGCTATTCTTACCCACGATGATTCAATATATTTAAAAATAGAAAATACGATTATTCCTAATATAAGACTAAATAAAAAGAATTTAAACAAAGCGATAATAACTGCTTTCACCCCTTTTTCGTTATATATTAATATTGACATTGCAGTAAGCATTATTGCAATTCCTGTTAATATGCCGGGGATGTAACCGGCCAAGAATAATGCAGTTATCGAAGCTCCACCACTTGCTAATGAATATACTATTAATACATTACTCGGAGGTATGGATAAACCGGTGGTGGATGAAGTTATGTTGACTGCAGCACTAAAATTTGACCTGTAACCTTCTTTATCCATTTCCGGTCCCATAATACTTCCTATTGCAGAAGCTGACGCAGCAGCAGAACCGGATATCGCACCAAATAGCATATTTGCAAGTACATTCACAAATGCAAGTCCACCTGTTACATTTCCTACTAAAGACCTAGCAAAATCAACTAACCTGACGGCAATTCCTCCTTTGTTCATGATGTTTCCAGCCAGTACAAAAAACGGTATGGCGAGAAGAGTGAAGCTATCTAATCCGGTAGCCATTCTTTGAGCAAAAGTCGTAAGAGCCGGTAAAGAGTCTATAGAAACTAACATTGTCAAAATACCTGAAATGCTTATACTATACGCTATTGGAACACCAATCAATAATAAAAATACAAAACTTACGATAAGTACTATAATTGCTGCTGTCCCCATATTATGTTGATTTTATGTTTATTAATAATGAGTCTAAAGCATAATAGAGAATTAAAGCTCCACTCAGGGGTAGTACAAAATAAATGTATCCCATTGAAATCCCTAAAGCAGGTGACTTTACTTCCAAAATAAACCTTGTGTATACGAGCCACATACCTCCTATTATCAGAACAGATAAAGCAAATAAGATAATAATAAAATCTATAAATATATTTATAATTCGTTGTCTTTTGGGATTGAGTTTTTGCAGCAAAATGTCAATAGCTAAGTGTTCCTTTTTACCACTTACATATGCGGCACCCAATAATCCCAACCAAATAAGTATAAATCCTGCCATCTCATCTGTAAATGAACTTGGTGAATTTAAGATATATCTACCAATCACTTGCCATAAAACATCAAAAACCAAAATACTCATTAGAAATATTAATATTTTCTCTAAAATAGAATCTATGATTTTAATAAATGGCATCTTTTCTCTTTTTTATTTACATGTTGTTATTTTATCTTTCCACTATTTTGAATCCTCTTGATATATTTGTAAATCTTTTCATTGTTCCGATAGCTATCGTAAATATGTTTAATTTTAACTGAAAACAGTTTTTTATCTGGTTTAATCACTTTAACACCTGCCTCTTTTATTTGGATTAACGCATTTTCTTCAGCTTTAGCCCAAAGTTTTCTCTCTTCAATGACAGATTCATCTGCTGCTTGTTGCAGCCATTTTTGTTCTTGTTTACTTAATTTGTCCCAAACGACTTTACTCATTACTAATACATCTGGTATTGAAGCATGTTCGTCGAGAGAATAGTTTTTGCAAACCTCATAGTGATGAGATGCATAAAAAGTAGGCGGATTGTTCTCAGCACCGTCTACAACACCACTTTGTAATGCAGTATACAATTCTCCCCAAGAAAGAGGGCTTGGAGAACCGCCTAATGCTTTTACCATTTCCATAGCTGTCTTGCTCTTCATTACTCTTATTTTCATTCCCTTCAAGTCAGAAGGTGTTTTTATCATTTTTTTTGTTGAATAAAAACTACGACTTCCTGCATCATAAAAACACAGTCCTCTAAGCCATTTTTTTTGAGTACTTAAAAGAATGTCTTTACCTATATCTCCATCACAAACGTCATAATAATGCTGTTTTGAAGTGAATATATAGGGCAATCCCAATACCTTATATTCTTCAGCAAAACCTTCTAAGACAGCAGCTGAAACTTTTGTCATCGCCAAACTGCCAATTTGTAACAATTCAACATTTTGTTGTTCAGAGCCCAATTGACCACTTGGATAAATTTTAATTTCCATTTTATTTGAGGACAATTCTGCTAAGCGACTTGCCATCATCTCCATTGCTTTGTGAACCGGATGGTCTACCGGCAATCCATGGGATAATTTGAGCGAAGTCACTTTGTTGTCAGTACACGAAATAACGAACAAAAATAAAATAAAAACTGATATGTGGCTGTACTTTAATTTCAAGATTTACTTCTTTAATTCATTTATAATTTTCAATACTTCTTTTACTTTCTTAGTCAAAATGTTAAAGTTTGCTGAATTTATTATTTCTTTTGTAATCAATTTGGAGCCCATGCCGACAACACTTGCACCTGCATGAAACCAAGACTTTAAATTGTCTTTATCGGGTGTTACTCCACCTGTTGGCATGATAGATGTCCACGGTGACGGACCTTTTATCGCTTTAATGAAATTTGGCCCTCCTACAGCAGCTCCCGGAAATATTTTTACAATTTCTGCGCCTAATGATTCTGCTTCCGAAATTTCAGATATTGTACCACAGCCTGGCGTCCATAGAACTTTTCTCCTGTTACAAGTAAATGCAATTTCTCTATTTAGAATAGGGGAAACAATAAAATTTGCACCAAGTTGTATATACAAAGATGCCGTTCCCGAATCAAAAACCGATCCTACCCCGAGAGCTAATTCAGGAAAATTGTCATGAGTGAACTTTTGTAATTCAGAATATACTTCATGTGCAAAATCTCCTCTGTTAGTAAATTCAAATATCCTCACACCTCCTTCATAACATGCAGAAATAATATTTTTACATAACTCCAAATCCTTGTTGTAAAATATTGGAACTAAGGGTGTATAGTAAAACTTTTGTATAACTTCAATTCTTGTAAATTTAGCCATTATCAACATTTTGTTGTTTTAAGGATTAGACAAAGTTACAAATAATCTTTAATAATTCAAACAAACGTTTGCATAATTTGTATTTTATTTGTACTTTTGAATTAGTTAATTTTATTTCTTTATCTTTGTGGACTAAATAACCACAAATAAAAATTATGGCAAAACGAGTAACAATTCAAGATTTAGCCAAAGAGCTTAATACAACAACATCCACGATCTCAAGAGCTTTGAGGAATCATCATAGTATTAGTACAGCGATGAAGAAGAGAGTATTGGAGCTTGCTAAAATAAGAAATTATCAAGTGAATTCTATGGCGGCGAATTTGCGATCTGGTAAATCAATGACGATAGGAGTTGTTGTGCCACATATTAATAGGGATTTTTTCGCAAACGTTATCTCAGGTATAGAAGGAGTAGCAAAGACTGAAGGGTATAGTGTCGTTATTTGTCAAACTAATGATAAAATCGATAAAGAAAGAGATTGTATTAGTACTTTTTTAAAGACCAGAGTAGATGGCGTACTTATTTCTGTAGGTTTAGAGACAGATTGTTTTGAGCATTTAGAACAGGTCAAGAAAATGAATGTTCCCCTGATTTTCTTTGATAGAGTTCAGGAAAGTTCAAATTCTATGACTATTGTTAATGATGATATTGAAGGTGCATTTCAAGCAGTTTCCCATCTATTGGATGAAGGGTATAAAAGAATTGCCTTATTTTCAGGTCCCGATCACATAAATATATATAGAAATAGGAAACAAGGATATTTGAATGCATTGGAGAAGAGAGGTATTGAAATAGATGAAAAACTGATTACTTCCAATAATTTAAGCTATGAGGCAGGTGTTGAATCAGTTAAGAGGACCATGAAATTGAAAAATCCTCCTGATGCTATTTTTGCAGCAGGTGATTATGTTGCATTAGGAGCTTTGAACTGGTTGAAAAAAAATAATTACAGGATTCCTGAAGATATTGGAGTAGTTGGATATAGCAATGAAAAATTCACGAATTACATATCTCCAAGTCTCACTTCGGTAGATCAACATAGTATGGAAATGGGGCGATATGCAGCGAAGACATTTTTTGACTTAATAAAATCAGATAACAAGGATATTGTATTGAATTCACTTTCAATAAATCCGAAATTAATAATTAGAGAATCATCAAAAAGAAAAACAATATGAGCATGAAATACGAACTTCGTTTTGCATCGCATCCAATGGATGTGAAATCTTATGATACTGAAAGACTAAGATCAGAATTTTTAATTTCACCTGTGATGGTGGATGATACGATTAATTTAGTTTATTCATTATTTGATAGATTTATTGCAGGTGGAGCTGTTCCCAAGTCTAAGGAATTAAAACTGGAGACTATCGATCCTTTAAAAGCTGATTTTTTCTTGGAAAGAAGAGAATTAGGGGTCATAAATGTTGGAGGAGCAGGGAGCATTGTTGTTGAAGGTAAAGAATATAGTTTAATGAAGAAAGACGCTATTTATATAGGAAGGGGAAATAAAGAAGTGATTTTTAAAAGTGACGATTATAGTAATCCAGCTCATTTTTATATTAATTCAGCTCCTGCACATGCAACATATCCTACAAAATTGATTACAAAAGATGATGCAGATATTGTTGAATTAGGAACAATGGAAGAATCAAATGCAAGAACAATCTATAAGTTGATAGTTAATACTGTAGTAGATGTTTGTCAATTGCAAATGGGTATGACAGAATTGAAGCCGGGTAGCGTTTGGAATACTATGCCTGCACATTCGCATAATCGAAGAATGGAAGTGTACTTTTATTTTGATATTCCTGAAGGTAATGCAGTAAGCCATTTTATGGGTGATCCAAAAGAAACTCGTCATATTTGGTTGCACAATGAGGAAGCTGCAATTTCTCCATCATGGTCAATTCACAGTGGAGCAGGAACTTCTAATTATATTTTTATTTGGGGAATGGCAGGTGAAAATTTGGATTACGGAGATATGGATAAAGTGACTATTAAAGATTTAAAATAGTTGATTATTCTCCGCTGCAGGAGGCAAAGGGGTGATAAACGAACATTGAAAATTGAAAAGAGGGAAAATTTCCCAGCTGGCAAGGGGGCGGAAAGCTTACGTTGATAATTGAGTAATGAGTAATGCGTATTGAACAATAGAAAACTAATAGCAAAAATGAAAGTAGTTACATTTGGTGAAATAATGCTTAGGTTAGCACCTCCCGGCTATTTAAGATTTAATCAAACTAATAGTCTCAATGCTACTTTTGGAGGTGGAGAAGCAAACGTTGCCGTATCATTGGCAAATTATGGTATTCCGGTTAGTTTCATAACCAGATTGCCTGACAATGATATCGGTAGCTGGTGTGAAATGGAATTGAAAAAATATTCGGTTGATACCGGCCATATTTTGAAAGGAGGTGATAGGATTGGCATTTATTTTCTCGAAAAAGGTGCTGTTAATAGAAGTAGTAAAGTCGTTTATGATAGAGCGTATTCCTCTATTTCTACAATAGAAAAAGGGATGATCGACTGGAAAGTTGTATTTAAGGATGCCAATTGGTTTCATTGGACGGGAATAACTCCTGCTATTTCGCAAGGAGCTGCGGAAGTATGCCTTGAAGCTGTTCAGGTTGCTTATGAAATGGGGTTGACGATTAGTTGTGACCTGAATTATAGAAAGAAACTTTGGAAATGGGGGAAATCACCTGAGGAAGTGATGCCTGAACTTGTTTCTTATTGCGATATTATTCTTGGTAATGAAGAGGATGCAGATAAAGTGTTTGGGATAAAACCGGAGAATGTTGATATCGAAAAAGGAAAATTGTCAGCCAAAGATTTTGAATCTGTTGGAAAACAATTGATGACAAAATTTTCTAAAGCAAAAAAAATCATTATTACATTGCGAGGTTCTGTTAATGCCAATTTTAATATTTGGTCAGGCGTGCTATGGGATGGTAAGTATTTATATGAGTCACCAAAGTATGAGATTACCCACATTGTGGATAGAGTAGGGGGAGGCGATTCATTTATGGGTGGATTGATTTATGGTTTGATAAACTATAATAATGACCAAGTTGCTTTAAACTTTGCAGTAGCAGCCTCTTGTTTAAAACACACAGTTGAAGGTGATTTTAATCTTGTAAACGTTAGTGAAGTTGAAAAATTGATGGAAGGTAATACTTCAGGGCGAGTGACAAGATAAAAGACATGGTATTTAGTAAACTAAAATAATTAAAAAAATAAAAATAAAATGAGTTTAGATTTATTTGATTTAACAGGGAAAATAGCTTTAGTTACCGGTGGAACACATGGACTCGGAATGGCAATTGCAAAAGGATTGGCAAAAGCAGGTGCACAAATTGTAGTGAATGATATTTCACAAGAAAAATTGGATAACGCATTAAATGAATACAAAAAATACGGTATTGATGCTAAGATGTACTTATTTGACGTGACCGATGATAAAATTGTATCAAAATATATTGACAAAATTGAAAAGGAAGTAGGTCCGATTGATATCCTTGTGAATAATGCCGGAATAATAAAAAGAATTCCAATTGTGGATATGTCGGCAGAGGATTTTCGTCAAGTTATAGATATTGATTTGGTAGGACCGTTTATTATGGCTAAATATGTAGCAAAATCTATGATTAGAAGAAAATCAGGGGGAAAGATAATCAATATGAATTCGATGATGAGTGAAGTATCTCGAAATACCGTAAGCGCCTATGCAGCTGCAAAAGGAGGACTGAAAATGCTAACAAAAGAAATGGCTGACGAATGGGCACGATTCGGAATACAGACAAATGGTATTGGACCGGGATATTTTGCTACTGCCCAAACTGCACCTATAAGAGTTGATGGACATCCCTTTAATGATTTTATTGTGAAACGTACACCTGCAAGGAGATGGGGAAATCCTGATGAATTGCAAGGTGCAGCTATATTCCTGGCTTCAAAGGCTTCTGATTTTGTCAATGGTCATATACTTTATGTTGATGGGGGAATTCTTGCTACATTGGGTAGCCATGCAGGGGAAGAATAATATTTATTAATATAAAATAATCGTGAAGATGAGATACCTATTATTTGTTTTCTTTGTTGCAATGTTGTATTCATGCCAAGAGAAAGACATTTCTTTTGAATTGACTAATCCCACAAAGTTTAAACGAACTGATGAGCCTGTGTTTATCGACTTAAATAAATTACCGGACAATTTTAATGATTCGACTTATGCGGTATTTTCCGTTGAAAAAGAAATTCCTTTTCAAATAATTGACAGAAATGGAAATGGTGAAAAAGACTTTATGTTTTTATTGGTTGACTTCGATCCGGAAGAAATTATAAACTTGAAAGTTAAGCCAGTCGAGTCACGTCATCCACAAAAGGTAAGGGCTAATGTGAGATTTGGCTCAAGAAAACCACCGTATATTGAAATTACAGGAGTGAAAAGATTAACGACATCTGATACAGTTAAAGCATCAAATTTGTTTTTGATGGAAGGGCCTGCTTGGGAAAATGATAGAGTTGCTTTTAGAAATTATTATGATCAAAGAAATGGTATTGATATTTTTGGTAAAAGGACAGAAAAGATGGTGCTTGATAGTGTTGGTATAGATGGGACCAATTATCATGCATTATCTGATTGGGGAATGGATATCTTACACGTTGGTAATTCCTTAGGTGCAGGAGCTATTGCTATCCAAGTGGGTGATACTATTTATCCTATTAGGAATCCCCAAAATAGTTCATATGCATTGCTCAATGACGGGCCATTGTATGCCTCATTAAAATTGGTGCACAAAGGTTTTAAAATCTTGAACAGAACTTATGATATTGAGCATATATTATCAATTTACGGCGGCTCTTTTTACTATACGAGTACAGTTTCAGTCATAGGACTAAAAGGTGATGAGAAACTTGTTTCCGGAATTGTGAATTTGCATAGTGAAAAGTTATATAAGGAGAATAAATACAACCAAAAAATATTTGCTACTTATGATACACAGGCTGAAGATCACAAGATGTTGGGCTTGGCCATGTTGATTGATGACAATGATTTTGACTCAATTGTTAAAGATAGCTTTCCTGCTAAAGGTATCGAGGATACATATATGGTTAGGCTGAATTTTGATAAAGATAATTCATCCGATTACTGTTTTTATGCCTGTTGGGAAACAGGTTTTTCCAGTTTCAGGAATATGTCATATTTTTCAACATTTTTAGAAAGGAATGCTGAGAGGAAGAATAAACCTATATTACTAAGTTTTCATTGATTTAGTGAATATCCTATTGACTTATATGTGATGATTAGAGCCCTTTTAGTATCATTCTAATTACCAGTGTTGTATAGTGCCTGTCCATATAGTTATTAAAATTTATCAACATTTTTTGAAATAGCGCTACTATTCCTTAAAAATATATGTTTTTTTAATACAAAAATTGATATTTTTCATCCCAAAAGCACTCTATCTATTCAAATTACCTATGCTAAGGTATCAATAATTATTAGAAAGACATAAATCTCATCAAAAATATATATTTTTCTAAAACCAAGCACTTTAAGAATTTACGTCATTTAGAATAATTATAAATTAAGCAATAACAAATGTTAAAATAAAACAAACGATTGCGTAGAATTTTGTTTTGTTGTATATTTACCGAATAGTACAAGTAGTTGTTCGCCATTACAGTTATTTGTTTATTCTTGATTCGGCAAATTGCCGGGTTTAACTTTTAAAACCAAGATATTATGAAAAAGATTTATATTTTGTTTGTGTTTGTACTGTTTTCGCAAGTGTTGTTAACGGCAAGCAATTGGGTCGGTGGAGTAGGAAATTGGAGCGTTGCAGCCAACTGGAATCCTGTTGGCGTTCCTACTGCCTCTGATAAAGTCACTATCTACTCGGGAGAAGTAACTGTCGATGTAGATGCATTTGCATTGAATGTTGTACTTGGGAATGCAAAATTATCAATTGATAGCGGAGTGGAATTATTGATAGAAGGCTCACCCGATTATGGATTTAGAGTAAATGGAGCTAGTGCAGAATTTCTTAATGATGGTACATTGACTGTTAATAATTCTACAAGAAACGGTATTTTATTTCAAGCAGCGAATACTGTTACCAATAACGGAGTTATCAATGTTGATGGTACAACGGGTTTTTATCATGGGATTGATTGCCGGGTTGATTTGACAAATTCTGCAACAGGAGAGATTTATGTGGATAATACTGTAAATGGAAGTGGTATTTTAAATTATGCCGGTACACAGACATTTTGGAATGATGGTATTATTGGCATTGGCTTAAATGATAATATTGGGTATTATGGTATTGACAATAATGCAGAATTTTATAATAATGGAGATATAACCATTGGTTCCACTAGTGGAACAATTGGGAGAGGCGGTATTTTTAATCAGGCAGGAGCTGTTCAGTTTTATAATGATAATGCATTAATTACAATTCATAATACCGGTACAAACTTTCCCGGAATAGATAATAGAAAAATTTTTGAAAATGATAATAACGGAGAGATAACAATTCAAGCGGGAGTTTACAAAGGTATTGATAACAACGGAGGAACATTCACCAATACATCAGGATTAATCACTATCGAGAAAGGTACGGATTCGCCTATTCTGAACAGAAATTCTGCTACTTTCACTAATTTGGATCTCATGGATTTGAATGGAAGTACTGCGGCAAATAAAGCAGGAATTGACAATAGAGCAACATTTACAAATTCAGGAACTTTAGATATTGATGATTCTCAAGGTCAGGGAATTTTGAATTTTGATGCGAGTTCATCATATACTAATAGCGGTACGATAAATATCGGAGTGAATGCAGCAATTTCTACTAATGGAATTGAAAACAATAACGGTACTTTTGATAATACGGGCACTATAACTATTAAAAATACTGGTTCAAGGGGAATTTATATGTCCGGTTCATCAACATTTAACAATAATGGCGGAACAATAAATATCGATAATACTACTCTTCAAGCTTTGTACAATAACGGGGGTACATTTAGTAATACAAACGTTGCAGAAATCAATATCGGTTTAAATGCGCATTGTGGTCATAGAGGAATTGATAATAACGGTACATTTACGAATGAAGAATTCTCGGGAATATATATTCAGGATGTACAATATGAGTCAATTTATACTTCAGGAGGTACATTTTCTAATTTTGGAACATATAAACAAGTATTGCCAACAGGTTCTTATTGGGCTATTAAAGGCGTGGCCGGAAGCAGTTTTATAAATAAATCAACCGGTGAGATTTATTCAGGAAAAACTATTGATAATACAAGTTTTACACAAGAAGGTATCCTGAATCCGGGGAATTCACCGGGAATATTAGAAATAGCACATGGTTTTGCTCCGGCATCAACTACTGTTTACAATTGTGAAATATCAGGCAACGGAGGAGCCAATGCTGGAGATCAAGATCAAATAAGAGTAACGTCCGGTGATGTCACTTTGGACGGTATGCTTGCACTGGATTTTGGTAGCTTTACACCGGCAAATAATGATGAATTTATCGTTTTAGAATATGCCGGTGCATTATCAGGAACTTTTTCTTCTGTAACCGGATTACCTGCAGGTTGGGTAATTGATTATGGTGTGAAAAAGCCGGGTTGGGTTGTGATTTATGGACCTCAAAGCGAGATACCAATTAAACTATTATCCTTTAAAGCTAAAGAAGTAAATGGTGTTGTAGAATTGAAATGGGAAACTGCATCAGAAGTGAATAATGATTATTTTATGATCGAACGTGGCACTGATGGACAAAACTTTAAAAGTATTGGCAAAATCAAAGGAAATGGAAATAGCAGAGATATAAATACTTATAGTTTTAAGGATCATACTGCTTCTTATGGTCATAATTATTATAGATTGAAACAAGTGGATTATGATAATAGATATGAATATTCCGATGTGATAGATGTTCAATTATATGGCGATAAGTTATTGGTTTTTCCTAATCCTGCAAGTGATTATATCAATGTCTTCAATATTGATAATTGGGAGAATGTCACAATCTGTGATATGAAAGGAGAAAAAATATTTGTTCCAAAAGCCTCAGGGAATAAATTAAATGTTTCCAATCTGAAAAAAGGAGTCTATTTCATTAAAGAAAAAAGTAAAAAAGCATTGAAGTTTATTATAAAATAAGAAAGTAGTGTGTTTTTAATGGTGTAAGTGTCTTAGATCGCAAGTTTAAGACACTTTTTTTATTTGGAATCAACAGTTTCAACTTAATTGTGTAAATTTGGAAATTTTAAATGGACAGCTTTAAGATATGGGTAGATTAATAGATGAATTAGCAAAAGGAAAAATAATGATTTCAGATGGAGCGTGGGGTACAATGCTTTTTGATAAAGGATTGAAGTTAGGTGAATGCCCCGAATTGTGGAATGTTACTCATCGCAATGACGTTTTGGATATTGCACAACAGTATATTAGTGCAGGTGCTCAAATGGTCGAAACAAATTCATTTGGTGGAAATAGCATAAAACTTTCAGGTTTTGACCTGGATAAAAGAGCTTATGAGCTAAATAAAATTGCCGCAGAAATATCAAGGGAGGCCGCAGGAAATGACAATTTCGTTTTAGGGTCAATGGGACCAAGTGGTAAATTTTTAGTGACTGAGGAAGTTACGGAAGATGAATTGATTGATTCATTTTCTGAACAGGCTATTGCCTTAAGAGATGGTGGCGCAGATGCTATATGCATAGAGACATTCTATGATTTGAATGAAGCAAAATGCGCCGTTGATGCTGTAAATAAAAATACGGATTTAGAAGTTATTTGCACATTTACTTTCGATAAACAAATGGATGATAGTTATCGTACGATGATGGGGACATCACCAAGCGAAGTAGTTGAGTTTTTAGTGAAAAATAAAGTGGATATTGTAGGTACTAATTGTGGAAATGGGTTTAGTGGAATGTTAGAAATTGTAAGCGAGATGAGAAAGACAAATAATACGATTCCTATAATTGTACAAGCAAATGCAGGTCTCCCAAAATTGATAAACGGAATCTCCGTATATACAGAAACTCCGGATATAATGGCAATTGAAATCCCGAAATTGATTAATGCAGGCGCAAATTGTATAGGAGGTTGTTGCGGAACTACACCGCAACATATAAAGAGAATAGTTATTGAAGTAAATAAAACCTTGTAAATTGCATTTGTAAGAAAAAAATTGTATTTTTATAAAATATTTACGCAATCGTTGGCATAAATTGAATTTGTATTGTATATTCACTTTTCAAATTGCTTAAGTGATTTGCTTTTTAAGTAAATTAATTAAATATTAGATGGATAAGATACTCATAATAATTGTATTGCTTACGGGAAATATACTATTTTCCCAAGAATCTACTGTTAAAATAAATCATCAAGGAAAGGAATTTACTCAACTTAAACATGCCTGGACTGCTCAATGGATAACACATCCTTATGAGTCAACTCTTGATTATGGTGTGTTTTTATTTCGTAGAAATTTTGATTTGAAAATAATCCCTGAAAAGTTTAAAATTTTTGTATCTGCCGATAATCGATACAAATTGTATGTAAACGGGGAAGAGGTGAGTGAAGGGCCGGCAAGAGGGGATATCAATAACTGGAGATATGAAACGATAGATATTGCCCATTATCTCAAAAAGGGAAAAAATGTATTGGCTGCCCAGGTCGTCAATTTTGGAGAGTTTCGTCATGGTGCTCAACAAACTTTTCAAACAGCTTTTATTCTTCAAAGTGAGAAACAAGTATCTCCGTCATTGAATACAGGGAAAAATTCTCCATGGAAAGTTACCAAAAATTATGCGTATGAATTTATACCCTTTGTCAGCGATTCGGTGGGTGGATACTATGTAGCCGGTCCGGGGGATAAGATAGATGGGAATAAATACCCTTGGGGTTGGAATAAAATCGGATATGATGATTCCGGTTGGTTAATTCCGCGTAGTGCAACAGTAGAATTTTCTGTAGGTAGAGGTTTTTTATTTGGTAGCACATGGTATTTAGTTCCCCGCAAGATACCATTTATGAAAAGGGAAAAGGAAAATTTTAAATCTGTCATAAGGAGTTCGGGAATTGACAATATAGAATTGGAGGATGACATAATAATACCTGCTCATTCAAAAGTCAGTATCTTATTGGACAATAAGGTTCACACAGTAGGTTACCCTGAATTGATATTGAGCAAAGGGGAAAATGCAAATATAAAAATCACTTATGCAGAAGCATTATTTGAAAAGAAATCCAAAAACCGTACTGCTCATGGAGGCTGGAAAAAGTTAAATAGGAATAGTTTTAAGAATCAGGAAATAAGAGGTTATTACGATATTTATACTGCCGATGGTGGTATGTATAGAAAGTATTCGCCCTTGGCACTTAGAGTCTTTAGATTTGTGCAATTGGATATAGAGACCAAAGACGAACCCTTGATCATAAATAAATATTACAATGTTTTTTCCGCTTATCCTTTTGAGGAAAAAGCAAAGTTTAATTGCCAAAATGATACTCTTCAAAAAATTTGGGATGTAGCTTGGAGAACTTTGCAAAATTCTTCTCATGAAGTGTTTTTAGATCCATATTATGAGCAATTGCAATATGTAGGTGATGCACGAATAGAATCACTCGTTTCGATATATGTCACAGGGGATGACAGGTTGATGCGTAAAGCGATTAAATCATTTGACGATTCAAGACTTCCAAATGGTCTTACACAAAGTAGATTTCCGTCGTATATAGTACAAATTATTCCGACCTATTCGCTTTTGTGGATAGATATGATGTATGATTACTATATGTATAGGGATGACCCTGAGTTTTTAAGGCAGTTTATTCCCGGTATTCGAACTGTTTTGGATTGGTTTAAATACAAAATAGATGATTCAGGAATGTTGGCAAATCTCGAATGGTGGAATTTTACAGATTGGACTTCAGGATTTGAAAATGGCATACCTCCCGGTGCTGATGATGGGCATTCAGCCAATGTGACATTGCAATATGTATATGCATTGCAAAATGCAGCAGAGTTATTTGAGTATTTTGGTTTGAAAAAGGAAGCTGATGAATACCGAAAAATTGCTTCAAATGTTCAAAAGGCTGTTCTGTTATTGTGTTTTGACAATGATTCTAAAATGATTGCAGAAAGACCTGAAAAAGATGTGTTTTCCCAACATACCAATATTTTTGCGATATTAACCAATACTATCAATAATAGGGAGCAAAAGAAACTTATGGAAAAGATCCTTAATAAAAAGGATTTGATACAAACTTCTATTTATTTTAAATTTTATTTGGTAAGAGCATTGCAAAAAACTGGTTTAGCAAACAAATATCTAAGTTTGTTAGGTCCATGGGAACACATGATTGATAAAGGTATGACTACTTTTGGAGAAACGGATAAGAATCCACGTTCTGAATGCCATGCATGGAGCTCGACTCCTTGTTTTGAATTTTTACATACTGTTGCGGGCATTTACCCGGGGTCACCTGGTTTCGAAAAAGTGATTATTCGACCTAATCCTGGCAATTTATCTTCTATAAAAGGTAGATTTCCGCATCCAAAAGGTCAAATTGATTTTGATTTAAAATTTATTGATAAATATTGTAATGCTAAAATAAAATTGCCAAAAGGAATACAAGGCGAGTTTTTATGGAATAATGTCAAAACAAAATTAAAAGAAGGCGAGCAAAATATTATATTGAAATGATTGACTAATTAATAAAATGAATTTTTAATAATGTATTCACCGGAATCTAAAATAAATAGAAACCATTCAGGTAAGGACTTTGGTAAGTTAAAACATACTTGGCAAGCGCAATGGATTACGTATCCTGCAGGTTCGACTTTGGATTACGGGGTTTTTCTTTTTCGCAATAATTTCACTTTGAAATCAGAACCTGTAAAATTCATTATCTTTATTTCAGCTGATAACCGGTATAGATTGTTTGTGAATGGTCAATTTGTCTGTTATGGTCCTGCAATAGGTGATTTAGGCAATTACAGGTATGAAACTTTGGATATATCTCAATATCTTGTAAAAGGTAAGAATGTTATTGCTGCCGAAGTCGTCAATTTTGGAGAATATAAGAAAGTGGCTCAAATATCATATCAGACGGCATTTATTTTACAGGGGCATGGAGAAAATCAAATTGATATAAATACGGGTACAGCAAATTGGAAAGTATTTAAGAATATTGCATATTCACCCATTCCAATTACAAGTAAAATGCTTAATTCATATTATGCTGCGGGACCTTGTGATAGATTTGATGCTTCGGATTATCCTTGGGGTTGGAAAGATATTGATTTTGATGATAGTACTTGGTTAAAGCCTAAAAAAGCTATTACGGAATTTGCTGTAGGGAGAGGGTTTTTATATGGAAGTGCATGGTTTTTAGTAACGCGCACAATTCCTTTAATGATATCAAAAAAGGAAAATTTCATATCAATTGTAAGAACAAATGGGATAGAAGTGGATAATTTATTTTTAAAAGGAGAAAACCCTGTTGTAATCCCTGAAAACTCTAAAGTTTCGATACTTTTTGACCAAACTTATCACACTACCGGTTTTCCCGAATTATTTTATTCTAAGGGTAAGGGCAGTTCCATAAAAATAACTTATTCCGAAGCTTTATTTAAGGATGAATTTCTAAATAGCAACATTAGTGACGGCAATCTATTGTTGGTTGATGTAAAGGGCAATCGAAATGAGTTGGAAGGTAAATCTATTTTCGGTTATTATGATATTGTTTTGCCTGTTGGGGGAGCAAAAAGGCTGTTTCGACCCCTTTCCCGCAGAACATACCGCTTTGTTCAATTAGATATACAAACAAAAGACGAAATCTTAATATTAGAAAAATATTATAGCGTTTTTATGGGATACCCATTTGAAGAAAAGGCAAAGTTTGAGGCTGATGATGAGGCATTGAAAAATATATGGAATGCAGGTTGGAGAACATTGAAGAACTCGGCCGGAGAATCATTTTCTGATCCTTATTATGAGCAGTTGCAATATATAGGAGATACCAGAATAGAATCATTGGTTTCTATTTATGTTGCCGGTGATGACCGTTTAATGCGTAAAGCTATTAAGCAATTTGATGATTCCCGTATTCCTGAGGGGTTAACTCAAAGTAGATACCCTTCAAATATATTGCAAGTGATACCTCCTTATTCATTGTTGTGGATAGATATGATTCATGATTTTTTTATGTACAGGGACGATCCGGATTTTTTGAGGCAGTTCATTCCAGGCATCAAATCCGTATTGGAATGGTTTGGAGAAAAAGTAGATGATAAAGGAGTTTTAAGTGGATTGGAATGGTGGAATTTTACCGATTGGGCTCAGGGATTCTCAAATGGAATACCTCCCGGTGCAGACGATGGTTATACCGCTAATATTTCATTACAGTTTGTCAAATCTCTTCAAAATGCAGCAGAGTTATTTAGTTTTTTCGGGTTGCAAACAGAATCAAATAATTACAGCCGATTAGCAGAAGATATTAAAAAAGGAGTTATGACCGAATGTTTTGATTATGAAAAGGGCCTGTTTGCAGAAACACCGGAAAAAAATATCTTTTCACAGCATACCAATATTTTGGGGATTTTAGTAGATATTGGAGATATTGGATTTCAACGTGATTTAATGGAAAAGATATTGTATGACGACTCACTTATCCAAACCACAATTTATTATAAATTTTATTTATTTAGAGCGCTTCAAAAAGTTGGATTTGGCAATAGATATCTTGATATGCTATCACCATGGAAGAGAATGCTGGAAATGGGTATGACTACTTTTGGAGAGACGGATATAAATCCTCGTTCAGATTGTCATGGTTGGAGTGCAAGTCCTAATTTTGATTTTTTACATACTATCGCAGGAATTTATTCAGGTGAATATTCGTTTAATACGGTAATAATCGAACCTAATCTTGGAAAATTGGAATCTCTTTATGTAGAACTACCACATCCTAAAGGTATGATTAAAGTTTTGTATGAAAAACTAAAGGAAGGACTATATGTAGAATTGTCTTTACCTGAAAAAGTCAATGGGGTTTTTAAATGGAGGAATCGGAAATTAAAATTAAAAAACGGTGAACAAACATTTATAATCAAATGATGATTTTTAATCAAAATATAACTATTCCACTATGGAAAGAGACAATTCCCAATTATCGCGAAGTTGGTGAAAAGAATACTGTCGATTTTGATGATTCTGATAATTTGGAATTTTACAGTATCGTTGTAAAACCTGAAATATCGGTTTTCCTGCCTTCTGCAAAAAATAGAAATGGCCGGGCAGTTTTGGTAATTCCCGGAGGGGGATACAATGTAGTCGCTCATAAATGGGAAGGTGAAGATATTGCTAAATGGTTAAACTCGTATGGCATATCAGCATTTGTATTAAAATATAGATTGCCACATGCAAAAAGCAATATTGTACCACATATCTCTCCTTTGATTGATGCGATTAGAGCGATGAAGCAGATAAGAAGCAATGCGGTGGATTGGAGGATTGATAAGAATAATATCGGGGTAATGGGTTTTTCTGCCGGTGGACATCTTGCCTCGACATTAGGGACACATTTTGATGAAAAAATTTATGAATTTACTGATGACATTGATAAATATAGTGCAAGGCCGGATTTTATGGTTTTAGATTATCCTGTGATATCAATGAGTGAAAATTTTACCCATAAAGGATCAAAATTTTTTTTGCTTGGGGAAAAGCCCTCTGTTGAATTAATGAATTATTTTTCAAATGAAAAAAACATAAAAAACAATACACCTCCTACATTCTTAGTGCATGCAAGCGACGATAAAGTAGTGGATGTAGAAAATAGCATTGCATTTTATAGAGGATTGCGAAAAAAAAATATTGATGCTGAACTGCATATTTTTCAAAATGGAGGACATGCATTTGCTCTTGCTAATGGGTCAGAAGCAGCTGAAGCATGGAAAAAATTGTGTTTGGAATGGTTGAATAAATAATCCCCACTGGCGAGAGCAATGGGGGTGGAAAAAACATAAAATACAGATAAAATGAAAAAAATATTATTTATTTTGCTTGTTATTCTAACAAACAATGCGTTTGCGCAAAAGCAAGTCGCACTTACTTTTGATGATGGTCCTGATTCATCATATACTGAGAAACTACTTGATATTTTGAAAGCAGAAAATGTGAAAGCAACGTTTTTTGTTATTGGAGATAAGGTAAAGAAATACCCTGACATTATCAAAAGAATGAATGATGAGGGGCATCTTATTGGCAATCACAGCAAATCTCATATACATTTTACGGAATATACCGATACAAGTATGGTACTTAAGGATGTTACTTGGGTTGATTCTGTTATTTATGATATTATTGGCAAAAAGACTCATTATTTCAGACCTCCGTTTGGAGCTTTGAGAAGTGAACAAAAGACATTTCTCAAGGAACATGGTTATGATTTAGCACTTTGGACACTTTCTCCAAGGGATTGGAATGTATTTAAGGTTACGGCAAGTGATATCATAGATACGGTAAAAACCTATATTCATAATAATGCCGTTATACTCATGCACTCAAAAGATGCTTCGGGAAATATTAAGGACTATCCTTACAGGAATAATACAATAGAAGCTTTACCAAAAGTGATCAAGTTTTTAAGGGATAATGGATATAAAATGGTAACTCTGGATAAAGTTAAACATGAGAAAGGTATTGGTGGTGATAGAAAAGCATTTGATATTGGGGTTGAAAACAAAGATGATATTATTTTTTACGGAGGGTTTGAAGAGGGATTTAATAATATATTTTGGTCAGAAAGATGGGGGATAAATTGGACGAGTAGAGCCGATGAAAACGAAGTAGTTAATAGTGATTTTCTTGGGAATAAAGCTTTGAGAGTTAATTATCCTAAAGGTGGTTTGGGCCCAAGTGGAACGGGGCTTCAATTCCCAATAGTTTTTAGAGATATTCCAGGAATAAAACAGGATTATTATCAGGAAGCATATCTAAGGTATTATGTTAAATTTGAAGAAGGTTTTGATTTTAGAAAAGGGGGCAAGTTACCCGGTTTAATGGGAGGTGGAGATTCCTGGACGCGTTCGGGAGGAAATCAACCTAATGGTAGAAACGGTTGGACACTGAGGTTTATGTGGGTGGAGAATGGCAAAATTGTAGTTTATGCCTATGTACCTAAAAGTGAAAACGGTAAATGGGGCGGTGAAGTTTGGGGTCAAGGAATTGATTGTCATTTTAATGCTACTCCAGGTAAATGGCATTGTATTGAGCAATATGTCAATGTTGGAACACCCGGTAAGGATGATGGCAAATTAAGAGTGTGGATAGATGGTGTTGAAAGAGTGAATATTGATGATATGCGTTTTTGGGATGAAGAGAATAATAAAGGACGAATCGGAGGTGTATATTTTTCAACATTTCATGGTGGTAATACTGATGACTGGAGACCTCATAATGATTCATTTGCTCAATTCGATGGTTTTTTTGTTGCAAAAAAAAGAATAGGAACTGCTAAATAATTATGGAGAATAAAAATCAATTAGGCTATTTTGCTAAAAAGGGAAAAGAATATGTTGTAACAACACACCAACCTCCAAGAGATTGGTTCAATATGCTTTGGAATCCTACATATCTTGCTTGTGTAGGTCAGAATCTAAATGGTTTTTCATTGTATCAAAGTGAAGACGGCGTTGTCACAAATCTTTTCGGAAAACAAGACAATAGATCCGCACCCCGTAACATTTATATCAGAGACAATGAAACAGGTGAAGTGTGGTCAGCTGCATTTAAACCCACTAATATAGAACCCGATGGATTTATATGTAGGCACGGTTTGGGATATACTATATTGGAAAGTAAGAAAAATGGCATAAGTGTCACATTGCGTATTTTTGTACCAAGAAAAGAATCAGCAGAAATTTGGACAATGGAGATTAATAATAATTCTAATCGTGGGAGAAATTTATCAGTGTTTAGTGTATGTGAAGTAATACTCGATGGTGCAAATCTTACATATGGTTATCAAGCTGGTGTTGATGGTTTTTGTGAAAAACACAAGCAGAGATTGTTTTATAGAAACAGTACAGTAGTTGTACAAAATGAAAAGTATAGAGCGTTTGCATATACAGATATACCTTTTGATCATTTTGATATAAGCAAAGATATATTTTTGGGAAATAGCGGATGTTACACATTACCTGATGCAATCCGGAATGGTACGTTAAATGACAGCAATGCAAGTACTGAATTTATGGTATCAGCCTTTCAGCACAATATGATTCTTAATAAAAATGAGAAAAAAAGAATTAATTTTGTGTATGGAATTGTATATGATGAATTCGATGCTGACCGTATGGTTTCACTTTTTGCACGGGGCAAATTGATTGAAGAGGAATTCGAAAGAATTATTGAACAAAATAATAGTAGATTGGGATTTACAACTATTTCTACACCTGATAAGGATTTCAATAATCTGTTCAATATTTGGCTTAAGCATCAATTGTATTTAATGGCAGATTGGGCAAGATTTTATTTTAAAGGATATAGAGATACATTGCAAGACTCAGCGGGAATGTCCATTATTAACTCTACTAGAGCCTTGGCTATGTTGGAAAAAGCACTGGCAAATCAGCGTAGTGATGGCTTTTGTCCCAGAGCATTCAGAGTCCCTTCAATGGATGTAGCTGCAGCAGACAAACATTATTCGGATTCTCCAAGCTGGATTAGTCATGCTACCGATGCTTTGTTGAGAGAAACAGGAGATTTATCAATACTTGATAGAATAGTTGAATATTCGGATCAAGGAAAGGCAACTATATGGGAACATAATTTGAAAGCTTTGGATTTTCTTTGGAATGACAGGGGAGAGCATGGTTTATCATTGATAAGGCATGGTGATTGGAATGATTTGATGGATAGAGTCGGAGCAAAGGGTAGAGGTGAAGGAATATGGATGAGCATAGCTTTTGCAAGAGCATTAAAATTGATAGAAAAAATTGCTACTTGGAAAAAGGATGATAAAATTGAAAAATTGTGCAGATTAAGATATGAAGAGATTAAAGAAAATATATTAAAATATGGTTGGGATCAAGATCATTTCATTTATGCAATAACAGACGAAGGAAATAAAGTTGGGGATAATGCTTCTGAAGAAGGTCAAGTATTTATCAACCCTCAATCTTGGGCTATTTTAGCGGATATTATCGATAAAAAACAATACTTAGCTATTATGAAAAAGATTGAACCTATGATAGATTCCCCTGTTGGACCGATGCATAGTTGGCCGCCATTTACTAAATACAATCCCGAAATAGGTACCCTGACGAGTGTGCCTCAAGGGGCCTTCACTAACGGTAATGTATATAGTCATGCCGCCACTTTTAAAATTGCAGCGGACTATATGGCAGGACGAAATGATAAAGCATTTGACTCACTATTAAAGATTTTACCTTCTCCGGAAAAATCCGAACCTTATGCACAATCCAATGGGTATATTGGGCCCACTTCTTTGAGAAAGAAAAAATTTGTGTCGGATGATCCCTGGAGAACAGGAGCAGTAGCATGGAATTATTTAAATGTTTTTGATTATCTATTGGGATTTAAAAGAGAGCTTTTAGGCGTGAAAATAGAACCGCAAATACCATCGCATTGGGATAAAGTATCATACAAGAGAATGTTTCGAGGCACTATTTTCAATGTCAACATAACAACAGGGGAAACAGGAAAAGTATCCGTTGATGGTATTGAACAAAAGAATGCATTTATTGAAGTCCCTGTTAAAGGATTGAAAAAGAAGAAGGTCACAATAGATATTCAAATGACAAATATTAATTTAAATAAATAGGAATGAATGAACAAAAAGTTGAAATAGATGAACATATTTCCATCAAAGAAAAAATAGGTTTTGCTCTTGGAGATACAGCCTCAAATCTTGTATGGCAAACATTAATGATTTTTCAGTTGTATTTTTATACTGATATTTTCGGTTTACCTGCGGCAGTAGTTGGAACTATGTTCTTAATTACTAAAATTTGGGATTCGATAAATGATCCCATAATGGGAATTATTGCAGATAGGACAAATACCAAATGGGGTAAATTCCGACCGTATATTTTATGGTTTGCTTTGCCTTTTGCATTTGCAGGAGTATTGACATTTACAACACCGGATTTGAGTCTGACAGGTAAGATTATTTACGCTTATGTGACTTATACCATTATGATGATGATTTATACTGCAATCAATATTCCTTATTCTTCATTGATGGGAGTTATATCTGCAAGTCCTAAACAAAGGGCAAGCTTTTCACAATACAGGTTTATGTTTGCTTTTACCGGTGGATTAATAGTTCAAGCCTTAACCTTACCATTGGTAAATTCAATAGGAGCTGATAATACAAATGTACTATCGGCTGAATTGAATAAAAATCAGATTGTCCTCACAGAACATGGAGTTGGAGCGTCTAAACTGGAACTTACTGCTGATATGGGAGACAATAATTCTTTAACTAAGAATGTGACTGCAATAGTTTACAGAAAGGATTTAGAAAATGAAATAGATAAAAATACTGATATCTTGTACCTTCCTGAAGGTTTTGGGCACTATACATTAAAACCGGAAAAATATTTTAAAAATGATATTTCTTCCGCCAAATTAGATGTGCGTATTATCAATGAAGCAAAAGGTTTTCAAGGGGTCATGATTGTATTTGGTATTTTGTCTCTTATTATGTTCTTGATCACATTTTATACTACAAAAGAAAGAGTCTCTCCTCCCAAAGAACAAAGAACAAATATTAAAAATGATTTTAAAGATTTGATTAGTAATGAGCCTTGGTTACTTCTGTTAGTTGTAGGCGTAATAAGCTTGACTTATGTTGCGATTAGATTTGGATCTGTTATGTATTATTTCAAATACTATATTGAAGATGAATCCTTGGTAAGCGCTTTTTTGGTTTCAGGAACAATATTGACAATTATTGCGATTTCATTTACAGAGAAACTTACAAATAGATTTGGTAAAAAGAAAGTGTTTATAGTTTCTCAATTAATAGCGGGTACTTTTACAGCTTCATTTTTCTTTGTCGATAAATCAAATGTCATGATGTTATTTGCGCTAAATATAATAGTCAGTTTAGCTTCAGGGCCACCTGCTCCGATTTTGTTTGCTATGTACACAGATACTGCAAGCTATTCCGAATGGAAGAATAATAGACGTGCTACCGGATTGATAATGTCTGCTTCCACAATGGCTCAAAAATTCGGATTTACCATTGGTGCAGCTCTTGCAGGTTGGATTTTGGCTTTATATGGTTTTAAAGCAAATACCACCCAAACAGCAGAATCTGTATTTGGTATTATTTTGATGATGAGTTTGATTCCTGCTGCCGGTAGCTTGCTTGTCGCCGGTGTGATGAGCTTTTATAAACTCGATAATAAAACCATGGATAAAATAGAAAATGAATTGCAGCAAAGACGTAAAGAACATGTAGAATTAGATTAAAGATTATCAATATCTCAATAATATCCGTTTTGTATATGACACTAAAAAATAAACAAATGAAAATATTTTTATCAGTCGTTTTAGTTTTGAATACATTAGTTATGTATACTCAAAAGCCGGCTTTTCGCAATCCTCAATTGGAAGAATTAGTTACTCCTTTTAGAGTACCTTTACCTGATAATGTAGACAGTATTAGATATGTGGATTTAGACAATGACGGTGATCCTGATGTGTTGAAATCAACAATAAATGGAGGAATCCATATTCTATGGATTGACGATGATGATGATATGAAAATCGGTGATTTGGAAGGAGATATGGACAATGATTGCCTTATGCTTGATTTGAATAATGACGGTAAATATGGTTCGGAAAAAGATCTGATTGTGGACTGGAGTGATTTGGATGATGATGGTAAAGCGGATTGGCAACTGATTGTTGACAATAATAAAAAGGACAACAAAGGTAAATGGACTTCACATTACATTTGGTTTGAAGATCTCGATCATGATGGTGTTTTTGGTTATGTCGATTGGCATACTTTTAAATTTGAAGGATGGGATCACTCGGGAAGAGCCAATTTTTTTGCCGATTACAATGGTAATAGTTTGATGCTTAAAGCGCATATTACTACTTGGAATATAAAAGATTTGGAATATAATTGGGAGAACCCCTTTTTGTTTTATGATAAAGACAACGATGGTTTAACGGAGATGGCGATCAGAATGGTAGATGAGCCAAAGTCTATAAAAGACGGGCAAGATACTTCCATAGTATGGGATTTTAGTCATAAAATATCTATGGTGCAAATGACTTTTGATATGGATAACGATAATAATCCTGACAATCCTCTGGATTTTGACATGAGTTTGAAGTTTAAAGGAAAAGGATTTGATTATTCCGATCAAAAACATTCAATGACTGGGATGAAGATAGCCGATAAATCGGATAAATACTTTGACGATTCTCGATTTAGACATTTGGATAAATTGATATATCCAGATCATAAAAATGCTTATAATTTAACTTTTGAGAAAGGAGATTGGGATTATTGCTGGTTTGTTTTTGATGAAGATGACGATTGTCAAAGATGGGAGAGGGTAGAGTTTTATGAGCCTGGAGATCCTTTTGAAATCGGGGCAAAGAAAGGTGGACTTGACAATAATCCCCAGGCAGATGCTACAGGTGATAGGGGAGAGTGGGATGAAGATTTTTCAGGTAAGGGAAATTTATATTTATCTCCATTGGATGGTAAGTTGCATTTGTATGGTGCTGAATACGGTTATTGGCGAATAGACCAAAACGCCTTGTATTATCAAGGGTGGCAAGGATGGAGAGGGGAAAATCTTCAACCTGAGGATTTTGAAAATATCGAACCGGATAAATTTGCAACAATTGCCTATGAAGATACTGATCTAAATGGCTTTTTTGATAAAATTTACTATGATTTGGACGGTGATGGTGATTTTGAGACTTATTATTCGTTGATAGAAAACAAAATACCTGATGACGCTTTTGTTTTTGAAACAAAAAAAATGAAGTATAAGGATTATAAAAATATTTATAAGAAAATGGCACATCTGCTTTTTAAAAATGCAGGAAATGCCGTGAAAGTTGCAAAAAAATATAGGCTAAATACTGAATGTTATAGTGTTTTGAAACATGCTAAAAGTTTGAGAGAGCAATATCATAATGGTTATTGGCTTTCATTTTATATATATCAGGATTTATTGAAATATGCAAAATTGAAAAATGATAAAAAAATGGAGAAGGATGTTAACAATGCATTTCATGTAACTAATTGGGGCAGTTTGCTTGATGATTAATGTGAGAAATGTCAGTTGTAAAAATCTAACTAGTGTCTGTCTATAAAGTGCTTGATTTTTGAAAATGAAAGATTTTTGATGCGAGTTTTGCCGTTCTGAGGATTAGTGATGCCTTAGCATCAGTAATTTGAATAAAGTAAAAATATATTTTTAAATTTTGATGACTTTATAGACAGACACTAACTATTATATTAAAAATAAAATGTTATTATGAAAAATAATTTAACACAGGAACAAATCAATTATTATCGAAAGAATGGATATTTGACAATTGATGGTTTTTTGAGTGAAGAAGAATTGGAGATATGGAGGAATACACTTGCTGATGCTTTGAAACAGAGGCAAGGACGTAAATTTCCTCATTCGGAATTGAAAACAGGAGAGGATGACGGTATAAATACAGATGCTACTTACTTTGGTAATGTGTTTGATCAAATTATTAATCTTTGGATGACTCATGACGGGATGAAAGAGTTGATCCTGGATAAAAGAATTGGGAAAATGGCTACTCAATTGGCAGATGTAGAAGGGATAAGAGTTTGGCATGATCAAGCATTGATTAAAAAGCCTTGGGCTAATCCTACATCTTGGCATATAGATACTCCGTTTTGGTCATTTTCGCATAGAGAGGCTTTGAGTATTTGGATTGCATTAGACGATGTGACTGTTCAAAACGGGTGTTTGTATTTTATGCCCGGGTCACATTTAGATACCAAGTTTGATGAACCGAATATTGGGATGAATATGGGTGAAATATTTAGAGAATATCCTCAATATATTGATAAAAAACCATTCGTTTCTGTGATTAAAGCAGGGAGTTGTTCATTTCACAACGGGCTAAATATTCACGCAGCAGGACCCAATATGACTAACGGATATAGAAGAGCTATGACTTGCGCTTTTATGCCTGATGGAGCTACATTTAACGGTAAAAAGAATGTTTTACCCGGCGATTATTTCAATTCATTAAAAGTAGGGGACTTATTGGATAATGATGAGCAGAATCCTTTGATTTATCATAAAAATATGGACTGATGCAATTAAAGATATTCTGTGCATGGTGGGGACTTGATCATTTAGGTTTGGAAGGAATGATAAAGAAAATTAAAGAAAAGGGTTATGACGGAATAGAATGTTTTATTCCGTCTGAAGAAGAGGAAAGGAAAGAATTGCAATACTTATTGTCGAAATACAAGCTAGATATAATAGCCCATCAATTTCAAGCAGAAGGGAAAACTTTTGAAGAGTTTGCAGATTCATTCAGGAATCATTTGATTAGCGCATCTAAATTTAATCCGATAAAGATAAATTCGCATACCGGAAAAGATTTTTGGTCAATTGAGCATAATGGTAAACTTATAGATATTGCAGAAGATGTAGAAAGAGATTTTGGAATTCCAATTGTGCATGAAACACATAGAGGACGTTTTTTGTATTCAGCCTCCGTTTCTAAGATTTATATGGAAAAATACGTTAAATTACGTATAAATGCTGACTTTTCCCATTGGGTATGTGTATCTGAAAGTATGTTGCAAGATCAAAACAAAACTATAGAGTTGGCAATTCAACGAGCAGATCATATACATGCCAGAGTGGGGTATGAGCAAGGAGCTCAAGTACCTGATCCAAGAGTATTAGATTGGCAAGGTCATTTGGATGTTTTTATGTTTTGGTGGCAAAGTATAGTAGATAGACAGAATAATGAAGGAAAAGAGTATGTGACTATAACCCCTGAATTTGGGCCTCCACCATATACTTTTATAGATCCATATACCAAAAAGCCGATTAATGACTTTTTTGAAATTAATTGTTGGATGAAAGATTATTTAAGAAAAAATATAAAAGTATAAATTATGAGTTCGATTATTGGTGTGATTTTACATGCAATTGGAGGTTTCGCTGCCGGAAGTTTTTATATACCCATCAATTTTGTAAAAAAATGGAAGTGGGAGACATCATGGTTGGTGTTGGGAATTGCAGCTTGGGTTGTGGCACCATTTATATTTGCGTATTTTACAACACCGGATTTATTTGAAGTACTCAGAGGAGGTGATTCCGATACAATATTTTGGACATATTTTTTTGGAGTGATGTGGGGAGTAGGCGCTTTGACTTTTGGTTTGACTATGAGATATCTTGGTATTTCGCTTGGCATGACGGTAGCTTTAGGGTTTACAACAGCATTTGGAACACTAATACCGCCAATTTATAAAGGAGAATTTATGGACTTATTGTCCAAAACCGGTGGAAAAGTAGTTTTTGCCGGTATTATATTGTCTTTAGTAGGTATTGCCATCAGTGGAATGGCAGGCATGAGAAAGGAAAAGGAGGTTGACGATGATACAAAGAAAGAATCCGTCAAGGAGTTTAGCTTATGGAAAGGATTGCTGGTAGCTTCGATATCAGGAATTCTAAGTGCGAGTTTTGCTTTTGGACTTGAAGCAGGTCATCCCATTGCGGAAGTTTCATTAGCTCACGGGACACAATCATTATTTCAAAACAATGCTGTATTGGTTTGGATTCTTTGGGGTGGGATTACTACAAATTTTATTTGGACGGTATTTCTCAATATAAAAAATAAATCATACAGAGATTATACAGACAAATCAGTTCCTTTGCTTAAAAACTATCTTTGGGCTATAACCGGTGGAGTTACATGGTATTTGCAGTTTTTCTTTTATGGGATGGGTACTACTTTTTTAGGAAAACGATATGATTTTGCCAGTTGGTCTATACACATGGCATTTATTATACTTTTCAGCAATCTTTGGGGCTTGTACTTCAAAGAATGGAAAGGAGTAAGTGCTAAGACAAATAGGGTCTTGGCACTGGGCTTAGCTACTATAATTATCGCTATACTGATGGTAGGATTGGGAAGTAATTTGTGATTAATTTCACAATCCCTTTGCTAGTATCTCAGCTATATCCATAACTTTAATATCGTCTTCTTTTTCGTGTGTTTTAATCCCATCTTCTAACATTGTGATACAGAAAGGACAGTTTGCTGCTATTACTTTTGCTCCGGTTTGAATCGCTTCTCCTGCTCTTTCCTCATTAATCCTAATTTTACCTTTTTCTTCTTCCTTAAACATTTGAGCACCTCCTGCACCACAGCACAACCCATTTTGAGCCGAGCGCTCCATTTCTACAATATCCACATTTGCTTTATTTAATATATTTCTAGGAGCACTGTACTCTCCATTGATTCGTCCTAGATAGCAAGAATCGTGATAAGTGACTTTAGTATCATCCAAAGCTTTATTATTTATTTTTAATTTGCCTTCTTTAATCAGTTGATCTATGAATTGAGTGTGATGGACAACTTCAAAATGACCACCTAATTTAGAATATTCATTTTTTAAAGTATTAAAACCATGAGGACATGCTGTAACTATTTTTTTGATATTATATCCTTTAAGTACCTCAATATTTTGTAACGCAAGCATTTGAAATACAAATTCATTTCCAGCTCTACGTGCGGGATCACCGCAGCAACTCTCTTCATTGCCCAATATAGCAAATGAGACTCCGGCTTCATTCATTAGTTTAACAAAAGCCTTTGAGACTTTGATTGCTCTAGCGTCAAAACTTCCAGCACATCCTACCCAGTATAAAATATCAGGTTCTATGCCTTCGCTTGCAAATTGAGCCATCGTTTTTACATTTATATTATTTTGCATTTTTTTCTTGTTTATGTTTTTTTTAATTTATTACTCAATGATTCTTCGTTTTATTTAATCCAATCTTCCCTTGTCTCTTGAAGTTGCCATACATTTCCACTATTTTCTAAACTGGTAAACATTGGCATCCAATCTTGTGGACCAGCTGAATCGGTTAAGATACGGTATCTACGCATTTGCAAAATAGTATCTAAAGGGTTGATGAGCAGAGGGCATTGTTCAACACATGCATTGCAAGTGGTACAAGCAAAAATCTCTTCATCAGATATTAAATCAAAAAGAGATTTTCCATCATCGAAATTTTTAGCAGTTAATTTTGTTCCTTCTGCTTTCATATCTTCTCTTATATAGTCTATTTTGCCCGTTCTGATTTTTTCTCCTACTTCTTCAGCTCTATCCCTCACCATCATCACTATTTTTCTAGGAGATAAATCTTTGCCGGTTATATTTGCAGGACAATTATCAGTACATCTACCACACTCAGAGCAGGTATAAGCATCTAAAATGTTTTTCCACTTAAGACCGGTTATGTCTTTAGCACCGAATTCAGGTATATCTGCTGACATATCCATTTCTTCATCAGAAGTATCACTTAAGCCCATCATGGATTTTACTTCATCCATTATCACGGGCATATTTTCCATTTCACCTCTAGGTGTCAATGAAGTGAAAAATGTATTTGGAAAAGCAAATAACAAATGTAGATGTTTTGAAACTGTAAGATATAAGATAAAACCAAAAACTACCAATACGTGGAGCCACCATCCCAGCCTCTCAAGAATTTGCAAAGTAGTTGTGCTGAAATTATTAAAAATTCCTTCTGCAAAAAACCTTGAGATAGCAAATTCTCCTGTGTGGTGAAAGTGTTCAGGCAATCTGCCTTGAAGGACTAAATCAGAGCTGTTTGCCATAAAAATTCCGGAAATAAGTAGTATCTCACCCAGTAAAATTAAATTAGCATCTTTGAATGGCCAACCTTTCATCTCCGGCATATGGAATCTAGGTATTTTTAGTAAATTCCTTCTATATAAAAATATAATTGTTGCGATGAAAGCTAATATAGATAAAATCTCTATCAAAGAAATAAGAAAAGTATAAATTCCTCCTAAATATACGGCTAAAAAGCGGTGAGTACCTGCAAATCCATCTATGAGAATTTCAAATAGCTCAATTTGAGTAAATAAAAAAGCTAAATAAATGAATAAGTGAAATAAAGCAGGGAGGAAGTATTTGAACATTTTACCCTGACCGAGCGCAATGAGAAACATCGTTTTCCATCTCGAAGACTTGTTATCTATGAGTTCATAATCACGTCCCAAGTTTATATTAAAAGCTATTGAGGAATATGCTTTATACGAGAAATAAATCGTTAAAAAAGTTACTATCGTAAATAAAATTTGTTGTATCATATCACACTATGTTTTCGTATATCTAGTATCTGTCTATAAAGTCAATAAAATTTAAAAATATTCTTTTCGCGATATTTTTACTTTATTCAAATTACTGATGCTAAGGCATCACTAATTCTCAGAAAGACAAAAATCTCATCAAAAATCTTTATTTTTCCAAAATCAAGCACTTTATAGACAGACACTATCTAAATTAAATTTAGAAAAATTATTGCTAAAATATACATATTATTTGAATTGTGCTATTTTTACATTCAAATAATGATAAATATGAAAATTTTAGATAGTATACAAATAAAACATAAGATACAACGAATGGCTTTTGAAATTGCAGAATCCAATTTCGATTCTAAAAAGATTTTCTTTTTAGGTATCAATAATAATGGGTACAATTTTGCCAAAATGCTTAAATCCAGCCTTGAAAGTATCTGTGAAATAAAGACAGATTTGGCACGAATTACTTTAAAGCCTCAAGATCCTGTTAGTAATGAAATTCTAGTAGATGTAGAGGAATCTTATCTGAACAACCAAACCATCATAGTAGTTGATGATGTGGCTAACACAGGTAGGACACTTTTTTATGCAATGAAAGTGTTGATGAATACAGCTCCGTCTGCAATAGAAACAGCTGTTTTAGTTGATAGAATGCACAAAGCTTTTCCCATTAATATAAATTATGTGGGCTTGACTTTTGCAACTACTATTCAAGACAATATTATTGTTGATTTGAAGGTTGAAGGAGAGGAAAAAGTAAATTTGGAGTGATCTATGAAAATAATAATTATAAGATTATTTGATTTCTTGTTAAAAAAACAAATTAAAGAGGATAACAGTATGAAATACCTTATAGTAGGTCTTGGTAATATTGGAGAAGAATATGTAGATACAAGACACAATATCGGTTTTAAAATAGCAGATGCATTGACAGAAAAAGGTAAAACTGCGTTTAAATCCGGGAAATTGGCTTCTATGGCGCAGTTTAAATATAGAGGAAGGCAGGTTTTTGTGATAAAACCATCGACGTTCATGAATCTTAGTGGAAAGTCAGTATTGTTTTGGATGAAAAAATTGGATATAAAAAAAGATCATCTTATAGTCAATGTAGATGATATTAATCTAGAATTTGGAAAGATACGTATTCGTAAAAAGGGTAGTGATGGAGGTCATAATGGGCTGAAGGATATACAAAATTTTTTAGGTAAAGATTATAACAGAATTAGAATTGGAGTAGGCAATGACTTTCATAAAGGTCAACAGGTTGATTACGTACTTGGTGAATGGACAGCGGAACAGAAAGATGCATTGCCTGCAATTATTGAAAAGGTGGTGAATGCCAATTTAGACTTTGTTTTTAGAGGTATGCACAATGTAATTAATGCATATAATGGAAAATGATGAAATATATTTACGTTAGTTTTTTAATTTTTGCTTTTTCAATTGATAGTTTGATTATTAATGCTCAAAGCGATATTATTAGCTTGGATACTTTTTTCGAACCTAAAACAGAGTTTAATTCTACCCGTTTTTATTCTGCATTGGGTATTGGTGGTATTATTTATGGTGCAGGAACATATTTTTTGTATGAATCTTGGTATAAAAATAATGGCATTGGTAGCTTTCATTTTTTTGATGATAGAGGTGAATGGTTACATATGGATAAAATTGGCCATGCATACACAGCATTTAATCAGAGTAGTATAATGTATCATGGCGCAAAATGGACAGGATTATACGAAGATAAGTCGCTGGCTTTTGGGGTAACTATGGGGCTTGTGCTTCAAACTACAGTTGAAGTGTTGGACGGGTTTTCAGATAAGTGGGGCTTTTCTTGGTCCGATATGGTTGCTAATGTAGGAGGCGCCTCCTTATTTTATGTACAAAGAAAATTGTGGGGCGAAGATAGAATTACATTTAAAGTATCATCTTGGAAACGAAGATATTCAACAGAATGGATTGTGGGCACAAATGGGGATGATGGTACTACATTGGAAAACAGGGCTAACGACTTATTTGGTTCAAGTTTTGCACAAAGATATTTAAAGGATTATAATGCACAAACATACTGGATGTCTTTTAATCTGAAATCATTTTTTGAAGATAGTAGTATACCCAATTGGTTGAATTTAGCTATCGGATATAGTGGTGAAAACATGTTTGGTGGATTTTCTAACAATTGGGAAATATCAGACGTTAGTAGAATAATATTGCCTAATAGTTACAATAGATACGGTCAATTTTTTATTTCTCCTGATATTGATCTTACTAAACTTAAAGTTAAATCTCATTTTATTAAAACCCTTTTTAGAGGCCTTAATATATTCAAATTGCCTATGCCCGCGATTGAAATCAATACGCGAGGCGAATTTGTTTTTCATTTACTTTATAGGTAATGGTAATGCTTTTATTTATTAATTTTCCGGTTTTAAAATCAAAGTCTCTTTTAGGTTTCTAACATCAGGGTCTTGCATGATCATTTTGCGGTATTTGCCATTGATAAAAAGTTGAGCTTGATCATCATAATGCTTGCTTAAGACATTGCCGGATTGACCTGTTGGAATTACATTTACGGCATTTTTGATATCGGCAAAATCTATAGTGATTCTTAAAGCTGGGCCTGCAGTTACTTGATTTATCTTATCATTATTAATGGGATGATCCATTTTATTAAGACATCCATTGCCACTCGGCATTGCAAAAGGTCCGACATCAAATATTTTGTCCATTGGCTTTTTCTTGCTAAACGGATGATGAAAAGTTAGACTATGAGCTTTATACCATTTCCAATTCTTCGGTTCATTTCCCCATTCCTTTTCTAGTTCAGCAATAGCATCATTGAATGATTGATTGAAAATCATTTTCCTTGATTCCTTCTTTGTTTTTGTATTAACATTGTCCCACCATGGAGAATTTTTATCAGTATATAGCCTTTCGATACTTTGTTTTAGTAGGTATGTTTTTGATAAAGCATCAAACATTTCTGAACCCAATTCATCTTCTAAAGTATTTTTATTAATGAAATATTTTAATTTTGTAAATATTAGAGGAGCTGCTTTATCAGCTTCGTAATTGCCATCCCAATCATTCAAGACATCAAAACAATATTGATAAATATTATTTTTCATATTGAAGCCTTTTGTTTCTTTGCAAATTAATTCCTTTAATAAACTATCTCTAATAGATTTTGTGTTGAGTTGAAGCTTTTTCATGTCATTGATGTCCCACATTTTTTGTCCCTTCAATTTTCTGTTTATAATACGAATTCGATTTGTAGGTAAATAATGTCCCGGTACATGCTTAGCTCCTGAAAGTACCGGGTCGTTATTGGCTGTGGCAACAAAATGGCTTGGGGGATTAATTAAATGAGGATTATAGGAAAAGTTGTGGAAACTGTCTATTTCATGTTTCCCGTCAGTACCGTCCAATAAAGTGAATGGGGTAATGTTATTGTTATATACCGGAAGTTTTCCACATGACCAGAAAGCTATATTGTCTTTATTATCCCCATACATCACATTTAATCCTAAAATATCAATATTAGCAAGTTCCTTTTCAAATTCCTTCATTGAAGTTGTACGGGACATATTGTAAGTAGTTTCCAAGATTGTTGTTTCAAATTTTTGTAGAGTCCACCATAGTGATATGTTTTGATTAAAATGTTTAGTTATCTTATCATCTAATCCATTAAGAATTGGTCCATGAGGTGTTCTCCAAATTTCAAAATTAATATCATTATCATTTTTTACTTTAATGATTTGTTTAGAAATATCCAAGTCAACCCATTCTTTTCTGTATAATACTTTTTTAGTGCTGCTATCAATTTTTTCAAGATAATAATTGGCATTGTCAAATGGGAAAATGGTTAGTCCCCAAGCATACTCAGTAGAATGGCCAATAATTGGAAAAGGCATTCCGGGAAGATAAAAACCATAAAAGTTGTAACCGGGATATGTGATTTCAGCTTCATACCAAACAGAAGGTTGTGCGTAAGCAAAATGTGTGTCATTTGCCAATAAAACCTTTCCTGATTTTGATTTTTCTTTTCCAATCACCCATGCATTACTTCCTTCCCATAGTCCTAAATTATAATCTTCAAGAGTCTTTTTAAATAAACTATTGGAAGTTAATTGACCTTTAATCAAATTAGTATCTACATCAATTTTGATTTTGGATGAGTCAGGTTTTTCTCCAAAATAAAGATCATTTACATACTGTGAACCCAACTTTTTATTGATATATGCACTAATAGATTCTTGATGTACGGGCATTGTGAATCCTAGTGCAATGAAATTTAAAATTGAATATGTGTCACTTGGTTTTAACTCTTCTTTTGGAATACCCAATATTTTATATTCAATTGGCATATTGCGGGTATTTATAAATCTATTGAACCCTGATAAATATGCATTGAAACTTTTTTGATACTGTTTGTCATTGGATGACATATATTTTTTCGCAGATTTTTCAGCAGCTTCTCTAAGTCCGTGAACTCTCATGTATTTATCTACTTTGACCAAATCTTTACCAAGTATTTCTGCTAATCGGCCTGATGATAACCTTTTTAGAAGCTCAGTTTGGAAGAGTCTGTCATTAGCATAAACATATCCCAGCGCAAAATAAGCATCTTCTTCATTTTGAGCATAAATATGAGGTATTCCAAATTTATCATAGTGAACTTTCACCTCTTTTTTTATACCTTTGATGCTAAATTCTCCTGAATATAATGGCTTGGTTCCTTTTATATAAAAATAAAAAGCAATTAGAAACAAGATAAGTATAATTATTATAGAAAGGACAATTTTCTTTAGTATTTTCATGATTAACTAGTCATTTATTTGATAAAGATTCTCTCTCTTTGTTTTAAAATTGGTATTAGATATTGATATAAAAATTATTATACCGCTAAAAGTAAAGAAAATTCTTTGAAATGAAAAAATTACAGCACAAAAATTATATTTAACATCATTTTGCTTGAGCATCCATGCCTTGAGCTTTAGTGCTCAATTTGGCTATTTCTTGCTCTATAAAATACAAGTTGGACGAGCCGCTACCTATGAGTTTTAGAATGCTTAAAATCTCCTGAAAAGTTGCTTCCTCTTCTCTTTGTTCTTCAACAAACCATTGCAAGAAATTATTAGTTGCATAATCGCTTTCTTCTATGGCAAGTCTGACTAGCTCATGTATCTTAGCTGTTATATAAACCTCGTGTTGGTATGTGTCTTCAAATACTTGGTGTATTGATTTGTACTCAACCGGAGGTTGTTTGATGTTAGGTACTATAGCGTGTCCGCCCATTTCATTGACGTAATGAAATATTTTAAGTGCATGTGAACTTTCTTCCTCAAAATGATTGAATAAGAAAGTAGCGCTATTGCTTAGTCCTTCTTTATCGCACCAAGAAGCCATTGCAAGATATAAATTTGCAGAATAAAATTCCTCTTCTATTTGCTTATTTAAAGCATCTATCATGTTTTTACTTAACATATTCAATTATTTTTTGCAAATGTATGAAGATTGTTAACAAATAACAAATACTTTTATCGATATTTAAAAGTAAGGTTTTGTTACTTTAGACACTAATAATATAATGAATCAATAAAGAAATTAACTATTATGTCTTTTTTATGACAATATAGGGGATAATAGAGTTTTATTGAAATAATATTTTAATAATTAAATTAATTTTGTACAAATTTTAAATAGATGTCAGTAAATAAATCATGTCCGATAGTTTTTAAAAGTGTAGATAAACACATAATTCGTGTAAATGCAATAATCGTTTTTACATTTTTATTCGGTTTTATTACAACCGGAAATCTTATGTTGATCCTGATGGTGCTTGGTGATTTTGTGATTAGAGTCTTTTTCGGGTTAAAATATAGTCCGATTTGCTTTTTTATAAAAAGAGGCTTGAGGTTGTCAGGAGTAAAGCCACATTTGATTAATGCCGGACCAAAGATTTTTGCGGCTAGAATTGGATTGCTTTTTTCCTTGCTGACTGTGGCAACTTCATTGTTGGGTCTAACACTATTATCTTCAACTATTGCGGTGGTATTTATTATTGCAGTAGGACTTGAAGCTTTTTTTAATTATTGTTTAGCTTGTGAGATATTTCCATATTACAACAAATATTTTGGGTAAGACCAAATGGAGGAGTAGATTATTATGACATTTGTTGTCCCATTGCGATGGTAGCCATACTTATCTTAGTCTTTTTCACTTTCATTATTTGATTTCCACATTCTAGGAGGGTTGCTCCCGTTGTGAGTACATCATCTACAATAAGTATGTGTTTATTCTCAAAAGTTTTTGGTTCTAAAACACTAAATGCATCATAAAGATTTTCTAATCGTTGTACTCTGTTCATTTTTGTTTGAGTATCGGTATGTCTAATCCTAATCAGGTTGTTTTTTACAATCGGAATAGATGTCACTTTTGAAATTCCTTCGGCAAATTTCAAACTTTGATTATAGCCACGTGCTGTTTCTTTTGATTTGAAAAGGGGAACTGGTACTATCATGTCGATATTTAAAAAATAAGAATTGTCTTTTATTGAATAACCAAATATTTCTCCCATTTTTACTCCGTATTGCGGTTTGTCATTATACTTTAGATTTTGAATAATATTTTGAACAATACCTTGTTTTACAAAATAGAAAAGAGCAGCTCCATGTTCAATCTTTATCTTACCTTCAAAATGTTGTATAAATTGGTTCTTAGGGATTGTGGTTTGGTTTGTGAAAGGCAGCTCAGAGTAACACTCAAGACAAAATGTATCATTTACCTCTCGGTCATTTTTATTGCAGACAATGCAAAGCTCCGGATAGAATAGGTATAGGAAACTGTCAATATATTCTTTTATGGATTTAAGAATTTTCATGCTGTTTGATAATGAATAATGTTTTGCATCAGTTATTTAATCTGAAATTAATAGATTTTTATACATTTGAACAGTATTGTGTAAACCATAGTACAGAGCATCACTAACCAAAGCATGTCCAATAGATACTTCATCGATAAAAGGAATACTTTTGTTAAAAAACCTTAAGTTGTCAAGGTTCAAATCATGACCGGCATTTATTCCAATAGATATTTCTTTTGCGATTTTTGCAGCTTTGATATATGGAGCGATGGCTTTTTGGGGATCGAGGCTGTATTGTTCTGCAAATGGGCCGGTATAAAATTCAATTCGGTCAGTTCCTGTTTCTTTAGCAGCATAGACCATTTTTTCATCAGGATTTAGAAATATAGAAACTCTTATTCCTGCATCATGCAATTGTTCTATTATACCAATTAGATAGTTTTTGTGTTTGATCGTGTCCCAACCGCTATCCGAGGTCAATACATCCGGAGCATCGGGAACCAAGGTGCATTGGTGGGGTTTATTGTCAAGTACAAGTTTCATAAATTTTTCATTAGGATTGCCTTCTATGTTGAACTCTGTTTTGACTATTTTCTTTAATTTTGGGATGTCGCTGTATCTAATATGCCTTTCATCTGGACGAGGATGTACAGTGATTCCTTCTGCACCAAATGATTCGATGTCCTTCGAGATTTGTAATATATCAGGTAAGTTACCTCCTCTTGCATTTCTTATAAGTGCTATTTTGTTTATATTTACGCTAAGTCTTGTCATTATTTATATTTGAATTGTTACTGTTAATATAATAAGTTCTAAATAATAGTTATAAATTTGCTCAAAATTAATTAAATTGAAGACTTTTTTTAGAATTTTAGGGCTTATTATTATTTCTCAAGTTTTGACATTTGGATTTATTTTTATGTTTATTGGGGATTCTGTCGTTGAAATAACAAAATTAGACTCTAAGGTTTTGATTGAGGAAATGGGCTTAAGATCATATCTTTTATATTCTCAAATTGCTTCAGTTTTATTTCCAGCTATTCTATATCTATTGATAGTGCATTTTAATGATATTAATGCTTGGATTAAGCTGCAATTGCCCTCAAATAGACATTTTTTCATGTATAGTGTGATGTTGCTTATTTTGGCGTATCCGTTAATACAACTATCGGCAGACCTCAACAAGTATATGCCATTTACAGATTTTTTAAAAGAGGAGAGCAATTATATTGAAAGTTTGATGAAAGAGATTCTTGTTATGAATTCACCGATTGATTTTTTTATAAACTTAGGCATTGTAGCATTATTGCCTGCGATAGGGGAGGAATTGTTCTTTCGTGCAATTATTCAAAATGAACTATTGTCAACGATAAAGAGGAAGGATGTAGCTATAATTTTGACAGCGATTATTTTTAGTGCATTCCATCTTCAATTTGATGGCTTTTTACCACGATTCTTTTTGGGATTGATACTAGGATATGTCTATTTTTGGTCTCGAAGTATTTGGACATCTGTTTTACTTCATTTTATCAATAATGGACTATTAGTATTTTCTGCTTTTATGATGCAAGATAAAATTGATGAGATAGCTTCTGAATCGCCTCAAACTATACCTATGTATATATTGTTGATGTCAATAATTGCTGTTTTTGTATTGCGTTCTAAAATGATTGAACTCAATAGAAAGGAATTAAATAAAGATATTACTTTACAAGATAAAATATAGATATGTTAGATAAGAAAGTACTTTATACTAGAGCTATCTCAGCAGTTGTATTTGCTGCAATTGTGGTTGTTTTGCTCAATTATTCTAGATTAACAATTTTTTTATTTCTAGTACTTCTATCATTTTTTGCGACGTACGAATATATAAAAATCAAGTTGGGTGATAGAGCGGGATTAAGAGAAAAAATAATTACTCCATTGTTATTTGGGGTATTACCTGTTGCAATTGATTATTTTATGCATCAGCTTAATTTTATTGGTTTCAATGTGCTATTATTTATCACATTGGTATTTGATTTTTACCTTATGTATAAACTTTTTAAAGGAAAAGATATGCTTGAGAAAAATGAAATAGTCATTTACTTTGAAGCATTATTTTATATAGGAATACCTGTGCTTTTGGCAAGTAACTTATTGTTGATTGGTTTAGATTCGAAATCGATAATTATTTTTATCTTGATATTATTAATTTGGGCTAATGATACATTTGCATACCTGACGGGATCTCTTTTTGGAAAAAATAAATTGATGCCATCGGTTTCTCCTGGTAAAACTATTGAAGGATTTGTAGGTGGGGGGTTATTTACTTTAGTAGTTTCGATTCTCTTATTCTACTATTTCAATACATTTTCTATTTATTTTTATTTAATACTTGGGAGTTTAGTATGGACTGTTGGTACTATCGGGGACTTGATTGAGTCTAAAATGAAGCGGTCTTATGGTATTAAGGACTCCGGTACTATTATGCCTGGGCATGGAGGCTTTCTGGATAGATTTGATTCTTTTATTTTTGTTTTGCCTTTCGTTATTCTTATGGTTTATTTATTTTTATAATTTTCTACCACAAAATCATTTTAAATTATTTTTATTTCGATTTAATATTTTTGTAGTTCTATGATATTTTATTAGCTTTACACGCATAATAAAATAGATATATGAAAAATCCACAAATAAAATTATTACTTGGAGATGAAGCGGTAGCGCTTGGAGCTATTGATTCCGGTATTTCAGGTATTTACGGTTATCCCGGAACACCCTCTACTGAGATTATTACGTTCGTACAAGGTTCAAAAAAAGCAAGTGAAAAGGGTATTAAGTCAAAATGGTCAGTAAATGAGAAAACTTCAATGGAAGAAGCTCTTGGGATGTCATTTGCTGGTAAAAGGGCGATGGTGACTATGAAGCATGTGGGATTAAACGTCGCAGCAGATGCATTTGTTAATTCTGCTATTTCAGGTGTAAATGGCGGACTGGTTATCGCGGTGGCAGACGATCCTTCAATGCACTCTTCACAAAATGAGCAAGATTCAAGATTTTACGGAAAATTTGCTATGATTCCTATTCTTGAGCCTTCAACTCAACAAGAAGCTTATGATATGACAAGGTATGCTTTTGATTTGTCAGAAAAGGTGAAGTTGCCGGTAATGATGCGTTTGACTACAAGATTAGCACATTCACGCTCCGGTATTAAGACATATCAATCAAGAGAGCAGAATGAGTTAAATCCACCGACCGAGTCTTCACGGTTTATTTTGATGCCTAGTAATGCCAGAGGTAGATACAAATCATTAATAAATATCCAAACAGAATTAGTTGATATCTCCACTAATAGTGGTAATAATACATATTTTTCTGGAAATGATAAGTCGTTGGGCGTAATAGCTTTTGGTATTGCTTTTACTTATCTGATGGACAGTTTCAAAGGGAAACAAAACCCTTATCCTACTTTGAAAATTAATCAGTATCCAATCCCTAATGATATGGTGAAAAAGATTTTTGAAGAATGTGACAAAATTTTAATTCTCGAAGAAGGTTACCCCATCTATGAAGAGTTATTGAGAAATAATATCGACTTGGATGATAATAGCAATATCTTAGGTAGATTGTCTGGAGATTTGCCGAGGACAGGAGAATTGAATACTGACCATGTTGCTCATAGTTTGGGAATGGAAGTCAAAGTAGAAGAGGATATACCTTCAGTAGTTGAAAACAGGATGCCTGCTATGTGCGTAGGCTGTGGGCACAGAGATTTGTATGATGAGCTCAATGAATTGTCAAAAGAGATAGGCAATAGAAAAGTATTTGCAGATATTGGTTGTTATACCTTGGGTGCATTACCTCCTTATGAGGCTATAGACACATGTATAGATATGGGAGCTTCCATCACAATGGCTAAAGGAGCGGCTGATGCTGGGATTTTTCCTGCAATAGCTGTTATCGGTGATTCTACATTTACACACTCAGGTATTACGGGCTTGATTGATGCGGTTCAAGATAATACACCGATTACTGTTTTGATCTCGGATAATTATACTACGGCGATGACAGGAGGCCAAGATACAGCGGCTACCGGTCGAATAGCTGAAATATGTCGTGGTGTTGGAGTGGAAGAGGAGCATTTGAGGCTAATCATCCCGCTTAAAAAGTTTATGAAAGAAAATATTGAAGTTATCAGAAATGAAGTTAATTATAAAGGAGTTTCTGTTATAATTGCACAAAGAGAGTGTGTCAAATTTTATAAAAAAATGTAAATTATGCAAGATAATATAATTTTAGCTGGTGTAGGCGGTCAAGGCATTTTGTCAATAGCAGCAGCTTTAGCCATGGGGGCTCTTAATCGAGGTCTTAACGTAAAACAATCAGAGGTACATGGAATGAGTCAAAGGGGTGGGGCTGTACAATCGCATATAAGGATATCGGATAGCGAAATTTATTCGGTTTTGATTCCTAAAGGACAGGCAAATGCTATAATCGGGGTTGAGCCGATGGAAGCTCTCAGATATTTACCGTTTCTAAATGATAATGGCTATTTGGTGACTAATATAGAACCGTATAAAATTCCTAATTATCCGGACCTGGATAAATTGAAGGAAGAATTGAATAGTTTTAATAATAGTATTCTTATTGATGCCGGCAAATTAGCAAAAAAAGCAGGTAATAAAAGGGCGGCTAATATGGTCGTTCTTGGGGCTGCTTCTCCTTTCCTGTCTTTGGATGAAGATATAATCATTGAAGGGATTAAGACGATCTTTAATGCAAAAGGGGAACGATTGGTTAATCTAAATCTTGATGCATTTAATATGGGAAAAGACTTTGCATTGGAATTTGAAGGAAAATAAAAAACGAGCCTGATTAGTGTCTGTCTATAAAGTGCTTGATTTTTGAAAAATAAAGATTTTTGATGAGATTTTTGTCTTTCTGAGGATTAGTGATGCCTTAGCATCAGTAATTTGAATAAAGTAAAAATCTCGCAAAAAGATAATTTTTAAATTTTGATGACTTTATAGACAGACACTAATGACTGTGGTAATTAGGCTCGTTTGCGGTACAATGCAATTCGTTAATTTCTTGATAGAATATACCTAGCCGATAGCCCTCCACCGAGAAATGTAGGCGTGAACCCCCCTACTAACCTAAATCCGGGCATCCAATCTACACTAACATTTAAAGGTATTTCTTCAAATGAATAATCCACTCCTATTACTCCATTTATTCCCATATAAAAGTAATTGTCACTTATAAGATTAGAAGAATAATAACCAGCAAAAGCTCCCGCTCCATAGTACCAATATAGATGATCAACGTCTTCAATTTCTTTATGAATCTCTAGAGCGCCACCGCCAAAAATCGTATGATATCCAAATCCACCATATAATTCAAGGTATGTATTTTCCTTAAACTCTTTTTTATAAGTTGCCGTTAGCCCAAAAGCTAACCTGACACCGACAGAGGAGTTGTAATCTTGAGCAATTAAATTGCCTGAGAAAAGGATTGAAAATGTAAAAATAGCTGTAAAAATAAATTTTTTCATGAGTTATGTGTTTTTGTTAAAAAATATTAGCTACAAATATACTTTATTTTTTTAATAATTTATACTCTTTTGACTAAATAACTTGTTTCTGTTATTAATTAGTGCGTTTTAATTAGTGTATATTCATAAAGTCATTAAAATTTAAAAATAATCTTTTTGATTAATTTGGCACTTTTTGAACGAATATTGTGTTTTGTCTATGATATTGCTTAGATTTACTATAATCTTAAGTATATTTGTCATTTTATAAAATTATTTAAATCAAAAATTAAAACATGAAAAATTCAACAGCAATAGTATTAATTGTATTAGCTTTAATAGTTTTTATGGGAGGTTGCAATTCTTATAATGGTTTTGTGGATAAAGATCAACAGGTGGAAAGTTCTTGGGCAAAAGTGCAAAGTGCATATCAAAGAAGATCAGATTTAATTCCTAATTTAGTCAATACAGTAAAAGGATATGCAGATTTTGAAAAGTCAACATTAACAGCAGTAGTTAATGCTAGAGCAAAAGCGACAAGCGTTAATATTGATGCAAGCAAATTGACGCCCGATGCAATGCAACAATTTCAGAGTGCTCAATCAGGATTATCTTCTGCATTAAGTAAACTTTTGGTTACTGTAGAAAGGTATCCGGACTTGAAGGCAAACCAAAACTTTTTAGAACTTCAATCACAATTAGAAGGTACCGAAAATCGGATCAAAGTGGCTAGAGATAAGTTTAATGATGCTGTTAAAGGGTACAATGTTTCTGTGAAAAAATTCCCTTCAAATCTTTTTGCAGGTGTGTTTGGTTTTGGAGCTAAACCCTATTTCGAGGCTGATAAAGGTACTGAAAACGCACCAAAAGTTAATTTCTAAATCAACTGATATGGTTTTCTTTCCACGTAAATTTTTAACAAAAGATGAAGGAGACTCCATCATAAGGTGTATCAAAGATGCAGAAAAAATGACGTCAGGAGAAATCAGGGTGCATTTTCAAAAAAAAATAAAAGGTAGTGTCGAAGATTCTGCTGCGAATGCGTTTTTAGAATTGAAAATGGATGAAACAGAAGATCGTAATGGAATATTGTTTTTTATTGTTCCCAAAAAGAAAGTATTTGCAATAATTGGAGATAAAGGGATTGACGAAGTAGTTCCTCAGGGATTTTGGGATGAAGTTAGAGATTTGCTTGAAGTTAATTTTAAGAAAAAACAGTGGAAAAAAGGTTTGTGCAAAGCGATTGCAAAGACTGGAGAGAAATTAAAAAAATATTTTCCGATTAAGGAAAATGATAAAAACGAGTTGCCTGATGAGATATCGTATTCATAATATTTTGATTATTTTTTTTATAAGTTCTTTCTTTGGCAATATTTTTTCTAAAGAATTGCTACCAAAGCCTAAATCAGCTATTGTTGATTATACAGGCATTTTGAACAGGTCGCAATTGGATTACTTAAAAAGAAAGCTAAAAACTTTTAATGATACTAGCTCAACTGCTATTGTAGTGGTAATAGATAAATCCCTCGAAGGTGAAGATATTTTTGATTATTCTTATAGGTTAGCCAGTAATTGGGGGATAGGAAGTAAAGGTAAGGATAATGGAGTCTTGATGTATATTGCTTTTAATGATCGAAAAATATTTATCCAATCAGGAAGTGGACTGGAAGGAGTGTTGCCGGATGCTGTTTTGAAACGAATTATACAAAACGTTATACGCCCTGCTTTTAAAAACAATCAATACTTCAAGGGGATAAATAAATCAACAGATATAATTATAAGTTTAGTTTCAGGAGAGTTTACTGCTGATGATTATGTGCAAAATGATGATTACATAGCGCTATTATTTTTATTGGTTTTTTTAGTTATATTTGCTATCATTATATATAGTATATTCAAGTGCAAAAAATCAGGTGATTGCAATGATGGAGGAGGCTATTACGATGGAGGAAGATACAACACCGGAAGAAGAGGTGGCTGGATTATTGGAGGCGGAGGATTTGGAGGAAGTTCAGGTGGATTTAGTGGAGGAGGTGGATTTGGAGGCGGAGGCTTCGGAGGATTTGGTGGTGGTGGATTTAGTGGTGGAGGAGCCGGTGGAGGATGGTAAAACAAAAAAGCTGAACTAGTTTACTAGTTCAGCTTTTTTCGTAAAGCGACATTTTATTATTTATTTTGTGGAGCTTTTTCGTTTTGTGCAGCTTTTGCTGCATTTAGTTTTTCTCTGTATTCTTTTGCTTTTACTAGCATGTCTTTTCTAGCATATATTTCGCTCAAAGCTTGTAAAACACCAAGGTCACTATCGTTTTTTGAATAAGCTTTTTCAAAGTAAGGTAAGGCTCTATCAAATTCTGCTAACATATCTGCTTTTAATGCATCATATTTTTTAGTTCCTTCTGCAGAAAAATCATTTGCATATTTATTGATTTCTTTGGTGTAGTTAGCTGCTGAATTGTAATAAAGAGCACCTATTGAATAGATTGCATCAAAATTGTCAGGATCTTTTTCTGTGGCTTTAGTGAAATATTTTAGTGCTAGATCAAAGTATTCTTTTGTTTTGGCTTCATCACCATCCTCAAAAGCTTTTGTGTGCAATTGGTCATAAACACTACCAAGTGTAGTATATACTGTTACGTTATTTGAATCTAATTCGATAGCTTTTTTTAACTTATCTGTCAACTCATTAAGCTTTCCCTCTTTGATATAATAGTTTATTTCTGCATACAATAGCCCGGTGTCATCTCCAAATTGCTTTCTACCTTCATTGAGGTATTTCAATGCTTGTTCTTTATTACCTTTTTCTAGATTTATATTGAATAAAGCTTCATATACAAAAGGTTGATCTGTACCTGACTCAACGAGTTCTGCAAAGAAATGCTCTGCTTTGTCTTTTTTGCCTCCGTAATAAGCAGCATAACCAGTATAAAGTTTTTGCTCTTTTCTCACTGCTGGATCAGCCAATCTACTATCTTTCTCTTTGTCATTTTCTTTAAACATGTGGTATGCTTTGCATGTTCTTACGAAATTTTCGAAAGCCAAATCATATTTTTTGTCTTGAAATTGATAAGCAGCAATGTTATTCAGACTGTTTTCGGTTTCCTTTAGCAATTTTAAAACAGCTTTTTTATGTCTCTTTTTTTCTGATAATTCCATAGCTTTTTTTAATGCTTCAAAAGCTTCTATCGCTGCATTTGGATTCTTTAATTGATACTTAGGGTTAAGAATTTTGCTATTAACATCCGCATTTGTGATTGCGTTAAATATTTTGGCTTTTTCTATCCAAACTTTCCTGTCAGTTGCCAATGTTTCATCTTTTAATGCTTTGTTTATAAATTCACTTGCTTCAAACAAGTCATTAGCATTATCTTTTGTGTTAAAATAATAATTACTAAGTAATTTTTTTGCTTTTTTGTACATTGATTTTGGACTTTGAGCATTCATTGATCCAAATGCAATTGTTATCCCCATTAATACTAAAAATAGTTTTTTCATAATTTAGTTCTATTATTGTTTAATTAATATTGAAAATAATTTTCATTTTATAAATTTAAGAGAAATTCATCAATCCTCTTTGTTGTCTAATTTGTTGACGTGGCAAAAATAGAAATGTATATTAATAAAATGTTAATAATAATATATGCTATTCTTCTTCACCTGATTTATCTTTGTCCCCTTCATCCATTATAACTGCAATATCAGCAATCTGATCCTTTGAATCAAGATTAATAATCTTTACTCCTTGTGTAGCTCTACCCATTACTCTCAATGAGCTAATTGGTGTTCTGATTACCACTCCCTTTCTTGTTGTAATTATTAAGCTGTCAGTATCAGTCACAGACTTAATTGCGACCAAATCACCGGTTTTCTTAGTTATTTGCATTGTCTTTACACCTTTACCACCTCTATTTGTCAAGCGATAATCTTCAATTGCAGATCTTTTTCCTAATCCTTTTTCAGATAAAACCAAGATTGACTTGTCATCTTCTTCTTCATTTACAATAATAAATCCAACTACTTTTGCATCATCTTTAAGATTCATTGCCCTGACGCCTGCTGCTCCACGACCCATTGATCTTACTTTTTCTTCAGGAAAACGAATAGCATACCCGTTGCTACTTGCTACAACAATCTGATTTTTACCATCGGTTAACCTCACTTCCAAAAGTTGATCACCATCGTTGATAGTAATAGCATTTATACCATTGGACCTCGGCCTTGAAAACGCTTCTACCAATGTTTTTTTGATTTTGCCGTCGGTAGTACCGAAAACAAGATAATTATTATTAAGGAATTCCTCGTCATTGAGATCTTTAATAGGAATATAAGCCTTGACTTTATCGTCTTTAGGCATATTGATTAGGTTTCTTATAACTCTTCCTGTACTGACTTTTGAACCTTCGGGTATTTCAAATACTCTTAACCAATAACACCTGCCTTTTTCGGTGAATAACAGAAGATAGTTGTGATTATTGGCAATGAATAAATGTTCAATAAAGTCAGTATTTCGCGTCTTAGCTCCTCTGGATCCTTTTCCTCCTCTTGATTGAGACCGATATTCAGAGACTTGAGTCCTTTTGATGTATCCTAAATGTGAAATAGTAACAACAACCTTGTGGTTTGGTATAATATCCTCTATATTTATTTCACCTTCTGCAAATTTTATCTCTGTACGTCTTTCATCTCCATATTTTTCCCTTACTTCAACTAGTTCTTCTTTGACGATTTCTTTTTGCTTATCTTCACTTGAAAGTATGAATTTAAGTTCGTCTATCAACTTTAATAATTCATCATACTCTTCTTGTATCTTAGCTATCTCAAGACTGACAAGCTTCTGCAATCTCATATCTAAGATAGCTTTTGCTTGAATTTCTGATAACTTAAAAGTGGATTGAAGGTTTTCACTCGCTTCGACTACGGTTTTTGAAGCTCTAATTATTTTAATGACTTCATCAATATTTCTAAGTGCAATTAATAATCCTTCAAGAATGTGAGCCCTCTCTTCAGCTTTTCTAAGCTCAAACTGTGTTCTTCTTACTACAACTTCAATTCTGAATTTGATAAATTCTTTCATTAATTGAATCAAATTCAGTTTAAGAGGCCTTCCGTTAACAAGCACTATGTTGTTTACGGTATATGAAGTTTGTAGATAAGTGTATTTATGCAATTGACTCAATACAACTTGTGCCATTGCATCTCTTTTGATATCTACAACTATACGCAAACCCCTACGGTCACTTTCGTCATTAACATTAGAAACACCTTGAATTATACCTTCATTGACTAGTTCAGCAATCTTCGCTACAAGATTTGCTTTATTAACTTGATAAGGTATTTCAGTAATTACAATTTTTTCTTTTCCAGATGCTGATTCTTCAATTTCAGACTTCGCTCTAACAACTATTCTGCCTTTACCGGTTTTAAACGCATCTACAATACCCTCATGTCCATGTATAATAGCACCTGTAGGAAAATCGGGTCCCTTTACATATTGCATGACTTCCTCAACAGTTATGTCGGGATTATCAATAGTAGCGATAATACCCTCTATAATTTCAGTTAGATTGTGTGGAAGCATATTTGTAGCCATACCTACTGCAATACCGGATGCGCCATTAATCAGTAAGTTCGGTATTCTCGAAGGTAGTACGGTTGGTTCTTTAAGGCTATCGTCAAAGTTTGGCCTGAAGTCCACTGTATCCTTTCTAATATCGGCTAATATGTCTTCTGATATTTTTGTTAGCCTCGCCTCTGTATATCTCATAGCGGCTGGACTATCTCCATCCATTGAACCGAAGTTACCTTGTCCTTGCACCAAAGGATAGCGAAGAGACCAAGGTTGCGCCATTCTTACCATCGCATCATATACGGAAGTATCTCCGTGTGGGTGATATTTACCAAGCACCTCTCCAACAATTCTTGCGGATTTCTTATGGGCTTTGTTATGCGCTAAGCCAAGTTCAAACATTCCATAAAGCACTCTTCTGTGTACCGGTTTCATGCCATCTCTCACATCCGGCAAAGCTCTAGACACGATTACGGACATCGAATAATCGATATACGCTGTTTTCATTTGATCCTCTATTCTTACCGGTATTATTCTCTCGTTTATCTCCATAAATTTTATACGTATTATTTCGCGCAAAAATACAATTTTTTATTAATATATAATAGTATCAGGATAAAAATATTTTTCGACAAAGGCTCTATTTGCATTAGATTGAGTATTTTCTTTTTAAATAAACCGCTTTTAATTTTTTGAATTCCTACTTTCAAGTCCTTACTTACATCATAATGTGATAGTACTATTGTATTCAAAGATTTACTTGAAGGGGCGGATTTGGACGTGGTGCAAAAATGGTATAACGGTTATTACTATCTTGGTGAAAAAGTTTATAACCCATTTGATATTTTGTTATTTATTGACAAGGGATTTAAATATGAAAATTATTGGTGTGAAACAGGCAACCCGTCATTTTTAATAGAAATGCTAAAAACTGGTGAATATTTTATTACAAATATAGAAAACTTTGTTGCTAACAAAGAGATTTTTAATATATTTGACGTTGATAATATATAATTAGTTGCATACATATTTGACAACGCAAACTACTCAAAAATTAGGTTTTCAACGAAGTTTGTTGAATATGATTAAGTTTGAAAGATAAATGACAAAAGGAAAAAGATAAAAAGAATTGATGATGAATTATTTTTTTATTGTCATCCCCCGGCCTCTTCTCCTTTTTATACCAAACCGTTATCAAGATAGTGAAAATCAAAAAATGCTGCATAAAATAAAAAAAATCATCAAAAACATGTCACAAGAATCACTTTTTTTCATACTATATGTAAAGGATAGTAAAAAAATCCTTGATTTTTGCAGCGTTTCAAATATTACAGGCATCGTATATAAGTAAAATATCGTTATATATGAAAAGAATACAAATATAGGATAAATATACAGTATTTTTAATATGTTAAAGTTCAAATAAATATACATAAATATTTGTGTAAATCATAAAATGGTATTATATTTGCACTTGGAAAGATGATAAAAATGATTACCGCGACAGACATACAAGGCTACAAGGCTACAAGGCTACAAGGCTACAAGG
>Ga0256833_1000113_pt1 | contig 61356 bp, 53 predicted proteins | sample 356284metaG_FD_190535 | JGI IMG/M metagenome (GOLD analysis project Ga0256833, IMG submission 190535) | Hydrothermal vent microbial communities from Mid Atlantic Ridge, Atlantic Ocean - 356-284 | ecosystem: Environmental > Aquatic > Marine > Hydrothermal vents | place: Atlantic Ocean: Mid... | reverse complement strand
AAGGGATGACCGGCAGCTCCTTGCGTTCTTCCCCCTTTTTTTCTGTTTCTGCCGGTAGATTTATTTCTTTCACCTGAGCCTCTCCTTTTTCACTCATGCTCCACCCCATATTCGAGACTTAACCTAGAAGGAAGTTAAACATTCCGGTCTTAAAATCCAACCATTTTGCCCTTCCCTTTCTCTTTTTAAGTTGTTCAAAAAAATTGATCAAAACTTTATCAAAAAATTTGATTGATCTTTCAAAAAAGTTTCTGCTAATCTAAAAAGTGAAAATTGGCAAAAGAAAGTCAATACCGGCAAAGGGGGGAGAAAAATTGGCTTTAACCCTTAGACAGCTTGAAATTTTTTTAGCTGTTGCAGAAACAGGGCATGTTACAAGTGCAGCCAAAAAAATTCATCTCACCCAATCAGCGGTGAGCATGGCCATTTCAGAGATGGAAAACATTTTAAACGGTCCCCTTTTTGACAGGCAGGGCAAAAAGTTGATCTTAAATGATCGGGGGCGGTTTTTGCTACCTTACGCACGAGAGATTGTCAACAAGGTGCGCAATATCGAACTCCTGCTTTCAGAACCCCAAGGAGAACTTGTAGGGCATCTCCATGTAGGGGCGAGTTCAACCATTGGGAACTATGTCATGCCTTATGTAGTAAGTGCCTTTACACGCGAACATCCCAAAGTCTATATAAATCTTGTAGTGGGAAACAGCAGACAAATCGAACAACAGGTAGAAGAAGGGGGGCTTGATATCGGCTTTATTGAAGGGCTTGTACATAGCAACAAAATTGAATCCCAAGAATGGCTTACAGACCGCTTAAACATCATTGCCAACCCACAGCATCCCCTTGCCCAAAAGGAAAAAATTACCGTTCACGATCTCACAGAAGCCCGCTGGATCATGCGAGAAGAAGGTTCGGGCACGGCGGAGATCTTCAAAAATGCCATCTCGAAATATATTTCCAATTTTGAGGTCTTTCTGGAGCTTGGCCACACAGAGGCCATCAAAAAGGCCGTTGAGGCTGGGATGGGGCTTAGCTGCCTTTCAGTCCTTACGATTTGTCGGGAAGTTGAAAATGGCTGGCTTAAGATCCTCCGCGTGCCCGAACTTGAGATCACCAGGCAACTCCTCATCATCATCCGCAAAGATAAACTCAAGACAAACCTCTTGAATGAATTTATCTCCTTCTGCAATTTTATCCGTGATTGCTGCCAGGCTTCAGAAATTTGTCTTACTTCACCCTACAAGCTTCTCCAGCTGCTCGAACATCACCAGGAAATGGTAGTTTAAGCTTGCACTTTTAAAGGGCTTCCGCTAAGAGGAAAAAAATTTTGGCTTAAGGAGGCGGAAATGAGATCCCTCTTAGCGGGCCTGCTCCTTATTTTGAGCTTTTCTTCTTTGGTCTACGCTGGTGGTGGAAAAGCCTATCCCCTGGGAGCAGAGGGTTTCCTTGTGGGGGCAGCTCCTCCTCCAGGACTTACCATCCTTAATTATGCCTATTTTTATACGGCTGACGAACTCAAAGACTCTGACGGGGATGAAATGCCGGTCTTTGATGATATTACTGTTTGGGCCGAAGTTTTACGTTTTATTTATTTCACCAAAAAGAAAATTTTAGGCGGCACTTATGGTCAACACTTTTTTCTACTGGCGGTAAATGTGGACTTAGACTTTAAAGCCCCTGTAGGGCCTCAGCACAAAAAAAACTATGACGACTTTGACGTCCCCTATTTTATTTACTCTCCTTTTCTTCTTTCTTGGCACCTCATGCAAGGGAAACTCCATCTGGTGCTTGATATCGCCGATATTTATATTCCTCTCTCAAACGAAGATGACGATAATCTAGCAAGCGTAGGTCGAAATTTTTGGACAATTGAGCCAGTCTTCGCCATTACTTATATGTTTACTCCTGAGTTAGCAGCCTCTTTGAAACTCATGTACGACTTTAATACCAAGCAGGACGATTATCCCACTCCCATGGGGGTCAATATTGATCGCACTCCAGGGCAGGAATTTCATTTCGATTGGTGTGTCTCTTACGCCCTAAGGCCGAATTTGCGTCTAGGAATTACAGGATATTATTATCGTCAGGTAAAGAATGACGACTTTGATTTTGACGATTTTTCAGGGCCTCCTGCCTTACGCGCAGCCCTAAAAGACCTAGAAGACAACCAAAGCCGTGTATGGGCTATTGGTCCTGGAGTATGGTATCAAAAACACAGATTTTTCCTCTCTCTCCGGGCCCAATTTGAATTTGGTGCCCGTGAGATGACAGAAGGGCAAAATGTTTGGTTTAAAATGGGTTATGTCTTTTAAAAATGATCGTAAGGAGTGAAGCTTATGGCAGAGAACAAAATTACCCTTTCGGAAAAGGAGCTTCCAGAGGCGTGGTATAACATCATTCCGAGACTCCCGAGTCCTCCGGCCCCTCCTCTTAATCCTCGGACTGGTGAGCCGGTAAAGCCAGAAGAGCTGGCCCCCATCTTTCCTCAAAGCCTTATCGAACAAGAAATGAGCCCCGAGCCTTGGATAGAGATCCCCGAAGAGGTAAGGAAGGTTTATCGCCTCTGGCGCCCTACTCCTCTTCATCGGGCACGCAATCTAGAAAAAGCCCTTAAAACACCGGCTCGCATTTATTTTAAAAATGAAAGTGTAAGCCCTCCCGGAAGCCACAAACCCAACACTGCCGTGGCCCAGGCTTATTACAATAAAAAGGCTGGTATCAAAAGGCTAGCTACAGAAACCGGGGCGGGACAATGGGGAAGCGCCCTTGCTTTTGCCTGTAAGCTATTCGGCCTAGAATGTACGGTCTATATGGTAAAGGTCTCTTTCGAACAAAAGCCCTTCCGCAAAAGCCTGATGCATATTTGGGGAGCTGAGGTCTTTCCTTCCCCTACAGAAAGAACTGAAGCCGGACGCCGTATCCTGGCCCAGAACCCAAACTCCCGTGGAAGCCTCGGGATCGCTATTTCAGAAGCAGTGGAAGACGCTGCCACTCATCAAGACACCAATTACTCTTTAGGAAGCGTTCTAAATCATGTGCTTTTACATCAGACCGTAATAGGGCTTGAGGCTCAAAAGCAACTGGCTTTAATAGAAGAAAAACCAGATATTTTGATTGGCTGTGTAGGGGGTGGAAGCAATTTTGCCGGTTTTGCTTTCCCCTTCATTGGGGACATCTTGCAAGGAAAGCTGGAAGCCGAAGTCATAGCAGTGGAACCTGCAAGCTGCCCTACACTTACCAAAGGCATTTATACCTACGATTTCGGAGACACTGCTGGTCTTACCCCTCTCCTTCTCATGCATACCTTAGGACATTCCTTTGAGCCTCCGGCTATCCATGCTGGCGGGCTGAGGTACCACGGCGACGCTCCTCTCGTATGCCAGCTCGTCAAAGAAGGGATCATCAAACCTCGGGCCTACCCCCAAAACCCTTGTTTTGAAGCCGCCCTTCTCTTTGCCCGCACCGAAGGCATTATTCCGGCCCCTGAGACCAGTCATGCCATCAGGGCTGCCATTGATGAGGCCCTCAAGTGTAAAGAGAGCGGTGAAGAAAAGGTAATTGTTTTCAATTTCAGTGGTCATGGCCATTTTGACCTGGCTGCTTATGATTCTTATCTTGCTGGCGAACTTGAAGATTATGAATATCCCGAAGAAAAGATCAAAGAGGCCCTGGAAGAACTCAAACACTTTCCCAAATTTCCTACAGGAATTTAAGTCAGCGGAGGCAGGTTCGCCTCCGTTGACACCTTTTCTTTTGCCTGCCATAACCCAAAGTGATGACAGCTGGCATTTCTTACAGCCAAAAGTTTGAGCCTCTCTTAAGGCCGTTAAGATTTGCAAGTCGGAAGAATTTTGCCAATCTCAGTAAAATAAGAGGGCTTGAGGCCAGTCTCAAAAAGGCCCTGGAAGAAATTTCCGCGGCTCTTCCTCAAAATCTCAAGGAGAAACTACAAACCAAGATAGAAGGTCTTGAAAACCTTTCTCTCTCGGAGAAGAAAGACCGCCTCCAAGCTATCATGGCTCTTATTCAAGACAGCCTCGAAGAGGGTAATGCCCTCCCAGAATTTGAAGATCTGAAAATTGATCTCAATACCTATCGCCATTTTCACAAAGAACTTCAAAAACCGGTGCAATATTTGAAGGGAGTAGGGCCCAAAATTGCCGCCAAATTTGCTCAACGCGAGATAAAAACCGTTGAAGACCTTTTATATTTCCTTCCTAAGGCTTATGAAGACCGGCGGCGTGTGCGCGAGATTCGTTCGATCCGGGTAGGAGAACACGTAGTAGTTCGAGGTGAAATCGTTCTCTCCGGCCCGGTCAAATTTAAAAGACGCAAGGTGTATGAAATCGTAATTAGTGATGGCACAGGGCTTTTGGCTGCCAAATGGTTCCACTTCCAAGAGAAAAGATTTCGAGAACGTCTCCGCCCCGGGCGAGAAATCATCTTAGCCGGGGAGGTAACAATTTTTGGAGGACGCAAAGAAATTATTCATCCAGAAATAGCCTTTCCTGAAGAAGAAACCCTTTCCCTACACTTGGGACGCATCCTGCCTCTTTATCCGGGGATTGAAGGGCTTTCTCAGAAACAACTTCGCAAAATTGTGGCTCACGCCGTCAAAAATTATGCTTCCAAACTCGTAAGTGCTATTCCGGCCAAGATTCTAAAAAAAAGACGTCTCCTTCCCCTCCCTCTTGCCATTAGCGGGCTACATTTTCCCTCTGAAGAGGACGATCTTCCCGCCTTGAATGCCGAAAGAAGCATTTATCATAAAAGTCTTGCCTTTGACGAATTCTTCTATCTCGAATTGGCTTTAGCCTTAAGAAAATCGAAGCTCTCCCAAGCTCCAGGAATAGCCTTTCGCATCGAGAGCAAAAGGGTTGAGAAGTTTCTTGCCAGCCTCCCTTTTAAGCTTACACGCGCCCAAGAGCGTGCCTTTGAAGAAATCAAAAAGGACTTGGCTCGCCCCTACCCCATGAATCGCCTCTTGCAGGGTGATGTTGGCTGCGGAAAAACGGTGGTCGCTTTCTTAGCCGCTCTCATTGCCATAGATAATGGCTATCAGGTAGCTCTTATGGCACCCACTGAAATCTTGGCTGAACAACATTACCTTAACTTCAAAAAATATGCCGGGCTAATCGGAGTTGAAATTGCCCTCCTTACAGGGGGGCGTCCGGCACGGGAAAAAAAGGCTATCTACCAAGGATTGTGCACCGGACACATCCATTTCGTAGTAGGAACTCACGCCCTTTTTCAAGAAGCCGTAACATTCAAAAAATTGGGGCTGGTGATCATTGACGAACAACACCGCTTCGGAGTTTTACAACGGGCCGCTTTGCGAGAAAAGGCCCAAGGCTTGGAGCCGGATACCCTGGTCATGACAGCCACCCCCATCCCCCGGACTCTGGCCATGACAGTTTACGGAGATTTGGACGTCTCCCTCATTGATGAACTCCCGGCAGGCAGGAAACCAGTAAAAACTTTTCTTTTCACTGCCGAAGAAAGGAAAAAAGCCTACGCCTTTGTTAAAGAAGAGCTCAAGAAGGGAAATCGGGCTTATGTTATCTTTCCCTTGGTGGAAGAGTCAGAAAAAATAGACCTCCTTGCCGCCACTACCATGGCTCAAAAACTTCAACAAAAGGTCTTCCCGGAATTTAAAGTAGGACTCTTACACGGAAAGATGAAGCCCGCCGAGAAAGAGGCCGTTATGCGGGCCTTTAAAGAGGGGGAATGTCAGGTTTTGGTAGCCACTACCGTGGTAGAAGTGGGAGTAGATGTGCCGGAGGCCACGGTGATGGTAATCGAACATGCCGAAAGATTTGGCCTTTCACAACTCCATCAGCTAAGAGGAAGGGTGGGGCGAAGTGAACGAGAATCTTATTGTCTTTTGATTGCTCATAAGCTCCGGCCAGGGAGTGAGGCTTGGCGCCGACTTCGTATTCTCTGTGAGACAAATGACGGTTTTCGGATTGCCGAAGAAGACATGAAAATCCGAGGGCCAGGAGAACTTTTGGGTACCAAACAATCCGGATACTTTTCCTTCCGGAGGGCAGATTTAGTGCGGGATTATGATATGCTGGTAGTGGCTAGAGAAGAGGCCTTCACCCTCCTTGAGGAAGACCCGGAGCTTAAAGATTATCCGCTCCTTAAAGAAATTCTTTTTGAACGCTGGCAAGAGCGTCTCAAGCTTTCGGAAGTAGCTTAGGAGGTGTTAAAAAATGTCAATTTATATAGGAATTATTGGGCTTGGAACCGTCGGATCAGGGACGGTAAAGATCCTTTTTGAAAACCAAAAACTCATTCAAAATAGGTTAGGATGCCCTCTTTTGGTCAAAAAAATCGCCGTAAGGGACCCGAGCCTTCCCCGGCTGGTAGAGGTCCCTGAAAGCCTCCTTACCACCGAGGTAGAAAGTATCTTCCGCGATCCGGAAATTAAAATTGTAGTGGAACTCATAGGAGGGCTTGAGCCTGCCCGCACCTTCATTCTCAAGGCCATTGAAGCTGGCAAACACGTAGTCACTGCCAATAAGGCGGTACTTGCAGAATTTGGCCAGGAGATTTTTCAAGCTGCCAAACAAAAGGGAGTCGACGTGGCTTTCGAAGCAGCAGTAGGAGGAGGGGTCCCTATTATTAAAACCCTCAAAGAAAGCCTTGTGGGGAACCGGATTAAAGCCCTTACTGGGATTGTAAACGGCACCTGTAATTACATCCTCACCCGCATGACCGAAGAAGGGCTCTCCTTTAAACAGGCCCTCAAAGAGGCGCAGGAAGCGGGGTTTGCCGAGGCCGACCCTTCCCTTGACATAGATGGCCTTGATGCCGCCCATAAGCTTGCCCTCTTAACTACATTGGCCTATGGCACAGAAATAACCCTCAAAGATATCTATGTAGAAGGTATAAGGGAAGTTGAGCCCCTTGATCTCTCTTTTGCCAAGGAGTTGGGTTTTGTCACCAAACTTCTTGCCCTTTGTAAGGATACAGAAGAAGGGCTTGAAGTACGGGTACACCCTGCCCTCATACCAGAAACCCATGTTTTGGCCTCGGTTAGGATGGCTTACAATGCGTTTTATATTAAGGGAGACGCAGTGGGAGACATCCTCCTTTATGGTTTAGGAGCAGGCCAAATGCCCACCGGTAGTGCCGTTGTGAGCGACATTGTAGATCTTGCTCGCAACGTGCTTTCTGGAGCCAGCTTACGCGTTCCGCCCCTTTCTTTTCAATTAAGTAACTTAGATCGTTTGCCCCTCAAACCCATGGAGGAGGTCATTTCCCGCTACTATTTTCGGTTTGCAGCTGTGGATCAGCCGGGTGTCCTCTCTAAAATCGCCGGCATCCTGGGTGAAAACGAAATCAGTATTGCCGCGGTTATCCAGAAAGGGCGCAAGATTGGGGGCTCGGTGCCTATCGTGATGCTTACTCATGAGGCCCGCGAAAAGGCTGTCCACAAGGCCCTTGCAGCCATTAATAGACTCCCTATTGTAACTGCTCCCACCAAAATTCTCCGCATCGAAGAAGGTTAAGCATTTAGGTTTTTGAAAAGCATTCCGATATTAACAAAAGCAATGGCATTAAAGGTGGAGACCGTGAAAGTAGAGAAGGGGCAATTTTTGGTCCTCCAAGAACAGAATGAAGAACTTGAGACGGAAACTTTAGGCGCTTGCGTAGCTTTGGCAGCCCGGGATCGCGAAAAGAAGATTATAGGCCTTTGGGTCTTTGTACTACCAGCAGAAAAGATACTCAACCCCAAAGTAGGAGGAGTGCCGCAAACCTTCTTTGCCGCCGAGGGGATAGATATCTTTCTAGAAGCTTTAGAAAAAGCCGGTGCAGAAAGAGAAAAGCTTGAATTTTTTGCCGCGGGAGGGGCCCGGTTTTTAGAAGCACCTACTGTTTTTGATCTAGGAGGTCTTAACGCCTCTATGCTTCGCAAGCTCCTCAAAGACCGAGGGCTAACCCTAAAGGCCGAAGTCTGTGGCAGACCATTTCCCTGCCGCATGTTTGTAAATGGCAAAGAAGCAATGATTACCGTCAAAATCTCCGGAGAAGAGGAAGAGACGTGGTAAAAGTCCTGGAATATGTCTTTGAAGAACTCAATACCGTTCCCAATTTTCCAGAGACAGCCTACCGTGCCCTTAAAATGTTAGAAGATGAAAATGTAAATTTTGAAAAATTAGCTCAAGTGATCCGTTACGACGCCACTATTACAGCTAATTTTCTGAAACTAGTAAATTCCGCTTACATTGGCCTGCGAAGAAAGGTTGAATCTCTTTCCCAGGCCTTTGCCCTTTTAGGGCTTAACCAGATTCGATTTTTTTTGGTAGCAGCCTGTGCCGGCCAATATCTTAACCGGGCCCTTCATGGTTACGGACTTTCTCCTTATGAAGTGTGGCTCCATTCTTTAGGCAGCGGGGTATTTGCAGAACTAATTGCAGAAAAAGTGAAGGCCCGTAATCCAGATCACGTCTTCACAGCTGCCCTATTACACGATATTGGCAAATTGGTGTTAGATCTTTTTGTGGGTGGGGAGCTTGAAGTTATCCGTGAACTCGTAAAAGACGAAGGGCTCACTTTTATGGAAGCCGAAATTATGGTCCTGGGAACGGATCATGCCATCGTAGGAGCAGAACTCCTAAGACGTTGGGGGTTTCCACAAGAGACTATTTTCGCCGTACGTGCCCACCACGACGAAGATTGGATGGTTCAGAACCAAACTGCTGCTATCGTAGCCCTTTCCAATATGCTCACCAACTTGGTGGGAATAGGAATGGGAGCCGATGGGCTTTCATATCGGGTGCCATCTAAACTCCTTAAAGTAGCAGGCCTCAAAGATCGAGAACTTTTCAGCATTATTACCGAGGGCTTTAAGCGCTATCAAAACATTAAGGAGAATCTCCTCTCTCAAGCTCGTTAAACCTTTCCTTCGAGATGCCAAGCCCAGGCCAACACTGCTGCTACGGCCTCGTAAAGTTCTGGGGGGATTTCTCGTTCCAATTCCACCTTCCACAGGGCTTCTATTAAAGGAGCATCTTTTTTAATAGGAATACCGGCCTCCTTAGCAAGGGCCAAAATGCGTTCAGCAAGCAAACCTTCACCTTTGGCTACTACCCGAGGAGCATTATCTTTGGAGGCGTCATATTTAAGAGCTACTGCCTTTTTGGGTGGCACTTTTTTTACGCCCTTTGGTGCGCTCATCTCTCTTTTTTGTTTTCCGTGAAGAAGTCTCTCCTGGACATTCTTCTTTCTTTATCGTCTCTTCTTGGGTTTCAGGTTTGATTTCCAAAATTTCTTTCTCCTCTTCTTCAAAAGAAGTTTCTTCAGGGGGAAGTTCAGCAGCTGGCTCTATTATTAAGTTGGTCTCGTAGTATTCTTCCAAGGCAAAAAGATCTCTTCTTTTGAAATTAAGTACGTAAGAAGCGAGTTCTGGAGAAACGCGCACTTTCAATTTGGCCAAAGGCTTTTCTGCGAGTCTGCTCTTTATCCGACGCAAAAGGGCTGTAGCCAAAACCTCCACGGTTCGGATCTGGCCCACCCCCCGACAACAGGGACACGGACGATAACTGCCCCACTGCAAAGGGGCCTGAAGTTTCTGACGGGCAATCTCTATCAAGCCTAACCTGCTAAAACGGGTCATGGTAATTTTGGCGCGATCTTTTTTGAGGCTTTCCCGCAAGCACTTTTCTACTTGATGACGATGTTTGGGCTGTTTCATAGCGATAAAATCAATAACGATAAGACCTCCCAAATCTCTTAAGCGTAATTGACGGGCAATCTCCTCGGCGGCTTCGAGATTTGTTCGAAAAGAAATCTCTTCAAGATCTCTCTCACGTACACATTTTCCCGAGTTAACATCAATAGCCACCAAGGCCTCAGTGGGTTCAATATAAAGGGTTCCTCCTGAAGGGAGAGGCACTACGGGCTTGTAGACGTTTTCAATCTGTTCTTCAAGATTAAAGAGAGAAAAGATAGGCTTTTCTTCGCGGAAAAGCTTCACACGACGCACCTGACGGGGAGCTACTAATTTCAAAAAATTCTTCACCCTTTCAAAGGCCTCGGAAGTATCAACCAGAATTTCTTTGATGTCTGGTGAAAGATGTTCGCGCAAAAAACGCACAATAACATCTTGGTCTTTATAAAGAAGGGCCGGTGCTTCTACCTGAGAGGCTTTATTGCGGATTTCATTCCACAAACGCACGAGGTAGCGAAAATCGGCCTGAATATTCTTTTTAGCCGCTTCGGCTGCTGCGGTCCGAAGGATAATCCCTACCCCTTCTGGGGCCTTTAAACCCAAAAGAATGTCTTTCAAGCGTTTACGTTTGCTTTCATCCATCACTTTTTTAGAAACTCCACAGGTGGGGTTTCCGGGCAAAAGGACTACATAACGCCCCGGAAGGGTAAGATAAGTGGTAAGGCTTGCACCCTTGGTAGGAGTTTCTTCCTTCACAATCTGAACCAAAAGCTCCTGACCAGGTTCCAAAAAATCAGGAAGCCTTGAACGCCCAGACCTATCAACTGCCTCAGCATAGCCATAATATTCGGGATGTACCTCTTTGAAGGGCAAATAACCGTTGCGCGAAAGGCCAATATCCACAAAAACGGCTTGCAGACTGGATTTAATATTAATAATACGGCCTTTATAGATGTTACCCTTGGTGTGTTCCCGAACAATAGTTTCTACGTCAAAGGCTTCAAGGCGCCCATCTTCCACCAATGCTACCCGGATCTCCTCCGGTTGCTCCGCATTTATCAAGATCAACTTATTAGGAGTTTTCTTTTTGGCTGGCATTTTTCCTCCGTTTTAAATTTCTTGTTTAGAGGTCACCTCCGCTTTGATGGCATTAAGGGTGTTTTTGAGGGTTTCAAACACGTTTTCGCGAAAATCTCCAGCTATTATCAGAACCATCAAGACTTCCCCCACTGAAAGTTCGCCTTCTCGCACATAAGCCTCTGCTTTAAAAATACCAGGCTGATTTTGAGCAAGAGCAAGGATTTCGGCCAGACGATGCGCATCTGCCGAAACCCTCACTTTTTTTACGGGTTTTCCTTGCCGGGAAGTCGCTCTTACCACCCCTACATGGGTAAGAATCATGCCCACCTTTCCTTCGGCTTGTGAAATAATTTCAGAAATTAGCTGGTCAATAGGTGGCATTTCCTGAGGCTTTTTTACGACTGGCATAAGATCTCCCTCCTTCAGGGTCTTTTTAGGCATTATAAACAGAAAGTTAATTCCCTACCCGTTAAAAAAACCAAATCCGTTAGCGGAATAGAAAGGAACTACTATTTCAAGGGGAGCGTTCGAGGTCCCTAGCTAAAGGAGTATATTGACGAGTGGGAGTGGAATTTGGGCTCCCTTCACTTAGGGGGAAGACCGAAGTAGGGTCGGACGAAAAAATAGGAACGAATTTATTACAAATGTCGAACGTTTAATGCCGCCTGGGATCCGTAGAACAAAAAGGTGCTTAAACAGGCCTAGAAGAAGTATTTAGGTAAGATCTCAAATTTAAGCATTTCTTGTGAAAAGGCTTGCTTTTGAAAGAGAGCGACATTATCTGTCTTGTTAGAAATTAAAAAGAGGAGGTGTGTATGAAAATAACAGTTTCGGTCATCAAGGCTGATATCGGCGGGTTTGTAGGGCATTCGAGTACTCATCCTGAGGTAGTGGCTAAAGTAAAAGAATATGCTGAGGCCGGTTGTGAGAAAGGGCTTCTTTTAGACGCTTCGGTGATTACCTGCGGGGATGATATTGCCATCGTAATGACACATACCAAAGGCAAGGATAATGAAGAGGTTCACAAGCTCGCCTGGGATGCCTTTGTAGCTGGCACAGAGGTGGCTAAAAAACTCAAACTTTACGGGGCAGGGCAAGATCTTTTGGCTGACGCCTTTTCAGGAAACGTAAAAGGTATGGGCCCAGGTGTAGCTGAAATGGAATTTGAAGAGCGGAAAAGCGAACCTATCATTGTATTCTTCGCCGACAAGACCTCACCAAGTGCCTGGAATCTTCCCCTCTATGAAATGTTTGCTGACCCTATGAATACCGCTGGTCTCGTAATTGACCCTTCTATGCATGATGGGTTTTCTTTTGAAGTAATGGACGTTTATTCTGGAAAAGTAGTCAAACTCGAAACCCCGCGGGAACTCTATGATCTTTTAGTCTTCATCGGAGCCACTAGCCGCTATGTGGTAAGAGCTGTATATCGAAATCGTGATGGTGAAATAGCCGCCGCGGCTTCCACTCAGAAGCTCTCTCTCATGGCTGGCCGTTACGTGGGAAAAGACGACCCGGTACTCATTGTAAGGGCTCAGAGTGGTTTTCCCGCTGTAGGGGAAGTATTAGAGCCTTTTGCTAGGCCCTGGCTTGTAGAGGGTTGGATGCGAGGCTCTCACACTGGTCCTTTGATGCCGGTTTCTTTCAAAGAGGCCAAACCCACACGTTTCGATGGTCCGCCGCGGGTTATTGCTGCTGGTTATCAAATTTGTGAGGGCAAATTAATCGGTCCTAACGATCTCTTTGATGATCCGGCCTTTGATGATGCCCGCAATCGCTGCGCAATTCTCGCTAATCAGCTAAGGCGACAGGGAATCTTTGAGCCTCACCGCTTGCCTCCAGAAGAAATGGAATATACTACTCTTCCCAAAGTGCTTGAAAAGTTAAAGGATAGATTTGTAGATGTAGGTGAGCCTGAGGCCAAAGCCCCAGGAAGTGGTGAAGGAGAAATTGCCGAATAAAAATGGGGGGCTTTGCCCCCCTTTCTTGCTACCCTCCCCTAGGGCTGGTATAAAACTCCTCCATGGAAATCAAGTTTTATAATACCCTTTCGCGTAAAAAGGAGCTTTTTAAGCCTTTGGCCCCTCCCAAGGCCACCATGTATGTCTGCGGAGTTACAGCCTATGACGAATCTCATCTGGGACACGCCAGGGCAGCGGTAGTCTTTGACGTGCTTTATCGTTTCTTGAAGTATATTGGCTATGAAGTCCATTATGTGCGCAATTTTACTGATATTGATGACAAGATTATCCGACGAGCCCAAGAAGAAGGCACAAACACCAAAGAGTTGGCTGAGCGCTATATTCGCTCTTATCAGGAAGACATGGAAGCTCTTAAGGTGCTTCCCCCCACTTACGAACCGCGGGCTACAGAACATATTCCCCAGATCATTGCCCTTATTGAACGGCTGCTTGAAAAAGGTTTCGCCTATGTAGTAGAGGGAGACGTCTACTTTTCGGTAGAAAAATTTCCCGAATATGGAAAGCTTTCCGGCAGAAGACTAGAAGAAATGCAAGCCGGGGCCAGGGTTTCGGTCTCAGAAAAAAAACACCATCCTTTAGATTTCGCCCTTTGGAAGGCCGAAAAACCCGGTGAACCCTCTTGGGAAAGCCCCTGGGGGCGGGGAAGACCTGGCTGGCATATCGAATGTTCCGCTATGGCCATGCATTATTTGGGTGAAACCATTGATATTCATGGAGGAGGGCTTGATCTCATCTTTCCCCATCATGAAAACGAAATCGCACAGAGTGAAGCGGCTACAGGAAAGCCCTTTGTTCGTTATTGGCTCCACAACGGAATGGTTACTGTAGGGCGAGAAAAGATGTCCAAAAGTTTGGGCAACTTTATCACCATCAAACAGATGCTGGCCAAGCATCACCCCGAGGCCTTGCGGCTCTTTCTGCTGTCCATGCATTACCGCAGCCCGCTTGACTACTCAGAAAAAGTGGTTTCAGATCATGAAAAGGCCCTTGAAGGGTTTTACGAGACCCTTTATCTCTTACGCCGTTTAAAGCCCGTAACAGAAAAACCTCCCAAAAAACATCAAAAGCCCCTTGAAGAAGCAAGACAAACCATTGCTAACTTTGAAGAACGTTTTCTCGGGGCCCTGGCAGACGACCTTAACACTGCCAAAGCTATCGGAGAACTATTCACTCTAGAACGTATCTTAAACGGCCTTCTCAAACTTTGCGGCCGTTTTCCCTCTCCTATTCACCTAGAAGTAGCTCGCCAGGGAGAAGAAATCGTACGCAAATTGGCTGGAAACCTCCTCGGAATCCTCACCGAAGAGCCAGAAGCCTTTATTGAGGCCCGTCGCGAAAAGGCTCTGGCAGCAAAAGGGATCTCGCGTCAAGAAATTGAAAGGCTTATCTCCGAACGACAAGCTGCCCGAGAGAAAAAAGATTTCGCCAAAGCAGATGCTATTAGAGACGATCTTGCCCAGAAGGGAATAGAACTTCGTGATACTCCTTGGGGAACCTTTTGGAAGGTGATATGAAACTTCCTTTACCCTGGATAGATATTTTGGTTTTGGCGGTCTTGCTCTTTTTTATCATTCGTAATACCTGGATAGGGTTTTTACGAGGGTTGTCTTCCTTAGCGGGGCTTATAGCAGGGTATCTTGTCTCCTTACGCTACGGAAATTTGATAGAAAATATCTTAGCACCCTGGGTCTCTGCCTCTTGGCTCAAGGTAGTTGCTTATGCCTTGGCATTTTCTCTGGGCTTCTTGGCGGTTTTTATTGTAGTAGAAATTTTAGTGCGAATCTTGCAAAAAACCCGCCTATCTTGGCTAGATCATCTCTTAGGTGCTTTCTTGGGAGGAATTAAGGGCTTACTTCTCCTGAGTGTGTTATTCATCCTCCTTACCACTTTTTATCCCCGAGGAGAAAAACTCTTTTCGGGCTCTTACACCTATCCTTATTTAATGAAAAGCGCCCGGTTTCTAGCAGAGGTCTTTCCTCCCAAAATCAAAGCGCGGTTTAATTACAATCTACGGCGCATATTAAGCCATGAAGGAAAAAGATAAAAGCTTCGACCACCTTGGTCCTCTTTTTGTGAAACTAGTAGAGATTGTAGCACGCTTGCGTGCTCCGGATGGTTGCCCCTGGGATCGCAAACAAACTCCAGAAAGCCTTAAAAAGTATGTTCTCGAAGAGGCCTATGAAGTCAGTGAAGCGATCGATCATCATGAACCCTTACTAGTGTGTGAAGAAATCGGGGATCTACTCTTTTTGTTGATTTTCCTAGCCTATCTTTACGAAGAAGCCGGAAATTTCCACCTTGCAGACGTTCTAACCCTTTGTGCCGAAAAGATGATCCGGCGCCATCCTCATGTCTTCGGTGAGAAAAAACTTGCAGAAGCCGAAGACGTAATCAAGCAATGGCAAAGTATAAAAGAAAAAGAAACCCTCGAAAAAGGCCAGGCCTCTTCGGCTTTGGGAAATCTCCCCAAAAACCTGCCAGCCCTTCAAAGAGCTTTCCGCCTGGGCGAAAGGGCCAGCAGGGTGGGTTTTGATTGGAAAGACCCTCAAGACCTCTTTCCCAAAATAGAAGAAGAAATAAAAGAGCTTTTACAGGCCTTGTCTCAGGGAGAAAAAAGCCGGATTTTTGAAGAAATAGGAGATTTACTCTTCACTATTGCTAATTTTTCTCGCAAACTTGGTATCAATCCGGAAGAAGCCCTAAAAGCTGCCAATGAAAAATTCGAAAAACGTTTCCGAAAGATGGAATCTCGTCTCAAAGGTCTAGGAAAAGACCTTAAAGAAACACCCCTTTCCGAGATGGATGCCCTTTGGGAAGAAATAAAGAAAGGGGGCTAACGCCCCCTTCTTAACTAAACTACTTTGATCTCAAAGGGATCGCTTATCCAGGTGCCATGAAGGTTGCAATTTTCAACGGCTTCAAGTTTGGCGCTCTTGTCTAAACGTATTTTAAAAGTGGCTTCAGAAGCCGCTACCCCACCGAGGGGATAGTTGACCTCTGCGATTTTTTGGCCATCAGACAAAAGATAGATTTTTGTAATCCAATGTTTTGGAGTAGAAGGATGCGTTACCATAAAGCCCACTTTTACTTTAACTTCAAACCATTCTCCGGCGCCTACAACTTTCGGGGCAATAATGGCGGGAACGTGCTTTTTTTCTAAAAGAGAGGGATTTTCGCGATTTTTCAGGCGCAAAAGCTTCTCTCCCTTTTGTGAAGCCCCCGAGACGTATTTTTCCTTATATTCTTTGATCTTTTCCTGAAAATCGTAAGCTTTTGCCTCTTTAAAAGCGGCCAAGAGGGCCAGACCTCCTAAAGCTCCTTTCAAAAAAGCTCTTCTTTCCATCACACCCTCCTTCTTATATTTAGAAGAATTATAAATTCGAAGGCTTAAAAAGCCAAGAAAAAATTTAAAGATATTTTTTTATCTCCAGATCTTCGTTAATGACGTGGTTTATAAGCCAGTCCCGCAAAAAGTGTAAAAGTTCCATCTTAGTGGCAAGGCCATGGTCAAACTTTTTTTTGAAAGCAAAGACTTCCACAAGAAGCCTCTCATGTTCTTGACGATGGTGTTCAAGAGCGGGGTAACGGATCTTTTCCATCAGACTTTCTTCGTCCTGAAAATGTTCTTCAGCGTAACACACAAGCTCCATAAGAATCCGATCGACCAATTTCTTCGAACAGGCTTCTAAAATACGATCGTGAAGAAAATTGAGAATGGAAACGAGCTTACGGTGTTGAGCATCAATTTTGGAATCTCCGATACAATAACAAGGTTTCCAAAGAACAAAACTCATCTGGGCCACCTCCATCTATATAATATGGCCCACCCCTCACGTAAAAATTCGATATTTAAGAAAAAAAATTTAAAATTTACTTTATTTTTTCTCGAAATAGTCTCTGGAAATCCTCTAAAATTAGGTAAGAACAAGGAATAATGAGGAGGGTGATAAAAGTAGCGAAAAGCACTCCAAAGCCCAAACTGATAGCCATAGGAATCAAGACTCGGGCTTGGAGACTCTTTTCAAAGATCATGGGCATAAGACCTACAAAGGTAGTAAGGGTAGTAAGGACAATAGGCCGAAAACGTTTTTGAGCAGCCTCCACCACCGCATTATGGGCTTCTTCACCTGCTTTGCGTAGACGATTTGTCAGATCAAGGAGCACCAAAGAATCATTAACCACCACACCAGAAAGACCTACAATCCCAAAAAAACTTAAAATATTAAGATGGTAACCCATAATTTTATGACCCAAAAATGCTCCTATAATCCCAAAGGGGACCGCAAACATAATTACCAAAGGTTGAAGATAGGACCTTAGTGGAATGGAAAGGAGGGCAAAAATAGCAAGCTGAGCCACCAAAAAGCCTTTTACGACATCACGCATTGCCTCTCGCTGTCTTCTTCCCTCCCCTTCAATGGAATATACAAGCCCGGGATATCTGCTCTTCAGGGCAGGCAAAAATTCTTTCTTGAGATAATCTCTAATTTCTGCGGCATTGGCTACTTTTTCATCCACCTCAGCCAAGACCCTGATAACCCTTCGGCAATCGAGTCTCTCAAGAGTGACATAACTCTCGCCGCGCTCAAAAGAGGCCACTTCCTCTAGAGGAATTTCACGCCCATCTGCCAGGTGAAGTCTAAAATTTTCAAGACTCCAGAGCAAAGAACGAGCAGCCTTGGGATAGCGCACCAAAACCTGAACTTCGTCTTCCCCCCGCTGAACGCGCAAAGCTTCTGCCCCGTAAAAAGCGTGTCTTACAGCCCGCGCTACCTCTTCAAGAGTAATTCCCAGACTTCTTGCCCCTTCCCTTAACTTAAGTTTTATTTCCTCTTTGCCCGGGAGAAAACTATCTTCAATGTCGTGAACCCCGGGGATGCGAGCAAGTTCTTTTTTGAACTCCTCTACCGCTGCAAAAAGGGCCTGCTCATCTCGCAAGGATAGAGCCACCTCAATGGGTTTACCGAGGCCGAAAAGTTCACTTTGAAAGAGAACCCCTTCGGCTCCGGGGACTTCTCCCACCCTTTTCCGCCATTTCCGGACAATTTCTCTAGTACTTATTCCTGGACGTTTTTCACCGGGAACAAGTTCAATAGTAACTTGAGCCAGATGAGAACCTATACTTGGGCTTCCAGCTTTGGGACCATGACGGGCCTGGTGTACCCCTATCATTACCATAGAGTACTCTAGCAAGGATTTTTTGTATTTTTTTTCATATTCTTTTACTACCTCAAGCCCTTTCTTTTCTATCTCTCGGGCGATAGCTAAAGTTTGGGAGACAGGAGTGCCAGCTGGCATGGTAAGGTAGCAATTGATGTCATCACTTTCCACGCGAGGGAAAAAGGTAAATTTAATACGCCCTCCCAGCCAAAGAGCTAGACAGAGAATGAGAATTGCCAAGGCCGCGGCTAGCGTAGCATAGCGCCAACGCAAACTAAAAAGAAGAAGCCGACGGTAGGGCCCGGACACGAATCTTTTGAGTCCACGGGCCAGAAAACTTGCCCCTTCGGGAGAAATATGCCCTTTGGTTGCCGCAAGGTGAGCAGGAAGAACAAAAAGGGCTTCAAGGAGTGAACCCAGCAATACCAAAATTACAACAACTGGAATGACCCGAATAAATTTTCCAAGCACCCCTGTGCCGTAAAGAAGGGGCCAGAAAGCTGCCATTGTGGTGAGAACGGCAAAGATTACAGGCTGAGCAACTTCAATGGTCCCTTTTATAGCGGCTTGAAGGGGAGGGATTCCTTCTTCTCGGAGACGAAAGACGTTTTCTCCGATGACAATGGCGTCGTCTACTACAATTCCCAGCACCAGAATAAAGGCAAAAAGCGAGACCATATTGATAGAGACCTCAAAATGGGGCATGAGAAAGAGTGCCGTAGCAAAAGAGATAGGAATACCCAGCATGATCCAAAAGGAAAGTTTGGGGTTCAGAAAAAATCCGAGCATCACGATTACAAGGAGCATGCCCAGCCCCATATTCTTGAGGAGCAAAAAAAGTCGGGCCTTTAAAATCTGGGAATGGTCTTCGAAAATCTCCAAAGAAAGCCCCTCAGGAAGATGAGACTTGAGCACCGGAAAATAGGCATTTACCGCCCTTGAAATAGCAAGGACATTCTGGTTTCCCAGCCGAAAAACCTCAATTACCGCCGCCCGCTTACCTTTAAAATAGGCAAATAAATCAATCACATCGCGAAATTCATCCTTAACCGTAGCCAAACTGCGTAGTTTTATTTCCTCTCCTTGAGGAGAAGAGATAATTGGAAGCTCACTGTAACCGCGGGCGTAATACTTTTTCCCCTGAACTCTTAGAAGAATTTCTTTTGACGGGTCAAAGATACGCCCCGCCGGGAGATCAAGACTCTGTTCACGGATAAGACGGGAAATCTCGAAAAGGCTGAGACCATATTTGCGAAGGGTTTCTTCAGAGACCTCTATATGAATCTCAGCAGGCCGTAAAGCAAAATAAGCCACTTCGGTAACTTCTGGCAAGGAGAGGAGCTCCTCTTTGACCCTTTCAGCCCAATACTTAAGAGAAGACTCGGAAATGTCTCCATAAAGGGCAATATTTATGACAGGATAGCGCCTTGCTACCCGACGCACTACCGGCCTTTCGGCTTCCTTTGGAAGGATAGTCAGACTATCTACTTCTACTTTTATATCGTCATAAAGTTTGTTAACATCCCAGCCCTTCATCACCTCTACAGTGATAGTGCCTAGACCCTCTGAAGCCACAGAATAAATGCGCTCAATACCCGGAAGACCTGAAATACGTTCTTCAATGGGCCGAATTACAGAATCTTCTACCTCGTCTGGAGAAGCGCCACGATACTCCACTCGCACCTCAATTTGATCTAAAGCCACTTCCGGAAAAATCTCTACTTTGAGATAAAAAGCCGAAAGGATGCCTGCAGAAAGTAGAAAAAACATGAGCAGATTGGCGGCGACATGATTTTCGGCAAACCAAGCAATGAGCGCCTTCATGGTGCAATTCTTACTCTCATTCCCGGAAAAGGACCATTTAACCTAGAAAGCACCACATTATCTCCGGGTTTTAGCCCTTTCCTCACAAGGATTTCTTCTTTAGCAAAATAAAGAACTTCTACTTCTCGATTTTTGAGACGATCATCTTCTACGACCCAAACTATCCAACGACCATCTTCAAGGTGGAGGGCCCGACGAGGAAGGACAAAGATCTGAGAAAATCTTTTTCCAAGGAGCTCCACCCGGGCAAAAAATCCGGGAAGCAAAGGAAAAGGACGTTGGAAGGGATTTTCAACCCTTACAAAAAGATCGAGGAGTCTGGTCTTTTCGTCGGCCTCGGCACCAGCCCGCACGATCCTTCCTATCCATTTTTTTTCTTCCTCCAACCTCACGAATACTAAGGCCTTAGAACCTGAGCCAGAAGCATTGAGACCAGGAATATCAAGCCAGGGTAAAAATTTGGTTTCTAAAGGGATTCGAACTTCAACGGCAGAAGTATCATAGATTTTGCCAAGCACCATGCCGGCAGAGACATATTGCCCTGTCTCTACGTTTACTTCTACCACCATACTATCAAAGGGGGCCTTTATTTCAGTGCGAGAAAGGTCTAGAGCGGCTTTTTTCACTTTGGCTTCTGCTGCTGAAACTCGAGCCCTGGCTGCTGCTAGCTGGGGCACTTTTAAAACCAAAGGAGAAGGAGGAGTTTGCTGCTTGAGGATCTTATACCATTCGGTCTTAGCGGCCTGAGCTTCGGCTTCTAATTGAGCAAGCTGCTGACGAGCTTCTTCCAGTTCGGCTTCGGCCAAAGCCAAGGCTGCTTCATAGTCACGTGGGTCTATTTTTAAAAGGATTTCACCTCGTTTGAAATGTCCTCCTACCAGCAACCGAGGCGACACATAGACTACTTTCCCTGACACTTCCGGAACAATTTGGCCGGTACGCAAAGGATAAACCGTCCCGAAACCTTCAATTTTTATTTGGTAACTCTGCGGAAAGACCTTTATTATCTTCACAAGGGGAGGATGTGGACGAAAACGTCGCTTCTTTAGTTTAGGTTTAGTATGGAGGAGATAAAGAGCCCCAGCCAGACCTATAAAAAGGAAGAAGACCACCCAAAAAGCCTGAAAAATTCTCTTCTTTTTCATGATCCCTGCAAAAGTTTGGGCCATCCTCCACCAAGTACGCGATAAAGGGAGACCCGGTTTAGTAAAAGGGAGCTTCTGATCATAAGCGTATGCCGTTTTCTTTCAGCACAGAAGTGTCTAGCCTTCAGATAATCAAGTATCGGTATCACACCCAACTTATACCGCAAATCTTTGATTTCTTTTTCTCGGCAGGCAGCCCGCTCCTGCTCTTCTGCAAGAAAAAGTCTCTTACGCCAAGTCGTTTCTAACAAAAGGGCATTTTCCACCTCAAAAAAGGCCTGAAGGACTGTCCTGGCGTAGGAGGCCTCAAGGGCTCTAAAACGCGCTCGGGCCGCCTCTTCCCGCGCCTTTCTCTCACCGGCATCAAAAAGGGGCTGAAAAACCTCAAAAGCTAACTCCCAAAAGCGGTTACGCTGACGCAGAAGGGTGTTTAAAGCGTTGGAGAGCCTTCCTTCACGAGCAGTAAGAGAAAGGCTAGGAAACCGTGCTGCCCGACTAGAAGCTACCTCTTCGGCAGCAGACAGGAGCCGGGCCCTTGCCGCCCGAAGATCCGGCCTTCGCAAGAGTAGATCCGAGGGTAACCCAGGAGGAGGGGGAGGCAGATCGTAATCACAAAGGGTAAAAGAAATTTTTAATGCCGGATATTCTCCAAGAAGGACGGCAATTTGTTGTTTGCGAGTAGTTATCTCGGCCTCAAGACGCGGAACCTCTTCCTTTAAAGCAGCCAAAAGACGCCTTTCTGTCTCAAGGACTGAAGGATCAGCCAACCCCGCTTGATAGCGCTCTTCAAGTACCTCCACATAGGCCTCTTGAGAAAAAAGCTCTTCTTTGAGGACCCGAAGCTCACATGTCAAAAAAGCTCCTTCCAAATAGCGGCTTACAAGCTCTGCCACCAAGGTTTGGGCCAAGGCAAGACGGTTCTCTTCTTCAGCCAAAATTTTCAAACGAGCTGCCTGAGTAGCGTGGGAAAGTTTTCGCCATAGATCTACCTCGTAAGAAGCTGCTAAAGAACCCGTAAATCTTCCGGTGATATAACCGCCACCACGAAAATAAGGGGCCAAAATCACAATCTTTTGGCGATCTCCACGAAAATTAAAATCAAGACGAGGAAATTGGGCCGCGCGTTTTTCTTTTAAAAGCGCTCGAGCCTCGCTGATACGGGCTTGGGCCTCCAGAAGATCTAAATTTTGAGAAAGCAGCTTTTTTACTAAGTGATTCAAATTTTCGTCTTGAAACGATTCCCACCAGGCTTCGGTGGTGGTACGGAAATTTTTTAAAAAGGAAGCTCCTTGGTATTTGGAAGGAAGCGCAGGAAAAGAAGGATTTGATACCGGAGGTTTAGGCCCACAGGCCGCAAGGGAAAATATCAATAAGACAAAAAAAATTTTTCTGGCCATCTCTGTTAGATGAAAGCGGCTTCATTATATTCGTCAAGCAGTTTAAACCAAAATTAAAGAGGGCGCCTAGGGCGCCCTCTTTAAGGCTTTTTAAACAGGCTTAACAGCCTTCTAAGGCTTTACGCTTTTTAGCTTTTACATGACAATCACGACATTTGGTAGGAACTTTTTTCCCCTCGGCTTTCATAGCCTTATGGCAGGAAAGACAATTCTTGTGGAAGAGTTTCTTATATTGGCTCTTTTTGAGATCACCATGACAAGTCTTACACTGAAAAGGAGATTTTCCTGCAGCATAAAGGGCCTTGACCTTCTCCACACTCATGGGCGTAGGGACCATCTTCCCGTTTACTTCACTTTTCTTTTCGTGATGGCAAGTACCACAGGAATAACCGGCATCAAGAAAATGTTTAGCGTGAGGAAAAGAAACTTTGCCCATTTTCACCTCATATTTTTTCACTACCGGAACCTGGAGTGCGTTAAGGGCCTTTTCTTCAGCCAAAGACCAACCCCACCAACTCAGCAATAAACCTCCCAAAATAAAGAAAACTAACTTTTTCATACCCGACCTCCTTCACTTTTTTACCGCGATTTTAAAGCAAGCAAAATGCCAAAAACGGTTATCCTTGAAAATTAAGCCCCTTTGGGAGAGTTAACTTAAATATGAGGAAGAATGGATAGACAAAACGGTAAGGAAGAACGACAAAATTTACGAGAAAGTGGCGGAGGGGGTGGGATTCGAACCCACGGTGCCCCTTGTGAGGGCACACTCGCTTAGCAGGCGAGCACCTTCGGCCACTCGGTCACCCCTCCAATCTTTTTCTAAACTAACCAAGAAAAATTTTTTTGACAAGCGGAGGGGGAGGGATTCGAACCCCCGGAGGGCACTAGGCCCTCAGCGGCTTTCAAGGCCGCCCCCTTCGACCGCTCGGGCACCCCTCCTTGTCGGCACACTAATTAACTATTAAACAGTTTTCTGAAAAAGGACAAGAAGACTTTAAATCGATTGCAATTTTTAAAAAGGAGGTAGCTATGACAGCAGAAGAACTTTATGAAGAAGGAGCCTTTCTCCTCTTCAAACAACAATTTGATAAGGCTTTAGAGTATTTGGACAAGGCGCTTGAACTCGATCCTGAAATGGTAAAAGCTCTCCATGCCAGGGCAGCTATCCATCTCCGTTTTGAACGCTTTGAAGAAGCAGAAAGAGATCTTCTTAAAGCCCTCGAGAAAGAACCCCAAAACGCCAGGCTCCACTTTCGTTTAGGTCAGGTCTATTACCGCAAAAAAGAGCTTGAGAAGGCCCTGGAATGCTTTAATAAAGCTATCGATCTAGAACCTCTCTACGCCGCGGCTTTTATGGCCCGCAGCCAGGTATATCGAGATATGGGAGAGGAAGAACTTGCGGATCTCGATTTGGACAAGGCCGTTGCAGTCCAAAAGGCTACGGCTCAAGCCAAAAAAATCGTCGATTTTTAGGCATACTTTTTGCCGCTTAATCGATCTTTAAAAAGAAGAATTTTTAAAATCCGGAGAGTAGAAGGAAAATTTTTTCCCATTAATGGAAATTTTTTTCTCTTTTTGTCAAAAATTTGACATAAAAATTTAAGAAATGAGAAGTTAAGTGCGTTTTTAAGGCCTTTTTCAAGGCTAAAAAGAGGGCTCTGGGATCTCTTTTATGGTATAGGCTTTGCTATATCTACATTTTAAATGATTTATTTTTGCGTAATATCGGGAGAAGAGCCGTTAGGGCGTTATATCTATCATTTACTGAGTCTGGCCAAAGGTTTTCCGACCAGCCAAGACCGGGCTCAGCTTTTGATATTAGCAGAACCTGCAAAAATCAAGCCAGAAGATTTGGCTCGTCTCCCCCAAGAAATCCCCAAACGTACCCATATTTTGGCTATCAGTAGGAAGAGAAAAAATTTACCTTTTCAATGGGTTAAGGTCTCTTATTTCAAAAGACCATTTACCCCTGCCAGGCTTTACTCATTTGTGGAAGAAATATTTAATCGTAAATTTCCTCTTACATCTGAGGAAAGGGAGCAGCCTTTTTTAGGAGAAGACGAAAGGATAGTCAACATCAGGAAATCTATTCCTATTTTAGCCCGCCTACCCGAACCTATTTTACTTGAAGGACCAAAGGGGGTAGGAAAGGAACTTCTAGCCCGTCATATACATGGCTACCGAAGGGGAAGATTTATTAAGTTTGCGGCAGCAGCCCTTCCCCCAGAAATGATTGAACCTCTACTCTTTGGTTTTAAACCAGGGGTAATTAAAAATATTAAGAAAAGTAAAGAAGGTGCCTTTGCCAAAGCTGAAGACGGTATCCTTTACCTTGAAAATTTAGAAGATCTTCCTCTTTCTGCCCAGCAACGGTTACTTCTCTTTTTGGAAAATGGCTACTTTTATCCTTTGGGAGCCACAGAGCCCGTCTATAGTAAGGTCAAACTCATTATTTCTTTAGCTACCCCGCCAGAGAAACTCCTCAAAGAAGGTAAACTTCTTCCGGAAATCTTTTTTAAATTGGCAGAATTTGCCATCCGGCTTCCACCTCTCAAAGAGAGATTCATTGATCTTCCACTTTTGGCACAATATTTTCTCGAAAATTACGCCTGGATTTATCGTAAAGAAGCAATTTCGCTCTCTCTCAAACTTCTCGAGCGTTTTCTTCTCTATCCCTGGTCCCGTAATATTGCAGAACTAGAAGAAATCATCAAAGATGTAGTTATCTGGGGAGAAGAAAAAGTCCTGGAAACTCGTTTCGCAAAAGTGCCCAAAGTGCGTCTTAAATTTAAAGATATTGAAGACCTTTTACAGAGACTTACAACAGAAAGCAAAGAGCTTATGGCACAAATTGAATCCAGCCGTAAGGATCAGGCTTCTCGCCATACTGGATCCCGGTAAGTTCGTCAAAGAGGCGGCGGGCAAGGGGGCCTGTTTTCCCCTCGTTTATAACATATTCCTTCCCTTTATATGCCAGACAACCCACCGGAGAAATAACGGCCGCAGTCCCGGTACCAAAACACTCCTTAAGCCGGCCACTTTCTGCTCCTTCTAGGACTTCTTCAATAGTGATACGCCTTTCCGTGACCCGAAGGCCCCAGTCTCTGGCCATATGGATCACAGACTCTCTTGTAATCCCAGGGAGAATAGTACCTGTAAGGGCGGGGGTAACTAGTTCGTCTTCGAAATAGAAGAAAATGTTCATTGTTCCAACTTCTTCTACATAGCGTCTTTCGATGGCGTCAAGCCAAAGGACTTGGGTATAACCTAGTTTTTTGGCCTCTTCTGAAGCCATAAGACTTGCGGCATAATTACCACCAGTTTTTACATCTCCCACACCTCCAGGAGCCGCCCGGACGTATTTGTCGGTAACGTAAATCTTTATAGGGTTAAAGCCTTCTCGATAATAAGCTCCTACCGGGCAAAGAATGATAAAGAAAATATATTCAGCACTGGGCTTGACTCCGAGGAAGGCCTCGGTACCCATCATCAGGGGCCGTATATAGAGGGCTGAACCTTTTTCTTTTGGAATCCATGCTCTTTCAATGTCTACCAATTTTTTGAGGGCCTCAAGTACAAAGACTTCATCAATTTGGGGCATACACATCCGCCAAGCAGAGCGGTTTAAACGGGCCATATTTTTTCCCGGACGAAAGAGACGCACCTTACCGTCAACCCCGTAATAAGCCTTAAGGCCTTCAAAAATGGTCTGGCTGTAGTGAAAAACAACAGCTGCCGGATCAAGGCAAAGGGGTTCGTAAGGTTTAATACAAGCCCCTTGCCAGCCCTCCCCTTCCCGATAGAACATATAGAACATGTGGTCGGTAAAGATGCGCCCAAAGGGCAAATTCTTCTGGATAGGAAGCCGGCCGCGCTTCTCTGGTGGTAAGAGACGAAGTTTTATTTCCATTGTTGCAAAGCTCTCCAGGCTAGGCTATCTCTTAGCACAGCTTTAGGTCTTTTAACGCAAGGGATCTTTATGTTCAAGTGGTTACGTCGCAAACAAGAAGCAGAAAAAAGTCTTTCCCCCCAACCAGAAGAACAAAAATCTCTTTGGGGCAAATTCCGAGAACGCCTTTCACGCACCCGTGAAAGGCTACAAGAAGGACTGCAAGAAATATTTATTGTCGAACGCACGGTCGATGAGACCTTTTTTGAAGAATTAGAAGAAACCCTGATCACTGCTGACATCAATATTGACACCGTGAAGGCCCTTCTGGCCCCCTTGAGGGTCAAAGTTCAACAAGGAGAACTTCTTAAGACATCCGCTTTTAAAGAGGCGTTGAAGAAAGAAATGCTCAAGATTCTTTCTCTTCAGCCTCCTCCCTTTCCACCCGAAGCTCGACCGGCAGCCATCTTTGTAGTGGGTGTAAACGGCGTAGGCAAAACTACCTCCATTGCCAAATTAGGTTTCCGTCTCCAGAAACAAGGTTTTTCCGTCCTTTTCATAGCTGCAGATACCTTCCGGGCCGCAGCCATTGAACAGCTAGAATCCTGGGGTAAACGCCTTAAAATTCCTGTTATCAAACAACACCCCGGAGCAGACCCCTCATCGGTGGTCTTTGAGGGGTTAAAAGCCGTTCAGGCCCGAGGGCTTGACGTAGCCCTCATTGATACTGCCGGCAGACTCCATACCAAATACAACCTCATGGAAGAGCTAAAAAAGATGGCCAGGGTGGCAGGAAAGGTACTTCCAGGGGCCCCGCATCAAAATCTCCTTGTCATTGATGCCACCACCGGGCAAAACGCCATCAACCAAGTCAAACTCTTCAGCGAGGCCCTACCTATCTCTGGCCTTATTATCACCAAAATGGATGGTACCGCCAAAGGGGGCATTGCTCTTACCCTTGCTCATCTCTTCAAAATACCTATCTGTTTCGTGGGGTTAGGAGAAAAACTAGAAGATCTGGAACCCTTTGATCCGCAAGCATTTGTAGAAGCCATTTTGCCTTAACATGTTAAGAGGATTACTGCTTTTAGGACCGACAGGAGTTGGTAAAAGCCCCCTGGGAGATCTTTTGGAAGAATGCGGGATTTACGGGCAAAAATGTCTCCATTTTGATTTTGGAAAGGAACTGAGAGCTGTGGCCCGCGGAGAAATAAGAGACGGTTTTCTATCTTCAGAAAGGATTTTTATCCAAAAGGTCCTTTCCGAAGGGCTTCTCCTTGAAAATGAACATTTCTATCTGGCGCTCAAAATTCTTCAAAACTTTCTACACACTAAAAGGGCCTCTGGAAACGAAATTTTGGTCATGAATGGCCTTCCTCGGCATGAAGGTCAAGCCCGGGCCCTTGCCAATAAAATTTATATCCCGCTGGTAATAGTGCTTGAAGCTTCTTTTGAAGAAATTTTGGAACGTATTCATCACAACATAGGCGGAGATCGGAACGGGAGAGATGATGATTATATCGAACTCATTTACAAAAAATGGCTTACCTACAAAGAACGTACCCGTCCCCTGCGAGAATATTACCGGAAAAAAGGCGCTAAAGTCCTCAAGATTTTGGTAGGCCGCAGAACAACGCCTTCTGAAACTTTGGCTCAGCTAAAAGAAAGGCTTCCGCAAGGAGAATTCAAGAGAGTTTTTGAATTTTGATTAATTAAAAGGTATTCAAAATTCCTAGCAGATCGCTTAAAATTTAAGGAGCAAGCGGCAGGAGGTTGGGGATGGAGCAATACTATGTAGGCCTTGATGTCGGTTCTGGCACGGCCAAAGTGGCGGTCCTTTCTCCGGAAAGAGAGGTTCTCTACCATACTTACCGGAAAACGCATGGCCAACCTGTAGAAACTGCTGCTCAGATCCTCAAAGAGGTAGAAGAGCATTTTGGACGCGAAAAACTGGCAGGTCTTACTTGTACGGGAACAGCTGGAAAATTTATCGCCAAAATTCTTTCCGTGGCCTTTGTCAACGAAGTAATGGCCCATGCTCGGGCGGTAGAACATTTCCATCCCGAAGCCAATACCATCATTGATATTGGGGGAGAAGACTCCAAACTGGTTTTTATCTCCCATGAGGGGGGAAAGTTTCGGATCAAAGATTTTGCCTTAAACACCATGTGTGCAGCGGGTACCGGGGCCTTTCTTGAACAGCAGGCTGCACGGCTTGGTTACACCATCGAAGAATTTAGTCGCCTGGCACTTAAGGCCGAAAATATTCCCCGTATTGCCGGCCGCTGCACAGTTTTTGCTAAATCCGATATGATCCACCTTCAACAAGCAGCCGTCCCCGACCATGAAATCATTGCGGGTCTGTGTTTTGCCATTATTAGGAACCTTAAGAGCAATTTGGCTCGCGGCCGTAAAATCCTCCCTCCGATTGTTTTTCAAGGTGGAGTAGCGGCAAATCTCGGAGTCCGGAGGGCTGTCCGCGAAATCTTCCATCTTAAGGAAGGTGAGCTCATTATTCCCAAATATCACTTTATTATGGGGGCCATCGGAGCCGCCCTATATGGTCTTGACGGACGTTTCAAAGCCCCTTACCAAGGATCGGAAATCCTTGAGGCCTATCTCAAAGAGAGAACTCGTACCGTAAAACGCTTAGAAAAGCTTGGGCCTTATACCCCTCGAGGGGTAAAAACCGAAACCCCTTTCCCCCAGAAGAGTCCTCTGCGGGTTTACTTGGGTATCGACGTAGGTTCAGTAAGTACCAAATTGGTAGCCATCGATGAAGAAGGACATCTTCTGGCCAAAACCTACGCTCTCCACCACGGCAAGCCTTTGGAAAGTGTCAAAGAGGGACTTTTGGCCCTGAAAGAAAAGCTTCCCAAAAATTTTGAAATCGAAGTTCTCGGCGTGGGAACTACCGGATCTGGACGTTATCTGGTGGGTGATTTTGTAGGGGCAGACGTCATTCGTAATGAAATCACGGCTCAGGCTAAGGCTGCGGCCTTTCTTGATCCAGAAGTGGACACTATTATCGAAATCGGAGGGCAAGACTCCAAGTATATTCGGCTAGAGAGGGGAACAATTGTAGATTTCACCATGAATAAGGCTTGCGCCGCAGGAACAGGCTCTTTTCTAGAAGAACAAGCCGTGCGTTTAAATGTCCCTATCGAAAAATTTGGCGAGTATGCACTGGCCTCAGAAGCCCCGGTAGAAATGGGGGAAAGGTGTACCGTTTTCATGCAATCAGATCTCCTACATTACCAACAGCAGGGGCTTCCTAAAGAAGATCTTATCGCCGGGCTCTGTTACGCCATTGTACACAACTATCTCAACAAAGTCGTAGAAGGACGCAAAATAGGGCAGAAGGTCTTTTATCAAGGCGCAACGGCTTTCAATGTGGGCATTGTCGCAGCCTTTGAAAAGATCCTAAGTAAAGAAATTATTGTCCCACCCCATCATGAGGTTACCGGAGCGCTGGGAGCCGCCTTGTTAGCTCGCGAGGAAAGCACAGGAATTACCAAGTTTCGGGGCTTTGATCTCTCTCACGTAAAGTATGAAATCTCTACATTTGAGTGCCGGGGCTGTCCTAACCAGTGTGAAATCCGAAAGGTTTCCATTGAAGGAAACCCGCCTTATTTCTATGGGGGCCGTTGCGAAAAGTACGAGGTGGAACACCGCAAGCCACCAGCCACTCTTCCTAATCTTATCAAGGAAAGGGAAGAAAAGCTTTTGGGTTATTTGAAAGAAAACGCGGGACACCGGGGACCAATAGGCCTTCCCAGAGCCCTTTTTAATTTTGAAAGGCTTCCATTTTTTGCCACCCTTCTCCAAGAACTGGGTTTCGAGGTGGTTATTTCAGAACCCACCAACAAAAAGCTTGTAAATGCCGGCTGTGAGGCGGTGGCAGCTGAAACTTGTTTTCCTATTAAAGTGGCTCATGGGCACGTGCTTGACCTTTTCCAGAAAGGTATCAAGAAAATTTTTGTTCCCTACATAATAGATCTCCCCTCTGACCATCCTAAGCTTCAGGTAGGAAAGATTTGCCCTTATGTGCAAAGCATTCCTTCAGCCCTTGCGGCCTCTTTCAATTTCGAAAGCTATGGTGCCCAACTTATAGCACCGGTTTTTCATTTCGGTACGGGAGGAAAGGTCCTTGAGAAAGAGAAAAAAGAACTGGCCAAGATGCTCCAAGTCTCCTTTAAAGAGCTTAAAAAAGCTTGGGAAATAGCTGCAGAAGCGCAGCAAGATTTTGAAAGGTGGCTTAAAAAGAGAGGGCAAGAAGTTCTTTCCTCTCTCAAAGAAGATGAGGTAGCCCTGGTAATTGTCGGAAGACCTTATAATGCCTGTGACCCCGGAGCTAATCTTGCCATTCACAACAAGATTAGGAGCTTGGGAGTAGTTGGAATTCCGGTAGATATGCTCCCTTTGGGTGAAATAAAAGATCTTGATGGCCTTGAGGGTATGTACTGGCGTTATGGGCAACGTTTCTTGCTGGCAGCCCATTTCATCCGGGAACACAAAAAACTCTATCCCATTTTTCTTACCAATTTTTCCTGTGGCCCTGACTCCTTTATCATTCATTTCTTTGAAGAACTTCTGGGAGGAAAACCCTACCTTGAGCTAGAAATAGACGAACACAGTGCCGATGCTGGGGTAGTAACCCGTATTGAAGCCTTTTTAGACAGCGTAAGAGGAAAACGCCTGGCGGGAAAGAAGCCTCCCCACCGCTATCGGCGAAAGATAAAACCCGAAGACGGCCGTATTCTTTATATTCCCCACATGGCAGATCATGCCTATGCCCTGGCTGCTTCTTTTAGAGCTTGTGGGGTCAATGCCGTGGTACTTCCGGAATCAGACGAAGAATCCCTAAAACTTGGACGTCGTTATACTTCTGGAAAGGAATGTTATCCGGCAGTACTTACCACCGGCGACATGCTCAAAATGCTTAAACAGCCAGGATTTGATCCGCAAAAAGCTGCTTTCTTTATGCCTTCCGGCGCCGGGCCTTGCCGTTTTGGACAATATAATCGTCTGCACCGCAAAATTCTCGATGAGCTGGGTTATGAAAACGTACCGATCTATTCTCCAACTCAAGATGTCAAGTTTTATCAAGAGATTGGGATGATTGCGGGTAGTGATTTTGTCCGTCTTTCTTGGCAAGCCATCGTTTGTGTAGACATCCTCGATAAACTTCTCAGGGAAATAAGGCCATATGAGGTGCATCCTGGCGAGACAGAAAAAGTTTACCACAGCTCTCTTCAAAAGATTTGTAAGGCGATCGAAAGGCGAGAAGATCTCTTCAAAGTAATGCAAGAAATTCGGGAAGACTTCGCCCGCATTCCTATTGAAGGCCAAGGTGAAAAACCAATCGTGGGAATTGTAGGAGAAATTTATGTAAGAGCAAACCGTTTTGCCAACGAAAACATTGTCAAAGTTTTGGAAGAAATGGGGGCAGAGGTCTGGCTCCCTACTATTGCAGAGTGGATTTACTACATCAACTTTACTTCCAAGCGCTGGGCCAAAAGGCTCCGCAAGCTCCGAGAACTTACTCGCCTCATTATTGAAAACCACGTGCAGGTCAAAGACGAACACAAATTTGCTTCTCTAGTAAGAGATCTGCTTAAAAGTGCCGAAGAACCCAGCGTAGATGAAATCATCGGACTTGCCAAACGTTATGTAAGTGAAGAGTTTGAAGGTGAAGCCATTTTATCTGTAGGAAAAAGTCTAGATTATCTTCGCCACGGGGTAAACGGTATCGTAAACGTGATCCCCTTTACCTGTATGCCTGGTACCATCGTGACCATGTTATTAAAAAGGGTAAGAGAAGAAAATGGTCTTGTGCCGGTGCTTACCGTTTCTTGCGACGGCCAACGTTCGATGGGAACAAGGATGCGGCTTGAAGCCTTTATGCATCAAGTCCACGAACACTTCGAAGAAAGCCGCCACCGGCGTCAAGAAGCTGCTTAGTATTGATGCCTGCCTAACCAATGCTATACTGGGCAAAAAGTTTGTGAGGGTTAGGCCTTGCGCATCAAGCATTGGATGATAAAAGACGTTGTTACCATTTCACCGGAAGCTACTGTAGAAGATGCCATTCAACTCATGAAAAAGCACTCTATCAGGCATCTTCCGGTTACAGAAGGAGATAAGCTCGTAGGATTAGTTACCGAAAGCAGCATCAGGCAGTATGCCCTTCCTGCCGTGATGGAGAAGCTTCCAATCCGGGAGGTAATGATTATTAATCCTGTCACCATTGACTCCGAAGCCACGATTGACGAGGCTGCAAAACTTATTTACCGGTACAAAATCGGAGGTCTGCCTGTTACCCATAAAGGTCGGCTCGTCGGAATCATTACTATCACAGATCTTCTGGGAGCTTTCATCGAACTCATGGGAATCTTGCGCTCAAGTTCTCGTATTGATGTTGTCCCAGGCGGAGAAAGTAGTTTTGAAGAAGTTCTTGATATTATTCGCACCCACGGAGGGCAAATAATATCCGTAGGGATGGATGTCCATGCCAGTGGTAAAAAAATATACTATGTTCGCCTTGAAAAATGCCCCCTAGAACCTATCGCCGCTGCCCTTGAGATGGCCGGCCATGAAGTAGTGTCTCTCGTAGAATAGAGGAGGATTGCATGGGATATAAAATCTGCAAGAGTATTGACGAAATTAACGAAAAAATTCGACGCGGTGAAGCAGTAGTAGTTACCGCAGAAGAAATGGTAAACATTGTAAAGGAAAATGGCCCCGAAGAAGCTGCTGCTGGAGTAGATGTAGTTACTACGGGAACTTTTGCACCCATGTGTTCCTCTGGAGTTTTCATAAATTTTGGCCATTCTGTCCCTGCTATTAAGGCTCATCGGGTCTGGCTAAATGGTGTACCGGCCTACGCTGGCATTGCCGCGGTGGATATCTATCTGGGAGCTACTGAACCCACCGAAGACGACCCTTTAAACAAAGTCTATCCAGGAGAATTTCGCTACGGTGGGGGGCATGTAATTCACGATTTAGTGGCTGGCAAAACTATCCTCTTAAAAGCCAAAGCATACGGGACACATTGTTACCCCCGTAAGTATCTTGAAAAAGAAGTTACCTTGAAAGATCTTCCTTATGCCCTCCTTTGTAATCCGAGGAATGCTTATCAAAACTATAATTGTGCCATCAATCTTTCTGACAAAACAATTTATACCTACATGGGAGTTTTGCGGCCTCGAGCAGCAAACGCCAATTATGCTACAGCCGGGCAGCTTTCTCCGCTTTTTAAGGATCCCTATCTAAAAACCATCGGAGTTGGCACGCGGATCTTCTTAGGTGGTGGTATAGGTTATGTAGCCTGGGCTGGTACACAGTGTAATTTCAAAGTTCCCCGTACGGAAAAGGGCCTTCCTATGGCTCCTGGAGCAACTCTTATGGTTTATGGTGATCTAAAACAGATGAAACCGGAATGGCTGGTAGGAGTGAGTATCTTAGGCTATGGCTGCTCGCTGGCAGTAGGTGTTGGGGTCCCTATCCCGATCCTTAATGAAGAGATTGCTGCTTTTGCAGGAACTCCTGATGAAGAGATTTTCACTCAAGTTGTCGATTATGGCTACGATTATCCCAATGGGGTCAAGCGTTCTTACGGTACAGTGAGTTATGCCGAGCTTAAGAGCGGAAAAATTAAAATTTTAGACAAAGAAATCCCTACTGTGCCTTTATCTAGTTACGTACGCGCTCGCCAGATCGCTGAAATCCTCAAAAGTTGGATAAAAGATAAAAAATTTCTTCTCTCCGAACCTCAAGCGCCTTTTCCAAGCACGGAGCTTTATCCCTTTCGCTAGTGGCTGTCGGAGCCAAGTTAAAAAAACTTGAGGCTTATTTGAAAGGCCTTCCAGGCCTCACAATAGCCCTTTCAGGGGGTATTGATAGCAGTGTCCTTCTTATTTTGGCCCAAAAAATCTTGGGCCCTGGAAGGCTGCAAGCTATTTCGGTTTCTTCTATAATTATGCCTGAAAGGGACCTCATCCGGGCCCAACTCCTTACTGCAAAACTTAAAGTTGAACATCTCATATTACCTTTTGACCATTTAAGCCTTGAGAACTTCCGCCAAAATCCTCCCAACCGGTGCTACCATTGTAAACGCGCTATGTTTGCCGAAATCCAAAAATTTTCGCGCTTTCCCCTAGCAGACGGTACACAAGCAGAAGATCTGGAAGAAGATCGCCCTGGACTCGAAGCCTTAAAAGAACTTGGCATTTTGAGCCCCCTTAAGGAAATAGGGTTCAAAAAAGAAGATCTCCGTGTGATAGCCAAAAGAGAAAGACTTGATTATTATAAACAAGAGCCTTCCCCCTGTTTGGCAACTCGTTTTCTACCCGGGGAGGAAATCACACCACAGAAGATTGCGCTCCTCAAAGTGGCCGAAGACTACTTGGAAGCCCAAGGATGGCGTAAGATACGGGTTCGTTTAATACAAAAAGTAGCCCTCATAGAATTAGGGCCAGAAGAGATCGAAAAGGCCTTCACCTTTCGAGAAGAAATCGTCAAATTTTTCCGGTCTTTGGGATTTCGTAAAATCTATTTTTCACTAGAAGGCTATATGCCTCCACGCTTATCATTTCACAATCACCCTTAAAAAGCGCTTCTTCCCAACCCGGAAAACATAGTGTTTACCCGAAGAGAAAACAAAATTTTCATCTTTTATCTTTTGCCCATCTATATGGACTCCTCCCTGAGCAATCAAGCGTTTCCCCTCTGAAGTGCTCTTTACCAAACTTTGTTCTTTTAAAAATTTGGGAAGCCATACTTTGGCCTCTGAAATCAAAACTTCAGGCATCTCCTCTGGGACACCCTTTTTAGAAAATACTTTTTCAAATTCGTGAGCCGCCTTTTCTGCTGCCTCTGGAGAGTGATACCGGGCCACAATCTCTTTGGCGAGTTGCATCTTGAGATCGCGAGGATTGATACGCCCAGCAGAAACTTCTTCTTTCCAACGCGCAATTTCTTCTAGAGGAACATCGGTTAAGAGCTCGTAATACCGCCACATAAGTTCATCGCTGATGGACATAATTTTGCCGAACATCTCTTGGGGAGACTCGGTGATTCCCACATAATTTCCCAAGGATTTGCTCATTTTCTGGACCCCATCTAGCCCTTCCAGAATGGGAACAGTAATGATCACCTGGGGTTCCTGACCATATTCACGCTGAATATCGCGCCCTACTAGAAGATTAAAACGTTGGTCTGTACCCCCAAGCTCTACATCAGCCTGAAGGGCAACCGAATCGTAAGCCTGTATCAGGGGATAGATGAGCTCGTGGATGGCAATGGGACGCCTGCTTTCAAAACGTTTTTTGAAATCTTCTCTCTCAAGCATTCTGGCCACAGTATATTTGGCACAGAGTCTAATAAAATCTTCCGCCGTAAATTTAGACATCCATTCACTGTTAAAGACCACTTTCGTCTTTTGAGGATCAAGAATCTTAAAAACCTGTTCCTTATAAGTTTTGGCGTTTTCTAAAACCTGTTCTTTTGTAAGAGGGGGCCTTGTTTCCGAACGCCCAGAAGGGTCACCAATCATAGCGGTAAAATCTCCAATGAGAAAGTAGACTTCATGGCCTAAATCTTGGAAATGACGCATCTTCCGCAGGAGAACGGTATGACCAAGGTGAAGATCGGGGGCCGTGGGGTCAAAGCCAGCTTTTACTTTGAGAGGAACCCCTTTTTCGCGTGAACGTTTAAGTTTGGAAAGGAGCTCTTCTTCTTCGATGATCTCCACCGTTCCTCGTTTGAGATAAGCCAACTGTTCTTCAGAGGTAAAATCTTTCATTATTGTCCTCCACAAGATTAAGTCAGCAGGAAACTTAACGCAAAGCTCCACAACTTCAACAAATCCGAGGAAGAGGCTCCCCAGAAAGAGGAGGCACCGGTCGCATCCCCCCAATTCGGGTCTTGAGAAAGAGGGGAAAATCCACAAAAGGAATTACCTCACCAATGATGGCAGCCTGAGAGGAGGCTTCAAAACTCTTGAGAAAATGCAAGATGTTTTCTGCCATCTCCCCCCTGCAAATAGCAACGAAACGACCTTCACAAGCCAGATAAAGAGGGTCTAGCCCCAATATTTCGCAACCTGCTCGCACCTGAGGGCTTAAGGGTATTTTTTCTTCCTCAAGCAAGAAACTGAAACCACACTCGGTAGCACATTCATGTAGTACCGAGGCTAACCCTCCTCGGGTAGGATCGCGAAGGAATTTAATTTGAGAGCCAAACTTCTCCAAAAGGGGCAGGACAATTTGATGAAGAGCTTGAGAATCACTTTTTAGCCCTTGAAGCCCCAATCCTTCTCGGGCTGCTAAAACCGTAATACCATGCTCTGCTATAGGGCCAGAGACTAAAATTTTATCTCCTGGTAAAAGTTTTTCCGGCGCTGGTCTCCATTTGCCAAGTCTTCCTAAGCCACTTGTGTTGATAAATATTTTGTCTCCTTTACCCCGGGGAACCACTTTTGTATCACCACATATTACCTTCACCCGGGCCTCTTCAGCTGCTTTCGCTAAAGAAGAAAGCACTTTGCGCAGAATGGCCGTTTCTAAACCTTCTTCCAAAATAAGGGCCACCGAAAGGAAAAGAGGGGCAGCCCCTACCATAGCAAGATCATTTACCGTACCGTGAACAGCAAGGGAGCCTATGTCTCCTCCTGGGAAAAAAAGCGGGTCCACCACAAAACTATCGGTAGTAAAGGCTAGCCCTTCCCAAGATTGTCCCTCAAGAAGAGCGCTGTCTAAAAGAGAGACCTCTCCTAAAATAGGAAGGATAATCTCTTCAAGAAGTTGTGAAGTAGCCCGCCCCCCGCTTCCATGTTCCAGAAAGATTCTTTCTATTCCCATACGCCGTCAATTTTGGTCCCGCACTCAGGACAGGCCCCTTTTTCGGTGATACGAAAAGTGTTTACCATAAAGCCGTAACGTTCGATAAGAAGAGCCCCGCATTGCCAACAATAGGTATTCTCTCCTTCCTCTCCTGGTACATTTCCAGTATAGACATACTTAAGCCCTTCTTCCTTTCCAATTCGATAAGCTGTACGCAGGGTTTCTACCGGAGTAGCCGGTCGGGTAAGGAGCTGATAGCGAGGATAAAATCTGGTGACATGCCAAGGAGTTTCAGGGCCTAACTCTTCCCGGATAAACCGGGCAATATCCCGAAGCTCCTGAGGATCGTCATTTTCTCCAGGGATTACCAAAGTGGTAACTTCTAACCACACTCCTAATTTCTTAAGATGCTTGAGAGTATCAAGTACAGGAGCTAGACGGGCTTTGCAATGTTTGCGATAAAATTCTTCACGAAAGGCCTTAAGATCTATGTTGGCCCCGTGAAGGTATGGATGAATGGTGTCTAGGGCCTCAGTGGTCATATAGCCATTTGAAACAAAAACGTTTCGGAGCCCCTTTTTTGTAGCTAGCCGGGCACAGTCATAGGCAAATTCAAAAAAGATAGTGGGTTCATTATAAGTATAAGAGATAGTTTGAGAGGCCGTAGCTAAAGCAGCTTCTACCACTTCTTCTGGAGTAGTCTCTTCGCCTATTACCCGGCCTTCTAAGCGCGGATATTGAGAAATCTCAAAATTTTGGCAGAAATCACACTGAAAATTACACCCCACCGTGCCAATAGAATAACTCCGGGAACCAGGCAAAAAATGGAAAAGGGGTTTCTTCTCAATAGGATCTACATGTTTGGCAATAATCTTTCCGTAAACAAGGGAATAAAGAATGCCATTTTCATTGTAACGAACATGGCAGATACCAAATTTAGCAGGCGGAATTTTACAATGATGATTACAAAGATTGCATTTCACCACTCGATCTTCCTGTTTTTCATAAAGCATCGCCTCTTTCATGGCCTGCCCTCCTCTTCTTTATTTTGAAATTAGGCATTTGAACGAAAATGTAAATTCTAAATTTCATTTAAGTTTTTGCGCTCGAGATCGAAAGGTAAGAAAAAACTAAAAGGAGGATTTAAATGAGTCAGTCCCTTATTCTCGACGCCCTTAAAGATTCCGTAAAAGAGGTCCTTATGACCTTTACTGGTACCGCACCGGAAGCAGAAAAGAGTTTCATCAGACACGAACTCGAGGCCTTAGGAGAGGTATCGGCGGTCTTGGGCCTTACAGGAAAGGGCTTCAGTGGAAGTTTTGTTGTAAGTTTTAATAGGGACTGCATCTTGGGGATTGTAGAATCCCTTTTTGGCCAAAAACCAGAAGATATTAACGACGAAGCAAGGGATGCCGCGGGTGAAATGGCTAATATGATTTGCGGGGCCTTTAGACGTCGTTTCGAACAAAACGGCATCAGCCTCCAAAGCTCTACCCCCGTAATCGTAACCGGAGAAAATCACGTTTTGGATATTTTGTGTAAATCCAAAAGGCTTGTAATCCCTTTTTCTCTCAACGGTTCGAAACTTTTCATTGAGTTTTGCCTCGATAAAAGCTAAAATTCTTCACAAATTTGTAAAAGCTCTTCAAAACTATTTTCCATTTTTGTTATCTTTATTCCTACTTTTCAAATCGGAAATTTTTATAACTGCTGTTTTTCCTGGTATTTAAAGTTATAGGCACACCTTTTGCTTTATTCTAGTTTTAAAAAATTTGGGAGGGTTTTTATGAATGTAGGTGATGTAGCCTTTATGATGGTAGCCACTGCTCTGGTCATGCTGATGACCCCTGGTCTAGCCCTTTTTTATGGTGGTCTGGTAAGGTCCAAGAACGTCCTTTCTATCATCATGCAATGCTTTATTGCCTTGGGTCTTATAAGTCTCATCTGGTTTATTTATGGATACAGTTTGGCTTTTGGCCCTGACAAAGGAAAAATTATTGGTGATTTATCCTATCTTTTCTTAAAAGGAGTAGGTTTTGAGCCGGGGCCTGCGGATAGCATTCCCCATCTTCTTTTTTGCGCCTTCCAGCTCATGTTTGCCATTATCACCCCCGCCTTAATCACAGGAGCCTTTGCGGAACGGATGAAATTTTCGGCTTATTTACTTTTTACGGCCCTCTGGCTTACTTTTGTTTATCTCCCCTTATGCCATTGGGTTTGGGGAGGTGGCTGGATAGGGGAGCTTGGGGCCCTTGACTTTGCCGGGGGAACGGTAATTCACATCGCAAGCGGAGCCTCGGCCTTGGCGGCGGCCTTGGCCCTTGGTCCACGCTTGAGCTGGCGGCGAGAACCCATTCATCCTCACAATCTCCCCCTTACCGTCTTGGGAGCAGGGCTTCTCTGGTTTGGCTGGTTTGGGTTCAATGCGGGTTCAGCCCTAGCAGCAGATAATATTGCCGTCCTGGCCTTCATGAATACTCATCTTGCAGCAGGGCTTGCTGCACTTTCCTGGGCCTTTGCAGAATGGGTATTTCAAGGCAAACCCACCACGCTCGGAGCTGTATCCGGTGCCGTAGCAGGACTGGTAGCAATTACCCCTGCCGCTGGCTTTGTCCCGGTATGGAGTAGTATCATTATTGGTATAGGTGCCGGTATCATTTGCTACCTTGCTGTCCTTTTAAAACCGAAAATCGGCTATGATGATGCTCTGGATGTAGTAGGAGTCCACGGTGTAGGCGGCCTTTTCGGGGCTCTCATTACCGGGGTTTTTGCTAGCACGGCTGTTAACCCTGGTGGTGCCAATGGCCTTCTCTTCGGAAACGCCAAACAGCTTTGGATTCAAGCTATCGGAGCCTTTACAGCGGTTATCTATTGTTTCGTCCTTTCTTTTATTCTTCTAAAAATAGTCAAACTCTTGGTGGGATTGAGAGTTGAAAGAGAGGCCGAAATCCAAGGCCTTGACCTTTCGGAACACGGTGAAAGTGGCTATTACCTCTCGTAATAGCACCCTCCCCAAAGGGGCGGGAGATTCGTCCCGCCCCTTCCCTAAGAGGAAAACTAGTAAAAAACAAAATAAAGAAAAATCCCCCAGAAGAGAAAGAAATAGCTCAACAGATGAAATAGAAAAAAGAAATAACGTTCAGAAGTCGTCTGTCGGACATAAAGGCGATAGGCTATAAGATTAGCAAGAGAGCCAAAAAGACTTCCAAAACCACCTACATTTACACCCCACAATAAAGGAATCCAATAATGGGTAAAATCACAAAAAAGAAGGGTAGCGGGAACATTACTGATAAATTGGCTGGTTATAAGTGATCCCAAAAAGACATGGAGAGGATCTGAAAAATGGAAATGTAAAATGTTTTTAAGATTATCAGTAAAACCAAAGAAAAAAAGAAAGTAAGTAATAATGGATAATCGACTTTCAGGCAATTAATATCTAAAACAAAAATCATAAATAAAATAACTATTGTCACATAAAAAGGTAAGATTTTTATCACCACTAAAATGAAAAGCAAGAAAATAGCTAGAAAGGAAAAATTAAAAAGAGAAAAACGGGATTTAGGAAGTTTACAGGGTGGAGATTTGCCCCAGAAAAAAATTGCCAAGCACAAAAGAATAACTCCACAACCTAAAACTAAAAGATAAATAGCTCTTAAAAATTCAAAAAATTGAAGCTGATAAAACCAGTATAGAAAAAGATTCTGGGATTACCAAAAGGTGTAAGGGCAGAACCGGCATTAGCCGCCAGGGCAAGCATAACAACCAAAAGTTCTTTATGTCTCACATTGAGTTCCAGAGCCAAGGGAACGCCTATCAATACCGCGGCATCGTTGGTAACAAACATTGCCAAAGCAAAAATTCCCAAAATAAGCTTTAACCCTGCCTTGTGGCCACTACTAAACGAGTGGCCAAGGACTTAAAAAAACCTTTCCTTTCAAGACCTTTGATCAAAAGAAGGTAAACCCATAGAACGAAGAGAACCTCTGCGTCTTGGTAGGTATAATGAGGAAGCCGTTTGCCAAGCAAAGAAGTAAGGATCAAACCTACAAAAGCTCCTGAAAGAAGCCACTCCTTGAGGAAAAAGCCGTAGGTTTTCTGAAGGAAATTAGCCATTTATTACTGGAAGCATTTTTTCGACATTACTCTTTAGGATCCGTTCCTATTTAAAAGTCTCTACCCCATTGAGTGGTTCTTTTCATGAAATAAAATAGATCCCCCCTTTTGCAAAGATCTTTTTCAATAATGTATAATCCAAGAGTAATTGAAAATGAAACGCTGGCGCAGACGCTATTACGACCTTTTTTCCCATATTTATGACCGGATTATCGCCCTCCATAGCCGGGATAAATCCTCTTTTTTGCGCTATTTTTTATTAGAAAAGACGGGGGTTAAAGATTCGGCCTTTCTGCTGGATCTTTGTACCGGAACAGGAGCCGTAGCTCTAGCTGCAACACGTTTGATCTCTGATAAAGGTCTCATTGTAGGAGTTGATTTTTCAGAGGGAATGCTTCGCAAAGCTTACAAAAAGGGGCTCTCTTTAAAACATCCCCGTCTCTTTTGGGTCTTAGCCAATGTAGGAGAGCTACCTTTTATTTCTCAATCTTTTGACATAGTTACTTGCTCTCATGCCATGTACGAACTGGATTCTGCTACAAGAGAAGCCACCCTGAAAGAGATCAAACGTGTCCTTAAACCCGGCGGGGTATTTGGCATGATGGAACATTGTGAACCCCAAAATCCACTAGTGAGAGCACTTTATTATCTACGCCTAGCAAGTATGGGCTCCTACGAAAACCGGGCTTTTGCCAAAGATGAAAAACCTTTCCTGGAAAAATATTTTTCAAAAGTAGAAAAACTTCTCTCTCCTACCGGTAATTCTAAACTTCTTTTGGCCTATGTTTAAAGCTTTTTATTCTTACTGGAGATTATTAGGAGCCTTTAATGCCTTATAATAAGAGACCTTCGCAAAATGGCTATAGGCAGTCTTGCAACTATAGGGGATCCGTTCCCATTTTTCGTTCTAAAAAATGGGAACGGATCCTTGACCGGGCCTTAAGAAAAGATGTTTTACAAAGGTCTCAATAATAAAAACGGGGGCTTAGCCCCCGCGAAGTTAAAGATAATATGCCGTTTCACTATGTTCTGTCAGATCAAGACCAGCAACTTCTTCTTCCGGTTCCACCCGGATTCCAAAAATTACATCTGCTATTTTGAGAAGCAGCCAAGTTACTACAAAAGTGTAAATTCCCACCACTACAATGCCCAGGATTTGAGAGGCCAAAAAGGCGCTACCTCCTCCTACGAGGAGACCATTTGCTCCATCTGGATTAATAGCTTTGGAAGCTAGAAGACCTAAACAAAAAGTCCCAAGAAGACCTCCTACCCCGTGAATTCCCACTACATCCAGGCTGTCATCATAACCCAGGACATTTTTGAGCAATACCGCTCCGTAACAGATCAATCCTGCAAGAAAACCTATCAAAATTGCACTGTGAGCCGAAACAAAACCTGCCGCTGGTGTAATGGTAGCTAGCCCTGCAATAGCACCACTGCAAGCCCCGAGGGTAGTGGGTTTACCCTGATGGATCCATTCTATGAGAGCCCAGGTCCCTAGGCCAACGGCTCCAGCAAGATGAGTATTAACAAAGGCTTGAGCAGCAATACCATTTGCTGCCAAGGCCGAGCCTCCGTTAAATCCAAACCAGCCAAACCAAAGCAGGCCGGTCCCAATAACGGTAAGAGGAAGATTGTGGGGCATAAAGGCCTCACGATGAAAACCTTTGCGAGGGCCGATCACCAAGGCAGAGGCTAACGCTGCTACTCCACAGGTAAGATGGACAACTAGTCCTCCTGCAAAATCAAGTACCCCTTTCTGGGCCAACCAACCACCACCCCAAATCCAATGACAGACAGGACTATATACCAAGAGAGACCAGAGGGCAGTAAAAAGAAGAAATCCTTTAAAACGAACACGCTCTGCAAAGGCTCCGGTAATGAGGGCTGGTGTTATAATGGCAAACATACATTGATAAATCATAAAAACGAGATGAGGTACAGTAGAGGCATAAGTAGGGCTTGGCTCCTGCCCTACCCCCTTTAAAGCCAAATATTTAAGTCCTCCGATAAAACCTTTGATATCCGGGCCAAAAGCTAATGTATAACCCACATAGATCCAGAGCAAACTGACCAGAGTAATACAGGCCAGACTTTGCATGATGGTCCCGAGGACGTTCTTTTTACGAACCAACCCCCCGTAAAAGACACTCAAAGCCGGGGTCATTAGAAGGACTAAGGCCGCTGAAACCATTAAAAAAGCTGTATCCGCCGCATTGATCATGACACACCCTCCCCAAAAAAATTTTCCAGCCCTTTTAGCAAAAGGAAGACCAAACTAAAAATTCGAATTCTTATTGTTGACTTAACGAAATTTTTTCTCGCTTTTTGTTACATTTTTGTGCAGTAGGCCTGCAAAAAATTTACGTTTTTGTAAAAAGCTGGGGGCTTGACATTGATCCTAAAGGAGTTAATGTAATGTCGGCTGACGCGGGGTGGAGCAGTCAGGTAGCTCGTCGGGCTCATAACCCGAAGGTCGCGGGTTCAAATCCCGCCCCCGCAACCATCAAATTCTTAACATTCGGAATAATAAGTTCTTCTCCTGAACGTTCCTTCTCCCTCTTTGTCATCTGAGCCTCTCCTTTTCGTCATCATGAGCTTCTCCTTTTTGTCATCCGAGCCTCTCCTTTTCGTCACCTAAGCCGAAGCCTTCCTTTTCCCGTCATCCTGAGCGGAGCGTCAGCGAAGCGAAGGATCCACCCCTTCCCGTCATCTTGAACCGAAGCCTTGAGCGAAGAGAAGGGCTAGGCGAAGGATTCACTCCTTCCCGTCATCCTGAGCCGAGCCTCAGCGAGGCGAAGGATCCACTAACGATTTATGGATTCTTCGGGCCTACGGCCCTCAGAATGACTACGGTAAGTCGTCATCCTGAGCGCAAGCTAAGGATCCACTAATAGATTCTTTGGGGCCCAAAGCCCTCAGAAGATATTGTGGTCAAGGTATTTCAACTGTAATTCCCGGAAAGACCTCAGTTCCAAGACGATTAAGGCCTTTTCCGGGGCCCTGAAGATCAAGATTCCCGAGGATGGGAAGGAAAAATTTAATCCTTAAGTAGTCAGGAAAATGCGTAACTGGGAGGCTCTTACGGCCTTTTTTCAGGTATCTGTAGAGATTTAGGTGATAATGTACATGAGACAAATATTTATAGAGAGGTAACAAATTTCCAATACTCCGGCTGGAAGACGGGTATTTCCGACGGAGGATTTGTACATGGTAGCTGTGGAGTTTGAACGGAAATGGGCCCAGTCCCCTTAAAAGCACAGAGAAATAACCGCTAACTAATGAGCTCCGGGGATGGGCCGATTTCCAGACCTTCCCCGGGCTTGCTTTTCCAAAAAAATATTTGATCCCTTTCCTAGGAAGCCCTTTTTTGTTATGGTGGGAAAAAGTCAAGGGTAAACGGCCCTCCAGGGCGAATGATAATCCCAGAACCCGGCCAGATAGTAAGGGTAAGGAACCAGACCTTTTTAGTTCAGGATGTTCACCCTTACGCAACCCCTGAGGCCACCTTTCACAAAGTTACACTTGAATCCTTGGAAGACCACCGCTTAGGCACATCTCTTGATGTTATTTGGGAGCTTGAAATTTCTCCCCGGGTCGAAGACGTGATAAGTTTTCCCGACCTTTCGGCCTGGGACCCTCCGGAAAGACTGGCCTCGCTTCTTCTTTCTCTCAAGTGGACTGAGGCCTCGGTATTCGCCAATGACTCGTTTACCGCGCCCTTCCGTGGTGCTATAGAGATCGAACCCTATCAGCTTGAGCCGGTGGCAAGGGCGCTTGCCATGCCCCGGGTCTCTCTCCTTCTTGCCGATGATGTGGGGCTCGGGAAGACGGTAGAGGCCGGCCTCATCCTCCAGGAACTTCTTGCTCGCGGCCGTGTGCGTAAGATCCTGATTCTTTGCCCGGCCTCGCTTCAGAGGCAGTGGCAAGAGGAAATGCTTACTAAATTCAATCTGGTCTTTAGGATCATAGACCGTGACGAAATTCTAAGGCTTAAGAGGGAATACGGGCTTCATGTGAACCCCTGGGAGTCCTTCCCGCGGCTTATCACCTCCATGGACTTTTTAAAACGAGAGCCTTATCTCCAGCAGTTCCTGAGCACCACCGAAAACAAAAACGGTGGAAAGCCTGGTATCTCAAAGTGGGATCTTCTTATCGTGGACGAGGCCCATAATTGTGCCCCTTCAGGCCGCAAGGACTATGTTCAGGATTCCGATCGCACGAAGCTCCTTCGCCAGATAACGCCTCATTTTGAACACCGCCTTTTCCTCACCGCCACTCCTCACAACGGCTATACCGAGTCCTTCACTGCCCTTCTGGAGCTACTTGATCCCCTGCGTTTCACACGCGGCCCCAAAGTGGACCCCCGTCAGGCAAAACTTGTAATGGTGCGGCGCCTTAAAAGAGACCTCACTCCCGAGGTCTCCAACCGAACCTTCCCGAAAAGGACCATCAAGGCCCGGGAGGTGACCCTTTCTCCCAAGGAAAGGGAACTCTTTGACTGCCTTGAAGCTTATATTGAGAAGAGACTCAGAGCCCCCAAAGACAAAGTTCAAAGAAACGCCCTGCGTTTTGCCCTAACCATTCTCAAAAAGCGCCTGCTTTCAAGTTATGCGGCCTTTCGAAATTCCCTTGAAGTCCATCTGGAACATGTAACCAGGCCTACAATCTCAATGACCGAAGAAACTTCTTCCAGGGCTGTGGTTTTTGAACGGCTTGCCGAAAGGCTTGCCGAAGACACGGCCGACGATCTTGAAAAACAGGCCTTAGAGCTGGAAGCCTTAAAAGAAGGGAGCCTTCTTCTTGGAGAAATCTCTTCCGAAGAAGGGGAATTGCTTTCCCGCATGTGGGATTTAGTGTCTTCCCTCGAACTTCCCGACACCAAGTTGAAAACTCTATTTTCTCTCGCCGATGACCTGATCGCCCAAAAGCGACTTATCGTCTTCACCGAATACAAGGACACTCTTGATTACCTTTACGAAAAGCTTTCCGCCCGCTATGGAGAGGAGAAGGTCCTTTCGCTTTACGGAGGGATGAGTCTTTCCGAGCGCGAAAAGATCAAAGAGGCCTTTCAGGCTCCGCCCTCCGAACATCCGGTGCGTATCCTGGTGGCCACCGATGCCGCCGCTGAGGGCATAAATCTTCAGAATCACTGTCACCATCTCCTGCATTACGAAATTCCCTGGAACCCCAACCGTCTTGAGCAACGAAACGGCCGCATTGACCGTCACGGCCAGAGGGCCGAAGAAGTAAAGATTTTTCACTTCGTCTATCAGGATCACAAAGATTCAGAATTTCTGAACACCATCGTGCACAAAGTGGAAAAGATGCGGGAGGATCTGGGTTCTGTAGCTGCAGTGCTTGAGGAAAAACTCCACGAAAGAATGCTTGGCCGAAAGGTGAGCACTCAAGAAATAGAGCGCCTCGCCCCCCAGAGAAAGCTAGAAGACGAAATTCGAGAAAGACTTTTCGACCTGGAACGTATCCGAAAAATCAAGGCGAAAATAGAAACCATTCGCCACGAGAAGAAAATTTATCCCGAGACCTTGTGCCTAGTGCTTAACCAGGCCCTTAAACTTTCGGGGCATCCCGGTCTTAAAAAACGGGAAGGCTTTGAAGAAGGGTATCTTCTGGAAAGTATTCCACCTTCCTGGGGAAAAGATCTACTTTCAACCATCAAGGATGCCGAAGGGCGGCTTCTTACCCTGGTCTTCAAACCAGAGCTTGCCCGGGACCGCCGGGATGTGGTGCTCCTTCACCTGAATCATCCCCTCATGCAGAAGGCCTTTTCAGTCTTCAAAAAAGCCTTTTATTCTCTGGGCTTTACCGGGGAGAAACTTCACCGCGCCTCCTTTGTGGTCTGCGGGAGTGGGGAATGGGCAATGGGGAGTAGGGAGCAGGCCCAGGCGGTAATCTTTCTGAAACTCCTGGCCTCAAGTGTGCAGGGGCTAAAACTTCATGAGGAACTTTTTTCTCTTCGTTTTTCTTTTAATCCCGGTGAACCTTTGGTGTATTTGACTGAGGATAGAGATTTCGGATTTCTCCTTACCGGAGAGCATCGCCCCATCCTTAGGGAATTGGCCCAAAAAATCCGCTCCTCTTTCCGTAAAAGCCACGATTTAATTGAGGAAAAGATTAAGGCCCTGGAGAAGGAAAAATTCCGCAAGCTTCGGAAGCTTCTTAAGGAAAAGACAACCGTTGAAACCCGAGAAATAAGAAACGTCATTTGCGACCGCATAAAGGAAATAGAAGCCACCCTTAAAAAACTTCGTAAAGAAAAAGAAAGTCCGCAAAGGCTTCTTTTCTCTCTTGAAGAGCTTCGGCGTATAGATGAGACCCTGCGCGAGGATATAAAGTATCTTGAGGCGCGGCGAAAGACCCTGGAGGAGGATCTGGAAAGAGAACCCGAAAGAATCAGAACGCGCTACGAACTTAAAACGGTAAAAATATTTCCGGTGGGTGTGTGTTTTGTTTTGCCGGAATCCTTGGTCGAAACAGCTCAGGAAAAATGAGAGATTTTAAAAGCACAGCTTATTTTATTTTGAGTATATTTATACTAGCAGACCCGATCGAAAACAGATTAAAAAAGAATGGATATTTGAAACAATTAAAAATCCTGATTTTGAAGAGGTTCAAAAAGACGGCCGGATTAGAAGGTGGAAATATATTGCTGAAGCCAAGAAGTTTTTGAGAGTTATCTTGCTTGAAGACGGCGAGACTGTACATAACGTTTTCTTTGATAGAAGTTTTAAGAGGAGGCAATCATGAAAGTTAAATATTTTGAAGACACAGATACAATACTAATTGAGTTTTCTAATCGAGAAGCAACTGAAACTATCGAAGTTTCTGAAAATCTATATGTTGAGGTCGATAAAGATGGAAAAATTGTGGCTTTAACCTTGGAGCACGCTTCAGAACAGACGGATTTTTCTGAAATATCTTTCTCTCCGTTGTTTCGCTCTAAAGGGAAGGTCCACCTCAACGCGGCGTAATAAAATTTTGGAAATTGATAAGAGATAAATAGTTTCGGAAGAAAAATGACTAAAGAAGAAGCTATAAAAATCTTAAATATTTTAAAAGAGGCAGACGGAAGATGTGTTTATTGCGCAAGGGAGCTGTTAAAGCTATTTGTTAAAGAATTTCCAGAGTTTAAAATGATTGCAGAAGAAGTATTTAGAAAAGAATTTAAGGAAGAACTTAAAAGCGATATATGAGCCCATTTTCACTAAGCACGAGGAGTTTTTTTCTCCTACGGCCGAAATAGCCGCAAGCCTTCTAGAGAAAGAAAAGGCTATATTGGGTATAGTCGAAGAAATAAACGAACTAATAAATAATTGAAATAAACAGGGGAAAAATATGAAATGGCAAGAGTATATTACCTCAGATCCAAAAATTTTAGCGGGGAAACCTATTATAAAAGGAACAAGGTTGTCTGTAGAGTTTATTTTAAACTTACTTGCTGAAGGATGGAGCATAGAAGAAATTTTAGAAAATTATCCTATACTTACTATGGAAAGTTTAAAAGCTGTATTTGCTTTTGTGGCAGAATGTATGCGTGAAGAGTTGATTTATGATTTAAATAAAGAGGCAGCTTAGAGATGTTTTTAGCTAATGAGAATATCCCGTTAAAGTCTATAAAGATATTAAGGAAAAGCGGGTACGATGTAAAAGCTATAATAGAAGAATGCCCAGGGATTTCAGATGAAGAAGTTTTAAGAATAGCTAAGGATGAAAATAGAATAATCCTTACTTTTGATAGAGATTATGGAAAGTTGATTTTTGAAGAGAAAGAATTAGCTTCTGTTGGAATAGTGTATTTCCGCTTTACTCCTAAGTATCCTGAAGAATGCGCAGAAGTCTTACTTAAGATTTTAGAAATCCAAGATATTCGTTTTAAGGGTATGTTTACCGTAGTAGAGCGAACAAAAGTTAGACAAAAGAAATTATAGCACAGGTGAAAAGATGTTTGAAGGGCACTACAACTTCCCAAAGGCTGGCTCCGGGTGCGGTTGGGGGAGATGGTGATATTCAAAACAAGGGGACTGTCCACCCCTTTTGAGTCTGTCTTGCAGATCCAAAAACGATCACAATTATCACTTTACAGGACAGCCTCAAATGGGGCGCGGAGGTAAGAAGAAAAAATCAGTGGAGGAAGCGAAGGATCATCGGCTCTGGCTTTCGCAGGTGGATCTCCACGGCCTGCTTTTAAGCGAGCCCGTTCTCAACCTCCACTTCCCCCAAGGTCCGGAAAAAGTCCCCGAGGGGCTTTTTCGGCGTTACCTCCGGGAATGGGAGCGTATAAGAAGCGTGGAAGATACTCCCGAAAAGGCCGTCCCGATCCTGCGCCACTGGCTCCATTTTATTTTCGGCGATCTTCTGGGCTACCGTGCCCCTTACTGGGTTACCGGAAGGAAGGTCCCCGAGTCCTGCACCCTTTACCTTGAAGAGCATCGGGAAACCTTAAAGCCCTACGGAGCCCTTATTTCCAACGGATCCCCCGTCTTTATGGTATACAAAACCGATTTTGCCCATCCCCTTGACCGGAACGAGAGGCGCCGGCACACCTGGAGGGCCTCCCCCACGGTAAAGCTTGAAAGGCTTCTGCGCGGCCTTGATTGCCCTCTGGGCCTGGTCACCAACGGCCTTCACTTCCGTCTACTCTATGCCCCCCTGGGGCTTCCCTCCTCCTGGATTACCTTTTCGGCGGAGGCCCTGCGGGGAGACAAGCTGGTTCTCGACGCCTTCTACACCTTCCTCAGGCTCGAGCGTTTTATCGGCGAAAGAAAACTTCTTCTAGTTGAGCTTTGCCGTGAGAGCGAGAAGCGCCAGGCCGAACTTACCGAGACTTTGGGAGAACAGGCCCTCCGGGCCCTTCAAATATTTGTGGAGCGCGCGGAGATAGACGGCCCAGTTTCCCCGCAGGAACTTCATGCCGCAGGTCTTGCCCTCATGATGCGCCTGGTCTTCATTCTCTTTGCCGAAGAGCGCGAGCTTCTCCCCCACGGAATGCCTCTTTATGAAGAATCTTACAGTCTCGGCAGGCTCCTTTTTCGCCTGGAAGAGGAAAAAAGAGAACACCCTGAGGCCTTTCGCGAGGGCTACGACGCCTGGCCTCGGCTTCAGGCCCTCTTTCTTCTGATTTACCGTGGTTGTCCTCATCCCGATTTGAACCTTCGGCCTTATGGCGGCGATCTTTTCAATCCCGAACGCTTTCCCCTTCTTGACGGAGCGCGCCTTAGGCTCTCAAACGAAGTGGTCTACGAAATCCTCAAGGCCCTGACCAACACTGAGGCCAGGGTAGGCCGGCAAAAGATAGCCCAGCGTGTAAGTTACCGCACCCTTCAGATCGAGCACATCGGCCACATGTACGAGGGCCTTCTGGGTTATAGCGTAAAAATCGGGAGTAGTGAGTCGGGAGTCGGGAGTGGGGAAGAAGGAGAGAACAAATGGTGTCTTGTCCCCTCCGGGCTTCGCAAACGCACCGGCACCTATTACACCCCAAAGGTCCTGACCACGGAGGTCGTAAGGCGTACCCTCGGCCCCCTTCTTGCCGAAAGAAAGACCCCGGAGGACATCCTGAGCCTGAAGATCCTTGATCCGGCCATGGGCTCCGGGGCCTTTCTTGTGGCCGCCGCGGATGAGCTGGCCGAGGCTCTGGTCTCCGCCTGGGAGAGGCGACGCGAGGAGTTCCCCGAGGCTACTTTAGTGCTTCCCTTTGCCACGCCGGCCAAAGGTCTTGCCGAGGAGGAACCTCTGGCTCAGGAGAGAGACGAAATGCTCATCCAGGCCAGGCGCCTGGTGGTGAGCGTTGCCTTTACGGCGTGGATGTGAACCCGGAGGCCGTGGAGCTGGCCAAGCTTTCCCTCTGGATAGAAAGCCTCGCCCGCGGGAAGCCCTTCACCTTTCTCAATGCGCACCTGCGGTGTGGCAATAGCCTCATCGGCGCCTGGTTCTTTGGAAGGGGAGTGGGAAATAGGGAGTCGGGAGTAGGGGGTGAGGTGGAGGTACGGCTGGGGCGAAAAGGGGTGCTGAAGCTTCATCGGCTGGAGTTCGTTCCCGAGGAGGTCTTCCGGAAGGACGAAGCCGATCTCAAAAGAGAAAACCGGGCCACACTTGAGGCCTTGCTCGAGGTGGCTCCGGGCCAGCTCGGTCTTTTCGGAACTCTGGACTTTCGCAAGTTTCTTGGAAAACTCATTGAACTTCGAGGGGAAATAGATCGACGGGCCACCGCCACCCCCGATGATTACCGGGACAAGGAGTCTCGTTTAAGACATCTTGCGGAAAGTCCGGAGTATCAGCTTCTCAAGGCCATAGGCGACGCCTGGTGCACCCTCTGGTTCTGGCCCAGAGATGTCCGTAAACCGACAACCCTCGAATACCGCGCTTACCTCAAAACCCTTATGGAAAATTTCCTCGACTCCCCACTCCCCACTGCCCAATCCCTACTCCCCAAGCCCCCGCAATTCATTTCCGAAGAAAGATTCTGGGAAATATTTTTCACCGTCCGGAAGGTGGCTCAAAAACATCGTTTCTTCCACTGGGAGCTTGAGTTCCCCGAGGTCTTCCTTACCGAAGACTCCGGCTTTCACGCCATACTCGGCAACCCTCCGTGGGAAAAGATTCAAGTAGAAGATAAACAGTTTTTCGCTGGAAGGCGTGAAGACATAGTTTCCGCGCGCACCGCTGCCCAACGAGCCAAGCTTATTGAAGCTTTACGTGAAGAAGATCCGCTCCTTTATGAGGAGTACCAAAAGACCCTTTACGACACAAAATGTTTTAGCAGTTTTTTACGTTATTCAAGCCAATACCCGTTAACAGCCCAAGGTCATATAAATTACTACGCTGTCTTCGCCGAGCGAGCACGAACCCTTATGGGCCGGCGGGACGGGCGCGTGGGCCTGATCATCCCCTCCGGCATCGCCACCGACAACACCACCAAGGAATTCTTCCAGAGTATAAGCGAATCTGGCGAACTGGCCTTTCTTTATGACTTTGAGAATAGGGAGGGCTTGTTCAACATTCATCGCAGTTACAAATTTTGCCTCTTTGGACTTTCTGGAAAAGGTGGCGAGAGGGCGGAGCTTGCCTTTTTCCTGACGAGGCCCGAGGAGCTTCGTGAGGAAGACCGCCGCTTCAGCCTCTCCCCCGAGGACTTCCGGCTCTTGAACCCCAACACTCGCACCTGCCCCATCTTCCGCCGCAGGAGCGACGCCGATCTCACCCTCAAGATTTACCGCCACTGCCCGGTGCTCGTGGACGAGACCAGGAAAGACGGTAATCCGTGGGATATTCGGTTTAAACAAGGTCTGTTTAACATGTCCAGCGATTCTCACCTCTTCCGCACACGAGAGGAGCTTGAGGCTGAAGGCTACAAGCTCAAAGGCAACATTTTTGTCAAGGCAGAAGAAGATGTTTACTTACCTCTATATGAAGCTAAGATGATTACTCAATTTGACCATAGACATGGAGATTATAAAGATTTATCTGAAAGACCGTTTAGTAGACCTTTACCTTCCATTTCTACTAAAGAATTACACAATCCGAATTTTGTAATAACACCTTGGTATTGGGTGCATTTAGATAATATTGATAAAAATATTACTGAATGGCCTAGGTTGTGGTTTTTGGGATTTAGAAGAATAACTAGAGCTATAGATTTATACTCATGTTGGTTTTGTTTTTTGCCATTTGTTGCTACTACTGATACAATTCCAATCATTATTTCTAAACAAACATCAATTTTAATAGCTCTACTATGTAATAATTTTAACTCTTTAGTAGTAAATTACTCAGCCCGACAAAAAATTAGCGGAATTCATTTAGATTTTTTTGTAGTAAAACAACTTCCAATTTTTCCGCCTGATTTTTACAGCATTAACCACTTACTTTTTGCCATTCCCCGCATACTGGAGCTCACTTACACTGCTTGGGACATGAAGCCCTTTGCCGACGACATCTGGGCTGAAGCTGATGAAACTCTTCGCTCTGCCATACGCGAGCAATGGGAGGAAAACGCCCATGAAACCGGAGGACACAAAAACGCAACTCCACCAGACTGGTTGGAAATCATTTATTCTTTAAAACCTAACAATCCCAATAAAAATGTATGCCCTCTCCCACCCTTCAAATGGGACGAAGAGCGTCGGGCCCAAATCCGCGCCGAGCTTGACGCCATTTTCGCCCATCTTTACGGTCTAACCCGTGACGAATTCGCCTACATCCTGGACACCTTTCCCATCGTCCGCCGAAAGGACGAAGAACGTTTCGGCGAGTACCGCACCAAACGCCTCTGCCTCGAACAATACGACCGCTTCGACGGCCAGATCCCTCACCCCAAACCCCTGGACGAAAAGCCAATCACCAAGGTGATCTCCCTCAAAGAGGCCCAAGAAAGAAAGCGAGAAAAATTAACCGTTACTTACGAAGAACTCCAGGAAAAACTTTCCCCGGAATACTCCCTCCCCAAAGCCGCCGAACCCAAGAGCGAGTACATTTCTTCCGAAGACCTGGAGCGTATCAAAGAAAAAATTTTCGACCTTTTGATTGAATCAAACCGTGCTTTGAGTGTGGAGGAAATAGCAAATGAGCTAAATCTATCTTTAGCTATATGCAAAAAAGCATTGATAGAACTTACTAATATGAAAGTAGTGAAAGAAAATAGAGGAAAATTTGAACTTTATGATTAGAATGCTATGATGGAAAGATTTTTTAAGTTTAAAGTTGTTTTATCTTATTTTGTTGTTTTTATTTCAGGATATTTATGTGGATTATTAAAGGTACACAAATCTTTTTTGGAAAGCCCTAAAAAACATAAGCTTTATGATTCATTTTTAAAAATTATTAACATAAATCCAGATCCAGCATTCTTATCAGATATTATTGCCTTTGAGACAGTAATAGTTGCTCTATTAATACCATTAAGCATAGAAATTATTTCAAGAATTTCTGAACGTTATAATTCTGATGTACTTATTTACGTATTCCAAAGGCAATGGAGATATAAAATTTTACCTCCACTTCTTCTGTTTAATATTGTTGCGCTAATAGTGTTGAAATTTTTTATGAAGGAAGACTATATAAATACTTCTGTGTGGAAAGTTATAGCATTATTTATGTTATTGATTTTTATTTGTATTGCTTTTATTGTTTGGCAAGTAGTAAATTATATAATAAAATTCGTAAGCGATACAAATTTTGTACTTAATCAGTTATATCAAGATGTTAAAAAGAGTCTGGACTAAAAATAAAAAATTATCAGACAAACAAAGTGTACTTATTGAATCGCTAGAGGGAATAGGCGACATTTTAGTATTTGAAACAAGAAGACAAAAAAATAAATTAGTTTTAGAATGGTTGCAGAAAATAACCGATATTATAAAAAAGATTTTTGATATTAAAGAAAATGATCCTGAAAAATTTGAACAGTTAGTTTTTAGCCAGGAAATTCTTGAATTTTACAAGAAAGACGAGAAAGACGCTAAATTTCTTTTGGCTTTTGATCCCGAAAAATATTTAATTAGTTTTTCAACAGCAATAAATCAAGTTACTCGCGTGTATGAAGCTGCTGTAGATTCACAAAATGAAGAAATTAGTAGATTTGCTGTTTATCATATCAATTGGATATTAGCGAGACTTACTAAAAGGCCGAATAATGACCTATTTGTCGAACAAATTCTTAGAAAGCTATCTGAAATTTCTAGAATAGCCATCGAAAGAAATGATAAATCGATGTATGCTGCATCAATACATTGGTATATAGATGTTGTTTTTAATCACTTAGGAAGAAAAGAGGGAGATTTTGATTTAACATATATTGACCTCTTCAATGAATATTTCTTTTCAATGGTTAAATATATTGTCTCTGAAGATCAAAAATCTCTTTTTCATGCTCTTGTTTCTTATTTAGTAGATGGAATAAATATCCCGTTCTACAACCAAGGGAAGGTTTGGGAATATGGGCATTTAATTTTACATAGTGGTTTTGAAATATACAAAAAACTTGATGAAAAATATGATATTGAAAAGAAAATAAAGGAATTAGTCAGTTCAGAAACTGATGTGGCTACAAAAGATAAATTAGATATATGGTTTAAGAAATTTAATGAACTTAAAGCAATTATTGAACCAAATCTGAAACTATATCAAAGAAAAGAGGCTAAAAAATTAGAAAAAGAGATAAAAGAATTTATTTTATCGCAATTCAAATATAACAATCTTCTTGAAATTATCTTTACGATTGGGGCTTATTGTTTATTTAAACAAAGAGCTTCATATATAAAATATCTTTGGGAATACAAACAACCTCCAGATGCTGATGCTCTATGGATAGGACATGATATTGTACCAACAACATTAGATGAAGTTATTCGTTTATACTTTAAGAGAGGGATTTTCAAACGAAAATTTGATTTTTGGGAAGGTCATCACGGAAGCGAAAAGTATTATAAACAATACTTTTTATTATTGTTAGCTAGGGTATTGCAGAATGTGCGCGCTGATTCTGAAGGTAGTTTTCCCCAGATAGAAAATTATAAGTTACCAGATTTACATATTTTTGTATTAAGTAATTTAGAGTATTCTGTGGATGAATTTATTCAACTTGCTACCGATTTAAAGACGCAAAAATCTCTTCTTGCTGAGCTTGGTTTTGATATTAAACATATTGACGAACTTTTTGATGGCAAACTAATTCCTTTCCTGAAAAAACTAAAAGAAGAAGCAAGCAAACAAATCTCGGTAAAAAATAAGTCACAAAATATAAGTCTTAAAAAGATTGAAGAATTTAAGGAAGATTTTTTGAAAAGTTTTTATGAATCTGCATCGTTGCGAGATATTTTTATTAACTATTTAAAACTATATGAAGATAGAACAAGAGAAGAAAAGGTAAACCAAAAACAACGTTTTGAAATTAATATTGTTGATGATAAAGCCGCTTTCTTTGATGAGTGGCACATTCATTATGCAGAATGGGGTAAAAATTATGGCCGCAGTTTAGCCTTCAGCGAAAATTCATATCTTTTTGATGCAATTGCCAAAAGTTGTGAAGAAATTTCCAAAGAAGAATTTGAAAATACTTTATCTAAATTTAAAAATACAGATGATATTGTTATTTTTGCTGCAAATATTGCATTTTGGTTGTTTTTTAAAAATTGCAAGAATTTTAAACCTAAATGGTACAGAAATGTTAAACAGCTTGATATAAAAAGTTTTGAAGGTTGGTATGAATTCAACGGCAAATTTATTCCTATTTTTAAAATCTATCATCAGAATATAGAAAAACAAATTTTGATTTTGAATAGAAATAAAATTGGACGTATAATTCAACTTTCTCCTTTAAATGAAGGAGAAAATGAAAGTTTGGTTAGAGATATATTTTATATAAATATTCAAGCTTTTTCGGAAAATAAAAAGTTGATGGAGTATTTCATCAAAAAATCACCTGAATGGCTAAAGAAAATAGGAGATGAACAAAAACAGCGAGAATATCTCCAAAAACGAGTACTTATACAAATTTTTGAAAGATTTGAGTATAGTAAACCTAGAAATTTTGAAGGATATAAATTGGTTCTGAAAGAGTGATCTATTTATCGTTTGACGCTGAAAGAGAGAAAGGAAGGGTAACAGGCGAAATTTTCCTTGGACTTTACAAAGCTCCTTTGGTCTGTGAAACTGTGAAAGAAACAGCTTTTGTAAAGGATGAGTCATGTACAAAAACGTAACTATAGCTCTTCCCGAGCATGTGTGGCGCAAGGCCCGGGAGCTGGCGGCCAAAAGAGGGAAGAGTTTAAGCGCCCTTATCAGGGAACAACTTGAAGCCCTTACCCAAGAAAAAAACGAATTAGAAGAAGTAACCGAAGAGATCCTCACCATCATGCAAGAACATTCCGGGACGTTGACCAAATGGCGCAGGGAAGAACTTTGTGGTGTTCCTTCTGGGACGCCCTGATCGTGAGTTCTGCCTTGGAAGCTGGCTGTCGAGTGCTTTTTACGGAAGATTTGAAGAAAATCGAAGGCGTTAAGATCGTAAACCCCTTTCGGATGAGTCGTGTATAATATGTCAAATGTAGCCTCATGTGTTAAAATGAGACCACAATCACATTAGGAGATGTATTATGCAGGTTTCGGTAAGAGAACTTAAAAGCAATCTTTCTCGTTACTTAAGAGAGGTCAAACAGGGGAAAATCATTGAAGTCACGCGCCACCGCCGGCTGATAGCCAGACTTTGTCCCGCTGGAGAACAAAAAAATGGTATTGAGGCCCTGATGGCGAATGGATTGGTTATCTGGGATGGTGGTAAGCCCAAAGGTGGACGTGTCAGACCAAAAATATCCGGTAAGAGTGTCGCCGAATGTGTCCTGGAGGATCGGCGGTGATTCTCTATTTAGATACTTCTGCTTTGGTAAAGCTTTATGTAGAAGAGGAAAACAGCTCTACAGTTGAGCACGCGGTTTCTAAAGCCAAAATTGTAGCTACGCATTTAATTGCTTATGTAGAGGCTCATGCGGCCTTTGCCAGGCTGTGTCGTGAAGGTGTAATTTCCGAAGAAATGTTAGAAAACATCCAGGCAGATTTTGAAAAAGATTGGCCTCACTATATGAAAATTGGCCTTAACCAAAGTCTTTTAGAGCGAGCCAGTGATTTTGCAAAAGCTTTTGCTCTGAAGGCCTATGATAGTGTTCACTTGGCAGCAGCAGATCTCTTATTAAAAAAGGCAAGCGAAAAGGTAATCTTTGGTTGTTTTGATAAAAAACTTAATCAGGCGGCTAAAATTATTGGTTTTCCGTTGTTAAGTTAGGAGTAACCAATGCCCCTGAATCCGGTCCAGTTTGGTAAGGATGTTATAGATCAGTTTGGGCGTTATTTGCTTACCACCTTTCCGGTGGCTGATCCCAGGCTTCGTCAACAATTCAAGGAAGGGCTTTCCTTTGGGCTCGGTGGAAAGGAGCGGCTGGCTAAGGGACCATATATATACTTAAGCCGTCCGTTTGTGGAAGGCCCTACGCTAAGAGAACTAATTGAGGACCCCTCTCTTGATCTGCATCCGGCTCTGGCCGGAATTTTCAATTTCGAAAGGCTTTACAAACACCAGGAGGAAGCCTTACGAGCCGTAAAGGCCGGAAATCATGTCATTATCGCTACCGGAACAGGTTCCGGTAAAACCGAAGGTTTTCTCCTTCCCATCATCGATGAATGTCTTAAAGCACGAGATCGGGGGGAGAGTAGGGGACCTATTGCTATCCTGATTTACCCTATGAACGCCCTGGTAAACGACCAGCTTGAACGCCTGAGGAAACTTCTTGCCGGAACGCGCATCACCTTCGGACGCTATACCGGAGAAACACCAGAAACCGAAGAAAACCTTCCAAGACTTCCCGAACCCCGGCCTTATACCAGAGTTGAGCTTTTAAAAGCGCAAAAGCCTGGACATATGCTTCCTCTTCCCTGGGAAGAATGTTTCTCGCGAAAGGAAATTCTTGCGAGAAGACCTCAGATTCTTCTCACCAACTACAGTATGCTTGAATATCTCCTCCTGCGTCACAAAGATATTGAACTTTTCCTGGAGGCCCCTCTAAAATTTATCGTCTTAGACGAAATCCACACCCACACGGGCTCACGAGGATCGGAAATTGCCTGTCTCATACGTCGGGTGCGAGGCATAGCCGGTAAAACAAGGGATGAAGTTATCTGCATAGGAACCTCTGCCACCTTGAAAAGTGAGTCGGGAATGGGGAGTGGGGAGTCGGGAATGGGGAATAGAGAGTGGGGAGTCGGGAATGGGGAATGGGAAGCGGAATTAAAACGTTTTGCCGCCAATATTTTTGGTGTACCGGAGGGCAAGCTCTATCTTGTTCAGGAAAGCTATCAAGAGAGAAAAGAAAAAGGCTCATTCAGACCCCCGCCACCCGAAGATCCGCAGAGACTTTTTGAGGAGATCCTCAAAAGCGTGCGTGAGGTGCAGCTGCAGGATGAGGTGACCGAGGTCTCCCGGGAGACCATAAAACTCGCGGAAAAACTGGTGAGTCTAAAGGCCCCGGAGGGGGAAGACACCCTAGCCGTTCTTTACAAACTTCTTTCTCAAAGCGAAATCGTTTCTTTCCTTGAGACGATTACCGAAACTCCACGCCAGCTCAAAGAAATTGTAAATGAATTTAAGAAGGCCTTTCCCGAAAGGAAGAGGCTTCCGGACGCCGCCCTTGAGGCCGAAATCCTGAGCTACCTGACTTTAGGAGCTCTTGCACGCCTCGATGATGAGCCTCTGCTAAGACCCAAGCTCCATTATTTCGTGCAGGGACTTCAAGGTGTTTACATCGCTTGGCAGGAAGATGGAGTCCCAAATATCTTTTTCGACCAGACGATAAGGACGGATCGTGTTCTTTTTGAACTTCGAATTTGCCGCTCCTGCGGTCAACACTATGTCAGAGAAACATATTCTTCTCCCTTTGCTGTAGATCACGAAGGAGAAATATATGGTGTAAGAATTCTCTCTGAGAATTCAGAAGATGCCGAAAGCCTTTATTTTACTGACACTATCGTCCCTGGAGTGGAGGAAGAGGTTCCCGGGGAGTCGGGCTATCTTTGTCCCTACTGCGGAGCCATCCATGATCGGGATCTCTCGATCTGTCTTAACGAAAAGTGTCGCCGAGAGACTAAGTTAATACCGATTATTTTCTTCTCTGCACCTTTACACCACTGTGTTTCCTGTGGGGCGGCCAACCCGGAGCGGAGTCCGGTTATCACTCCGGTAAAATCGGCCGAGGTTTCCGATGTCATGATCCTTGCCCAGACCATGCTTTCAGCCATGCCGGAGCCCAGCTTAAGAAAACTCATCGTCTTTGCAGACTCCAGACAGGAGGCCGCGTTTCAGGCCGGCTGGATGGAAAACCGGTCTCGAAGACACCGTTTAAGGCATCTTGTCTATCAAATTCTAAGAAGTGAGCCGGAAAGAATTTTTTCTATTGATTCGCTACATGAAAAACTGATTGAAAAAGCCGCGGAGGAGGGACTACTTCCCCGGGTGCGCTGGGGGCAGGAAGAGGAACACAAAAGGCTCCGCTGGTTCATCGTGGAAGAACTGGCCTCTTTGACTCGGCGTCAGATGCGCGGAAGCTTGGAGCAGCTGGGACTCGCGGCGGTTCTTTATGACGGTATAGAACCGGAAAATCTAACGGATCTTATCCACTGGCTGGAAAAGTTTGAGATAAGCGCCGAAGATCTCTCCAATCTCATCCACGCTCTTCTCGATATTTACCGCATACAGGGTGTTTTAAGCGATCCTTTCCTTCAGCGGGACTGGTCTTCACAGGATGCCGAGGTGCGAAAGGGGATAGTAAACATTACGGAATATTATTGTCCGCATGTTCTTGTCTTTCAAAAAGAGGGCGAGAGCAAATATCAAAAGGGATGGCTGGCCCAAAATGGTCGTTCCGCGGCTCAGGTCTTTTTGAGAAAGGTCTTTCCAGCGCTGAAATCAGACGTGAGAGACCGCTTTCTCGAAGAACTCTGGGAATGGCTTATAGAAAAAGACCTTCTGGTTCCGGCGGAAATAAAAAGGAAACGTGCTGGAAGAATTGTCTCCGTTAGAGGCGGTTCAGGATACCAAATCAATTACAAAAAAATAGGAATTACGCATAGTGAAGGGCGATATGTTTGCCAGAGCTGTCGGCTGTCCCGTTCACGGCCTACGCCCGGAGGCGTCTGTCCGGCCTATCGTTGCAAAGCTCGTCTTATTTATCAGCACTGGGATGAAGAACATTACGATGTGGTTCAGTATACCAAACTCGACTTTGTCCCCCTGATTCCCAGAGAACATTCGGCCCAGGTTCCTCAGGACGATCGCCTGAAATACGAAAGAGAGTTCAAGGAAAAGGAAAGCACCGTTAACTGCCTGGTCGCCACTCCCACCCTTGAATTAGGCGTGGATATCGGTCAGCTGGAAATGGTCCTGATGCGAAATGTTCCCCCTTCTCCGGCAAGCTACGTCCAGCGAAGTGGTCGTGCAGGCCGGAGGCATCGTATAGGAGTAGTTTTCACTTACTGCCGAAACCGCTCCCATGACAAGTACTTTTACCGACATCCAGAGCAAATGATATCGGGGAGAATTCTGGTACCCGCTTTTTCCATGCAGAATGAACCCCTAATTCGCAAACATATCTTTTCTACGGTTTTGAGCTTTTTGAGACAGAAAGAAGATACCGCCGAGGTAATAAATACCGTTATTCCGTCTTTTATATGGCATTACT
>Ga0256833_1000112_pt1 | contig 61611 bp, 57 predicted proteins | sample 356284metaG_FD_190535 | JGI IMG/M metagenome (GOLD analysis project Ga0256833, IMG submission 190535) | Hydrothermal vent microbial communities from Mid Atlantic Ridge, Atlantic Ocean - 356-284 | ecosystem: Environmental > Aquatic > Marine > Hydrothermal vents | place: Atlantic Ocean: Mid... | reverse complement strand
CAGCGCCTCCAGCAATTCCTCGGCCTGTCGGGTGAGCCGCTCCAGCCAGTCGTAGCTCTCGTCGGGGTGGCTGAAGACGACCATCTCCACCTTGTCGAACTGGTGCAGGCGGTTGAGGCCGCGCACGTCCTTGCCGTAGCTGCCCGCCTCGACCCGGAAGTTGGGGGTGTAGGCGGTGTACTTGAGGGGCAGCCGCTCGGCCTCGAGGATCTCGCCCGCGTGCAGGTTGGTGACCGGCACCTCGGAGGTGGGGATCAGGTAGTAACCGCCCGAGACCTCGTACATCATCCCTTCCTTGTCGGGTAGCTGGCCGGTGCCGAAGGCGGCCTGCTCACGCACCAAAAGCGGTGGGCGTACCTCCACGAAGCCGCGGGCGGTGTGGAAGTCGAGGAAGAAGTTCTCGAGCGCCCGCATCAGCCGCGCACCCTGGCCCAGGTAGAAGGGGAAGCCCGAGCCCGACACCTTGGCGCCGCGCTCGAAGTCGATCACTCCCATCTCGGTGGCGATCTCCCAGTGGGGCCGGGGCTCGAAGTCGAAGCTCGGCTTCTCGCCCCACTCCTTCACCACCACGTTGTCGGCCTCGCTCTCGCCCACCGGCACCGAGGGGTGGGGGAGGTTGGGGATCTGGGGCAGCAGCTCCTGAATGCGGGCGGAGAGCTCCTTTTCCTCGGCCTCGAGCTTCTTTAGGTATTCGGCGAGCTCGGCCGACTTGGGGAGCAGGTCGCTCGCGTCCTCGCCCTGGGCCTTGGCCTGGCCCACGGCCTTGGCCAACTTCTTCTGCTGGGCGCGCAGGGCTTCCACCTCGGCCAGCAGCTCGCGGCGGCGGCGGTCGAGCTCGAGGATCTCGTCCACCAGGGGCAGCGCATCGAGCTCGCGCTTCTTGCGGACGCCTTCCTTGACGAGGTCGGGGTTTTCGCGAATCAGTTTGAGGTCGAGCATCAGCGGCCCTCCTCGACGACGCGGGGGAGTTTGACGAAGCCGTCTTCGTGTTCGGGGGCGAGCGCCAGAGCCTCGGCCTGGTCGAGGTCGGGCGCAGGCTCGTCGGCGCGGAGCACGTTCTCGGTGGAGATCGGGCGCACCATCTCGTCGAGGTCGTCCACGTCGAGATCGCGAATGCGCTCGAAGTACGCCAGCATCGAGCGTAGCTCGGGCTCGATGCGCGCGGTCTCTTCTTCGCTGAGCTTGAGTCGGCTCAGGTGCGCGAGATGGCGCACCAGCTCGGGCGTCACGTCCATGGGGTTAGCTTAGCACCTTGGCCACGTACCAGAGCAGGGGCGCGAGCACCAGCGCGGGCAGGAAGGAGGCCACCCGCACGCGGGTAAGCTCGAGCAGGTTGATGCCCAGACCCAGGATCATCAGCCCCCCCACGCCCGTCACCAGCAGCACCCGCGGGTCGGTCGCGGGGTCGGGCACGGCCGCGGCCAGGCCTCCGGCGGCTAGGGAGAGGCCGCCCTGGTAGACGAGCACCACCAGCGCGCTCGCGGCCACGCCAGGGCCAAAGCTGGCGGCCAGGGCGACGCTGGAGAGCCCGTCGAGGGTGGACTTGATGAGCAGGAGCGTGGGGTCGCCCACAAGGCCGTTGTTGATCGAGCCGATGAGCGTCATCGGCCCCACGCAGAAGAGCAGGCTGGCGGCGACGAAGCCCTCGGTGAAGCCGCCGCCACCGCGGAAGCGCGCTTTGAGGAGCTCGCCCAGCTGCTCGAGCCGCTCCTCCAGTCCCAGCGCCTCGCCCGCGAGCCCGCCCAGTACCAGTGCGAGCAGGCCCAGGATCACCCCGTCCACCGCCCCGGCGCGGGCCTGGCCCAGCGAGCCGGCCATGGAAAAGCCGATGAAGAGCGTCACCAGCCCCACGCCCTGGACGATGATGCGCTGCATCCGGCCCGGGAGGCGGCCGCGAATGAGCACGCCCACGAAGGAGCCGAGCAGCACCGCGCCCACGTTGACCCAGGTGCCGCTCGTCTTGGCCCAGAAACCGAGGTCCATGAGGGCATTCTTACGGCAAGCTGGCGCAATTGCAAGCAAGCGCGGCTTCGGGGCTAGACTGGGGCCGTGTGCCTCTTTCGCACCGGCGACGGCTCCCTCAGCATGCGCCACCCGCGCCACGGCGAGGGCTACCATCCACGCGAGGGCGCGCGCACCCAGGCCGAGCGGCTCTACCTGGAGGCCAGCGGGGTGACGGCGTTCGCCAGGCCGCGGGTGGTCGAGGTGGGCTTCGGGTTGGGGCTCAACTTCGCCGTGACGCTCGCCCGCGTGCGCGAACGGGGCGGATGGCTCGACTACCGCGCCGTCGAGGCCGAGCCCGCGCCCTGGGAGGTGGTCGCGGAGGTAATGGGTGAAATCCTTCCCGAGCTGCCTGGGCTGCTGGAGCCGCACTGGGGGCGCAGTGTGGTTGTGGTGGGCGAGGGCTTCCGGCTCGAGCTTGCGCTGGGGCGCGCCGAGCGCTGGAGTCTTCCAGCGGAGTGGGCCGACGCGGTCTACTTCGACCCCTTCAGCCCGCGAGTGAATCCCGTGGTCTGGACGCCCTGGGTCTTCGCGCGCATGTACCGGGCGCTGAAGCCCGGCGGGGTGCTGGTCACCTACTCGGTGGCGGGGCGGGTGCGTAGGGGGCTCGAGCAGGCCGGCTTCGAGGTCGAGCGCATTCCGGCGTGGGGCCGCAAGCGCCACTGGCTGCGCGCCCGCAAGTCAGACGCGCCGCCGCACGAGGTAGAAGAGGGCTACGAGGGCGTAGAAGGCCGCGCCTAGGTAGAAGGGCGCCTGCGCTCCCCACCACTCCCAGGTGAAGCCGCCCATGACCGGGCCCAGGGCGAAGCCCAGGCCTTCGAGGGTCATTACCGCGCCCCAGGCTCCGGCCTTGTGGTCGTCTGGGAGGCTGCGCGAGACGAGGCTGCCCCAGGCGGGGATGAGCAGCGCCTGCAACGCGCCCACCGCCGCCGCCACGATGAGCAGCTCGCGCAGGTCGCGCACGTGGGCGAAGGCCACGAGGGCGGCGGCGGCCAGGAAGAGCCCGATGGTGAGGGCGGTGAGGGGGCGGGAGCGGTCCACCAGCCGGCCCACCGGCGAGATGAGCAGGAGCTCGAGCCCGCCGCCCACGGCCAGGGCCAGCACCAGTTCTCTGGTGGAAAAGCCCAATCGGTCCAGAAAGGGAAAGATCACTGGCGCCAGCACACCAAAGGCGAACATTTGGGCGAGCGCGCCCGGGGCGAGCCCCAGCACCTCGCGCCAGGGGAAGCCGGGGCCGTAGCCCACGGTCGCTCGGGGTCGGCGCGGCAGCTGGCGGCGTACGAAGACGAAGGCCACGAAGACGAGCAGCAACTGGGTAAAGGCCAGCAGGGTGGCGGCGCTGGCGGGGGAGCGTTCGTAGACGAAGCCGGTGAGGAGTATCCCGGCGCCGATGAAGGGGGCCACGAGCATGAAGGTGAACCCGACGGCGCGTCCGTCTTCGTCATCGTGGGCGGCGCGGGTGGAATGAGTCATGAGCGTGGGCCAGGCGGGCGCGACGGCCAGGCCGTTGGCGAACGAGGCGAGCAGCAGCCAGGCGGCCGAGGGGGCCCAGAGGATGCCGAGCGCGCTCACCGCCGAGAGCACCGCGGCAACCGGTAGGAGCCGCCCGGGTCCGAGGCGGTCGGCCCAGAGGCCGCCGGGGGAGCGGCTGAGGGTGTCGGCCAGGTACTGCACGGTGGCGGCCAGCCCCACCATGCCGAGTCCGAGCGCGCCCCCGCGCGCCTGGGGCAGGTAGGCGGTGTAGAGGCCGCTGCGGGTGAACTCGATCAGGCCCACCATGGCCACCAGTGCGACCAGCGGGCCGAGGCCGGACTCGCGCCAGGGGATGCGGGCGAGCCAGCTACGCAAGGCGTGCCCGCCTTTCCTGGAGGGTGGGGGTAGGGGTCGGGAGTCCGGGCACGCCACCCATTTTAACGAGGTCGCCTGCTGGGGTATGTTGAGGTTTGGCGCGATGACGGACGCCGGGACGCTCACCCCAAAGCAACGCTACCTGCCGGGGCTGCCGCAGGTGGCGCGGGCCTACCTGTGGGCCCGCGCGCTGGAGCCGAGCGTGCTCGTGGCTCCGCCCGACCGGCTGCACCTCTACGCCAACCTGGAGGCCTTTGGCACCGGCGTGTGGACGAACCCCGGGCTGGAGGCGCTGGGCGCGGCGCGCAGGGTGCTCTTCGACCCCGAGCACGCCCTCGCCCCCTGGCCCGCCGAGCCCGAGGCATGGCGGGTGGTCTTCCGCCCCGGGGCGCGCTACCTGCGCGACGAGCTGCTCGAGAAGCTCGAGCGCCTGGGCTACGCCCGCGACGAGGGCTACCGCGTGCGCGGCGACGTGGTCGAGGTGGGGGAGATGAGGCTTGAGTTCTTTGGCGACGAGCTGGAGGCTGTCTTCGTACAAGGCGAGCCGCGGCCCAGCGCCGTCCTCACCGCCCGCGTAAGCCCCGAGGAGGAAGCGGCGGTGCCAGCGCTAGAGCACTTTCCCGGCCCCGTTTTCCTCGACCGGCCCTCCACGTTGCCCGACGCCTTCTGGAATGCGCTCGCCGGGCGCGAGTGGACCGTTTTCGGCGCGGGCGCGCTCGAGGTGGAGGTGGAGCACCCGCCCTTCGAGGCGCTGCCGGTCTACCGCGCCGAGCTCTCGCGCTTCGCCGCCGACGTGCGCGGTTGGCTCGAGGTGGGCCGGGCGGTGGTCGTCTTCTACCGCCACGACAAGACCCGCGACTACCTCAGCGAACAGGTCCTGCAGGGGCTGCCCGTTCGCACGGCGGCGCGGGCCGAGCCTAGGCCGGGCGAGCTCCTCTTCGTGCCCGGCCCCTTTGAGGGTGGCTTCTTCGACCGCGAGGCGAACGTTGTCTACCTCACCGAGCCCCTGCTTTTCGCCTTCAGCGCCAGTTCCCACACGCGCGGGCGGACGCTGCCCGCCCTCGGCGCCGATCCCGGCGAGCTGGCCGTGGGCGACTACCTGGTGCATCCCGAGCACGGCATCGGCCGCTTCGAGGGTATCGAGAGCCGCGAGGTCATGGGTGCGTTGCGCGATTACCTGATCCTCCGCTACGCCGACGAGGGGCGGCTCTACGTGCCGGTGGAGCTGCTGCCGTTGCTCAGCCGCCACCCCGGCACTTCCGACGAGCCGCCGCGGCTTTCGAGCCTGGGTAAGAAGGACTGGCAGCGCGCGCGGGCCCGCGCCCAGGCCGACGCCGAGCAGCTGGCCCAGCGCCTGCTGGTCCTCCACGCCAAGCGCGCCCAGGCGCCCGGATCGGCCTATCCGGCCCTGCCCGAGTGGGACCCGCTCATCGAGGCCGGTTTTCCCCATGAGCTCACTGAGGACCAGGTGCGCGCCCTCGAGGACGTGATGCGCGACCTGGAGACGCCCCACCCAATGGACCGCCTCGTCAGCGGCGACGTGGGCTTCGGCAAGACCGAGATCGCTCTGCGCGCCGCCCACCGGGTCGTGGGCTACGGCAAGCAGGTGGCCTACCTCGCGCCCACCACGCTGCTCGCCGAGCAGCACTACCGCACCTTCGCCCAGCGCTTCGCCGGGCTGCCGGTGGAGGTGGCCCTGCTCTCTCGTTTCACCTCCGAGGCGGAGGCGCGCCGCATCGAGGAAGGCCTCGCTGCGGGCACGATCGACGTCGTGATCGGCACCCATCGCTTGCTTTCGGAGCGGGTGCGCTTCAAGGACCTGGGCCTGCTCATCATCGACGAAGAGCATCGCTTCGGCGTGGCCCAGAAGGAGCGGATCAAGGAGCTCAAGGCGGGCGTGGACGTGCTCGCGCTCTCGGCCACGCCCATTCCCCGCACGCTCTACCAGGCGCTGGTGGGACTCAAGGACGTTTCCAGCATCCAGACGCCGCCACCGGGACGCAAGCCGATCCAGACCGTGGTCGCGCCCTACGACCCCGCGCTCGTGCGCGAGGCGGTGCTCTTCGAGATGGAGCGCGGCGGCAAGACCTTCTACGTGCACGGCCGGGTGGCCAGCATCGAGGCGCGCCGCCGCTACCTCGAGCGCCTGATTCCCGAGGCGCGCATCGCCGTGATCCACGGCCAGATGCCCGATCGCCAGATCGAAGAGGTGATGCGCCACTTCGCTCGGGGCGCGTTCGACGTACTGCTGGCTACCACCATCGTCGAGTCAGGGCTCGACATCCCCGAGGCCAACACCATCGTCATCGAGCGCGCCGACCGGCTGGGGCTGGCGACCCTCTACCAGCTGCGCGGGCGCGTGGGCCGGCGCGAGCGCGATGCCTACGCCTACCTCTTCCACCCCCCAAAAATGACGCCGCAGGCGGAGCGGCGCCTGGCCGCGCTGGCCGACCTCACCGACCTGGGCAGCGGCCACCGCCTGGCCGAGAAGGACATGGAGATCCGTGGAGTGGGTAACCTGCTGGGGCCCGAGCAGCACGGCCACATCCAGGCGGTGAGCTTCGAGGTCTACACCGCTATGCTCGCCGACGCGGTGCGGCGCCTGCGCGGCGAGGAGCCCGAACCCGAGGCGCATGTGACCCTCGACCTGGCCATCTCGGCGCGGATCGCGCCGGAGTACGTGCCCGACCCCGACGAGCGCAGCCGCCTCTACGGCCAGCTGGCGCGGGCGCGCCGCCTGCCCGAGCTCTCGCGGCTGCTGCGCGCCATCGAGCGCCGTTACGGGCCGCCGCCGGAGGAGGCGCGCCACTTTTTCAACCTCACCCGGCTGCGCATTTTGGCGCAGCAAAAGGGGGTGCGTTCGATCACCGAGGAGGCCACCCACCTGCAGCTGGTGCTGCCTGCCTGGCCGCCAGACTACGACGCCCGCGCCCTGCGTGAGCTGCCCTACCGCATCGAACCCACCCGCTACCCGCCGGGCTTCCGCATCGACAAGCGGGGCCTCCGGCCCGCGGACTGGCTGGACGCCATAACCCGCCTGCTCTACGCCCTCGCCTGAGGCGGGGCCGTAGACTGGGGGTGACGTGAAGGTCATCGTTGGGCACGAGAACCTTGACCTCGACGCGTTGGGATCGATGGTGCTGGCGCGCTACCTCCACCCCGGCGCCCGCCTGGTGCGCGTGGGTGGACTCGAGGGGCGGGTGCGGGAGGTGGTGGAGCTCTTCGCCGACCACCTGGCCCTCCTCGACGAGGACGAGCTGGAGCTCGAGCGCGTGGAGCAGGTGATCGTCTGCGACACCGCCCAGCCCGGCCGCATCGGCCCGCTGGCGGAGCTGGTGGGTCGGGTGCCCTTCGTGGTCTACGACCACCACCCCCGCGGCGAGGGCGACCTGCCCGCCGCCGGCGGCGCGGTGGCGCCCTATGGCGCGACCGTGACCGTGGTGGGCCTGCGGATGATGGAGCGCGGACTCGAGCCCGCACCCGAGGACGCCACCCTCGCCTACGCCGGGCTATGGGAGGACACCGGCGGCTTCACCTACGCCGGCACCACCGCGGCCGACCTGCGTGTGGGGGCCTGGCTGCTCGAGCATGGCGCCCAGCTCACTGCGGTGCGCGACTGGGTGCGCGGCCACCCCGACCCCGCCGCCCGGGCGATGCTGGGCGCGCTCATGCAGAACCTCGAGGTGCTCGAGCGCGGGGGCGTGCGCATCGCCCTCACCCGCGCCGAGCACGAGGGCTACGTGCCGGCGCTCGCGCCCCTGGCCCACACCCTGATGGACCTCTACGAGGTGGACGCCGTCTTCATGGTGCTGCGGCTAGAAGACCAGACGATGATCATCGCCCGCAGCAAAGGCCGCCTCGACGCCGGGGCGCTCTTGCACGAGGAGTTCGGCGGCGGCGGGCACACGCGCGCGGCCTTCGCCCGCATCGAGACGGCTCCCGAGGCCGCATGCCACCGCCTCAAGGAGGCGGTGGCGCGCTACCTCCAACCCGAGCCGCGGCTGGGCGAGGTGATGACCCGCGGGGTGGAGACGCTGGACGAGGCCACCCCGGTCGAGGAGGCGCTGGCGCTGATGCAGCGCCGTGGCTTCGGGGGCATGCCGGTGGTGGACGGCGCCGGCCGGGTGGTGGGGGTGGTGCGGCGGCGCGACCTCGAGCGCGCGGTGCGCTACGGCATGGGCTCCGGGGCGGTGCGCAGCTTCGCCTCGGTGGCGGCCACCCTGCCCGAGGACGCGCCGCTCTCGGCCGCGCGCGCAGCGCTGCGCGAGGGAGCGGGGCGGGTGCTCGTGCTCGACGCCGCGGGTCGGCCCGCGGGCATCTTCACCCGTACCGACCTCTACCGGCTGCTGCCGCCGGCGGGGCGCGAGGTCAGTGAACGGATCTTCGACGCCCTCCCCGAGGGGGTGCGGCAGGTGCTCGAGGCGCTGGCCGAGGTCTTTTTCGAGGGGGCGATCCACTTGGTGGGCGGCTCGCTGCGCGACGCCCTGCTGGGCCAGTCGAGTCCCGACGTGGACTTGGTGCTCGAAGGGCTTGACCCCGCCGAGGTGGCCCGCTTCCTCACCAGCCGCTTCGGCGGCAGCTACGGGGTCCACTACGCCTTCGGCACCGCCCACGCCCGCCTGCGCGGCGGCATCGAGGTGGACCTGGCCACCGCCCGCGAGGAGGAGTACCCCGCTCCCGGCCGGCTGCCGCGGGTGCGCGCCAGCACCCTCAGCCGCGACCTGGCGCGTCGCGACTTCACCGTAAACGCCATGGCCCTGCGCATCGCTCCCGAGCCACGGGTGCTCACCGACCCCTACGACGGCCTGGCCGACTTCGAGGCGCGCGTGCTGCGGCCGTTGCACGCGCTCAGCTTCGTTGAGGACCCGAGCCGCATCGTGCGGGGGCTGCGGCTGGCGGTGCGGCTGGGTTTTCGCTTCCACCCCGAGGCCGAGCGGCAGATCGAGGAGGTGGCCGCGCGCGGCGTCGGCGACGCGCCTACGAGCCGGCTGCGGCGGGAGCTGATGCTCCTCTTCGAGGAGCCGCGGCCGGTGGCGGTGCTGCGCGAAGCCGAGCGCTACGGTATGTTGAAGGCGCTCTACGGCCTCGAGCCCTCTCAGGAGGTTTGGACGGCGCTCAAGCGGCTGGAGGCGCTAAAACCGGCCCGCGCCGTGCCCGCCGAGTCCTACCTCTACCTGCTGCTCCTGGCTGCCCCCGACCCCGAGGCCTTTACCGCGCGCTTCGGCTGGCCGCGCCGCTGGCTTGCTTACCTGGAGCGGCTGCGCCGGCCGTCGGCAGACCCGCGGGCGGTACGCGAGCTGGGGGAGGCCTTCGTGGAGGCCTTTGCCGCGCTGCACCCCGAGCGGGCGGCCGAGGTGCGCAAGCCGGCGAGGCGGCTGCGCGGGCGCGACCTGCTCGAGCTGGGCATGGAGCCCGGGCCCGAGGTGGGTCGTATCCTGCGCGCGGTAGAGGCCGCGCGCGAGCGCGGCGAGGTCCGTAGCTATGAGGAAGAACTCACGTTGGCGCGTAAACTGATGGAAGATTATGGGACTTCTCGCACTCCTTAGTCAACCGCTGGTCTTTTTGGTCGCCTTCGCGGCCTCGGCCTTCGGGCTGGTGGTGCACAACCTGGTGCAGGCCTGGGTCGCCGACCGCTTCGGCGACAGCCTGCCGCGGCGCATGGGCTTCCTCACCCTCGACGCCAAGGTGCACCTCGACCCGCTGGGCCTGCTCTTTCTCGCCCTTCTTGGCTTCGGCTGGCCGAAGAGCGTGCCCTTTCGCCTGAACGGGCGCAAGGGGCTCATCACCGCGCTCTCCGGGCCCGTGGGCTTTCTGCTCGCGGCCTTCGTCTATCTGGTCGTCGCGGCGCTCTTGCCGGGCGGGCTGGGGCTCGAGCCCATCGCCCGCGGCCTGCGCGTGGCTGCGGGGGTCATGGTCATCGAGGCCGCGGTCTTCCTCTTCCCGGTGCCGCCTCTAGACGGCGCCCGCGCGGTCTACGCCGCCGGCAGCTACGAGGCCCGCCGCTTCATGGACCGGCTCGCCTCCTACGGACCCATCGGCTTCATCGTCATCTTCCTCGTCCTCAGTTACACCGGCGTCCTCGGCGCGGTCCAGGCCGGCCTCATGAGCTTCTTGCAGACCCTGTTGAGGCTTGTCGGCCTTTACTAGGAGACCCATGCTCATCCAGCTCCTCACCCAGGACCCCGTCACCTTCTTCGTCCTTGCCCTCGTGCTCATCTTCTCGCTCGTGCTGCATGAGCTCGGCCACGGCTACGCCGCCTACTTCTTCGGCGACGACACCGCGAAGCGCGCGGGGCGGCTCACCTTCAACCCGCTCAAGCACCTCGACCCCATGGGCGCGCTGCTGCTGCTCTTCGTCGGCGTCGGCTGGGCCAAGCCGGTGCCGATCGACACCCGCCGCCTGCGCCCCTACCGCCTGGGGCTCTTCGTGGTCTCGATCGCGGGCATCGTCATCAACCTGACGCTCTCGCTGCTCTTCGGGCTACTGCTGTACTACCTCAAAGAGACGCAGCCGCTCGCCGTCTACGCCACCCTGGTGGAGCACCGCACCGCCGGGCTGGTGGGTGTGGTCACGCTGGTCGCCTTCTACGCCGGGGCCATCAACCTGATCCTGGCGTTGTTCAACCTGGTGCCCATCCCCCCGCTCGACGGCTCGCGCATCCTCATGGCGCTGTTGCCCGAGCGCTACCACCCCTTCCTCTGGCGGCTTGACCGCTACGCGATGTACACCTTCCTGCTCATCGTCCTCGACCTGCAGTTCAACGGCCCCATCTCGCGCATGCTCGACTGGGCCCAGAGCACCTACTTCCGCACCATCTTCGGCTGACCCGGAAAAGGCGAGGGGCCGCCGGCGCGCGTCGGCGGCCCATCTTCTTGCGGGCTCAGGCCTTTTCGATCCAGATCGCGGCGCTACCGTTCTCGTCTTCAAGCCGCACCGCCCGCTCGCCCTCGCCGCCGCCCGCCTCCAGGCGCACGGCTAGCGTCTCCTCGGCGATGTGGCCCGCGAAGCGCTCGAAGGCGGCGGCGTAGCGCCCGCTCGCCTGGTAGCGGAGCTCGATGCGATCGGAAACCTCGAGCCCCAGCTCCTTGCGGGCGTTCTGGATCGCCCGCACCAGGTCACGGGCCGCGCCCTCGACCCGCAGCTCCTCGGGTACTTGGGTGTCGAAGAGGGCTACGTAGCCCCCGCGCGCCTCGGCCACGTAGCCTTCGGGCGCGGTGGCCTCCACCAGCAGCTCGTCGGGCTCGAGGGTGAAGTGCTCGTCGCCGACCTCTAGCGTCACCGCTTCGCCCGCGAGCGCTTGCCGCGCCAGCTCGGTGGCGTCGGCTTCGCGCAGCGCCTGCTGCAGGGCTTTCATGCGTTTACCTAGCTTGGGGCCGAGCTTGGGCAGGTTGGGCTTGACGCGGTAGTCGAGCCGGGCCTCCTCGGGCAGGAGCACCACGACCTCCTTGACGTTGAGCTCGTCCTTGATTTCCTCGATAAAGCGCTCGAGCCCGGCCTTGCTCGCCGCGTCGGGGGCGACGAGGCTTAGCCGAGGCAGGGGCGTGCGCGTAGGCACGCCGGAGCGGGCGCGCGCGGCGCGCGCGAGCTCTACCGCGGTGAGCGTGGCCTCCATGGCGGCGAGCAGCTCCTCGTCCACCGCCTCGGCCACGGGGCGGGGCCAGTCGGAGAGGTGCACGCTCTCGGAGGCGCTGGCCTCGACGCGGCGCACCAGGTTCTGCCACAGCATCTCGGCGACGAAGGGGGTAAAGGGTGCGGTGAGCTGGGCCACCGCCACCAGCGCCTCCCATAGGGTGGCGTAGGCGGCCTCGCGGTCGGCGGCGTCTTCGTTTTTCCAGAAGCGGCGGCGGTTGCGGCGCACGTACCACTGGGAAAGGTCGCGCACCACGAAGTCGCGCAGCTTGCGGGCGGGGGTGGTGGGGTCGTAGGCCTCGAGCCCCGCGGTCACCTCCTCGACGAGCCGCTGCACCCGGGCGATGAGCCAGCGGTCCATCTCGGTGCGCTGCGCCAGCGCCGGCCGCTCGCTCAGGTTGGGCCGGTCGAGGTTGGCGTAGGTCACGAAGAAGCCGTAGACGTTCCACAGCGTCAGGAAGTAGTCCTTCAGCGCCTCCTTGACCAGGTTGGGTCCGAAGCGGCGCGAGGCCTCGGGCGGGGCCGAGACGAAGATGTACCAGCGCAAAGCGTCGGCGCCGTAGCTGTTGATGATGTCCCAGGGATTGACGATGTTCCCCTTGGACTTCGACATCTTCTCGCCCTTCTCGTCGAGGATGTGGCCGTGGCAGATGACGTTTCGGAAGGCAACCGAGTCGAAGAGCATCACCCCCAGCTGGTGTAGGCTGTTGAACCAGCCGCGCGTCTGGTCGATGGCCTCGGAGATGAAGTCGGCGGGGAAGCTGTGCTCGAAGACCTCCTGGTTCTCGAAGGGGTGGTGGAACTGCGAGAAGGGCATCGCCCCTGAGTCGTACCAGACGTCGATGACGTAGGGGACTCGCTTCATCGTGCCCCCGCAGTTGTCACAGGTGAGCTGCACCTCGTCCACGTAGGGGCGGTGGGGGTCGAAGTCGGGGGCCCCGGTATCCACGGGTTCTTTCGAGCGCTGTTCGAGCTCGGCGAACGAGCCCACCAGGTGCTGGTGGCCGCAGTCCTCACAGATCCAGACGGGCAGGGGGGTGCCCCAGTAGCGGTTGCGCGAGAGCGCCCAGTCGGTCAGGTTGCGCAGCCACTCGCCGTAGCGGCCCGTCTTGATGTGGGGCGGGATCCAGTTGATCTCCTCGTTCTTGGCGATCAGCTCTTCTTTGTAGCGGGTGTTCTGGATGAACCAGGTATCGGTGGCGTAGTACATCAGCGGCGTCTTGCAGCGCCAGCAGTGGGGGTAGTTGTGGACGAAGTCGAGGCGCTTGAAGAGGAGGCCGCGCTCGCGCAGGTCCTGCAGGATGGGCTTGTTGGCGTCGCGGAAGAAGGTGCCGGCGAAGGGCCCCACGGTCAGCTTGCCCTCCTCGTCCACCGTGATCAGGACCGCGAGGCCGTACTTGCGGGCCACCTCCATGTCCTCGGCGCCGAAGGCCGGGGCCTGGTGCACCACGCCGGTGCCGTCTTCCTTGGTGACGTAATCGGCCAGGACCACGAAATGGGCCGGTTTGTCGGGTTCGATGAAGCGGTAGGGCGGCTCGTAGCGGGCGTACTCGAGCTCGGTGCCGCGAAAGCGCTTCACTTCGCGGGCCTCCTCGCCCAGCAGCTTGCGCCCCAGCTCGCACTCGAGCACGAGCACCTTGCCGTCGTGCTCGAAGGCGGCGTACTCGAACTCGGGGTGCACCGCCGCGGCCACATTGCCGGTAAGCGTCCAGGGCGTGGTCGTCCAGACGAGCAGGCTGCTGCCCTCGGGCAGGCCCAGCTTCTCGGGCTCTTTGAGCGGGAAGCGTACGTAGGCCGAGGGGTCGGTGATCTCCTTATAGCCCTCGGCTACCTCGTGGCTCGAAAGCGGCGTGCCGCAGCGGGGGCAGTAGGGCACAACCTTGTAGTCGCGGTAGAGGAGGTCCTTGTCCCACAGCTGCCGCAGCGACCACCAGACCGACTCGATGTAGTCCTTGTCGAAGGTGTAGTAGGCGTCGTCGAGGTCCACCCAGTAGGCGATGCGCTCGGTGAACCGTTCCCACTCCTTTTCGTACTCGAGCACCGAGGCCTTGCAGGCGCGGTTGAAGGCCTCGATGCCGTAGCGCTCGATCTCGCGCTTCGACTTGAGCCCCAGCTTCTTCTCGACCTCAAGCTCTACCGGCAGGCCGTGGGTGTCCCAACCCGCCTTGCGGGGGACGTGGTAGCCCTGCATGGTCTTGAAGCGGGGGAAAAGGTCCTTGTATCCCCGCGCCTGGGCGTGGTGGACGCCCGGCCGGCCGTTGGCCGTGGGCGGCCCTTCGTAGAAGGTGAACTGGGGCCTTCCCTGGGTCTTCTCGAGGCTCTTGTGAAAGATGCGCTCGCGTTTCCAGAACGCCAGCACGTCTTCTTCCAGCTTGGGAAAGTTCGGGCTCTCTACGGGCAGGAACAACGGTTCTTCGGCCATGCTTCCTCCTCCAAAACAACGCGCGCACGCTCTGGGCGTGCGCGGACGAAGCGTTGGGCTCCGCGGTACCACCGCGCTTCGTGGGGCTTCGCCGGGCGTGGGAGGTGGGTTTTGGGAGGTGGGGCAAACCCTACTTCCTACCTCCTACTTCCAGTCTGCGAGGCCGACCACGCTCTCGTTCCGCGCTGTCACGGGCGCACCCGGCGGGTTCTACTCGGGCTGGGGCCCTTTCTTCCCGCGGCTCCGGGGCGATGGCGCTCTCGCCCGCTCCTGCCGGCTCCCACCCTCCCGGCTCGCTGGTAGGAGGCGTGGACGGGGCGCGTCCCCATCGTTGCCTTTACAGCCCCGACGGCCTGAAGTATAATCGGGCCTCGGTAGGCCGCCGGTCCACCGCAATCCTACAAAACGACCGTAGCACGCGCAACTTGCAGTTCTCACGATCGTCGGATACAATAGGTTGACCGCTTAAGAGGGTGTTTCCATAGAAAAAGCAGAGGAGTCCTATGAAGTTATACCTTGATACCGCCAACGTGCAGGAGATTCGCGAGATCCACGCGATGGGCGTGCTTTCTGGCGTGACCACCAACCCTAGCCTCGTAGCCAAGGCCCTCACCCAGGCGGGCGAGCGCTTCGAGTCGGAAGCGGCCTTCTACGAACGTTTCACCGGGGTCGTGCGTGAGATCGCCGAGCTCGTGCAGGCTCCGGTTTCCGCCGAGGCGCTCTCCACCGACGCCGACGGCATGGTCGCCGAGGGCGAGAAGCTGGCGGCGCTGAGCGAGCACGTGGTCATCAAGCTGCCCGTGACCGCCACCGGCCTTGCGGCCTGCCGCCGCCTCGCGGACGAGGGCATCGCGGTCAATATGACCCTCATCTTCTCGGCCAACCAGGCCCTTCTCGCCGCCCGCGCGGGGGCGCGCTACGTGAGCCCCTTCCTGGGTCGGATCGACGACACCGGCTGGAGCGGCGTCGAGCTCGTGCGCACGATTCGCGAGATCTACGACCTGCACGGTATCGAGGCCGAGATCATCGCCGCCTCCATCCGCCACCCCCAGCACGTTACCGAGGCGGCCCTCGCAGGCGCCGACATTGCTACGATTCCCTACGGCGTGTTCAAGGCGCTCCTCAAACATCCCCTCACCGACATCGGCATCGAGCGTTTCCTCTCGGACTGGGAGAAGGCGAAGCAAGAACTATGAGCAAGAAGAAGACCAACCCCACCGAAACCGCACAATCGTACAAGGAGCTCAACGCCAAGATTCTGCCCGAGCTTCATCTGATCGCCACGCAGATGGGCATCAAGAACTACAAGAAGCTCGGCAAGGACGAGCTGATCATGGCCATCCTGGAGCACCAGGCCCAGGACGAGGGCCTTTCGCTGGCCAAGGGCTACCTCGAGACCAGCCCCGACGGCTACGGTTTCCTCCAGGACAACGTCTACAACCTCGACTCGCGCAGCGTTATCGTGAGCGCTGGCCTGATCAAGCAATTCCAGCTGCGCACCGGCGACTACATCGTGGGCAAGGCGCGCCCGCCGCGTGAGAACGAGCGCTACGGCACCCTGATCCGGGTCGAGGCCATCAACGGGCTTGAGCCCGCGCTGGCGCTCAAGCGCCCCAAGTTCGACGAGCTGGTGCCCCAGTTCCCCGACCGCCAGCTCAAGCTGGAAACAACCCCCGAAGAGCTCTCCACCCGCGTCATCGACCTGCTCGTGCCCATCGGGCGTGGTCAGCGCGGCCTCATCGTGGCGCCGCCCAAGGCCGGTAAGACCACGCTCCTCAAGAAGATCGCCAACGCCATCCTCACCAACGAGCCTGACGTCAAGGTGATCGTGCTGCTCATCGACGAGCGGCCCGAAGAGGTCACCGACTTCCGCGAGTCGGTGGAGAAGGCCGAGGTCATCGCCAGCACCTTCGACGAGCCGCCCCAGAACCATATCCGCGTGGCCGAGTTCGTGCACGAGCGTGCTCGCCGCATCGTCGAGGAGGGCGGCCACGTGGTCATCCTGCTCGACTCGATCACCCGCCTGGCGCGCGCCAACAACCTGGTCACCCCGCCCACCGGGCGCACCCTCTCGGGCGGCCTCGACTCGGCGGCGCTGCACTTTCCCAAGCGCTTTTTGGGCGCGGCCCGCAACATCCGTGGCGGCGGTTCGCTCACCATCCTGGCGACCGCATTGGTCGAGACCGGCAGCCGCATGGACGACGTGATTTTCGAGGAGTTCAAGGGCACCGGCAACATGGAGCTGCACCTCTCGCGTCGGCTGGAGGAGCGGCGCATCTTCCCGGCCATCGACATCCTCAAGTCGGGTACCCGTCGCGAAGAACTCCTGCTTGACGAGGAGACGCTGCACAAGATGTGGCTCTTGCGCAAGGTGCTCGCTGACATGGACCCGGCCGAGGCCATGGAGATGCTGCTGGGTCGCCTCAAGCGCACCAAGTCGAACAAGGAATTCCTGGCTACCTTAGCGGCAAAATAGGTTATAATCCGCGTTGGAGGCGGCGGTGGCGGATTTGCGTGGACAAGGTGCGGTGTGGATTTTGGCGGGGAGCCTGCTGGCCATTCCGATTTCCCCGCTCGATATTCTGCCTGAGCTCGAAGCCGCCCTACGCCCCCCGCAGGACGAGGTCATCGTGCTCCAGCCCGCCCCGAACTACGGGGTGGTATTTCATACCGTGCAGCCGGGCGAGTCGTTGGTGCTGATCGCGGCGCGCTACGGTAGCGACGTGGGCGAGATCAGGAAGCTCTCCGGCCTCAAGGGCGACCTGTTGCGCCCCGGCCAGGAGCTGCGCGTGCCCATTCGCGTCAAGCGCGAGGACGAGCCGCGGCTGCCGCCGGGCGTGCAGGTCTACACCGTGCGGCCGGGGGACTCGCTCGAGCGCATCGCCGGCGAGTTCGGCCTGCGCATCATCGACCTGGTTTCGGCCAACCCTGACCTTGCGAGCCTCGATCAGCTCCCCGTGGGCACGCGGCTCTACGTCCCCACCCGTGAGCGCGGCCTCCTGATCAAGGTACAGGAAGGGGAGACGCTGGACTCGATCGCCCGCCGCTACCGCGTGGACGTGGTCCAGCTCGCCGAGGCCAACGGCCTGGACAACCCCCTCGAGCTGCGCGCCGGTGATCGCTTACTGGTCCCCGGCGTGGCCGCCCAGGAGGCTATGGCCCGGCTTGAGGAGCGGCGCAAGGAGGAACGCCGTCTGGCCGAGGAGCGCAGGCGCCGCCTGGCCGCGGAGCGCGCCGCGCGGCTGCGTCAGGTGGCCTACCGCGGCGGGACCTCGGCGCAGGGATTCCAGTGGCCGCTGACGAGCTTCCGCGTCTCCGCGGCCTACCACGACTCGCGTTACTACCGGCGCTTCCGCCGGGTGCACACCGGCATCGACCTAGCCGCGCCGCAGGGTACGCCCATCTACGCCGCCAAGGGTGGCGTGGTGGTCGAGGCCGGCTGGTCGCGCGTCGGCTACGGCTACTACGTCAAGGTGGACCACGGCGGCGGCGTGGAGACGCTCTACGCCCACATGTCGCGCATTGCCGTCAAGCGCGGCCAGCGCGTCAAGCAGGGGGCGCTTCTGGGCTACGTCGGCCGCACCGGCTTCGCCACCGGGCCGCACCTGCACTTCGAGGTTCGCATCAACGGGGGTACGCGCAACCCCTGGAGCTACCTGCCGCACTAGGAAAAAGGAGAACAAAATGGAAAAGGGCACCCTTCGCGTAAAAACCGGTTTCGCGGAAATGTTCAAGGGCGGCGTCATCATGGACGTGACCACGCCCGAGCAGGCCAAGATCGCCGAGGAGGCGGGCGCGGTGGCGGTGATGGCGCTCGAGCGCGTCCCCGCCGACATCCGAGCCCAGGGCGGGGTGGCGCGCATGTCGGACCCCAAGGTCATCAAGGAGATCATGGCCGCGGTTTCGATCCCGGTGATGGCCAAGGTGCGCATCGGCCACTTCGCCGAGGCGATGATCCTGGAAGCCTTGGGCGTCGACTTCATTGACGAGTCCGAGGTCCTTACCCCCGCCGACGAGGAGCACCACATCGACAAGTGGGCTTTCAAGGTGCCCTTCGTCAACGGTGCGCGCGACCTGGGCGAGGCCCTGCGGCGCATCGCCGAGGGATCGGCGATGATCCGCACCAAGGGCGAGGCCGGCACCGGCAACGTGGTGGAGGCGGTGCGCCACGCCCGCAGCGTGATGAAGGCGATCCGCCGCATCCAGGGGATGCGCGAAGACGAGCTCATGGCCGAGGCCAAGAACCTGCAGGCGCCCTACGAGCTCGTGCGCTACGTCCACGAGCACGGCCGTCTGCCAGTCGTCAACTTCGCCGCCGGCGGCGTGGCCACGCCAGCGGACGCAGCGCTGATGATGCACCTGGGCATGGACGGCGTCTTCGTGGGCTCGGGCATCTTCAAGTCGGGCGACCCCGTCCGCCGCGCCCGCGCGATCGTACGCGCGGTCACCCACTACAACGACCCCGAGATCCTGGCCGAGGTGAGTGAGGACCTGGGCGAGCCCATGGTGGGCATCAACCTCGACGAGCTGGGCGAAGAGGAGCGCATGGCCAAGCGCGGCTGGTAGCTTCACGTCGTACCCGCCCCCGCTTCGGCGGGGGTTCTTTTTTGCTCTGGCGGGCGCTAAGCTGGTGGCGTGAGCGATGTGAAACACGTCGGTGTACTGGCTTTGCAGGGCGATTTCCGCGAACACAAGTTGATGCTCGAGCGCCTGGGCGCGCGCGTGCGCGAGGTGCGCCTGCCGGAGCACCTGGAGGGCCTGGGCGGTCTCGTTGTGCCCGGGGGCGAGTCCACCACCATCGGCAAGCTGGCCACCGAGTACGGCCTCGACGCCGCCGTGCGCCAGGCCTACGAGGCCGGGGACCTTTCGATCTGGGGAACCTGCGCGGGTGCGATATGGATTGCACGGGAAATTTTGGACTATCAGCAGCCCCACCTGGGTCTGATGGACATCGCGGTGCGCCGCAATGCCTTCGGCCGCCAGGTGGACTCCTTCGAGGTGGATCTGGAGGTCGAGGGGCTGAACGCCCCCTTCCGCGCCGTCTTCATCCGCGCCCCCGAGATCGTGCGGGCGGGGGAGGGCGTGCGGGTGCGCGCCCGCCACGAGGGGCGCGTGGTCTTCGCCGAGCAGGAGCGGATGTGGGCGATGGCCTTCCACCCCGAGCTCACCGGCGACGACCGGCTGCACCGCGAGTTTTTGGCGCGTCTCGTCGCCTCCTGAGGGCAAATGCAAAAAGCGCCGGGGCAACGCCCCGGCGCTTTTTCGTGTGGGCACGGTCAGCCCGCGGCCTCGACCATGGCGCTGAAGGAGGCCACCTCCAGGCTGGCGCCGCCCACGAGCCCGCCGTCCACGTCGGGGCCGGCCAGGATCTCAGCGGTGTTCTCCGGCTTCATCGAGCCGCCGTAGAGGATGCGAATGCGCCCGGCCACGGCCTCGCCGTAGCGCTCGGCGATGAAGCCGCGAATGGCAGCGGCCATGGCCTGGGCGTCGTCTGCCGAGGCGGTCTTGCCGGTGCCGATGGCCCAGACGGGTTCGTAGGCGATCACAAGCTCCTCGCCGGTCTCGAGCGCCACCCCCTCAAGGCTGCCCGCGAGCTGCTCAAGGGTAAAGCTCACCGCCCGGCCCGCCTCGCGCTCCTCGAGCTGCTCGCCGACGCAGAGGATGGGCACCAGGCCCGTCTCCATGGCGCGCCGCGTCTTCGCGGCCACGAGTGCGTCCGACTCGTTCCAGTAGGCGCGGCGCTCGCTGTGCCCCACGATGACGAAGCGGCAGCCGAGGTCGGCCAGCTGTTCGGCGGCCACCTCGCCGGTGTAGGCGCCGAAGGTGTGGGCCGAGGCGTCCTGCCCGCCCCAGGCCACCGCGCTGCCCGCGAGCTGCTCGGCGGCAATGGGAACGAGCGGAAAAGAGGGCAGCACTGCTACCTCGACAGGCCCCGGGCCCGGCTCGGCGAGGGTGGGGTTCGCTTCCAGAAACTCGGCGAACCACACCCTCGCTTCGGTGGGCGTCTTGTTCATTTTCCAGTTTCCGGCCAGCAACGGGGTCCTCACGGCGCCACCTCCTCAGGGGAGAGGCCGCCCAGCACCTCGATGCCGGGCAGGGTGCCGCGTTCCAGAAACTCCAGGCTCGCCCCGCCTCCGGTGGAGACGTGGCTGAAGCGGTCCGCGTAGCCCAGACGGTTCACCGCGGCCACCGAGTCGCCGCCGCCCACGACGGTGTAGGCGTCGAGCGCGGCGATGGCCTCGGCCACGGTCAGGGTACCGGCGTCGAAGGGGGGCGTCTCGAAGACACCCATCGGGCCGTTCCAGAAGACGGTGCAGGCGCCGGCGAGGGCGGAGGCGAAGGCCTCGCGCGTTCGGGGACCGATGTCGAGGCCCATCCAGCCTTCGGGCACGGCGTCCGCGGGTACGACGCGGGTCTCGGCGTCTTCGCGGATCTCCCGCGCCGCGACCACGTCGGAGGGGAGCAGCAGCGGCTTGTCGAGCTCGCGGGCGCGGTCCATCAGCCGCAGGGCGAGCTCGAGCTTGTCGCCCTCGACCAGGCTCGCGCCCACCTCCCCGCCGGCCGCCTTGATGAAGGTGAAGGCCATCGCGCCGCCGATGGCCATGCCGTCCACCTTTGGCAGCAGGCTTTCGATCACGCCGATCTTGTCGGAGACCTTGGCCCCGCCGAGCACCACCCAGTAGGGATACGCAGGGTGGTGCAAAAGCCGCCCCAGCGCCTTGACCTCTTTTTCCATTAGCAGGCCGGCGTAGCTGGGCAGCTCGCGCGCCACCCCCACCACCGAGGCGTGCTCGCGGTGGGCGCTGCCAAACGCGTCGAGGACGAAGGCCTCACCCAGGCGCGCGTAGGCCCGGGCGAGCTCTGGGTCGTTCTTCTTTTCCCCGGGCTCGAAGCGCACGTTCTCGAGCAGCAGTACGTCACCCGGCCGGGCCGCCCGAACGGCCTCGGCGGTTTCCTCCGACGAGGGCAGCGAGGGCACGAAGCGCACCTCGCGACCCAGCAGCTCCGCCAGGGCCTCCGCGACCGGCGCCAGGCTGAAGGCGGGGTCCACCCCTTTGGGGCGGCCCAGGTGGCTCATGAGCACGAGCGCCGCGTCTTCCCCGAGCAGGCGCTCTAGGGTCGGCAGGCTCGCACGGATGCGGGTGGCGTCGGCGACGCGCCCGTCCTTGAGGGGCACGTTGTAGTCCACCCGCACCAGCACGCGCTTTTCACGTGCGTTCAGGTCCGCTAGTGTGCGCAAGGCGCACCTCCTTCGCTAGAGCTGCTTCCCCACCAGCTCCACCAGGTCGGCCACGCGGGTCGAGTAGCCCCACTCGTTGTCGTACCAGGTGTAGACCTTGACCAAGTTGTCGATGGCCTTGGTAAAGGGGGCGTCCACGATGGAGGAATAGGAGCTGCCCACGATGTCGTGGAGTACGATCTCCTCTTCGTTGTAGCCGAGGATGCCCTTGAGCTCGCCTTCGGAGGCGGCCTTGAGGGCGGCGTTGACCTCTTCGGCGGTTACGCTCCGCGCCAGCACTGCGGTGATGTCGCTGATCGAGCCGGTGGGTGTGGGCACACGCAGCGCGGCGCCGTCGAAGCGGCCCGCCAGCTGCGGCAGCACGATGCCGGTGGCCTTGGCCGCGCCGGTGGTGGTGGGGATGATGTTGATCGCCGCCGCCCGCGCCCGGCGCAGGTCCTTGTGGGGCAGGTCGAGGATGCGCTGGTCGTTGGTGTAGGAGTGCACCGTGGTCATCATCGAGCGTTTGATGCCAAACGCCTCGTCCAGTACCTTCATGACCGGTGCCAGCGAGTTGGTGGTGCAGGAAGCGTTGGAGATAATCTTGTGCTCCGGCTTTAGGTCCTTTTCGTTGACGCCGATCACCACGGTTACGTCTGGATCCTTCGCGGGCGCGGTGATGATGACCTTCTTTGCCCCGGCCTCCAGGTGCTTGTTCGCGCCCTCGCGGTCGCGGAAGACGCCGGTGGCCTCGATCACCACGTCCACGCCCATCTCGACCCAGGGCAGCTCCTCGGGATTGCGGGTGGCGGTGGCGTGGATTTTCTTGCCGTCGACGACGATGAAGTCGTCGTCGTAGGTGACCTCGCCCGGGAATCTTCCGTAGACCGAGTCGTACTTGAGCAGGTGCGCGAGGGTCTTGTTGTCCGTCAAGTCGTTGACGAGCACCACGTCCAGACCGCGCTCGTGGAGAATGCGGAACACCTGTCTGCCAATCCTGCCAAAGCCGTTGATGCCGATTTTCATGGTTGCCTCCTTTTTGGCGTCGTGATCGCGAAATACGCCTGCCAACTCCACTATAACGCCCCCGTGACGGGCAAAAGCCACGGGGGCGGCGTGCGCGCGGGGCTCAGCGGATCTTGCCGGCCAGCAGATCTTCCACCTGTTTCTGGGCCTTGTCCAGCGCTTCCTTGGGCGTGGCCTTGCCCAGAACAGCTTCCTTGATGGCCTGGCCGAGGATGTCGAAGCGAATCTGTTCCCACTCGGCGATTGCCGGTTCGAAGACGGCGTAGTTCCCCTGATCGATGACCACCTGGAAGTCGGGGTTGTCTAGCAGGTAGTCCTGCAGTTCGGGTTCGTCCACCGCCTTCAGGTTCACCGGCACGTAGCCGGTGGCGGCGGCGAATAGCGCCTGCGCCTTGGGGCTGCTGACGAAGTTGAGGAAGGCGAGCGCCAGCTCCTGCTGGGCTGGGTCGACGTCCTTGAAGACGATCAGGTTCGTGCCCTGGACCAGGCCGTAGCCGGGGTGTTCGCCATTGCCCGGCAGGGTGGCGATCCCCAGGTCAAACTTGGCCGCCTTGAGGTAGTAGGAGTACCCCGCCGAGGAATCGGTCGAGAAGCCGTAAGCGCCTTTACCGAAGTTCTGGTTGATGTAGCCCGAGGTGATGGGTTTGGCCCAGCCGTCCTGCACGCCCTGCACCAGGGTTTCGAGCGCCTTGACCGCCTCGGGGCTGTTGACCACGAGCTTGCCGTCGTGCAGGTAGGAGCCGCCCATGTTGAAGAACCAGTAGGCGTAGGTCGAGGTGTCGGGGCGGAACCAGTAGACCGGCTCGCCTTCGGCGGCGGAGATCTTCTTGGCCGCGGCGATGAAGTCATCGAGTGTGCGTGGTACCTCCACGCCGTGCTTGTTCAGTAGGTCGCGGTTGAAGTAGAGGATCTGCACCGACTTGTTGAAGGGCAGTCCGTAGAGGTGGCCGTCGAACTTGACGGCGTTTACGAAGAGGGGGTTGAGCTGGTCCAGGTACTCGAGCTTGCCGTCGAGGGGCAGCAGGGCGTCGGCCTCAAGGTAGAGTGCGATGTTGTTCTCGAAGGCCTGCGCCATCGCGGGCAGCGTGCCGGCGGCGAAGGCGGCCTTGATCTTGGTGGAGAGGTCGCGATAGCCGCCCTGGTTGATGGGACGGAGGCAGCCCTCACCTTCGTGCATTTTGTTGAACTCGACCGCTAGGTTTTCGAGCGCCGCCCGCGGTGCACCGCCGCGGAAGCCGTGCCACAGTTCGGCGACCACCTGCGCCTTGGCGCACTGGGCCTTGATCACGTCCTCGGCCTTCTGCTGCGCCAGGGCGAACGATGCCAGCGCCACTACCGCTAGGATCCAGACCGATTTTTTCATCGTTTGCACCTCCTTGACCCCTTTCATTACTTGATACCACTCCGCGCGATGCCCTGAATAAACTGGCGCTGCGCGAAGAAGTAACCGATCACGATGGGAAGGATGGCCATGGTGGACGCGGCCATGAGCTGCCCGTAGTCGCTGCCGGCCTCGCCGATGAAGGCCTGCAAGCCCACCTGGATCGTGCGCATTTCCGGGCTCTGGGTGACGATAAGCGGCCACAGGAGCGCGTTGTAGGCGCCCAGGAAAGCGAAGATGCCGTAGGTGACGAGTCCCGGGACGGCCAGCGGGAAGGCGATGCGCCAGAGCATGCCCCAATAGCTGGCGCCGTCGATGCGTGCGGCGTCGAAGAGGTCGTGCGGCAGCGAGAGGAAGAACTGGCGCAACAGGAAGATGCCGAAGACCGAGGCTAACCAGGGGACGATGAGGGCGTAGAAGGTGTCGAGCCAGTGCAGCTTGGCGAGCAGGATGTAGTTGGGGATGAGCAGTACCTCGCCCGGGATCATCATCGTGGCCACAAAAAGCAAGAAGAGCGTCTCGCGGCCGGGAAAGCGGATGCGGGCAAAAGCGAAGGCGGCCATGGTGGCGATGAGCAGCCCTCCAGCCACCTGTAGCCCGGCGGTGACGAAGGAGACGTAGAAGTAGCGCCCGAAGGGCGCGGCGTGCCAGGCCTCGCGGTAGTTGTGGAAGACGTAGCCAAAGACGCCCGGGCTCACGTTCTCCCACTCGAGCCTCCAGTAGTTACGCTGCGAGCGGACCGCGTCGGGCGGAAGCTCGGCGCGGAAGCGGCTGGCCTCCTTGGGCATCCAGACCACCAGGGGCAGCTTGGTGAAGGTCTGGTCACCTTCGTTTGTGAGCTCGATCGTCCAGCCGTCCTCGGTCGGGACAACCTCTATGGTGGTGGACTCGCTGCGGGGATCGCTGAAGACCGCGGGCGGTTTGGGCACGCGCACCCTGGGCACGCCCGCGGCGGGGTCTTCCACCTCGATGTGCAGCCGCACGGTGCGGCCGGGCTGGAAGCCGCCCCACCAGCGCCCGCCACCCTCCGCGCCCAGGCGCGCGGCGGTGGCCCAGTTGCTGGGGTGTATCCGCTGGGGCAGCCAGATGGGTGCGACCTGCTGGGCCTCCTGGGGACTCTTCACGCTCGTGGCCAGCATCCAGTAGAAGGGGAAGGCCATGACCACCGCACCGGCGGTGAGCACGAGGTAGATCAGTAGCCTGCCCGGAAGGGAGCCGCGCTTGCGCCTAGTGCTCATAGGTCACCCTCCGCTCGAGCACCTGCCGCTGAAGGAGCGTGAGCGCCAGGATGATGACGAACATCGTCACCGCGAGCGCCGAGGCGTAGGAGAAGTCGGAGTCCCGAAAGCCCTTGTTGTAGAGGTACATGGCCACGGTGAGAGTGTCGTTGAGCACGCCTCCGGTGGGCGTCATCACGTAGACCTGAGTGAAGACCTGGAAGGCCCCGATGAGCCCGATGATGGCCAGGAAGAAGGTTGTCGGGGAGAGCAGCGGCCAGGTGATGTAGCGCTGCTTCTGCCACCAGCCGGCACCATCGAGCTCGGCGGCCTCGTAGTACTGGGCGGGGATGGACTGAAGTCCGGCGAGCAGGATGACGACGTTGTAGCCCAGGAAGTGCCACACCGTCATGGCCATGATGGCGGTGAAGGCCACGCTGGGCCCGGCCCAGAAGCCGCTGAGTTTCACCCCAAAAGGCTCGAGCGCCAGGGCAAAGATGCCGTTGGGCGTGTGCAGCCAGTCGAAGCCAGGGGTGCCCAGCAGCCAGTTGAGGAAGCCGAACTCGGGGTGGTAGATCCACTGCCAGACTGCGGCCGCCGCGGTAAGCGCGGTGATGTAGGGAAGGAAGTAGATCGTGCGAAAGAGCCTGAGCCCGCGGATGCGCTCGTTGAGCAGGACCGCGACGACCGTACCCAGCAGGATGCCGGTGGGCACGGTGAGCATGACGTACCAGAAGGTGTTGGAGAGCGCCCGCCAGAAGAGGGGATCGTGCCAGAGGATGCGGTAGTTGAGCAGACCCACGAAGCGGCTCTCGCCGATGAAGTTGAAACGGTCGAAGAGGCTGATCCAGAGCGCGAAGAAGCTGGGGAAGACGTTCCAGGTGAGCATCAAGCCCAACGCGGGCCAGACGAAGACCCAGCCCCAAAAGGCGGCGGCGTCGCGTTCGGGGATGCGGTGGCGCACCGTGGCGTAAACGAGGAAAACCATGACCAGCGGCAGCCCCGCAAGGTGGATGGGGGCGACCTGGCCGGCGAGGACGACGAGGGTATAGACCGCAAGGGCGAGCGTCGCCCACTGGCTGCGCCAGGTTCGCGCGCCCAGGTAGGCGAGCGCGAGCGCGGCAAGGTCGAACAACACGAAAACCGCGCCCAGGGAGGCGCGGACGATTTCCAGGTGCGCGGCGAGGCGTAGCATCAAGTAGAGCGCGGCCACCGCTAGCAGTCCTGGAAACAGGTAGGTGCGCATCAGGAATCAGTATACCGACCGGACTTAGCCTAAGCCGGGTTTCATTCGCACGGGTAGAATGGGGTGGTGTTGGAGAACCGCAAGGCGCGCCACAACTACGAGATCCTCGAGACCTACGAGGCGGGCATTGCGCTTCGCGGCACCGAGGTCAAGTCGGTGCGGCAGGGCAAGGTAGACTTTACCGGTTCTTACGCGCGGTTCGAAGACGGTGAACTCTGGCTCGAAGACCTTTACATTGCACCCTACGAGAAAGGGTCATACACCAATCACGATCCGCGCAGGCGGCGAAAACTACTTTTGCACAGACACGAGCTAAACAAACTGCGCGGTCGGGTTGAGCAGCGGGGATTGACGCTGGTGCCCCTCAAGATCTACTTCAACGACCGCGGCTACGCCAAGGTGCTCCTGGCCCTGGCCCGCGGCAAGCGGGACTATCAGAAGAAGGAAGACGACAAGAAGCGCACGCTCGAGCGGGAGATGGAAAAGTGGTATTGAAGCGCTGGTGGTGGCTGCTCGCGTTCCTGATGCTGGTGCCGGCTGTGGCCCAGACGGAAAAACCCTTATTGGCTGGGGGTACGGTGCTCACCGCCGAGTATCCGGGCGGCTTCGGGGTGTCGTACGTTGAGGCGCGCCCTTTCGCCCAGGCGCTCGGCCTCATGTACTGGGCCTCCGATGGCGAGGTGATCTTGGGCCTAGGCTCGCGCAGGTTGCGTTTCGTGGCCACGCCCGTGCCCCGTTCCAAGACCGCGCTCAAGAAGCTCGTCGTATCGGAGTCGCCCCCGGCCCTGCGCATGGGCGACCGCGTGCTCCTTCCCGTGCGTTATACCGCGCGTGCGTTTGGAGCCCTCTACAGCGGCAGCGAGACGTCCCTCAAGGTGCTCCTGCCCGACGCCGAGATGCAGGGCTTCGAGCACCGGGTAATCGGGGGGCGCGACGTCGTCGTGTTGCGCACCTCGCGCGACGTCAACGCGCTGCGCGACGGGGCGGGCTGGTGGCTCCTGGGTCTGCGCGCAGGCGAGTTCGTGCGCGACGTGCCGGGGCTCTATCTGAGCCGTGTTCGCTTCGCACCCGGGGAATACGGTACCCGCGTCTACCTGGACGGTTCGGAGGGCTGGCCGGTGGATGTGGCCTACTTTCCGGGCGAGGTGCGTTTCTACGTGGGTCCGCCGGCCGAGCGGCGGGCCGAGGCCCCTCCGCTGGTCGTAATCGACCCCGGACACGGTGGGGCCGACGTGGGCGCGCGCTACGGTAACCTCTTCGAAAAGGACCTGACCCTCAAAGTAGCCCGTGAGGCGGCCGCGCGCCTGCGCCGCATGGGTTACCGGGTCGAGCTCACCCGCGACCGTGACGAGCAGGTGAGCGTCTACGCCCGCACCCAATGGGCGGCGCGCGCCGATGTTTTCGTGAGCCTGCACGTCGCCGGCAGCGAGGTGGTGCCGCCGGGTCCGGCGCTTTACACCTACGCCAACGTGGGCACGGACGCCCCCGTTTTTGTTTCGCACGCGCGCAAGTTGCTGGCGCGTCCAGGCTACCCCGAGGTGCTGGCCCGCTACGCCCGCCCGGTGCGTTCGGTGAGCGCTTTGGCCGACCGGTTCGAGTATGAGCTCGGCCGCCTGGGGCTCACCCCCAGGCGTGGTGAGACGCCGCTCTACCTTCTCAGCTACGCGCCCGGGGCCGCGGTGCTCTTCGAGATGGGTGCGCTCCACGATGCCGGCGACCGCGCCCGGCTCGCCGATCCTGCCCAGCAGAGCGCCTACGCCCAGGTAATCGCGCGGGCGGTGGACGCCTACCTGCGAGGTGGACGATGAAGCGCTACCTGACCTTCTGGAACGTGGTGGGTGTGGTCGTGCTGTTGCTGGGGCTGCTCGTCTTCTTCTACAGCAGCCCGAACCGCCACAGCGCGGTGGTGAACCTGCCGCAAAACGTCGAGCTGCCCGAGGAGCCTCAGGAAGTAGAGCTGCGGCTCTACTTCGCCAAGCCCGACGCCAGCGCTTTTTTGGTGGAGCGCCGCACGGTCATGCTGGAGCCGGGCGAGAGCGTGTATCAGCGTGCGCTAGATGAGCTGGTGAAGGGACCTGGGCGTACCGGGGCGCCGCTGGTGCCGGAGGGTACCCCCGCGCCCACGGTCTTCGTGCGCGACCGCGTTGCTTACGTGGACCTCCCGGGAGCCTACGCCCAACTCGGCTACGGCACCACCGGAGAGACCCTGCTCGTCTACGGCATGGCCTACACCTTACTCGACCTCAAACCAATCGAGGAGGTGCGTTACCTCCTCGAGGGAGAGCCGGCGGTGACGCTGGGGCACCTCTCGCTGGTTGAACCCGTCCGGAGACGGCGGTGAGCGAGCTGCAGGAAAGGCTGCGCCGTTTTGATCGCGAGCGCGGCTGGGACGGGGTGCGCCCCGAGCATACGCTTTTGCACCTGCTCGAGGAGCTGGGTGAGGTCGCGCGTGAACTGCTCCGCGAGGTCGGCTACAAGGAGGGCGAGGTCAGCCTGAGCGGGGAGTTGGCCGACGTTGGGTTATTGTTGTACAAACTGGCCGACCAGCTGGGCATCGACCTTGAAGCCGCGATGCTGGAGAAGCTGGCGGCCAACGAGGCGCGCTTCCCCTTGCCCGAATCGCGAGAGGCGATGGCGCGCTACCTCGAGCGCAACGATGAAGATTGAGCGCCTGACGCTGCACGGATTCAAGTCGTTCGCCGACCGCACGGAGATCCTCTTCGACCGCGGCGTGACCGGCATCATCGGGCCCAACGGCTCGGGCAAGAGCAACGTGGTCGAGGCGATCCGCTTCGTCCTCGGCTCGCGCGCCCGCGCCCTGCGCGCCCGCGAGGCCGAGGCGCTCATTTTTCACGGCGGCGAGGGGCGCAAGCCCATGCCCTTTGCCGAGGTCGAGCTGGTGCTGCGCGAGGGGCGTGAGCGCTACGTGGTGAGCCGTCGCATCGACCGCTCGGGGGAGCAGGAGGTACGCCTCAACGGCAAGCGCGCGAGCTTTCGCCAGATCGAGCGCGCGCTCGCCGGCAGCGGTCTGGGCAAGAACGCCCACGCCCTCGTGGGGCAGGGGGAGATCTCGCTCATCATCGAGTCCTCGCCCGACGCCTTGCTGGAGCGTCTGGAGGAGGCGGCGGGGCTGCGGGTGGTTACGCTCTCGTTGCGCGAGACCCGCCAGCGGCTGGAGCGCTCCCGTCAGCATCTGGACGCTTTGCGCGAGCAGTATTCCGCCCGCCTTGCGGAGAAGGCGCGGCTCGAAGCGGAGGCCGAGGAGGCCCGCCGCGCTGAGGCGTTGGCGCGTGAACGGATCGAGGTGCAGCGGGGCCTGGTCGAGGCCCGCCGGCGAGCGCTGGAAGCCGAGATCGAAAAATTGCACGCCCGCATCGAGGCGCTGATCGCCGAGCGCGGGCGTCTGGAAGATGCGCTGCGCGAGGACGAGGCCGCTGCCCGGGAGCTGGTGCGCGAACGCGACGCGGCGCGCGAGCGGTTGACGCGCCTGCGTGCCGAGCAGGTAGCCATCGAGAGCGAGCTTAAGCTGCTGCAGCGCGAGCGCGGCCACTTACGTGAGGCGCTCGAGCGTCTACGCGCCGAGGCTGCCCGGATGCAGGAAGAAAACGAGGTGCTGCAGCAGATGCGCGAGCCGCTGCCTCCCGAGCCGCCGGGCGAGGCGGAAGAGGCGGACCGGCTTGAGGAGGAGGCCGCCCGGCTGCGCGACGAGCTGCGCGCGCTCGAAGAGCGCTTACGGCGCGAGCGGGCCGCGTTCGAGCGTGCCCGTAGCCGCTACCAGGCTTACCGCGAGGCCCTGGTGCGCTACGAGGCCGAGCTGGCCGCCTACCAACATGCGCAGCAGGAGCGCGCGCGCTGGAGCGCGCGCCTGGAAGAGCTGTCGGATGGGCTCACGCGCGCCGAGGTCCAGCTGAGGGATGCTCAGAGGCGCGCCGGTGAGCTGCGCAAGCAGCTGGACGCCGCCCAGCGTGAGGTTTCCGACCTCTATGCCGAGGCTCGTGCGCTCGAGCGCGAAGCGGGGAGGCTGGAGTCGCTGGTGGCCTCCGGGGCCGACCTGGGCGCGGGCGCGCGCGAGCTTCTGAAGGCGAAGCTACCCGGGGTGCTCGGCGTCGTAGTGGACCTGCTGGAGGTGCCTGAGGGTTACGAGGTTGCGGCCGAGGCCGCGCTGGGTCCCCGGGCCCAGTGGGTGCTGCTGGAGGACGAGGCGGCGCTGCGGCGGGCGGTGGCGCACCTGAAGAAGGTGGGGGCGCGGGCCACCCTGCTGGCGCGCGACCTCGCCCGGCCCCGCACCACCGACCTGGCGGCCTTCGATGGTCGCCCCGGGGTGCTCGGCCCCGCGCGCGAGCTCTTTCACATTCCGGGCGAGCCCCGGCTCACTCAGGCCCTTTTTGGTGACACCCTGCTTGTCGAGTCGCTGGAGGTTGCGCTGGGGCTGGCGCGGGGCGCGCGACGGGTGCGCACGGTGACGCTCGAGGGTGAGGTCGTGGAGATGCTGGGCTCGGTGAGCGGCGGCCGCCCCGCCAAGAAATCGGGGGCACGGCTGGAGCTGCGCGGCCGCCTGCGGCGGCTCACGGACGAACGCCGCCACGCCCAGGAGGCGCTGGAGCGTGCCCGCCGCCGGGTCGAGGAGCTGAAGCGGGCGCTGGCCGAGCTGGGGCTGGAAGCTCTGGACGAAGAGGTCCGCCGTCTGCGCGCCGAGCGCGCCGCAGCCGAGCGGGCGCTTGCAGTCCTACCCGCGGCACAGGCCGCTCCCGAGCCGCCGGAGGCGGCGCCTGAGCCCGACGGTGAGTCGCTGGAGTATTTGCAGCACGAACTGGCGGCGCTCGCCGAGCGGCTCGAGGAGACGGAGCGCGCCCTCGCGGACTGGCGGGCCTACCGTACGGCCCGCGAACGCTACGAGCTCGAGCTCGAGCACTACCGTGAACGGCGCACGCGGCTGGAGCGCAACCTGGGCCGCCTGGGCCAGATCGAGGAGGAGTCGCGGCGGCTACAGGCGCGCTTGGAGGAGCTGGAAACACAGGCGCGGGAGCAAGCCGAGAAGCTGGAGGCCCTCGGGATCGAGGCCGCGCGCCGGGCGCTGGAGGAGCTGGAGGCGCGCCTGGATGAGCTCGAGCGCGCCCAGCGCGAGCACAGCGCCCGGCTGGGGCGCATCGCCGGTGAGGCGGAAGAGGCGCGTGTTTTACTCGCGCGCCGGGAGGCCACCCTGGAGGAGGTGCTGCGCGAGGCGGGTGAGCTTCCGCCGGGGCCGCATGCCGAGGGCAGCGTGCGCAAGCTTCAGTTGCGTCTGCGTGAGATCGAGCGCGAGCTCGAGGCGATCGGTCCGGTCAACCACCGCGCCGCCCAGGCACTGGAGGAGTTCACGGCCTCGCTCGGCGAGGTCGAGGCCTCGGTGGCCGAGGCAGAGGAGGCGGCCGCCCGCCTCGCGGCCGAGGCCGAGCAGCTGCGCGAGGCTTACGAGGCCCAGTTGCGGGCGGCGTTCGGCCGTTTCCGCGAGCGCTTTGCCTACTACGGCCGGGCGCTGCTCGGTGGCATGGCCGACGTGCGCCTGGAAGAGGATGGCCTCCACCTGAGCCTTCAGCCCCAGGGCAAGCGCACTCGTGACCTGCGCCTGCTTTCCACTGGCGAGAAGACGATGGGTGCGCTGGGCTTCCTCTTTGCCCTGGCCGAGGTAGGGGAGGGGAGCCTGCCCATCGCCGTGCTCGACGAGGTGGATGCGCCGCTGGATGAGTCGAACATTCTGCGTTTCATCGGCTTCTTGCGCGACTTCGCGCGCGATCGCCAGTTCGTCCTGGTGACCCACCAAAAGCGCAGCATGGAAGCCTGCGACGTTCTCTGGGGGGTCACCAACCGCGGTGGCGCGAGCTGGGTCTACAGCCTGCGCCGCGAGGAGGTGTAGCCGTGACGCGCAACCTGTTGCTGCTGGCCGTACCGCTGGCCTTCTGGGCCGAGTTCCGCCACTGGGACGGCGTCTGGATCTTTCTGATCTCGGCGCTCGCGCTCTTGCCGCTTGCCAGCTGGATGGGAACGGCCACCGAGGAGCTGGCGGCGCGGGCGGGTAGCACCGTGGGTGGTCTGCTCAACGCCACCTTTGGCAACGCCGCCGAACTCATCATCGCCCTCATCGCCCTGAACGCGGGGAAGGTGGAAGTCGTCAAGGCCTCGATTACCGGCTCGCTTTTGTCGAACCTGCTCCTGGTGCTAGGGCTTTCGATCTTCCTGGGCGGGCTGCGCTGCCACCGGCAGAGCTTCAACCGCCAGTCAGCGGGCCTGCTGGTCACGCTGCTCACGCTATCGCTGGTGGCCTTCATGCTACCGGCGTTCTTCGACCTGGCGGAGCGCTCCTTCTTCGAGGTGGCCAACCCCGCACCGCCTGACGCCGCTTACAGCTTGGCGGTGGCCGTAGTGCTGATTGCGGTCTACCTGGCCAACCTACTTTTCTCGCTAGTTACGCACCGCGACCTGGTGGGCGGGCTGGAGGAGGGCCACGAGCCGCGCTGGTCGTTCGGGACGGCGGTTGGTGTGCTGCTCGCGGCCACGGTGGGGGTGGCCCTGATGTCGGAGCTGCTGGTGGGTAGCCTTGAGGAGGCCACCGTCGCGCTGGGGCTTTCCGAGTTCTTCGTGGGCATCATCCTGATTCCGCTTATCGGCAACGCCGCCGAGCACTTGGCCGCGGTTTTGTTTGCGATTCGCAACAAGATGGACCTGGCGGTGCAGATCGCGGTGGGCTCGAGCCTCCAGATCGCCCTGCTCGCCGCTCCGCTGCTGGTGATCTGGAGCTGGTTCACGGGCCAGCCCTTTGACCTTGTCTTTCACAACCCGCTCGAGCTCGCAGGCCTCAGCGCCGCGATCATCATCACCAACGCGGTGGTGCGCGACGGGGAGACCCACTGGCTCGAGGGCGTGATGCTGCTCGGTGTTTACACGCTGCTGGCCTTCGCTTTCTTCTACACGCCCCGTTAGCCCGGCCGCAATCTCGACGCCTCGTTTGCTCGTTTGTGTTTATACGGGAAAATATTCACAACCGGGCATATCGTATAAAAAATCACAAGAAAACGTAAACAGGCAAGATTGAAAAAGCAAGCGCTAAACCTCTCCGTCCTCAAGCCGGTCCACCGCTTCGCGCAGGCCCTCAAGGTCCATCTTGGCGTAGATGGCGCTGGTGTTGACGTTGCTGTGACCCAACAAGCGTGCGGTTACGTGCAGATCGCCGGTGGCGCGGTAGAAGCGGGTGCCGGCGGTGTGGCGCAGCATGTGGGCGCCGCGGTAGCGGGCAGGGAAGCCCAGCCCCTCGTAGTAACGCGCCAGCCGCTTGCGCAGCATGCTGTCGGAGATGCGGCGGCCCCGGTTCTTGCGCCCCCCGGTGTTCACGAAAAGCGCCGGCTCGCCTGACTCGGCGTAGGCGGCGCGGAGCTTGAGCCAGCCTTCGAGCTCCCGCGCGAGGCCGCGCGTGATCGGTACGCTGCGCTGCTTGCCGCCCTTACCGCTGCGCACCACCACCAGCCGCTCGGCCAGGAAGACGTCGTCGGCGTCGAGGTGCACGACCTCGCTAATGCGCAGGCCGGCCTCGGCCATGAGGCGCACCGCTGCGCGGTCGCGGCGCTTTGCCGGGTCCTCGGGATCGTCCAGGTGCTCGAGCAGACGGCGGTAGAGCTCCAGGGGGAGAGCGGGCCGCCGCTCCTCGCGCGGCGTGGGGTCGGCGGGGGCGTGGACGTCCTCGGGTGCTGTCGCGGCACCAGCCCACTCGAGCGCCCGGTAGAAAGCACGCACGCCCGCCAGGTAGGTGGCCACGCTCGCGGGCTTGAGCGGCCGGGCGTTCTCGGGTAGGTGGCCGCCGCGCGTCTGCAGGTCGTGGACGTAATGGTCAAGGTCGTCGCTGGTGGCCTTGAGCAGGGGCAGGCGTGGGCCCGGTGCGCCCTCGGGCCAGGCCCAGGCGAGGTAATCGCGCAGCGCGGTGCGGTAGGTACGCAGCGTTTCGGGGCTTACCAACGCCTTCTTGCGGCCCTTGAGGAAGAGGTAGGCCTCCAGCAACTCGATGAGGCGCGCCTCGTCGCGCTCGTGGGCCGCTTTCACTGCCCAGAGCCGGCGTTTGGCGGGGTCGGACCAGTTGGCTAGGGGCTCCAGCATGCCTCATTCTACCATATTCCCGTTAAGGGATATTAACGGGAATTTGCATTAGGTAAAAACACGTCTAACGCCCGCTCACGTAGAATGGCCTTTGTGACGCGAGCCGTTAAAGGAACCCACGACCTATTCGGCGACCCCCTAGCCTATCATCGCGCTATCGTAGACGCGGCTCGCCGCTGGGCCGAGGCCGCCGGGGCCGCCGAGATCGCCACGCCCATCTTCGAGTTTACCGAGGTCTTCGAGCGGGGCGTTGGGCCCACCTCCGACATCGTTCAGAAGGAAATGTTCACCTTCAGCGACCGCGCCGGCCGTTCGCTCACCCTCCGGCCCGAGGGCACGGCCGGGGTGGTGCGCGCCTACAACGAACACGGTATGAAGGTCTGGCCTCAGCCGGTGCGGCTGTGGTACGCCGGGCCCATGTTCCGCGCTGAGCGGCCGCAAAAGGGCCGCCAGCGTCAGTTCCACCAGGTGGGTTACGAGGTACTGGGCTCCGACCAGCCCGAGCTCGACGCCGAGGCGGTGGCGCTTTCCTACCACATCCTTGCCTCGCTGGGCTTGCGCAATATGCGCCTCTTGCTCGGTTCGGTGGGCGACCCGGCCGACCGTGAGCGCTACAACGCCTACCTGCGCGAGCTACTGGCGCCGCACGCGGCGCGCCTTTCGGAGGACTCGCGCCGGCGGCTCGTGACCAACCCCATGCGCATCCTCGACTCCAAGAACTCAGGCGACCGAGCACTGTTGGCCGAGCTCGACGTGCGTCCCATGCTCGCCTTTCTTGGGTCCGAGGCGAAGGCGCATTTCGAGGCCGTGCGCGCGCGGCTGGGCGCGTTGGGCGTGCCCTACGAGGTAGACCCCTCCATTGTGCGTGGTCTCGACTACTACGTGCGAACTTCATGGGAAATTCATCACGATGAGCTGGGGGCGCAGTCGGCGCTGGGCGGCGGCGGCCGCTACGATGGGCTGAGCGAGCTGCTGGGCGGGCCGCCGGCCCCGGGGGTGGGCTGGGCGCTGGGCATCGAGCGCGTAGCCCTGGCTATGGAGGCCGAGGGCCTCTCCCCTGCCCCCGCGCCCGCGCTCGACCTCTACATCGTGCCGCTCGAGTCCTCGCTCGTGCCCCGCGCGCTGGAGGTGGCGGCCCGCTTCTGGCCCGAGCTGCGCGTGCAGTACGCGCTCAAGGCGCGCAAGCCGGGCAAGGGCCTGCAGGAGGCGGAGAAGAAGGGCGCCCGCTTCGCCGCCCTTCTTGGCCCCGACGAGGCCACGGCGGGCACGCTCACGGTCAAGAATCTCGAGACCGGCGAACAGCACACCCTGCCCCTCGAAGAAGTGCGAGAATGGGTAGGTAAAGGAGGACGCGCGTGAAACGCACCCATTACTGCGGCGAACTGAACGAACGTCATGTTGGCGAGCGCGTGCGGCTGGCGGGCTGGGTCAACCGCAGGCGCGACCTGGGCGGGCTGATCTTTCTCGACCTGCGCGACCGGACCGGGCTCGTACAGGCGGTGGTGGATCCGCAGAGTCCGGCCTTCGCCACCGCGGAGCAGCTGCGGGGCGAGTACGTGGTGAACGTAACGGGTACGGTGCGCCGCCGGCCCGCCGACCAGGTGAACCCCAACCTGGCCACGGGCGCGGTAGAGGTGGAGGTGGAGTCCATTGAGATCCTCAACGAAGCCGAGACGCCCCCCTTCGTCGTGGACGCCTCCTGGCGCGACGAGGACGACCCCACTGACCGGGTGAACGAGGACCTGCGCCTCAAGTACCGCTACCTTGACCTGCGCCGCAAGAAGATGCTGGGGCGGCTCGAGCTCCGCCACGCCGTCATCAAGGCCATCTGGGACTTTCTCGGCGCCGAGGGCTTCGTACAGGTGGAAACGCCCTTCCTCACCCGCAGCACCCCCGAGGGCGCGCGCGACTTTTTGGTGCCGAGCCGGCTCGAGCCCGGCAAGTTCTACGCCTTGCCCCAGTCACCGCAGCTCTTCAAGCAGATGCTGATGGTCGCCGGGGTGGACCGCTACTTCCAGATCGCGCGCTGCTTCCGCGATGAGGACTTGCGGGCCGACCGCCAACCCGATTTCACCCAGCTTGACATGGAGATGTCCTTCGTGGAGCAGGAGGACATCTGGGAGATCAACGAGCGGCTAGTGGCCCACGTCTTTCGCGAGACGCTCGGGGTAGAGCTACCCCTCCCCTTCCCGCGCATGCCCTACCGCGAGGCGATGGAGCGCTACGGCTCCGACAAGCCCGACACCCGCTTCGGCCTCGAGCTCGAGTCGGCGGACGAGCTCTTCGCAAACTCGAACTTCAACGCCTTCCGCAGCGTGCTGGAGGCCGGCGGCGTGATTCGCGGCCTGCGGGCACCGGCCGAGCTTACGCGCAAGCAGATCGCCGCGCTCGAGGAGGTGGCCAAACGCTATGGCGCCAAGGGGCTCGCCTGGGTCAAGGTGGGCGAGGACGGTCTCTCCGGCGGCATCGCCAAGTTCCTCGACGCCGGGGCCCTGCGCGCCTGGGGGGCGCGGCCGGGCGAGACTGTGCTCTTCGTCGCCGATCGCTGGAGCACCGCACTCGAGGCGCTGGGCCAGGTGCGGCTCGCGCTTGCCGAAATGCTTGAAGTGCCGCGCAAGGGCTGGAACTTCTTGTGGGTAGTAGATTTCCCGCTGCTCGAGTGGGACGACGAGCGGGAGACGTGGACTTACATGCACCACCCCTTCACCTCGCCCTACGAAGAAGACCTCCCCCTGCTCGACAGCAACCCCGGCCGGGTGCGCGCCAGGGCTTACGACCTGGTGCTCAACGGCACCGAGGTCGGCGGCGGCTCCATTCGTATTCATCGCATGGATCTCCAACAAAAGATGTTCGACGTACTCGGCATCCCGCCCAAGGAGGCACAGGAGAAGTTCGGTTTTTTCCTAGAGGCCCTTCGTTACGGCGCACCACCGCACGGCGGCATCGCCTGGGGGCTCGACCGCTTCTTGGCGCTGATGAGCGGCGCCGAAAGCATCCGCGAGGTCATCCCCTTCCCCAAGAACCGGTCGGGGCGCGACCCCCTCACCGGTGCGCCGGCGGCGGTCTCACCCGAGCAGCTGGCGGAGCTGCATTTGAAGATCATGGAGGAGTAACGCGTGAAGGTTCCGTACTTGCTCGTCGACGCCTTTACCGAGTCGCCCGGGAGCGGTAACCGGGCAGCGGTCCTGCTCGACTCCCGCGGCCTGAGCGAGGAGCAGATGCGGCGGGTCGCGCAGGAGCTGGAGACGAGCGAGACGGTCTTCCTCACCGACTGGAAGGACAACGTCTTCTCGGTGCGTTTCTTTACGCCCGTGCGCGAGGTCGAGTTCGCGGGTCATGCTGCCATTGCGCTGGCGGTGACGCTGGTGTTGCAAGGTCGGTTGAACGAGGGGCAGGACCGGCTTTACCTGCAAACGCCGGTGGACAACATTCCGGTGAAGATCGACCGGCTGGAGTCGGGCGCTGTTCGTGCTACGATGCGCGAGCCTGCGCCACGCTTTCGCGATGTACTCACCTGGCAATTGGTGCGCGAGCTGGTGGAGGCGCTGGGGGCCAACGAGCGTTACCTGCACCGCGGGCTCCCCACCGGGGTTGCCTTTAGCGGCTTGTGGTCGGTCTTCCTTCCCCTCATCGCTCCGGGGCTGGTCGACGAGCTCGAGCCCGACATGAGCCGCCTCATAGAGCTTTCGGCGGCGCTCGAGGTTGACACCGTGCACGCCTACGCCCCCGTTGGACCTCGAGCCTACTACGCCCGCGACTTCGCCCCCGGGCTGGGCATACCCGAAGACCCTGTGACCGGCTCAGCCAACGGCGCGCTCGCTGCGCTGCTGGCCCGCGCGGGTGTGGTGCCGCGGCGTGAAGGCTCGGCCGAGATCCAGGTATTGCAGGGGCATCACCTGGGCGTGCCCGGCGTAGTGCACGTGCGCGTGGAGTACGCCGTTTCGGGCAAGCCCTATGCGGTCTACGTGGGTGGCCCCGCGGTCATCGCGCACTCCGGATGGGTCAGGATCGAATGATTCGTCTGGTTTTCATCGACGTCGACGGTACGTTGCACGGCCCGGACGGCGTACCCGGCTGTGCATGGGAGGCCGCTGCCCGCGCGCGCAGACGCGGCCTGCACCTGGCTCTTGCCACGGGGCGGCCGAACGTGGGACTCAGCCTCGACTACGCGCGGCGGCTGGACCCCGAAGGGTTCCACGCCTTTCACCAGGGCGCGCTGGTTGCCCGGGCCGACGGGGCGCCGGTCCACGCCGTGCGCCTTCCGCTGGCGGGCTATTACCGGGTGGTGGACCTCGCCCGCGCATACGCGCTGCCACTAGAGGCCTACGCCGCGAGCGGCATGATCCTGACGGAACGCAGCGCTACCGATTTGGAGGCCCACGCGCGCCTGCTCGATGTTGCCTTTACCCCTGCCGACCTGCAGCAGGTGCCCTTCGCTCACGAGGTCGTGCGCGTGCAGTGGGTCGTGCGCCCCTCCCCTGCCTGGGCGCGCGCCCGGGCGGAGGTGGACGCTCGCTTCGCGGACGCGCTCTCCTGGCACATCGGCACAAGCCCTTCTACCTCGGGCGTCATCTACGCCTCGCTCCTGCGCCGCGAGGCTGGCAAGCTGCATGCGGCGCGCTGGATTGCTCAATACATGGGCGTGCCCATGGGAGAGGTGGCCATGGTTGGCGACGGGTCCAACGACGTCGAGCTCTTGCGCGCGGCCGGGTTGGGCATCGCCATGGGCAACGCCCCGGACGAGGTCAAGCAGGCCGCCGACCTGGTGGTCGCGCCGGTGGATCGTTGCGGTCTGGCTGAGGCGCTGGAGGCGTTGCGGCGCGCGCGCTGATTGGCCTCGATCCCGATGGCACCGTGCTCAGGCTCGGTCTCTTCCTACCCGACGCGCCCCGCTTTCTCGAGCGCCTGCGCGCGGCCGGGCACGTGCTGGCGGTGAACACCGGCCGCCTGCCCGCGGGCTTCGTGCTCGAGGCGGCTCGGCGCATCGAACCTCTGGGGTTACACCTCTTTTCCGACGGCACCCTGTTGGCCGACGCCATGGGGCGGATCCGCGCCCGCCGCCTGCTGGCCCCTGAGGCGGCGCGGGCGGTGCAGACGCTCCTCGCCGAAGACAGCGTCGCCGCCGAGCTGACCCTCAAGCGCTTCGGCCGGGCTTGAGCCCGGCCGAAGCAGCCTGCAAGGCTCTGGGATGGCTTCAGTGAGGCAGCACGTCGCGCAGAAGTCCGTAGACCCAGGTACCCAGGATCATGCCCACGAAGAGCACCACGAAACCCGGCCAGCCCGCGCCGATGAGTGCCATGGTGGGCCCGGGGCAGGCACCGGCAATGGCCCAGCCCAGGCCGAAGATCGTCCCGCCAACGATGTAGCGCGTCCAGGTGCGGTTCTTGTCGTTGATCTTGATCTCGGCCCCTTCGAGGCTGCGCTTGCCCTTGAGAAGCTGGACGCCGATCATCCCCACGACCACGGCCGAGAGGATGACGCCATAGAGCTGGAAGGAGCCGAACTGGAACATCTCCTGGATCCGGTACCAGGAGGCCGCCTGGGACTGGATTAGGGTCACGCCGGTGATCATCCCGGCCAGAAAGTAGAAGAAGTTGAATAGCACCTTCATGCCCCACCTCCGGTAATCCAGACGACGAGACGCGGCAGAATCCACCACGCTCCAATGAGGCCGCCCACGAAGAAGAAGGTCGAGGCCACCAGTGAGGGCAGCTGCAGGGCCGAAAGCCCGCTAATGGCGTGGCCGGAGGTGCAACCCCCGCCATAGCGCGCGCCGAAACCGATCAGGAAGCCGCCCAGGAGCAGGTAAATCCAGACCTTCCACGAGGCCAGCGCGGCGGCACCGAAGAGCTCGGGCGGAACGATCGTCTGGGGCGCGCTCGCCCCCCACGACTGGATGCGCTCGACCACCACCGGGTTGATGTCCACCGGGTCGCCCGGGTAAAGGTAGCCGGAGACGTAGCCGCCCACGACGATGCCGAGGGCAAACCAGAGGTTCCACTGCTGGCCCTTCCAGTCGTACCGGAAGAACGCGGGTTTCTTTCCTGGCCACATCGCGCAGATGTGGCGCAGGTTGGCGGAGATGCCGAAGTCTTTGTTGCCCAGCCAGAGGAGCAGGGGCACCATCGCGCCCAGAATGGGCCCGGCGATGTACCACGGCCATAGCTGCGTGAGGATGTTTTCCAAAGGGCTCACCTCCTCCTTGTCGGGTTCATTATTTACCCATGAGCGCCATACGCGCAGGGGCTATCCGTCCCGTCCAGAGACCCGTGACGTGCGCGCGCCCAGCGGCGATAGTAAAGCACACTTGACAATACGTTATGTGTGCTTTACCCTTGTGTCAAGGAGGCTTGACATGGGTATGGGACAACCGAACCCCCACGAACTACGAGAAGCCGCCCTGCGGCGCTTGGAGGAGCGGCACGCCGAAGCCGACCGTTTCCGGGCGCTGCGCACGGTCATGCCGCAGTGGCGCTTGGCCCTGGCGACGGGCTTCAAGTTTGCGGCGACCTGGTTCCTTCGGGCCGCCCAGCGCTTGGAGGTGCACCGCCTTGAAGAACAGGCTTCCGGTGCTTAGGGCCGAGCGCGGCTGGAGCCAGGCGGCGCTGGCCGAACGTCTGGGCGTGAGTCGCCAGACGGTCAACGCCATCGAGAAGGGCCGTTACGACCCCAGTCTGCCACTGGCCTTCAAGATCGCCACGGTCTTCGGACTGGCTATCGAGGACATCTTCGAACCCGAGGAAAGTGAGGTTTCCCATGCCGAATGAAACCCCTAAGGTAAAGATTTCCATCAACGGCACCGCGATCATACTCGCCGCCGTGGCCCTGGTGGCTTTCTGGGCAGGGGCGGTGCAGGCCGCCTGGGCGCTGGTGTGGCTTTACCTGGCCTCACTCGTGCTCGTAGCGGCTACCATCGCTTGGATAGGCATCGGTGAGCACTCTGACGAGGTTCGGGTGGCGGCGGTCGCGAGCGAGACCGCACCCCGCAAAGGCGAGGGTCTGTTTAGCCGGGGCGTGCGCGTAGTGGCCTTCTCGGTTTGGGTTGTGGTGACGGCGATGGCCTTCCTTTACCTGGCCTTCTCCGGCCACCCCCTGCTTCTGTTGCCCGCGCTATCCCTATTCGCGGTGGTGCTGCCCGGCGCGGGCGAGCGCCTGCTGGTGGACGAGTACGTGCGTTCGGTGCTGGTACGGTCCGCGACGGCGGCGCACGCCGCAGGTCTGGCGGCCGGTTTTCTGGCGCTCGTGCTGGTGCGGCCGACCGCGCTGGAACTCTTCGCTGTGGTGCTCGCGGTCTACGCGATCGTGCTCGAGTGGGCGGCCTGGCGCGAGCTGCGTTAAACTCGTTGCATGCAACGCGCGTACATCGAAGAGATCGCCCGTTACGAGGGGCAGGTGGTGCGGCTCGCCGGCTGGCTGGTGAACCGGCGCAGCAAGGGCAAGCTGCACTTCCTCATCGTTCGCGACGGCACCGGCTTTCTCCAGGCCACCGTCTTCAAGGGCAACGTGGACGAGGCCACCTTCGTTCGCGCCGACCACCTGCGCCAGGAAACCGCGCTCGAGGTGTGGGGCCGGGTCAAGGCCGACGCCCGCGCCCCCGGCGGCTACGAAATCGAGGTGCTGGGCCTGGAGGTACTGAGCGAGCCCGACGGCGAGTACCCCATCACCCCCAAGGAACACGGCATCGAGTTTTTGATGGACCACCGCCACCTCTGGCTGCGCCACCGCCGGCCCTGGGCGGTGATGCGCATCCGCGACGAGATCGAGCGCGCCACCCACGACTTCTTCGCCGAACGCGGTTTCATCCGCTTCGATACCCCCATCCTGACGCCCAACGCCGTCGAGGGAACGACCGAGCTTTTCGAGGTGGACCTCTTCGACGACCAGAAGGCCTACCTGAGCCAGTCAGGCCAGCTCTACGCCGAGGCGGGGGCGCTGGCCTACGGCAAGGTCTACACCTTTGGCCCCACCTTCCGCGCCGAGCGTTCGAAGACGCGGCGGCACCTGCTGGAGTTTTGGATGATCGAGCCCGAGGCGGCCTTCATGGACCACGAGGGCAACATGGCCCTGCAGGAGGCCTATGTGAGCTATCTGGTGGGCCGGGTGCTGGAGCGCCGCGCGTCCGAGCTGGAGATGCTGGGGCGCGACCCGGCAGCGCTCGAGCCCGCAGCCGCGGGCGATTACCCGCGCCTGACCTACAAAGAAGCCATCGAGCTGCTCGAGAAGATCGCGGCGCGCGATCCCGAGGTGGAGGCCATTCCTTACGGTGAGGATTTTGGCGCGCCCCACGAGTCGGCGATCAGCCGCCGCTTCGACCGTCCGGTTTTCATCGAGAAGTACCCCGCGACCATCAAGGCCTTCTACATGCAGCCCGACGATGAGGACCCGAGCCTGGTCAAGAACGACGACCTACTCGCACCCGAGGGCTACGGGGAAATCATCGGCGGTTCCGAGCGCATCCACGAGCCGGGGCTGCTGCTGAAGCGCATCCGCGAGCACGGCCTGCCTGAAGGGGTCTTCGACTGGTACCTGGACCTGCGCCGGTTCGGCAGCGTGCCTCACGCGGGCTTCGGGCTGGGGCTCGAGCGCACCGTGGCCTGGATCGCCGGCCTGGCCCACGTACGCGAGGCCATTCCCTTTCCGCGCATGTACACGCGCATGAAGCCCTGAGAATGGTTTCACGTACAAAGGAGCTCGTGAACTCGTGACAAACCCCGTCGCACTACCAAACGAAGTCGACCTCCTCATCGTCACCCAGCCCGAGAACGTCCGCTACCTCAGTGGCTTCACCGCCCCGGAGGACGGCCTGGTGGTGCTTGCGCGCGAGGGGGCGACGCTCTTCACCGACGCGCGCTACGCCGAGCAGGCGCCGGCGGAGTCGCGTGTGCCGGTGGAGATCGTAAACCCACGGGAGGGCTACGGCTTCTTGCGGTCCCATCTTAAAGGCGCGCGCGTGGGCTATGATGCCCGGCACATGCCCTGCTCGCGCAAAGACCGTATCGAGGCCGAAGCGAATGTTGCGCTGCTACCCACCGAGGGCGTGGTGGAGCGTGCACGCACGATCAAGGGCCCGGACGAGTTCGAGCGCATCGTCCGGGCGGCCCGGATCGCCGACGAGGGCTACGCCCACCTGCTTGCGCAGATAAAGCCGGGCGCGCGTGAGCTCGACCTGGCGCTGGAGCTCGAGTTCTGGATGCGTAAGAACGGCGCCGAACGCGCCGCTTTCGACTTCATCGTGGCCTCGGGGCCGCGCGGCGCGCTGCCGCACGGGGTCGCCTCGACGAAGCGACTCGAGCGGGGCGAGCTCGTAACCCTCGACTTTGGTGCGGTAGTGGACGGCTACCACTCCGACATGACCCGGGCCGTGGCGCTGGGTACGGTGGACACCGAGATGCAGCGCATCTTCGAGGTGGCCGAGGCCGCGCTCGAGGCCGCGCTCGAAGCAGCCGGGCCCGGGGTGGCCGCGCGCCAGCTCGACGCGGTCGCCCGGGGCGTGATCGAGCGCGCCGGCTACGGCTCCCGCTTCGTCCACTCGCTCGGCCACGGCGTGGGGCTCGAGGTGCACGAAGCGCCCTTCCTCAACGCCCGTTCGGATGAGGTGCTGGAGCCGGGAATGGTCATCACGCTCGAACCTGGCATCTACCTTCCGGGCAGGGGTGGGGTGCGGCTCGAGGAGCTTGTGCACGTCACCCCTACAGGCATCGAGGTCCTTTCGCGCGCGCCGCGGGGCTGGCTGGAGGTCTAGGGTGCGTCGTTTCGCGGCGCTCTTCTTGCTCCTGCTGCTCGCGGCCTGCGCGCCGCGCCAGACCGCGCCCGCCGAGGTTCAGACCCAGCGCGTCTACACCGTCCAGTCTGGCGACACCCTCTACAGCATTTCCCGCCGCTTCGGCGTGAGCGTGGCGGCGCTGCAAGCCGCCAACGACCTCGAGGGCACGCTGCTGCGCGCGGGCCAGCGCCTCATCATCCCGGGCGGCGCGACCCCGGAATACTGGAACCCGGTAGGTTACGTCGAGGAGGGCATGGCCTCCTGGTACGGCCCGGATTTCCACGATCGGCCCACCGCCAGCGGAGAGGTCTTCGACATGTACGCGCTGACCGCCGCTCACCGCACGCTCCCCTTTGGTTCGATCGTGCGCGTGCTGCGCCTCGACACTGGCGCTTCGGTGACCGTGCGCATCAACGACCGCGGCCCCTTCAAGAAGGACCGCATCATCGACCTCAGCTACGCTGCCGCGCGCGAGATCGGCCTCGACCGCGACGGCATCGCCCGGGTGCGGATCGAGGTCGTCGGGTACGAGCCATGAGCGTGCTCTACGGCTTTCACCACTCCATTGCCGGCCGCCGCGGCTACGCCGGGGTCTTCGACGAAGCCGAGCGGCTCGGCACGACGGCAGTGCAGCTCTTCGCCAAGAGCCCGCGCAGCTGGCGGCTGCGCCGTCCCCGCCCGGGCGAGATCGAAGCCTTTCGTGACGCGCGCGCCATCGGCCGAGTAGAGCGCGCGGTGATCCACGCCTCCTACTTGGTCAACCTGGGGGCGAGCGGCGAGGCTCGGGCCAAGAGCATCTTCAGCCTTGCCGACGACCTCCAGAAGGCCGCGCTGCTGGGGGTGGAGTACGTGGTCGTCCACCCCGGCTCGGGAGATCTCGAGCGGGTGCGTGAGGCAGCACTGGAAGCCCTTGCGCTGGCGCCCCGCGGCCCCCGGCTACTGCTCGAGAACGTCGCCGGAGGCGGGCGCAAGGTGGGCCGCAGCTTCGAGGAGCTCGCCCAGCTCATCGAGGGCACCGAGCTGGGGGTCTGCTTCGACACCTGCCACGCCTTCGCAGCGGGCTATCCGTTGCGCGACGATCCCGCGGGGGTGCTCGACGAGCTCGACCGGGTCGTGGGGCTCGAGCGCGTACCGGTGATCCACCTCAACGACTCGGGCGGTGCTCTTGGCAGCGGCGTCGACCGCCACGCCAACCTGGGCGAGGGGGCGATCAGCGAGGGGCTTGCGCGGCTGGTGCGCGACCCGCGCCTGGACGGCAAGGCCCTCATCATGGAAACCCCCGCGGCCTACGACGAGGCCAACCTGGCCACGTTGCGGCGCTGGCTGGACGGGGTCTAGACCACGATCTCGCAGTAGCCTGATGCGCCTTCGGCTACGGCGAAGCGGATCCGGTCGCCTTCCTTGAGCTGGCCTGCCCGGGGTAGGTCGGCCGGGTGCAGCACAGCGGGCTTAGCGTAGCCGCCAATCGTACCGCGGTCGGCAAGCAGCAGCATTGGCGCGCCCCCCGGCGGCACCTGCACCGCACCCAGGGGAACGCCCTCGCTCGTCACCTCGCCGCCGGGTACAGGCGCCCCCTCGAGCCGAAGCCCCATGCGGTCGGCGCTACCCACACGAAAGACTCCTGCAGCGAGGGCGGCCAGCGCCTCCGGGCTGGCTTGCGGGCCCGGCAGGATGCGCAGCCGCACCGGGCCCTCCTGGGGCTCGAGCGGCGCGGCGTGCCACACCCGCTCGAGCCCTCGCGTCCGTTCGGGTGCTGCCTGCAGCAGCACGTCACCGGCGGCGAGCGGCCGGCCGATGCGTCCCTTGAGGTCGGGGCTGGCGCTGTCCATGAAGCGCGCGAGGGCGAGCCCGCCCGGCAGGGCCAGGTAACTGCGCGCTCCCGGACCGGGGCGGCGCAGGTCCAGCGTCTCCCCTTTTCGCAGCGTCACCGTGCGGGCCCAGCGCCCGTCGTAGCCCGGGCCGGTACCGGCGAGGGCCACGGTCACCCCCTCGAGCGCCTCAAGCAACGGCCCGGCCAGGTTGAGCTCGAGCGCCGTCCCCGCACCGCCCACCATCCTCGCGGCCGCGGCGAAGGCGCGCGCGTCCAGGGGGCCGCTACGCGCCAGCCCGTAGCGGCCGGCGCGGTACCGACCGCGGTCGAGGGGCAGGGTGAGCAGACCGGGCTCGAGCACCCGTAAGAGCGGCCGGCCCTCGCGCCCCAGGAGCCCCACCGGCTCGGGCGGTGGAGGCGGCTCGCCCTCTGCGGGGACGAAGCGCACCCGATCGCCCGGCTGAAGCAAAAATATCGGGTCGCGGTGAGGGTCGTAGACCCTCACCAGCGTGCGCCCGATCAGGTTCCAGCCCCCAGGACTTTGCTGTGGGTAGATACCGGTCTGCACCCCCGCGAGCCCCACCGAGTGGGCGGGTACCCGCGGGCGCGGCACGGGCCGTCGCGGCAGGCGCAGCGGCTGAGGTAGCTCGGCCATGAAGGGGAAGCCGGGAGTAAACCCTACGGCGTAGACGAGGTATTCGGTGCCCGCATGCAGCCGTGCGACCTCCCCAGGCTCGAGCCCTGCGCGCGCGGCCACCTCAGCGAGGTCGAGGCCATCGTAGCGCACTGGTACCTCGACAAAGCGCGCCGCCTCCTCCTCCCCTTCCTTCCCGCCTACCAGCCCCGCCGCCCAGGCCTCGAGCTCGGCGCAACCCACCGCGCCCGCGTCGAACTCGACGAAGATACTGTCGTAAGCGGGGATCCAGTCGAGCAGCCAGGGCGGCGGCGCGGCCTCGATCTTGCGGGCAGTCTTCGCAACCCGGCGCGCCACCTCCGGGCTTGGCCCCTTGCCGAAGACCAGGTAGGCACCCCGCACCATCAGAAGGGGCGCACCTCGACGCCTTCGGCCTCGAGCGCGGCCCGCACCGCACGTGCGATCTCGACGGCCTCGGGGTTGTCGCCGTGAACGCAGAGGGTCTCCGCCCGCACCTCCACCTCGCCGCCGTCCAGGGCCTCGACCTTGCCCTCCAGCACCATCCGCACCGCCCGTTCGGCGGCGCGTTCGGGATCGCGCATGAGCGCGCCCTCCATGCTGCGCGGGGCCAGCCGGCCGTCCGAGAGGTAGGCCCGATCGGGAAAAGCCTCGCGCACGTAGCGCACGCCTTCAGCACGGGCGGCCTCCTCCATGGTCGTGCCCGCAAGCAACACAAGCGGCAGCCCCGGGTCGTAATCGCGCACCGCGCGGGCCACGGCGCGCGCGGTCGCCTCGTTGCGCAGCATCTGCAGGTAGAGCGCTCCGTGGGGCTTGACGTGGTGCAGCGCCAGCCCGGCGACCCGCAGGAAGCCGTGCAACGCGCCGATCTGGTAGAGCACGTCGGCGTAGGCTTGCTCCGGCGTCACCGCGAGGTCGCGCCGGCCGAACCCCACCCGATCGGGAAAGCCCGGGTGCGCGCCCACGGCCACCCCGTGCTCGGCTGCGAGGGCGATGCTGCGCTGCATCGTCAGCGGATCGCCGGCGTGGAAGCCGCTGGCGAGGTTGACCGAGCTCAGCACGGGAAATAGCTCCTCGTCACGCCCCATCTTCCAGGGGCCAAACGATTCCCCGGCGTCGGCGTTGATGTCGATGAACGGCATGGGGTACCTCCTCGTTACATATTCTTGCACGCCCCCTGAGCCCACACCGGAATGGGGCCAATCGACCCGTTGAGCCTCAGCCTATAATTGAAGCAGGAGGTGAGCTATATGAAAAGGTATGTAACCGCATTTATGGCCATGGTCTTGATCGCCAGCTTCGGCTTCGCCAAGACCAAGTGGGACATGCACATCGCCTGGCCTTCGGGCAACTTCCACACCAAGGGCGTCGTCATGTTCTCCGACATGGTCGCCAAGAAGACCGGCGGCGACCTCGAGATCGTTGTGCACCCAGGCGGCGCGCTCGGCTTCAAGGGGCAGGAAGTCCTGGGCGCCGTTCGCAGCGGCACGCTCCCCATTGCCGAGCTTCTTATGGGCAACGCCCGCGGCGACGACCCGATCTTCGGTCTAACCTCGGTGCCGCTTCTAGTCAAGAACTACGACGAGGCCTGGAAGCTCTATCAGATCGCCAAGCCTTACTACGAAGAAGCCCTGGCCAAGCACAACGCCAAGCTCCTCTACGCGGTCCCCTGGCCGCCCAGTGGCATCTACACCAAGAAGATGCTCACCAGTACCGCCGACTTCAAGGGCCTCAAGATCCGCACCTACGACGCCAACTCGGCCGAGTTCGTAACCCAGCTCGGCGGACAAGGCATCGCCATCCCCTTTAGCGAGCTCTACACCGCCCTCTCCACCGGGCTCGTCAATGGCGTGCTCACCTCCACCCAGACCGGCGTGGACGCCAAGCTCTGGGAGGTGACGAACTACTTCCACCGCATCAACTACGCCTTCCCGCTCAACATGGTGATCGTCAACAAGCAGGCCTTCGAGCGCCTTCCGGCCGACCAGCAACAGGCGATCCTCGACGCCGCGGCCGAGGTGGAGGCCTACCAGTGGAAGGCCTCGCAGAAGGCCGACCTGGTCTCCGAGATCGCGCTCAAGAATCACGGCATGACCGTGGTCACCAACATCGCGCCTGAGCTCCAGGCGACCATGGACAAGGCGGCCCAGAACATCCTGCAGCAGTGGATGAAGGAAGCCGGCCCCCGCGCGCAGAAAATCCTCGACGCCTTCCGGGGCCAGTAAGGAGCCCATCGTGCGGTCCTTAATTCGGGCCGCAGAGCGCCTGGCCACCCTCGCTGGATGGGTGGCCGGGCTTCTGCTGCTGGCCACCACCTCGCTCATCCTCTTCGAGATCGCGTTGCGCCAGTTCGCGGGCCGGAGCACCTACATCGCCGAGGAGTACTCCGGCTACTTCATGGCGGCGATGGTCTACCTGGCGGCCGGCTACGCCCTGCATTACGGCGAGCACATTCGCGTGGGCCTCGTGCGGGAGCGCCTCAGCCCCCGGGGCCAGCGCGCGCTCGACCTTATCTCCGGCGTGCTGGGCACCGCCTTTTCGGCGCTGCTTGTCTGGGCGTTGTGGAACCAGACCCTCGACGCCTGGCGCTACGGTACCCGCAGCTTCCTGCCTTCCCGCACGCCGCTCGTCTACCCCTACGGTGCAGCCTTGCTGGGCGCGGCGGTGCTCTTTTTGAGCTTCGTCGCCTTCACCCTAAAGCGCTGGCTGGGTGAGGAGGACTAAGTGGATCCGCTTCTTGCCGTCGTCGTTTTGCTGGCCGTTCTCTTCCTTCTGCTGGGCGTCAGCCTCTGGGTTTTCGTCTCGCTCTTCTCGGTGGCGCTGGTCTCCATTTCGCTTTTTACCTCTACGCCGCCGCTCAGGCTTCTCGGCAACATCGCATGGAACGCCACCGACTCGTGGGCGCTGGTGGCCCTACCGCTCTTCATCTTCATGGGCGAGCTACTGCTGCGCACGCGCATCTCGGAGCGCATGTTCGACGGCCTCGCGCCCTGGCTGGCGGGCCTGCCCGGCCGCCTCCTACATACCAATGTCGTGGCCAGTACGATCTTCGCCGCGGTCTCGGGGTCTTCGGCGGCCACCGCCGCCACCATCGGCAAGATCAACATTCCCGAGCTGCGCAAGCGCGGCTACGACGACGACCTCATCCTAGGCTCGCTGGCGGGCGCGGGCACGCTGGGGTTTCTGATTCCGCCCTCGCTGGTGATGATCATCTACGGCGTCCTCGCGGAGGTCTCGATCGGCCAACTCTTCATCGCCGGCGTGATTCCTGGGCTGATGCTGGCTGGCGGTTTCATGCTCTACCTGATCTACGCTGGGCTGCGCTGGCCCGAGAAGGCTCCTGCTGGTGACCATTACACCTGGGCAGACCGGCTCAGGGGGCTCGTGGACCTGCTGCCAGTGACGTTGCTGATCCTCTTCGTGCTTGGCAGCATCTACGTGGGCTTCGCCACCCCCACGGAGTCGGCCGCGATCGGTGTGCTGGGCTCGCTGATCCTAGCGCTGGCCTACCGCTCACTCACCTGGGAAAGCTTCCTGCAGGCGGTGCTTGGCAGCGTGCGCACCACCAGCATGATCGGCCTCATCATCGCCGGGGCGTCGCTGCTCTCGACCGCGATGGGCTTCATGGGTATTCCCACTGCGCTGGCCCAGTGGATTGCCTCGCTGGGGCTTTCGAAGTACATGCTGGTACTTGTGATCGCGCTCTTCTACATCGTGCTGGGTTTTTTCCTCGACGGCATTAGCATGATTGTGATTACCCTGCCCATCACCCTGCCGCTCGTCACCCAGGCGGGGTTCAGCCCGCTGTGGTTCGGCATCTTTTTGGTTCTCATGGTCGAGGCCGCCCAGATCACGCCCCCGGTAGGGTTCAACCTCTTCGTTATCCAGGGGGTCGCGGGCGCGCCCATCCTGCGCGTGGCGCGAGCCGCGCTGCCGTTCTTCGCCATTCTCATGGGGCTGGCCGCGGTCATTACCCTCTGGCCCGAGATCGTTCTCTACCTGCCGCGGCTGATGCGCGGCGGCTGAGACCGGCTAGGATGGGGCTATGAAGATCGAACGCGCCGAGGTCTGGGTCGTCGAGCTGCCGCTCAAGTTTCGCTTCGAGACATCGTTCGGGGTGCAGACGTCGCGGGTCGTGCCGCTGCTCGTCTTGCAAGGCGAGGGAGTCGAGGGTTACGGCGAAGGCGTGATGACGCCGCGCCCCGGCTACCGTGAGGAAACGATCACAGGCGCACTCGACCTGCTCGAGCACGTCTTCCTGCCTGAGGTGGTGGGCCGCGACTGGGCCGCGCCCCAGGCCCTGGCCGAACACCTCGGCCGTTACCGGGGCAACCCAATGGCCAAGGCGATGGTGGAGATGGCGTTCCACGACCTGTGGACGCGCGCGCTCGGCCTGCCGCTTTGGAAGTGGCTGGGGGGTATGTGCGAACGCGTGCCCGTGGGGGTTTCCCTGGGCGTGCAGGCGGACCTCAACGCCACGGTAGAGGCAGTTGCCCGCCACCTGGAGGCGGGGTACCAGCGCATCAAGCTCAAGATCAAGCCGGGCTGGGACGTGCAGGTGGTGGCAGCGGTGCGCGAGCGCTTCCCTGACGCACGCCTGACCGTGGACGCCAACTCAGCCTACCGACTGGCCGACGCCCGCAGACTGGCCGAGCTCGACGCCTTCGGACTTGATTACATTGAGCAGCCGCTGGCCTACGACGACCTGACCGACCACGCCAAGCTACAGCGGCGGCTGGCGACCCCAATCTGTCTGGACGAGTCCATCACCTCGGCGCGCGCCGCCCGGCAGGCGCTCGAGCTAGGCGCGGCGGGCGTCATCAACGTCAAGATCGCCCGCGTGGGCGGTCACGCCGAGGCCCGCGAGGTGCACGGCGTCGCGCGCGCCTTTGGCGCACCCGTGTGGATGGGCGGCATGCTCGAAACCGGCGTGGGCCGCGCCCACAACATCCACGGCGCCACCTTGCCGGGGTTCACCCTCCCCGGCGACACCAGCTCAGCCAGCCGCTACTGGGAGCGGGACGTGATTCACGAGTCGCTCGAGGCCGAAAACGGCTGGATGCCCGTACCCGAAGGGCCCGGACTTGGGGTGCACCTCGACTACGAGTTTTTGCGCACGATTAGAACGGGCGGCTTCGTCATGGAGGGCGGCGCGTGAGCGGGCTCGCTTACTTTTGGATGGCCATCGGCTTCCTATTCACCATGCTGGGCGGCCTCATCTACGTCTTCTCCCTCCAGCCCGAAGGCGGCGACCGACGCTACGCCCGCCTGAGCTGGGGCGTGGCCGTGGCCTTTTACGCCCTCGCGGCCTGGTGGCTGCTCCGCTCTGGCTAGGTCCCCGGGAGCGGCACCGGCTCGGCCTTCCAGCCCCGCCCACCACGAACGAGCCTCCCCAGCGGGTGCACCGGATCGTGCGGCGTCGCCAGCAGGGCCCCGCGCTCGTGCCACTCCGAGTAGAACCGCTTGCGCACCTCCAGCGTCGTCACCGGGTAGAGGTCGTAGGCCATAATGTAGGGCAGCGGCGCGTGGGCCAGCGTGGGCATCAGGTCGGCGGTGTAGACGAGCGTCTCACCCTCCGACTCCAAGACCACCCCCTGCTGTCCCAGCGTATGGCCAGGTAGCGGCAGCAGACGCAGGCCGGGCAAAAGCTCGACCTCTCCCTCCACCTCCTCAAACAGCCCCGCTTCGAGCACCGGCTCCACGTTCTCGGGCAGGTAGCTCGCGCGGTTGCGTTCGTGGGTGTGGGTGGCGTCGTATAGCTCCTGCTTTTGCGCGATGTAGCGCGCTTTAGTGAAAAGCGGCACCACCTGTCCGCCTCGTGAAATAGTGTTCAAACCGGCATGGTCGAAGTGCAAGTGGGTGTTGACCACCAGGTCCACGTCTTCGGGCCCGAGCCCGAGCTCCGCGAGCTGCCCGAACAACGCCCCTGCGCCCTCGATGGCGTAGATGCGGCGGTGCTTCTCGCCCGGCTTGTCATCCATCCCGCTTTCGATCAAGACCCAGCGCTCGCCGGCGCGCACCAGCATCGGACGGATGGTCAGGGGGATGCGGTTTTGTTCGTCTGGTGGGGCCTTCTCCTCCCAAACGACGCGGGGGACGACGCCAAACATAGCGCCGCCGTCGAGCCGGAAGCGTGCGTCTTCGAGCAGGTAGACCTCGAAGTGGCCGATCTCGATGCGCTGCATATCGCTATTCTACGCGTGCGCCCTCGCGCACCTCCTCGAGCAGCGTCAACGGGTCGCGCCCCTCCTCGATCGCGCGGATCAGCGCCGAGCCCACCACCACGCCGTCGGCCACCCGTGCTGCGGCGCGCGCGGTCTCGCGCCCGGATATGCCGAATCCAATGGCCACAGGCAGCGGCGTCGCCTTGCGGATTCGCCGCAGCAACGGACCCAGGTCGGGCAGCTCGCTGCGGGCTCCGGTAACGCCAGTCACGCTGACGGTATAGACGAAGCCGCTGGTGTGACGGGCCACCGTGGCGATGCGCTCGTCGGTGGAGGTGGGCGCGAGCAGGAAGACGGTGTCGAGTCCCGCCGCACGGGCCTCAGCCACCAGCTTGGGGTCTTCGTCAGGTGGGAGGTCGGGCAGGATGATCCCATCGAGGCCCGCCTCAGCAGCGGCGGCGAAGAAGCGCTCCGGGCCCCAGGCGAGCACCGGGTTCAGGTAGGTCATGAGCAGCAGGGGGATTCCGAGCCGTGCGCGCAGCTCGCGGGCGAGCTCGAAGACCTGGTGCGTGCGTACGCCCGCGCGCAGGGCCACCTCCCCCGCGTGCTGGATCGTGGGGCCGTCGCCCAGCGGATCCGAGTAGGGCAGACCGATCTCGAGCAGGTCGGCTCGCTGCCCCAGGCGGGTGGCGTAGTCCAGGTAGCGTTCGGGGTCGGGGTAACCGGCGGTCAGGTAGGGCACCACCGCGGCCCGGCCCTCGGTGCGGGCCTGGGAGAACGAGTCTGTGATACGGCTCATCGTGACTCCTTTCCCAAGAGGCGCATGACTTCGTTGACATCCTTGTCGCCACGCCCGGAGAGGTTGATGACCAGCACCTCGTCGGGTGCCATCCGCGGGGCCAGCCGTGCGGCGTAGGCGACAGCGTGGGCCGACTCGAGCGCGGGGATGATTCCCTCGGCGCGGCTAAGGAAGCGGAAGGCCTCCAGGGCTTCCTCGTCGGTGACGCTCGCGTACTCGGCGATGCCCGCGTCGGCATAGTGGCTGTGCTCCGGGCCCACGCCGGGATAGTCGAGCCCCGCCGAGACCGAGTGGGCTGGCTGGATCTGACCGTCCTCGTCGTGCAGCAGGTACATATAAGAACCGTGCAGCACCCCGCGCCGGCCGGCGCCAATGCTGGCGGCGTGGCGGCCGCTGCCGAGGCCCTCCCCCGCCGCCTCCACCCCCACCAGACGGGGGCGGCGGTCCGCCGGCAGGTAGGCAAAGGGGGCGAAGGCGCCGATGGCGTTCGATCCCCCGCCAACGGCGGCCACGATGGCGTCGGGCACCCGCCTGCCCTCGGCTTCCTCTAACTGGCGGGCGATCTCGAGGCCAATGACGCTTTGGAGGTCGCGCACCAGCCGCGGGTAGGGGTGCGGACCGACGACCGAGCCGAGGATGTAGAAGGTGTTCTCCACGTTGGTGACCCAGTCGCGAATGGCCTCGTTGGTGGCGTCCTTGAGCGTCTGGGTTCCGCTGGTTACGGTCCGCACCTCGGCACCCAGAAGCTCCATGCGAAAGACGTTGAGGGCCTGGCGGCGCACGTCCTCCGCGCCCATGTAGATGACCGCCTCGAGGCCGAAGAGGGCGGCCACGGTGGCCACACTCACGCCGTGCTGGCCGGCACCGGTCTCGGCAATGACACGCTTCTTGCCCATCCGCCGGGCGATCAGGGCCTGGCCCAGGGTGTTGTTGATTTTGTGGGCGCCGGTATGGTTGAGGTCTTCGCGCTTGAGGTAGACGCGCGCGCCGCCCCAGGCGCGGGTGAGGTTCTCGGCGAAGTAGAGCGGGCTGGGGCGGCCTGCGTAGTCGCGCAAGTAGGCGTCGAACTCGGCCAGGAAGTCAGGGTCGCCGCGCAGCCCGTTCCAGGCATGCTCGAGTTCTTCTAGCGCGGGAATGAGCGTCTCGGGAACGTAGCGGCCACCGTAGGGACCGAAACGGCCGCGCGCGTCGGGCATGGGGTAGTCCGGTATGTGCATGAACCAAATCCTCCTCGTGGGTACTCGGGTTGTGGGTGGGGTTGCGACAGGGGTGCGGGCGTCACCAGAAACGCTGGTGGCGGATCTTGTAGCTGCGAGGGGTGCGTACCCGCATCACGCCTTCAGCCTAACCGGGGCACGCTTTCCCGGTCAAGCGCGGTACCATGGATACGTGAAGTTCACCGGAGCCGTACTCGCGGGGGGGCGCTCGCGCCGCTTCGGGCAGGACAAGGCCCGCTACCGCTGGCGCGGCAAACCCCTTATGGGCTGGGTGCTCGAGAGCCTGGCCGCGGCGGACGAGCGCTTCATCGTCGCCGGCCGCGCCTACCCTGAGTTCGGCCTGTCCGTCTACCCCGACCTGCTGCCGGGCGCAGACTCGCTAAGCGGCATTCACAGCGCGCTCCACCACGCGCGCAACGACTGGGTTGCGGTGGCCGCCTGCGACCTGCCCTACCTGGTGCCGGAGTACTGGGCCTACCTGCTCGAGCGCACCCGGCACGCGCGGGGAGGCGCGGTGGTGGCCGAAGGGCCCAGCGGCTGGATCGAGCCCCTGGCCGCCCTCTACCACCGCGAACTCGAAAACGAGGCGGCCCGGATGATCGAGGGCGGCGACTACTTCTTGCGCCACCTGGTGGACGCCGCCACAGCCGAGATCGTGCCGTGGTCCGAGCTGCGCCCGCGTTTCGGCGAGCGCCTATTCCTCAACGCGAACCGCCTGGAGGACCTCCTCCCCGCTGCGGACGAGCAGCCGCCCGGGTGAGGCGTTGACCCGATAGCCCGTGGGCCGCACGTAGGTGCACACGGTCAGGTTGCGGCGCTCGGCCTCCGCCAGGCCGTTTTCGGTGGCGCCCGTGCGGCTGGCGAGCAGCACCGCCCCCATGGCGGCGGCTTTGTGCGCCATTTCCCGGGATATACGCCCCGTCACTGCCAGAAGAAACGGTGGCTTCCAGCCCTCGAGCAGCGCGCGCCCCGCCAGCTTGTCCACCGCGTTGTGGCGGCCGATGTCCTCGGAGAGGTGCAGCAGCCTGCCTGCGGTGTCGAACAGGGCGGCGCCGTGGATGCCGCGGTGGCGGTGGTAGCGCACCGTCCCCTCGCGCAACTGCCGGTGCAACCTCACGGGCAGCTCGGGGTCGAGCGCCACGAAGGGCAGCTCGCGCACGCGCCGCTCGCCGTAGACGACGCCCATGCCGCAGGCGCTGGTGCGCAGCGGCACCCCTGTGCCCATCGGTGCTGCCACGTCCAGCTCAAGCACGCCCTCGCGTCGGTGCAGCCAGCGCACCTGCTCGAGCCGGTCGAAGACGCCGGCGAGCCAGAGGAACCCCAGCCCCAGCTCCACCTCCTCGCCTGGACTGTGAGCCAGACGCACGAGCGGGGCACCGCCCAGCACCAGCGTGAGTTCCACCTCACGCGGGGTTTCGAAGGTTTGGGGCTGAAAGCGCCCCTTTTCGTAGCGGTACATTTACCCGTCCACCGCCCCGACCTCGAAGAGGTGCACCATCTCGGCTGCGGCCGCGCGTAGGCGCGGCAAGTCGAGTTCGCCGGCCTCGCGCAGGTCCACCGCCGGCAGCAGGTGGTCACAGTTTTTGCAGCGGTAAAGTCGGTAACCGTCCTCGTAAGGGTAGTACTCCAGCTGTCCGGGATCGCTTTCGCCGCAGTGCAAACAGAGGATGCGCGGCACTACCCAGCGAGCGTCACATACAGCACAGACTGCGTGACGGGTGCCGTTCTGATCGAGGTAGGCCACGTCGGCGACCCCGCCGCAGTTGGGGCAGATCTCGCCGTCGGGCCCCTCGAGCGGCGCGGCGTCCGCCGGGGGCCGGGCCAGGCGCGCGGCCTGCTGGAGGACGAAGTGCTCGAGCACTTCGTCCTCCGCGGAACGCGCCTCCTCCTTCCCCGTGGCCAGAGCCTCGAGCGCGTCTCGCCACTCGGGGCGGTGGCGCCCGATGCACTCGATCACCGCCCCGACGCCCGCGGCCTCGCTCGACCAGGGCCCCTCGTCACGCAGGGCATCGAGCTCACGGAAGAGCGGTTCGAGCTCGAAACGACGCAATGGCGACCTCCCCTCAGAAGCGCAGGACCCCTACCTGCCCAGCGTAAACGATGAAGTAGCGCAATAAGAAGCCCCCCAGCAAGACGAGCACCGCCGCCAGCGCCTCGGCGCGCCTTTGCAGCTCCATGATCACGGGCAAGGCGACGCCCAGGATCGCGAAGCCCCAAAAGGCCCAGGCAAGCTCGCCGCTAAGCATGGCGTGGATTGCCGCGGTGGCCTGGGGGTAGACCCAGATCAGGTGGGCCGCCACCAGGATGGCCTCGACCACCGCAAAATTGAGCGACACCCGTCGCAGCTGCGGCTCGTGGTTGCCCAAGAGCACCAGCAGGGCCGCTCCGGTGGTATAGGCGGAAGCCAGGAAGATCCAGGGCATGAGCGGGCTCGCGCTCCAGAAGGGGCGCGCGGTAGCCATGAGCAGCACACCAGTGTAGCCCACCACCAGCAAAACCAGAATGGCCGTGATCCACACGAGCCAGCCCGGCCACTCACGCAAGACGAGCAGCAGGAAGAGGCTCACACCCGCGAGCGCCAGCACCACCGAGCCCAGCCACATCACGGAAACGGGGTGAAAGCCTACGAGCAGATGCCAGAAGCGCGCCGGCTGGCCCAGGTCGACGACGAGCAGCAGCGCACCGACAACGATCCCGATGAAAGCGAGGAAGGCACCGGAGCGCCGGGCCCGCTCGTTACGAAGGCCCAGAGCGATCAGAAAGGCTCCACCGCCCATGGCCGCAAGCCAGAAGTAGAGGACGATGTAGATACCCCATTCGCCGGTCATCCGCGTTCACCTCCCACTTCTTCACGGCGCTCGGCTACCCAACGGACGCCCGCGAAGCCGAGCACCGCCGCGGCGATGCCGGCCGAGAGCCAGCCGCTAGCCACCTTGCGCTTCTCGGTCACTGTACCGACGGGCAGACCGTAGGTACTGGGGTGCTTGAGAAGCACGTAAAGCACGTGAGTGCCGCCCATCTCGGCCAGCCCGTAGATGTTGGCCTCCTCGTAGCCGGCGCGCTTGAGCTGGGCCAGACGGGTTTCGGCCAGCTGCTTCATCTCGGCGTAGCTACCCGAGTGCAACGCCCCTGTGGGGCAGGACTTCACGCAGGCAGGCTCAAGCCCGTTGCTGACACGGTCGTAGCAGAGAGTACACTTTTCCACCACTCCTTTCTGCTCGTCGAAGTGAATCGCATCGTAAGGGCAGGCCTGGACACAGTTGCGGCAGCCGATGCACCAGTCCTGATCCACGGTGACGACGCCGCCCTCGCGGTAGTTCACCGCGCCCGTAGGGCAGGCCTCCACGCAGGCCGCGCTGCTGCAGTGCATGCAGGAATCGCGGGTGAAGTCCCAGAAGACCTCGCCACGGTCGACGCCCTCGGTGTACTTCATCCGCAGCCAGGTCGACGACGAGAGCGAGGGCGGGTTTTCGTAGCTGCCCGTGTTGACCGTCGCCTCCCCGGGCAGGTCGTTCCACTGCTTGCAGGCGACCTGGCAGGCCCGGCAACCCGTGCAGTGGGAGGCGTCGAACAAGATCGCGTAATCGTTCGCTTTGGGCATCCCAGCCTCCTTTCTAGAACCGGGCGTTCAGGTCGATCTTCTTGGGCGGCTTGGCGAGCTTCTTCAGCCGCACCAGCATCGCCTTGGTCTCGGGGATGAAGCAGTTGGGGTCATGCACACTCGGCGTCAGGGCGTTCCCCGCCGAGTTGGGCCGGGCGCCACCGCCCATGTAGCCCCAATGCCAGGGAATCCCCACCTGGTTGACCACTCGCGCTCCCTTCTCGTCCTCGATCTTCATCGGCTGGATGCGCGGGGTCACGATGGCCACCGCCTCAACCGATCCGCGCGCCGACTCCACGAGCACCCACTCGCCGTTCTTGACGCCCAGCTCCTTGGCGAGCTCGGTGCCGATCTCGACGAAGGGATCGGGTTGCAGCTCGAGCAGCCAGGGCACGTTGCGGCTCATCATGCCGGTATGCCAGTGCTCGGTGAGCCGATAGGTGGTGGCGATGATCGGGTAGTCCTTCGGGTCGCCGTAGACGTCCAGGTCCTTGAAGTGCCACACCTTGCAGACCGGGTCGTTCTGCTGGCCAAAGGGGTTGAGCACCGCCGACTCCCAGGGCTCGTAGTGCTCAGGGAAGGGACCGTCCTTGAGGCCGAGGGCGAAGAGGTGCCCGAGACCGTCGGACTTCATGATGAACGGCAGCACCGTTCCCGGCTTCCAGCCGCCGTCGGGGACGTCGCCTTCCCACTTCTGTTTCTCCCCGTTCCAGCGGATCACCCAGCGCTTCTCGTCGCGCGGCTTTCCGGTGTCGAACCAGACCGAGGCGCGGTTGTAGCGGATGCGGCGGTTGACCGGCCAGCACCAGGCCCAGTTGGGGTAGATGCCGATGCCCGCCGGGTGGTCCGTCTTGGAGTCGCGGCGCGCCATCATGTTGCCCTGTTCGGTCCAGGAACCGGCGTAGAGCCAGTTGCCCGAGGCCGTCGTGCCGTCGTCCTTCAGCTTGGTGAAGCTGGCCACCTGCTCGCCGGTCGTGAGGTCGTAGCCGTTGATCTCCTTGGCCCAGTGCACGGACTGCTCTTCCGACCATTCCGGCCAGGAAAGGTTGACGATCGGATCGGGGAAGGCGCCCCCCTCGGCGTAGAGCTTCTTGAGCTCCTCGACCAACTTGGTGAAGAAGTACATCTCGTCCACGGTACCTTCGGGTGGGTCCACGGCCTTCTCGTACCACTGCGCCCAGAGGCCGGTGTTCGTGATCGAGCCCGTCTTCTCGGCCCAGACCGGGGTGGGGATGAAGAAGACCTCGGTCTTGATCTTCTTCGGGTCCACGCCGGGGCGCTTCCAGTGGGCGGCCGTCTCGGTCTCGAAGGGGTCGAGGACGACGAGCCAGTCGAGCTGGTCGAGCGCCTTGCGGGCCATGTTGACGTTGGCGGCGCTCATCGCCGGGTTCTGGCCCACGGCGATCATCCCCTTCACCACGCCGTCGAGGGCGGCGTGCAGGATGGCGTGGTGGGAGTAGTCGCTCGAGCCGTCGGGCTTGCCGCCCACGTGGGGGCCGAGCTTAGCCAGGTAGTGGTAGCTGATCTGCGGATCAACGTTCGGCCACCAGGCTTTGAGCTGGCTCACGAAGTACTTGGGCAGGTTCTCCCACCAGTTGGGGGCGTTGGGGAGGAGGCGTTTCGGCGTCTTCGCCTCAAGGTAGCTCTGCAGGGTGGGGAACTTGCGGTCGGGTACCGGCATGTACCCCGGCAGGATGTGGTAGAGCAGCGCGTGGTCGGTAGACCCCTGCACGTTCGAGTGACCGCGCAGCGCGTTCACGCCGCCGCCGGCACGCCCAATGTTGCCGAGCAGCAGCTGCACGACGGCGTAGGAGCGGATGTGCTGGGTTCCGTAGGAGTGCTGGGTGGCCCCCATGGCGTAGGTGATCGTCCCCACCCGGTCTACCTTGCCGGTCGAGGCGAAGAGTTCGTAGATCTGCTTCAGCTTGGCCTCGGGGATGCCGGTGATCTTGCTGACCATCGGCAGGGTGTAGCGGCTGTACTGCTTCTTGAGCAGCTGGAAGACCGAGTTGGGATCGGTCAACGTGGGGTCGCGCTTGGCGTAGCCGTCCTCGCCGATCTGGTAGGTCCAGGTGCTGCGGTTGTAGACGCCCTTCTCGTTGGGGTTGTCGGGCGTGGGGTTGTAGCCGCTGAAGAGACCGCCGAGATCGGTTGCGGTCTTGAACTCGGGGTTCACCAGCAGGGTGGCGTTGGTGTAGTTTTTGACGTAGTACTCGTCGTAAAGCCCGTTTTCGAGGATGTAGTGGATCATCCCGCCCATGAAAGCGATATCGGTGCCGACGCGAATCTGGGCAAAGACGTCGGCGCGCGCGGCGCTGCGGTTGAAGCGCGGGTCCACCACGATTACCTTGGCCCCGCGGTCCTTGGCCTCCATGATCCACTTGAAGGTCAGCGGGTGCTGCTCGGCGGGGTTGCCACCCTCGATGAGGATGACGTCGGCGTTCTTGAAGTCGATGGGGTGGTTGGTCATCGCCCCGCGGCCGAAACTCTCGCCCAACGCCGGTACCGTGGAGGAGTGACAGATGCGTGCCTGGTGCTCGATGTAGTTCAGCCCCAGGGCGCGAGCGAACTTGATGAACATGTAACACTCTTCGTTGCCGTTCGAGCTGCCCCCGAGGAAGGCGATGGCTTCGGTGCGGTTGACCACGTAGCCGTCGTCATCCTGACGGATCCAGTACTTGTCCCGGGCTTCCTTGATGCGCTTCGCAATCTCCCGGATCATCCAGTCGATCGGCTTCTCCTCCCAGGAGTCCGAACCGGGGGCCCGGTAGAGCGTCTTGGTCATCCGGTAGGGGCTCTCCACGAAGCCGCGCGCGGCCTCGCCCTTACTGCAAAGCTGACCGCGGTTAATGGGGTGGTCGGGATCCCCCTCCAGGTTGACCAACTTCCCTTCCTGAGCGGCCGCGATCATCCCGCACCCGGTGGCGCAGTACGGGCAGATGAGCGGATGCTCCCCTACAGGTTTGTGTAGGGTGTTCGCAGCCGACGGCTGGGCCCTGCCGCGAACGAAGAGAATGCTCCCGGCCGCCCCGCCTAGCTTGAGCACGTCGCGACGGGTAAGCACGCTTTGGCCTCCTTCCCACCGCCGGGATGGGTGCGCATGACGCGAATCTGGATCGAACACGTGGGCGGTTGTCTTATGATAGCGGCTCGGCTTCGCGGGGCGGGGGCCGATTGTCCCAAAATTTTTTCGCTATAGAAAAGTAAAGCGGCCGGCGGAGCCGGCCGTCTGGTGGAGCCGAGCGGATTCGAACCGCTGACCCCCTGCTTGCAAGGCAGGTGCTCTCCCTCTGAGCTACGGCCCCACGGGGCACAGCATGCATTCTAGTGGCGCGCCGCGACCCGCGTCAAACGAGCGCGTGCCTCCCCCTGAACCCGGACAGACACATGTGAGACCGAATCGATAAGAATGTGGGGACCACTCCAGGAGAGAGGAGGTCCCCACGGATGCAGCTTACTACGGTTGGCCGGGAGGTATGGCGGGGAGCGAAGAA